>Ga0233447_1000420_pt1 | contig 49032 bp, 43 predicted proteins | sample SI_124_October20_3_FD_183014 | JGI IMG/M metagenome (GOLD analysis project Ga0233447, IMG submission 183014) | Seawater microbial communities from Saanich Inlet, British Columbia, Canada - SI_124_October2016_135_MG | ecosystem: Environmental > Aquatic > Marine > Inlet | place: Canada: British...
TCCACGAAACTTTGTTTTTTAGGCAACATCTTATTGATTTATTAGGGCTTCGCCCCGATAAAGTCCCAGAATCTAACGATTTTTTGCAGCTTTCTTTATGCTGATTTTTTACCGGACAGTAGTGAAAGAAAATATAGAAATAGCTCTTACACTTATTATAAAAACCTGCGAACAACAAATATCAAGTCCACTTGCAGTAGTAACAACCGAACAAGAAAGCTGCCTAAGATTCCTTGAAGAGCATGGTTTTACAGACCCAACCAAAGCAATAGACCATTTTAGTCATATCCAAGAACGATTCGCTATAGCTAATTTTGGAGTAAACGAAGGCGCTGTTGGCGAAAAAAAAGTACTTGGAACAGAGCTAAAAGTTGGTTGGCACGAATCTATTCGCTACACCAACGAAGCTTTTGAGCAACTAAACTCAAACTTAAGATCAGACCTAGCAGAACTAAGCTCTGCTTGTGAACCAGAACAACCACTATCGCCAGAACAATTACATCTATTTGATAACTTAAGCGCAATGTACGAAGTTGGCAGCGAGCTAGATGATATTTGGCATACAATGTCTTTTGCAGACTCTTCTGGAAACCAATTCAAAGCAGCTGGCGACCTAAACGTGTTCTTATCATTACAAAGTAGAAGTATCTGGTACAAACGGCCACTGCATGAGCGCCAAAGACAGAACTTTGGGTGAAGAGACTGATAAATCAAGTAAACTAGATACTATCCATATGCGACAAGTTGAGCACAGAAGAAGACTAAAAGCCACAATAGAAACACTCCCAAACCTAAAGTCAGCTACAACAGACCAAAAAAAAGTTCTATCTTCCCCAAGCTTTACAATAGTAGACCTCCAAGAAATAGATCAAGCAGTAACAGACGGTACAGACCTAAGCATAGCTATCAGTAAACAAATGAAAGCAAAGATTCAAGCTTTTTCTGAAGGGCTAGCACTTGGCACAGGCCCTGACAGCTGCCACTTTCTCACCAAAAAGACCATGGGACCAATAACCCTACACAGACAAGGTACCAATGGCATAAACTCTAAAAAAAGACCCGAAGGCCTACTTAAAAAAAGAGCTGCTGCTGCAACTAGGTTTCCTCATTTCCATATCAGCATGTATGATCCCGCAACCCTGTATTCACCACTATCATCAGAATCCGAGCTAACACCAAGCACACTAAAAAGTGTGTATTCAGACCCAACAAGAATGGCACAACTTAAAAGACTACATCATGAAGCAGCCAACCGCAGACAAAGCCTCTGGCTAAGTTTAGCTGTCACCAGACAAAACACAGCTAAATCCGGCTCAAAGGTTGAAGGTGGCGAATCACTTACAAGGTTCTATTCTGGCTTCAACGAAACTTATGTCATGGCCAAACTTGCACAGGCTTTAGAAGATGACACAACAGCAGAAGAGCTTGCCAGTGATTTCATGGAACTTATTGAAGGTGAAGACATTGGCATTACAGAAGAAGCTCTAACAACTATTTTCAATGGCAAGTTTAAAAGTGCATCACCAGAAGCAAAGCTAGCCCATCTCCACAAACTAACTCAAGAAGTAATGCACAGAAAATGGCAAAGCTGTGTACCAAAAGCAGCCGTTGCAGCTTAAATACTAGAATTATTTCTCAAAATAAAACGCTTCACTTTAACTTTAAAAGTTTCATCTTTACTTATTTTATAAGCTTTTCTCAAGAAATATTTTACAGCTTTATACTTTTTAGCTTTCAAATATACAACTGCAATATTATATGGATAAAGCTCATTACCTGGTTCAAGATCCATCATCTTCAATAACTGCTCAACAGCTTTTTTAGGGCTCTCTTTATAGAAAAATATTTCTGCCAAAAGCTTTCTTGCCTCAATATTAGCTTCATCTCTTTTTGTGATTTTTAAAAAAGCATCTTTTGCAGCTATATAATTACCTTTAGATCTATGTAGTTTAGCCAAATGCATCAAAGCATCAATGTTATCTGACTTATGCTTTATCGCATCTTCACACTCCAAAATCTCTAAATCAACCGTTGCAGATTCATAAGTTACCAAACTATTTTTATCGTACGGATTATTCTTATGCGGCTTTTTATCATACTCCAAAAAAGTTTCTAACTCTGATAAAGCAACCTCTTCACTGCCTAAATCCTTTAAAAGATCACTACATTTTGGACATAAAAAAGCGCCATAATCTGTAAGCTGTGCATCACTAGCTATCATTGCATCTTTACATTCAGCACAGTATTGAACCCCCATTTAAGAGCCCTTTCTTATCACTTAATTTTCTATTCTCGATTGTTCGGCTTATCAATAATAATCATAATTCGCCTTGCCGCTGCTTGCTCTGCTTCCTTCTTGGTATTTCCTTTACCAACAGCCTTCAAAGAGCTTCCCTTAAATAGGACCTCTGCCTCAACATAAAAGAACTTTTCATGCTCAGGGCCTTCTTCCTTTAAAACATTATATAAAGGCAATTCACATCTTTGTTGCTGCAAAGTTTCTTGCAGAGTCGTCTTGTAATTCACTTCCTCGCCATCTAACAAAGCCTGTTTTTCATAACCACTAAACATTCTAAAAAAGAATTTTTTTGCTTCTTCTATTCCACTATCTAAATACAATGCCCCCAAAATAGCTTCCACTGCACCAGCCAAGTTTGATTGCCGATCTTTTCCACCAGCATTTTCTTCACCATACGAAAAAAGGATATATTCCCCCAGCTTCAAGTCCTTAGCAAACTGCGCCAACATTCTATCAGATACTATCTGCGCCCTAATCTTGGTTAGGTCTCCTTCATCTAGATTAGGATAATTTTGATAAAGATACTCTGAAACCACAAGCTTCAATACTGCATCACCAAAAAACTCTAACCGCTCATTATCACTAGTAAATCGCCCCATTCCTCGCCTTCTTACATACGAACTATGTGTCAAAGCTAAAATCAACAATTCTTTTTTATTAAAAGTAATACCAAGCTTATTTTCAAACTCTAATACACGCTCAAACTGCTTATTTTTTGCCATCATGTAAAAATCCTTAATTAAGTTAGTTTTTTATACAAACCTTTTGCCAAGTTAAATATAAATATATAAACCACACCAATAGCTACACCCAAAATTACACCCAAAATAGATCTATACAAAGATACTAAAACTGGCGTATGAAAATGACAAAAAGAATTTATTAAAGAAATTAATGCTACCGCACCCATAACATTAAAAAACCAAAGCCATTTCCTAGATATTACTGTATCAACATAATAATACGTAAAAAATAAGAATGGATATCCAACTAAAAACTCTTTTGTTCTTGGTCTAATAAATAAAATTTTCTCCAAGAAATCTCTCATACTACTTTCAACCATTGGTATATGAAACGAAATATAGTTACCACTTCTCAAAATATATATAGCTACAAAAACTAAACAAAAAAATCCCGCCAACAAAGAAACTGTCCTCACTGGCGCATAAAAAACCCTCTTAAAAACATAGAAAATAGAAGGAATTCTATGAGGCCTCAAATAAAAGAAAACACCTACTATCAAGATCGGTAATATAAAAGAGATCTTAACACCATAGAACTGCACAATCCCCAATAAATATACCAGATCCTGCCTAAACCCAATCAAAAATAAGGCGCCAATAAAATTTATCCCCACAATCTTCAATATATAAATAAGCAAAGGAATCCATCTATTATTCATTTTTTCAGAAGCTTTTGCTGTTGGGAACTGCGAAATAAGTGCAATACTTGGAAAAAGTACAGCTGTAACAACGGCCATAATACCTTTCCACGCCATAATTAAGCCCATAACATTTGCCGCAACAAACAACAGACCAAATAACAAATAATACAAAATCAAACGCTCTGTATCTATTTTAACAAAACCAGTAATCATTAATATTAAGGCTGTAAAAACACCAAACCCCAATATCAATAATTCCCAAATACTAATAGGTTTGTATTCACCACTACTATCACTTGTTATTTGCTTAACATTAAAATTATATTTATTTAGCCCATCATAAACCGCATTAAAAAACTGAAAGTTAAAAACAATAATCCCATCACTTTGATATTGGTCATAAAATGGATGCAAAAAGAGAATTTTAACACCACGCTCTTTTGCTGCTCTTACATATCTACTAACCGCTTTTTCCGACGATAGGTTCTCCATTTCACTTTTCGTAATACTATGAACTCGCACAACTGACTTTGGGGTCTTCAAAGCAATATCCTTCATTCCATGCTGATTCACAAACTCTATCAACCCAACTTTCAAATCATGATCTGCTATCTTTTTTTGTACATGTTCCATTTGAGAGGGGTACCCCAAAACCGAATCACCTTCAAATATTATAGTTTGCACATTACCCAAAACATTTAATACGCTAAATTTCTTCCTAATCACTGACTCATTCAAACGATCACTATTATGCAACCTCAAAATAACTGAAAAGCCTATATTACTTAGCTTCTTAACCAAAGGCTTAGAAATACCCAGCCCTATTTTAAGCAGATCCTCTTTTTCATCCATTACCTCAATAATATTCCAACGCCCTATTTGGGTAATACCATCTTTCCCAAACTCCGCGATCAAGTAATCACGTATCCGTTCATAATCATCTTTTTCATCAGTAAAAATATAATAACTATCTGGCTTCACCCTAGTCTGTTTATATAAATGCGTTAAAATATGCCTATTAATATAGCCGACCCTATACAGGTTCATAACCTCTGAACCTCTTAGTAGAGTTGCCTTACCATCATTTACATAATCCTCCAAAGTATCTTCTTCAACTACAATAGAGCTTATATATGAATTATCTTTTATATATTTAAATAGATCATCTCGCTCCACACCTGCAAGCAAAGCTAATCTACAAACCTCTTTATATGAAAGAACCATCTCCACATCATTATTTGATCTCTCAAAAATCACACGCTCAGCACCAACTTTCAAACCAACAACCATTGACACCAACATAACAAAATACAATGTATATTTAAGATATTTATTTTCCAAAAACATTTTCTATCCTTTCACTTTTCGGTTATTTAACAGGTTTGCCTTAATAAACCCATCCAAATCGCCATCCATAACTCCACCAACATCCGAAGTCTCCTCACCAGTTCTCAAATCTTTCACCAATTTATAAGGATGAAATACATAAGACCTAATCTGGCTCCCCCAAGCAATATCTTTCACCTCACCCCGCAACTCTTTTATTGTATCCTTTCGTTGCTCTGCCATCAATTTAGCTAATCTAGACTTTAATATTGCTAATGCTGTTTCCTTGTTTGCACCTTGTGATCTACTATTCTGAGATTGCGCAACAATCCCTGTAGGTATATGCGTCAACCTAACCGCAGAATCTGTTTTATTAACATGTTGACCACCAGCTCCACTAGCCCTGAATGTATCAACCCTCAAGTCCTTATCATCAATCTCCAAATCACTATTATCATGCTCAATCTGCGGCATAATATCCACTGCTGCAAAAGAAGTTTGTCTTTTATTATTAGAATTAAAAGGTGAAAGTCTAACTAACCTATGTATCCCAATCTCATTTTTTAAATACCCATAGGCAAAATCACCCTTAACATTGATTGTCACAGATTTAATTCCAGCCTCATCACCAAAGGCTTGGTCAATAATTTCAAATTGATAAGATTTTTTTTCAAACCATCTAGTATACATTCTCAAAAGCATCTGCGCCCAATCCTGAGCATCTGTACCACCAGCCCCTGCATTAAGGCTAAAAAAACAATCAGAAGTATCATATTTATCCGAAAGCAGAGATCTCACCTCCAAACCTTCCACTTTTTCCCCAAGTGTCTCAATCAAGCAGCCCACTTCTTCTGTAAGATTCTCTTCTGATTCACTACCCTCATCCACTAACTCAAAAAAAACCTGCACTTCATCACAAATAGCAACTACCCCCTGATACTCTTCAACAGCTGCTTTTAATCTATTCAGTTTTTTGAAAATGTCTTGGGCAGCATCATTATCTTCCCAAAAGCTATCCTGGCTTATTTCAGCCTCAATTTTTCGTATCTTTTCTTTAGCTTGAGCTACGTCAAAGATAGTCCCCTAGGTGATATAATTTTTCTTTCAAAACTACATATTTTTGTTTTAGTTCATACAACATTTTTTATACTTCTTTCCCGAGCCACACGGACAAGGGTCATTCCTACCAACCTTATCATCAGCTCGTCTTTGAGTTTTTAATACACTAGAGCTCTCTGCACTAGAGAAACTCATTTCCTGTGGTTCAACCACTGGTATCCCATCTGTCTCCAGCTCTCTTTCATCACCAACAATTTCATATCTATTAATCAAAGAAAGAGCTTCTTCAGCAACATTAACAAGCATCATCTTAAACATATCAAAGCCTTCCATCTTATATTCAACCAACGGATCTTTTTGACCCCAGGCTCTCAAACCGATCCCTTCCCTTAAGACATCCATATTATGAAGATGATCCATCCATTTTTTATCTAATGTAAAAAGCAATGTCCGCTTAGTTATCGCCTCTTCAAAAAGCCCTGGTGGGCAATCATTTTTCCTGTACAAATAAAATTTGTAAAAAGATTCTGTTAGCTCTTCAATCTGAGCAGCCCTAGCTTTAGACCTTACTATTTCCTTTAAATTCTCTATTGGAAACACCGACTGCAGTCTATTAACAAACCCTTCAAATACTTCCAATTCTTCCTTTGTATCTATCGCACGTTCAAAATAAAACTCTGCAACTGCACTTTTCGTTATATCGCCTATCATTTCCTTAACTTTATTATCCAAATTCTTCTTTTCCAGAATCTGTCTTCTAAGCGCATAAACTGTTTCTCTCTGCTTATTCATAACATCATCATATTCCAGAACCTGTTTTCTTATAGAAAAATGATACTTTTCAACTTTCATCTGAGCTCTTTCAATTGATTTCGCAATCCAAGGATGCTCAATAGGCGTATCTGAAGGCACACCCAAAGTATCCATTACCTTTGCAATTCGATCAGACCCAAAAAGCCTCATCAAATCATCATCCAACGACACAAAAAACTTTGAAACACCAGGATCACCCTGTCTTCCAGATCTACCTCTTAACTGATTATCAATTCTTCTTGATTCATGACGCTCTGTACCAAAAACACACAAACCACCCAGTTCTTTAACACCTTCACCCAACACAATATCCGTACCTCTACCAGCCATATTTGTGGCAATAGTCACTGCTTGTGGCTGCCCTGCGTTTGAAACAATCTCTGCCTCACGCTCATGATATTTAGCATTAAGCACATTATGTGGCACATTAAACTGCTTTAATAAACCAGAAATAATCTCTGAAGTTTCAATAGCAATTGTACCAACCAAAACCGGCTGTCCTTTTTTATAAAGATCTCTAATATCATTCACTATTGCTTTATACTTTTCTTCTTTTGATTTATAAACCAAATCAGTACAATCTTTTCTTACCATTGGTTTATTTGTTGGTATTACAAGCACTTCCAATCCATAAATTTTATCAAATTCAGGAGCTTCTGTTTCAGCTGTGCCAGTCATACCAGCTAATTTAGGAAACATCCTAAAATAGTTTTGATAAGTAATACTAGCCAATGTTTGACTCTCGTTCTGAACAACCACACCCTCAATAGCTTCTATAGATTGATGCAAACCATCCGAATACCTACGCCCATCCATAATCCTCCCAGTAAATTCATCAACAATCATTACCTCACCATTTTTCACAACATAATCAACATCCCGCTTAAACAAATACAAAGCCTTTAAACATTGGATCGCCATATGAGCCACATCCATATTCTCTACAGAATAGATATTTCCCAAACCCATTTCTTTTTCAAGTTTATCTGTACCTTCTTCTGTTAAAACTACGTTCTTATGCTTTTCATCTAATGTAAAATGCTCTTCTTTTTTTAGGTATTTTACAATTCTTGCAATCTTAATATATTTGGAAGTCGAATCTCGTACCGGACCAGAAATTATCAGTGGAGTTCTAGCCTCATCAATCAAAATACTATCAACCTCATCCACAATCGCAAAATTCCTTCTATTCTGGCTACATTGCTCCAAGTCCCAAGCTAAATTATCTCTTAAATAATCAAACCCAAACTCGTTATTAGTACCAAAAGTAATATCTGCCTCATATGCTTCTTTTTTCTCTTCTGTTTCCATTCCGCTTTGTATCAAGCCAACCGTTAATCCCAAAAACCTATATATTTGTCCCATCCATTCCGAATCACGTTTCGCCAAATAGTCATTAACCGTAACAATATATACACCCTTACCTTCAAGTGCATTTAAATAAGCTGGCAATGTAGCTACCAAGGTCTTACCCTCACCAGTCCGCATTTCTGATATTTTTCCTTGATGCAATACAATCCCACCAATCAACTGGACATCAAAATGCCGCATATTAAGCACTCTTTTTGCTGTTTCCCTTACCACAGCAAAAGCTTCTGGCAAAATATCATCTAAAGTCGCTTTCTTATCAAGTCTCGCTCTAAATTCAACCGTTTTGGCTTTAAGTTCATCATCACTTAAAATTTTTATCGAACCTTCAAAAGAATTTATCTGTTCGACTACAGGCAGGAACTCTTTAATCTTTTTTTCGTGGGGATCCCCAAAAAATCTTTTTACAAACCTAGAAAATAAACTCACTCTTTACTCCTTTTTAAATAGAAACAATAATTATAAAAGATAGAACCCAGATTAACCAGATATACGGTAATAATATTATTTGTAGTAAAGATTATTATAAGCAAGAAAAAACTATCCTATACCCCAACCAAAATAAAAATTGGTCATTTAAAAAAAATACTTCTTTCTATTAGAATTCCCATTATCACTAGCACCAGCATTTGCAGAACCAGAATTAAACCAAGGCATAGGATCTGGATTATCCGGCTTTTCCTCAACCAGCGCTACTCGCTGGGCATAATCTTCTATTATGCCAGCCTCATCCAAAAACCTACTTATTTTTGAAAAATCCATACCTGAATAACGATAGTAATTAAAACTATTACTATTATCCAAATTAGGCTTAATAATAAAAAGATTAGTCTTAGCTCTAGTCATCGCAACATATAGTAGCCTACGCTCTTCTTCTATCTGTCCAAAGTCACCCAACGACTTAAATGATGGAATATAACCATCAACCACAGAAAGCACAAAAACCGTATCCCACTCCAAACCCTTTGCCGAATGTATTGTAGATATCACCAACTTCTCATCATCAGATTCTCCCACCAAACTATCCACCTGCGTCTTTTCTGGTGGCTCCAGGGTTATTTCAGACAAGAACGTCTCAAGGTTATCATATCGCTCTGCAATTGATTCTAACGAATCTAAATCAGGCTTCCTTTTAAGGTTATCATCATATTTTTTAATGAATAACGGATCATAAAAAGAAAGAACCTTTTCCAATATCTCCGTTGGCTTAACAGCCTCAATATTATCTTGAAATACAATAGCCAAAAGATTCTTCAATTGTTCAAAATACGGTTTATTTTTTAGATGTTCGATATCTACTTCTTCTGGTTTCACATCCTTTTTACCTACAGATTTCACCAAAGCCATCGCACCAGCCGCCCCCAACCCCTCAAACAAAACCAAAACTCTTTGCCAACTTATAGCATCTGCGGGGTTATGCGCCACTTTCAAAAAAGCAATCGCATCTTTCACATGCGAAGTTTCCACAAACCTAAAACCGCCATGCTTCACAAACGGCAAATTATGAGCCTGCAACTCCACTTCCAAATCATTCGAATGATAACCAGACCTAATTAAAACCGCTATATTTCTTAGGTCTTGCCCTGACTCTCTCAGCTCTAATATCTTCTGACAGATAAACCGCGACTGCATATTATCAGAATCTGTTTCAAGATAGATGGGCTTAGAACCAGCAGGTTTTGATGAAAATAAATTCTTTGTATATTTTTCTTTAGCTCTACTTATAAGTGCATTCGTAATATCCAAAATACTTTGTGTACTTCTATAATTTTCTTCTAAAGTAATCACCTTGGCATTAGAAAATTTTTCTGGAAATGACATAATATTTTTAAAATCAGCACCCCTAAAAGAATAAATACTCTGCGAGTCATCACCCACCACCATCACATTCATACTCTCATTTGCTAACAACCAAACTATTTCCGCCTGAATAGCATTTGTATCCTGATACTCATCAACCAAGATATACTTGTATTTTTTTTGCAGCTCTTGCCGCACTTCTCTATCATTTTTCAATAGTTCAAGCACCTGCACCAACAAATCATCATAGTCCATCATATGCATAGCTTTTTTACGCTTTTTATAAGCTACTGCTATCTTTACAATCTCTTCTTCAAACTCTAAAAACTGCGGATATTCTTTTGCCAATATCGCATCTACCGGCTTTGATGTATTTATAGCTTTACTAACAACATTCATAATAGTCCCTTTTTTCGGGAACCTCTTATCTAATTTGCCATAATTATACTCTTTTCTAATCATAGAAATCAGGTCTTCCGCATCAGACCTATCCATAATAGTAAAACTTTCTTGATACCCTAAATTAGCTGCGTATTTTCTTAATGTCAGATTTGCAAAAGAGTGAAATGTGCCACCAGAAACATTCTGGCATCTATCATCAAGTATCTGTGTTGCACGCCTCAACATTTCCTGAGCTGATTTTCTAGTAAAGGTCAAAAGCAAAATAGAGCTCGGGTGCACTCCTTCATTAACCAAACGAGCAACCCTATAAGTTAAAGTCTTAGTTTTTCCAGATCCAGCACCAGCAATAACCAAAAGCGGCCCCTCATTAAAACAAACCGCCTCTAACTGAGCTGGATTAAGCTCTTTCTCAAAATCTATCAGCTGGCTATTTTCTTTTTGAATAGGTTTTAAAACGTAGTTTTTCATACTTATTATTCTGTGTTTAAGCTAGGTGAAAGTCAACATCTTATTATAAACCCTCTGCTAAACAAGCTATCCCTAATAAAAAACTCATCGCCATAAATGATTCTTTTTGTTAAAATAATTACTTTTATTAAAAAAACATACAAAATCAAACAAAAAAAGGGGCCGTCAACATAAACAAGGAAATATAATGCACAAAATACTTGCCCTTCAACTAAAAGAGGGAAACCCTCTATCACAGCTCCCATTCAGCCCCCACAATTTTACGCTAACCTATAAATCACCTAGAGGTTTAAGCCATAGCACTAAAGCAGCCACTGACAAACTCCAAGCACAGCTAGTTCAAATAACACCCTCCCCCAAACCAAGACACCAACGAGCATCTATATTCACAGAGCCAATTTCTAGCCAGAACTTTTCACAACTATTAGCAAAAACCATGGACATTTTCACTACTCAAAGACTCGCTATTATACAAAGATTTTTAACTGGAAATATTGCCGACAAACTCTGCACCATGCTTCAAGCAACCAATATATTAACAAATATAAGCACTATAATCGTTAAAGATCTATTAGTTGGTCTCATAGAAAGTGAGACAACCAAACAAAACCTCTCTTTTTCATTTTTCACTACAGGGTGCATAGTTGGTATTGGCCGAATATTTGGGCAATCATTTCGAGAATGTCACCAACCGCCCTCCCCTAAATTAGGTTGCTTTGCAACAGATATCGACACCAACACAATAGTTCCTATAGATATAATACCTATATACAAAAATGCCATGAAACTTCTTGTTCCATTATTAGATAAACATCAAATTGACTTTGAACATGATGAATTTTCAGCAAGAACACCCACATCAGTCTCCAGAAAAACCATAGCTCCAAAAGCCAGCCTTATTTATACATATTTCTCCAGACATAGCAGACTCATTCATGGTAATCAGGAAATAGCTGCGCAATCTTTCAAACCTGATAACCTTCTTTTAATAAAGCTACACCCCACTCAAATTTCAGAATTAGGAATAGCCCTCCCTAATATAAGAAATGCTCTCCGGATAAAACTTGAAAACCCAACTTTCAAAAAAGAATGGCAAGACCTAACCTTTTTAAAAGCTGCCTTAGAGTTTCTACTAGGTGAAACCTCACCAAAAAGCTCATTAGGAAAACTACTACAAGACAAACCATCCGCAGCTGATATCTTGAACTCAGAAACCGAATGGGTCTTTCCAATAAAAGAGCTTCTACGATGCTATGATCTTTATTTAGCCACTGGGTTTGATTTTTCACAGCTACCATCACACGATGAAAAAACCGCAGATTTTCTATCCAAGCTAAATATACTATTTATTTGGCTTTCAAGCGAAATTAGCGCCCAACAAATAACACACCCTGAACAAAAACTTGATTACAGCAGACTAGACTCTAATTTCTGGGAAAAACTATGTACCCAAAACCAAACTATCCCAGGAATGCTTAGATCAATTGTTTTTACTGCTGACCAAGCTTATGAACCACGTGTTGAAGATAAGCTTTCAGTTATCAACGAAACACTAACAACCTGCAAAATCATTTCAGATCCAGAAATCCTACAACAGTTTGATACGCTAATTAATAATCGCCAATTTAAAGAAGCCTTTTATCTTGTTGGTCATCACATAATAGAATCACTTATCAATCTTTACCAAGAAATCAATACCATCCTTGAAGCTACTATCAGCCATAGAATAAGAGAAGTTGCCCATTATCACGATAGTAAAATAGAATTCGATCCTCTAGCTCCAGTATATTTATGCCCAGCAGATTCAGACACTGATAGCTCTTGCGACACTACACCACAAACCTCGCCTCAAACACCATCACGCAGATCGCAAAGCATCGCCCCATCGCCATCACCCACATTCAGACAACCAAGAACAAGAACTGGCTCATTGCCAGCTGTCAGACATAGATCCCTTAATAAACCAGCTACACAGATACTCTATACAATCATTGAATAACTAGAAGACCCAAGCTCCTTTATCTGATCCCTCAAAACCGCTGCTAATTCAAATTCCAAATTCTTTGCTGCTTCTTGCATATCACGCTCAAGTTTCGCAATAAGACTAACCAACGTACCTGGGCTCACATTCTCAACTTCAGACTTTAGTTCTTTAATTTTTTTTCGATCCACGTCTCTAATATCAGAAATCTCTTTTACAATAGATTGAGGAACAATATTATTTACCTTGTTATACTCAATTTGTATTTTCCTGCGTCTGCTAGTCTCCCTCACCGCTTTTCTCATAGAATCTGTTAATTTATCAGCATACAAAATTACTTTTCCATTAATATTCCTTGCCGCTCTTCCAATTGTTTGAATCAACGATCTCTCATTCCTCAAAAACCCCTCTTTGTCCGCATCCATAATCGCAACCAAAGATACCTCTGGAAGATCTAACCCCTCCCTCAACAAATTAACACCAACCAACACATCAAACTTCCCAACCCTCAAATCATGCAAAACATCAATTCTATCCAAAGTCTTCACTTCCGAATGCAAATAACTAACTTTAATTCCTTTTTGATCCAAATAACTCGAAAGATCTTCTGCCATTCTTTTTGTTAATGTTGTTATCAAAACCCGCTCTTTACACTCTATCCTTTTATTTATCTCTGATAAAAGATCATCTGTTTGATGCAGTGTAGGCTTAATCACAACTTCTGGGTCAATTAAGCCTGTAGGCCTAATTATCTGCTCCACAATCTCAACACCACTTTCAGATCTACAGATCTCCAACTCATAATTACCAGGTGTTGCAGACACATAAATACAAGGCCCAATTTTTTTTACAAACTCCTCAAACTTCAGGGGCCTATTATCTTTAGCCGAAGGTAACCTAAACCCATAATCAACCAAAGATTGTTTTCTTGACTGATCCCCCTTATACATCCCCCTTATCTGTGGCACTGTCACATGCGATTCATCAATAATAGTAATAAAATCATCAGGAAAAAAATCAATTAACACACCTGGCGGTTCACCAGGCTCTCTGTTAGAAAGGTATCCAGAATAATTCTCTATCCCCTTACAGTACCCAATCTCTGACATCATCTCCATATCATAATTAGTGCGCTGTTTTATTCTTTGGGCGGCTACTGGATTTTCATTCTGATTAAAAAACCGAATCCTCTCTTCAAGCTCTGCTTTTATACTCTTCTCTGCACGTTCCAAACCACCATGAACCATATAATGTGTTGCTGGAAAAATATGAACATCATCAAGTTCCGCCACAACTTCACCAGATACAGGCTCCACCATACAAACCCGTTCCAGCTCATCACCAAAAAACTCCAACCTAGTCAGATTCTCATCATAAGCTGCAAAAACATCTATATTATTACCCTTAACTCGATACCTACCATTCTTCAACTCAATATCATTTCTTTCATACTGAGACCGCTCAAGCTTCAATAATAGATCGCGCCTACTTATCTTCTGACCCACCTTCAAACTAATAATTCCTTTTCGATAATCCTCTGGCAAACCCAGCCCATAAATACAAGATACAGAAGCCACAATAATCACATCTCTTCTTGTAAGTAATGAAAATGTAGCCCTATGTCTCAAGCGCTCAATCTCCTCATTTATATCTGCTTCTTTTTCTATATATACATCTCTTGAAGGAATATATGCTTCTGGTTGGTAATAATCATAATAAGAAATAAAGTACTCAACCACACTATCAGGAAAAAACTCTTTAAATTCATTGCAAAGCTGCGCTGCCAATGTTTTATTATGTGCAATCACCAACGTAGGCCTATTCACCTTTTCAATAACATTAGCCATAGTAAAGGTCTTCCCAGACCCTGTAACCCCCAACAAAGTCTGATGAGCTTTTCCATTATTCAAACCAGCCACAATCTTATCAATTGCTTGCGGTTGATCACCACTTGGTTTGAACTTTGATTTAAGTTTAAAATCCATCAAAAACCCACACCTTTCCTACCCTATTTCCCTCTCAATACTTTAACTTCTATCAACAACATAAACATATCGAAAATATTTGTTGCAATTATTATTAGCACCTCACGATAAATTAGTATGAAGCAATTAACGCTTCGCATTCATTAAAAAAGCTTGGGTAACTAGATTCGCCCTCCTTAGCTCGCCCAAGCTTTTTTAATACAAAAAATAAATATGGGGGTTTTAAAATTGCAAAAGATTGATAACTTATCCAATATTTTCGATATTCTTAATAGCACCGGGTTAAATCTCAACGTTTCTACAGGCGGAAGCCTTCAATCAGACTCCCCATTAAGAATACACAAACAAAAGAATGGTTCTTATATTATTAAAAATAAAAATTCAGCACCTATTATATTTCTTTCTATAGCACAATTTCTAAAAACCTTTCAGGAAACAGAAAAGTCTCTTAAATTACAACTTTTTAAATAAACCCTTTTAAAAACTATAAACAAAAAAAACAAACCAGCATCATTGGTTTGTTTTTTTTATACATATCTTACATGTTAAGCTTACAACCAAATAATATGTCAATTTTTTTAACACTTTAACCACTAAGTTCTTTGGCATATTTATTGCATTATATATTTCAATCAAATTTAATGTGAATTTTATTCACAAAAAAGAAAGGAGTTACAAATGTATTTAGTAAAAAGAAGCTATAAACCAAATTCACTTTTCGAGGATTTTTTTAATTTGGAAAACACCTTTGGAAAGGAGTTTCTAAACAACAGCATTGATACACCCGTCGAAGTTACTAGCGATGAAAAAAACGTCTATATAAAAATCGAACTACCAGGCATAGACAAAAAAGACATCAAAATAGAATACCAAGACAACACACTATCAATCAGTGGTGAAAAGAAAGTAGAAAAAAAAGAAACAGAAAATAAATACAGCTATTCCGAAATAAATACAGGCAGCTTCAGACGCAACATTAATGTAGGAGATATTAATTTCGAAAAAGGAAAAGCTGATTACATAAACGGAGTACTTAGCATATCACTTCCAAAATCTGCACCACAAGAAACAAAAACACTGCTAATCAAATAAATCTTCTCCCACAAAGATGGGCTTTTATAGCCCATCTTTCTTTCTCACCCTTGCCTTTTTCCTAAAATGACCTTATTATTTTCTAAATTTATTTTTATAGAGGAGTGAAGTCAAAATGAAAAAAGTTGGTTTAATTGGATGGCGAGGTATGGTTGGTTCTGTTCTTATGGATAGAATGGCTAAAGAAAACGACCTCAAGCATGTTGAGCCAATCTATTTCACTACATCTCAAGCCGGACAAATTGGTCCAAATGGTGAAGCCTTAAAAGATGCTCACGATATAAAAGCTCTTTCTCAAATGGATATCATCATCACCTGCCAAGGTGGTGACTATACAAAAAAAATATACCCAGAAATAAGATCAGCTGGCTGGAACGGATACTGGATAGATGCAGCATCCACTCTTCGTATGGCAGATGACAGCATCATTATCCTAGACCCAGTAAACCTAAACGTAATCAAAAAAGGACTTCAAGACGGCTGCAAAACATTTGTTGGTGGCAACTGTACCGTAAGCTTAATGCTAATGGGAGTTGGCGGTCTATTCAAAGAAAACTTAGTAGAATGGGCAACAGCCATGACCTACCAAGCGGCTTCAGGCTCTGGTGCAAAAAATATGATAGAGTTAGTAAAACAAATGCAAATTCTTGGCAATGAAGTAGCAGCAGACCTTGATAACCCTGCAGCATCCGCACTAAAAATAGACAAAAAAATAACCCAGAAACTTCATAGCGGAAGTCTACCAGACCAAAACTTTGGCGTTCCATTATGCGCAAGCTTAATTCCCTGGATAGATACTCCTGTAGAAACTGGTCAAACCCGTGAAGAATGGAAAGGCCTTGTTGAAACAAATAAAATACTAGGAACAAAAAACACAATTCCAATAGACGGTCAATGCATACGTATAGGCACTATGCGCTGCCATAGCCAAGCACTAACAATTAAGTTAACAAAAGATGTCCCAACAACAGACATAGAAAACATAATTGCAAATGCAAATGATTGGGTTTCTGTTGTACCTAACAACAAAGAAGCCACAATCCATAACTTAACACCAACCAAAGTCACAGGAACTTTAAGCGTACCAGTTGGCAGAATCCGAAAACTGAATATGGGACCAGACTACTTAACCCTATTCACTGTTGGCGACCAACTACTTTGGGGCGCGGCAGAACCTTTAAGAAGAATGCTCAATATAATTCTCGACAGCTAAACCCTTCACTCCCATATTGATACGATTGCAAGCATGCAATCGTATCAATATTTGACATATCTCCAAATAAGATATATATTTTCTAATCAAAATTAAACATAAAACCTCTTTTAACTGTAAAAGGAAGATACACTATGACAGATGAAAAAATTCTAGAACACTACAAAAATGTAACAAAAGTACTAGGCCAAATGTTTGCCCCAATAATGGAAGTACTTGTCTTTGACCTAAGAACTCCTGAACGCTCTGTAATCGCAATTGAAAATGGACATATCACAAACAGAAAAGTAGGCCACCCAACCAGCGATCTTGGTTCACGTAGACTCAAAAAAGGTGACGTTCCTAACATGCTCATAAACTATGCAAACCAAAGCCCTACTGGCCACAATCTAAAATCCTCTTCTCTTGCAATCAAAAACGAAAAAGGAAATACTATCGGTGTACTTTGCATTAATATGGACATCTCACAATTTGAACAATTCAACGGCTTTTTAACACATATAACACATACCGAATCTATTCCTTTTATTCCAGCCATTGAAAATGTTCATATATATTCACCAAAAAAACAAATAAAAGCTGCTGTTCAAACAGCTTTACAAGATATTTCCTGGAACGCTCAAAGCCTTTCAAAAAACGATAAAAAGGAAATTATCAAACGACTATCTCTATCAGGACACTTCAAAAAAAGGGGGACTGTTACCAGCCTCTCAAAAGAACTCAAAATCACCAGAGCATCTATTTATAGATATCTAAAAGAACTAGATATTAAGTAAATTTTATTTAAGAACGCTTAATACACCTAGCAATCAGCTCTATATGGAAGGTATTCGGAAACATATCTACTGGCTGAATAACTTCAACCTCATAACCAGCTTCATTCATTACAACTAAATCTCTAATCATAGTAGTTGGGTTACAAGAAACATAAACTATCTTTTCAATATCAAGCTCTATCACTCTTTTTAAAGCTTTAGGAACCATACCACTTCTTGGCGGATCCAAAACAACACAGTCCGCCTTAAACTCATTAAACTTCAACACATTCTTAACCCGACCTGCAATCAACTTCACATTATCAACATTATTATTTTTAATATTTTCTTCACCATCTTTAATTGCAAACTCATTCTCTTCTACACCAATAACTGCTTTTACATATTTGGAAAGAAATATCCCAATAGACGCTGTGCCACAGTATAAATCCATAACCATATCTGTTTTTTTAAGCTCTGCAATCTCAACAATTTTTTGATACAAAATCTCTGCCTGCTTAGAATTTGTCTGAAAAAAAGACTGCGGTGAAATCTTATAGTTTATATCACCTAACTTTTCAGTTAAAAAACCATTACCTTCCAAAATTCTAATATCCTCTGAAAAAACACTATCACCTTGACTATTATTTACTGTTAACAAAACTGTTTTAACTTGTGGAAATTCTTCAACAAGCTTTTGAGCAAATTCTTTTAACAAATCTTCTCTATATTCTGAAACAACCAAATTAATAAGATATTCATCAAAAGATTTTGAATGCCTAACAACCAAATGTCTCAAAAAACCTTCTGTTTTATGATAATCCCAAATAGATGCGGTTTTATCAGAAAAGAAGACACCAACCCAACATCTTATTTTATTTGCCAGCTCTGATTGCAAATAACAAGTACCAAGTTTAATAACCGAATCAAAACGTCCCCGCTCCTTTAAGCCAACATATATTCCATCATCATCAAGCCCAAAAGAATATTCCATCTTATTCCTATAATAAATATCAGTACCAGCAGGAATAATAGGTAACATCTTTTCTTTTAATTGCGGATAAAATCTTTGCAATAAATCCTGTAAAATACTTGTTTTTAACAAAACCTGATCTTGATAGCTAACATCTTGAACCTGACAGCCACCACAATGATTATAATGCCTACAAATAGCTTCTTTTCTAAGAGGTGATTTTTTCACGAAGTTCAAAATTCTAGCTTGTGCATAATCCCTATTCTTTTTATAGACCCTTATCTCCACAATATCACCAGGCACCCCATTAGGAACAAAAACTTTAAAGCCATCAATAGACGCCATACCAGAACCTTGATAAACCAGCTTTTCTATTTCAACAATATAATTAACGTTTTTTTGGATTTTTACTTTATTCAACTGTCAAAATCACATTTCTATTATCTGCAGATATTTCAATAAAATCATCATTAACAGCTTCTTTTTTTGCATCAATTTCTTTAAACTTAATTAACAAAGGAAAACAGATTCTCACCTTTTTTGGTTTAATTATATATTTAGCATCTATCTCAAAAACATAGCTATTATCTTTTCTCTTACAAGTAAAACTTACACACCCAAATTTCGATGGCATATTCTTTATAGAGATAATACAACTTTTTTGTTTCAACCATTCTGCTGGAATAAAAGGCAAAAGCTCTAGTTCATTATCTTTATCATCATTAATTATTAAGTTCCTAACAAAACAAATATACTCTGCATTTGCTGGTCCATAATGCCCAGACCCCACACAACCACCATAACTTTTAGGGTGCATAGACTCTGGCCAAGTCCCAACACCAGACACACTATTAATAATACGATCAAACACTTTGAATGCTTTCTTATTTTTTTGAGCTCTATATACTTGGGCTAATAAAAAGTTTTGGGAAACTCCCAGCCCAACATGACCTATATAGTTGTAATATAAATCATCATACATATATTTCTTTTCAATTATATTAATAGTACCCTGCACTTTTTCATCACCAGCATCATAAATATCCAACGGGTAAACCGAAATCAAAGACCCAATTATTGCAGAATCCATTAATCTATTTTTTGAAACAGGAATCATCAGATTTATACCTTCATTTTTAGCCACATATAAAATAAATTGATTTATTGTTTGCATATACTCTGCCTCTAGCCTAGACCACTGCAAAACTAAATTCTTTTTTTCTAGCAACTCCGCCATCTTTATTGCAGATCTAACTCCTGCCAACGCCCACAAATTATCCCAAACATAATGATCTCTAATACCAGTGTCATCAAAAGCCGAACTCTTTTTTAAGAGTCCAATCAACTCTTTATGCCTTGAATGCTTTACCCTACCACGTTCAATAGCACCAAGCAAAAACTCAACTCTAGAAAAATACTTTTCTAAAACAGCACTATTCCTCGATAATTGATAATAATCAAATAAAACAAAAATATGCTGCCCTAACTGATCTGATTGGTCACATTTCTTATATGCTCTCTTAGAGAAAAAACCATTCCTAAATAAAGGTAAACACTCAATACAAGCTCCTGCAAGTTCAAAAGCACCCACCCTATTTAAAGCCATTATCATCGACACCATTTCTCTTACCCAATATTCATTATTACAGTTATCACCCACATAAACGCCCTTAGCATTAATAAAACTTAAAACATGCGCTTTACTATCATTAAAGATTTTTTGCATCCCATCATTAGGCAGCTCAACACTACCAATTTTATCTAGAATATTGCCCCATAAACTATCGAACTTACCTCTTTGTTCTCTAAAGTTAAAAGTCTTATAATAACAAACCCTGTTCATCAATTTTTTTGCACCAGTAAGCGATAATGTTTTTTCATAATAACGCCTTAACTTACTACAGTTCTCTGCCGGCATCTTCGCTGAAAACACCTTTTTTTGACCCGGCTCTAAAACAATTCTATACTCCACAAAAGCTGATGCCAGGTGCTTATCACACTTTGTTTTCAGTATCATCTCCCAATCTTTAAAATGCTCACTAACATCACCTTCATCATAGTTAATACAAACCACATTATCTGGAATCTGATCAAAAACGACAGACAACCTATCATCAACAACAAAAGCATTTGATGTCAGGTAAACAATCTCATCTATAGGAGCTAATCCTTCTAAATTATATGGGCGAACAGCAAAATAAAATGAAAAAGTAACCTCCTCATCAACTTTGTTTTCAAGAACAACCCTATTAAAAAGAGTTCCTTTATTTTCATCATCCACATGATAAAAAATCTCCGAACTCACGCCTAACTTATCTAAGTAAAATTCCGTTTTTACACAGGGCTTTCCATCAGTTAACGTTTGCTGCACCTGTTTCAAACTTGCAGGCGTTACTACCCTACTTGCATCTGCTAACCAAAAATCTAAAGACCAGCTATCATTAAAAGGCATTATCAACCCTCTTGGATCAACATAAGCCCTTTCATCCACACCAGGCAAACTCAAATTAACCCAATTTCTATTAGTCACATTCATCATCGAAAAGGAACTACAGTTAACAAAACTACCATCAGATTTCGGGCTTAACTGCTTATACACCCAAAAAGGCCAAATCCTACTCAATCTATAAGGAATAACCTTCGCACTAGCAATACCTTTGAGCATCCATTCTATATAAAACCTACTATTTTTTTTATTATCTAAGTATAAGGGCAAGCAAAACAAGCTATTAGCTAGCCGCAAGAAAAAAACACGTCCAGGTTTAGACCCTAAAAACCATATAAAAAACCGCCTAATTTTTGTCTTAATCATTCTTATATATTAACATATTAACGGCCTTCAATCATCAGACTTCTAGCAATGCTTTAAATGCTCTAAAACCACGTTATTTCCGACCACAACAACATCAATTCTACAGTCAACATTATATAAGTCCTTTTTATTAATATAGTCTTCTATTGTAATTTTTATTTTTTGAAGTTTTAAATCATCAACCGCCTCAAGAGGACTAACAAAACTATTTTTTTTAAAGGTTTTTACCTCACAAAAAACTAACTCCTCATCTATTTTTGCAACAATATCAATCTCTCCATACCTAGAATGATAGTTTGTTTCCAAAATCTCATATCCTTTAAGCAATAAATACTCTTTTGCTACAATCTCACCCCTCTTACCCTTATTTAATGAAATATTCATTCCCCACCCTTACTTATATTAATTAAAACAACGGCTGCTGCCTTGTTAAATTAAAACTTTTCCTATGAATTTCTTTTGAGCCAAACTTCATAATTACATCATAATGCTCTTTGGTGCCATACCCTTTATTTTTAGCTAAATTATATTGTGGATACTGCTTAGATAAGTCACAAATAATTCGATCTCTAGTAACCTTTGCAATTATTGATGCTGCAGAAATAACCGGCTCTATTTGATCACCTTTAATAATAGTTCTAACCTTATAATTATTTAGCTCCGGTGATCTATTCCCATCTATTAAAACCTCATCCGGCTTAATCGGGATTGCTTCTATAGCCTGCTTCATAGCTAACATAGCTGCTTCTAAAATATTAATTCTATCAATCTCTTCAACTTCAACAATTCCAATCCCAACATGCAAAGCTTCACTATAGATCTTATCAAAAAGCTCTTCACGTTTTTTTTCTGTCAATTTTTTGGAATCCTTATAAAAAGAAAGACTTGCTGTTCGGTCAAAAACCACAGCGCCAGCAACAACAGGCCCAACCAAAGCACCTCTACCAGCCTCATCTACCCCAACAACCAAACCACTTGTCACTATTTATATTTTTTGAGTACTATAACCGCGTTATGCCCACCAAATCCAAAACTATTTGAAAAAGCATAATTAACTTCTCTTGCTTGTGCCTTATTAGGTGTATAGTTTAAATCACAATTCTCATCTGGATTATCAAAATTTATTGTCGGTGGAATCAATGAATTATTAATCACCTGAATTGATGCAATAGCCTCAATAGCCCCTGCAGCACCTAAAAGATGCCCTGTCATAGATTTGGTTGAACTTACATTAACTTTATAAGCATGTTCACCCAAAGCTGTTTTTATTGCATGCGTTTCATTCTTATCATTTAATACTGTAGATGTGCCATGAGCATTTATATAATCAATATCTTCTGCATGGATATTCGCATCCTTTAAAGCAGCTTTAATAGCACGGCTAGCACCCTCACCCTCAGGGGCAGGGGCAGTTATATGATAAGCATCTCCAGAGCTACCAAAACCTGCAACTTCACCATATATTTTAGCGCCTCTTACAAGTGCATGTTCTAGCTCTTCAAAAACTAAAATACCAGCACCTTCACTCATAACAAAACCTTCTCTATCTCTTTCAAACGGCCTAGACGCCTTTGTCGGCTCATCATTTCTTGTCGAAAGTGATCTTGCTGCACAAAAACTTGCCAAACCTAGTGGCGAAACTGCAGCCTCTGCACCACCAACTACCATAGCCTTAGCTTGTCCATCACGAATTATTCTTAAAGCAGTTCCCATAGAGTGGGCTGAAGATGCACATGCTGATACAGAACAAGAATTAGGTCCCTTTGCACCAATATCAATAGCAACCTGACCAGCCGCCATATCAACTATCATCATTGGAACAGTAAATGGACTCACCCTTGATGGCCCCTTAGTATGTAAAGACCTTGCAGCCTCTTCAAAAACCTCAATACCACCAATACCAGAACCAATCTCAACACCTATTTCTTCTGCTTCATTTTTGATATCAAGACCAGAGTCTAGAACTGCTTGCCTTGCAGCAATAACTGCATACATAATAAATTTAGAAGTTCTCCTAACATCCTTTTTTGCAAAATGATCTTCAAGATTAATGTTACTTAAAGTTCCTGCTATCTGAGTTGTATAGCTTGAAACATCAAAATGACTTATCTTAGAAACACAAGATTTACCATCTATAATATTCTTCCAATATTCATCAACATTATTTCCTGCGGGGTTTATTGTACCCATCCCTGTTATTACAACTCTTTTTTTTTGCAAAAAATTCACTCCTTCCGTAATATCAATACAAATTATGTGCCATTTAAAGACACATAATTCATTAAATTTTAATTTTTAAATGTTTATTTTGATGTACTAAGAATATATTCAACAGTCTTGCCAACTGTTGTTAATTTTTCAGCATCTTCATCAGCTATTTCCGTACCAAACTCTTCTTCTAAGGCCATAACAAGCTCAACAGTATCTAAAGAATCTGCACCTAAATCATCAGTATATGAAGCTTCTTTTGAAACCTCTTCTTCAGAAACACCTAACTGCTCAACAACAACATTCTTAACCTTCTCAACCACTTCTTCTTCAGTAAAACCCATTTCAATCTCCTCCTAATTTTTTTATTATTTATATCGCCATACCACCATCAACATTAAATACTTGTCCAGTCATATACTTTGACAAATCTGACGCTAAAAACAAAGCCACATTTGCAACATCCTGAATAGTACCAAGTCGTTTTTGCGGAACTGCCGATATTATATTATCAATATAATCTTTTGGTAAAGACTCTATCATATCTGTTTGAATAAAACCTGGGGCAATAGCATTGGCACTTATTCCTTTTGCTCCAAATTCTTTTGCTATAGTCTTTGTAAACCCAATAATTCCAGCCTTAGACGCAGCATAATTTGCTTGTCCTGGATTACCAATAACACCAACAACAGATGCAATATTTATGATCTTACCACTTTTTTGTTTTAGCATTGTTCTTACCACATTTTTTGTACAGTTAAAAACAGAATTTAAATTCACATTAATAACTTTACCCCAATCTTCAGGAGTCATCCTTAACAATAAATTATCTTTTGTAATACCTGCATTATTCACTAAGATATCTACTTTACCAAACCTTTCTACTGTCTTTTCGATCATAGCTTTTGTTTCTTCAAAATTAGTAACATCTGTTTTAAGACCTAAAGCTTCGACACCATTTTCTTTAGCAATTTTTTGAGCAGCAGCAATACTTGCTTCTTCTGCAATATCACAAATCACGATATTACAACCTTCTTTAGCATAAGCATCTGCAATACCATAACCAATCCCACGTGCAGCGCCAGTAACTATAGCAACCTTATCTTTTAATAACATGAATTTACTCCTTAATTTTTAATTTTCCAAAAAACACAAAAGACCAAACATAATTTAAACAGCAATAATACCTTCTAAATCATCCCAGCTCATTACATTTAGAACTTTTTTTTCTGGCAATATTTTTTTTATTAATCCAGACAAAACATTGCCAGGACCACATTCTATAATCACATCCACTTTTTGATCTAAAAGCTTTATTGTGTCTACCCATTGAACAGATGATATTATCTGCTCTGATAAATTATTCCTAAGATTATTAGCATCAACCTCAACATTTGCAGTTCTATTCAAAACAAGTGGCAACTTAGCATCACTAAAACTCACACCCGGCAAATACTCAGCCAAAACCTCAGATCCTTTTTGCATAAGCGGCGAATGAAACGCCCCGCTAACTTTTAACGGAATAGCTTTTGCACCATTTTCTTTTAAAGCTGTAATAGCACTTGCAACACCAACTTTTGTACCAGAAATAACCGTTTGCTCAAAACTATTATAGTTTGCAATAACCACTGGATAATTTTTCAAGGGCTCTATTATAGAGCCTATTTTAGCTACATCCATACCCAACACAGCTGCCATTGCTGAATCTTCAGCAGGATAAGCAGCTCCCATGGCCTCAGATCTCTTAGCTATAACTTTTATTGCTGACTCCAAATCAAGAACACCAGCAACATAATAAGCCGAAAGCTCACCCAAACTATGTCCAGCCACAATCTCTGGCATAATACCTCTCTTTTGCAAAAGAATCGAAACTGCCACAGAAACCAAAAAAATACCCGGTTGAGTATTCGTTGTTTTAATTAATTCGTCTTGAGGGCCTTCAAAACAAATACTAGCAATATCACGACCCATAATATTTTTTGCCTTTTTAAATAAATCTCTTACATCCTGATCTTGATCATAAAAAGACTTACCCATACCTACTTTTTGAGATCCCTGTCCAGGAAAAACAAATCCATATCTTGTCATTTATTTACCCTTCCATTTAATAATACTTGTAGCCCAAGTAAACCCAGCCCCAAAACCAGAAAAAACTATAATATCACCATCTTTAAACTTCCCTTTTTTAGAAAACTCTTCCATAGCGATTGGTATTGATGCCGCAGATGTATTTCCATACTTATCAATATTTATTACTACTTGTTCATCCTTCAAACCTAATTTTTCTTTGGTATAACCAATAATTCTTAAATTAGCTTGATGTGGCACAAAATAATCTATATCTTCTGGCTTCAAATTAGCCGAATCCAATGCAGAAAAAATTGAAGGAAGCACACTGTTTATTGCAACCTTAAACACAGCTTTCCCATCCATCTTAATCAAATGTGCCTTTGCTTCTAACACATCTTGACTCATCACGTTTCTAGATCCGCCTGATTCTGAAATTAGCAAATTAGCAAAACTTCCATCAGAATACATATCAGAAGCAAGCAAACCATAACCAGCTTCAACTTCTGATAAAACAACCGCACCAGCACCATCCCCAAATAAAACACAAATTGATCGATCCTCCCAATCAACAAACTTTGAAAGACAATCAGCTCCAATTACTAATACATTTTTATATTTACCAGTCTGAACAAACTGATAACCTGTTGTTACACCATAACAGAAGCCAGAACAAGCCGCTGACAAATCAAAAGCACCAATTTTCCCCAAACCCAATCGTTCTTGCACAATACATGCTGTTGATGGAAAAGTCGGGTAATCTGGTGAAGTTGTTGCTACTATTATCAAACCTATATCTTCTTTTTTAATACCTGCATCTAAAATTGCTTCTTCAGCAGCCTTATATGCCAAATCAGAAGTCGCTTCATTTTCAGCAGTAATTCTTCTTTCCTTTATCCCTGTTCTACTCAAAATCCATTCATCAGAAGTCTCTAACCCCAATTTAACAAAATCATCATTCCTGATAACTTTTTCAGGAACAAACTTACCAATACCTATAATTCCAACTGATTTCATATTTTCACAAAGCTCCATTAATCTTTTTAACCATATTTGTTTCAATAGCCTCTATACCAGTTGCTATTGCGTTTTTAATTGCCTTTGCACTTGAACTTCCATGGGCAACAATAGATACTCCATTAACACCCAATAAAGGAGCACCACCATACTCTTCATAATTAAATTCTTTTTTTAATCTTTTCAAGGCAGGTCTTAGTAAAAACATACCCAACAAAGAAATCAAAGAACTTTTTGCCTCTTCTTTAAAAAAGCTAAAAAACACAGAAACAATACCCTCTCCAAATTTTAAAATTGAATTACCAACAAAACCATCACAAACAACAACTTCAGTCTTACCCAAAATTATATCTTTTCCTTCAATATTTCCTACAAAATTTAATGGCTGTTTTTTAATCAAATCATAAGCTTCTTGTGCTGCACTATTGCCCTTACCTTTTTCTTCACCAATATTTAACAACCCAATTTTTGGAAATTTCTTCTTTAAGACTGTTTCTGCCAAACAACTGCCCATAACAGCAAATTGCTCTAAGTAACTAGCTTTACAGTCAACATTAGAGCCCATATCTAAAACCACCACAGGCCCTTTTTTGGAAGGAAATACTGTAGCAATAGCAGGTCTTTCAACATTATTTGTTTTACCTAACAACAAAATTGAAGCCGCCATTACAGCCCCTGTATTACCAGCAGACACAAAGCCATCAACAACACCCTCTTTAACCAAAGATAAACCAACCCTTATAGACGAGTGTTTTTTTCTTCTAAATGAAATAGACGGCGACTCAGACATACCAACAACCTCAGAAGCATTATGAAAAGATACTTTAGACTCTGGCCAATCCTTATATTTCGCAGCCTCTTTTCTAACAATATCAATTTGGCCAACTAATGTTATGTGTACTGGATATTTTTTTACAGCAAGATATGCGCCATGGACTACAGGCCCTGGCGCATGATCCCCACCCATTGCATCTAAAGCAATCCTATACAATGGCTCTAAGCTTCTTTCTGCTTTGCCTTTTTAACTTTTAGCTGTACAACCTGACGGCCTTTGTAAAACCCACAACCAGAACAAACATGATGTGAAGCAGTCAAGGCACCACAATTTGGACATGGTCTCAAATTTGGCATCTCAATTTTCCAACACGCCTTACGCGTTCTTTTTTTTGATTTTGATCTCTTCTTTTTAGGTACTGCCATTATTAATTACCTCTCTTTATTTCGAAGTCTCGGTATAATAGAGATACTCCTTTATTTTGTCAATAAATTCAATAAGAAGAATACTATTATTACAAAAGCATCCTTCTTGATTTTAAAAAAAACTACATATCGTAGTATAGTGCAAATTCCCAAGGATGAGGCCGAAGCTCAAGAGCCTCTACTTCATTTTTGATTTTATACTTAATCCAAGTTTCAATAACATCTGCTGTAAAAACATCCCCTTTAAGTAAAAATGCATGATCCTTTTCTAAAGCTTTTAGAGATTCTCTTAAAGAGCCTGGTGTCTGAGGAACTGCTGCCAACTCTTCTGGCGGCAAATCATATATATCTTTATCAAGAGGCGATCCTGGGTCAATTTTATTATTAATACCATCTAACATAGCCATAAGCAATGCAGAAAAAGCTAAATATGGATTACAACAACCATCAGGACATCTAAACTCAAAACGCTTTGAATTTTCAGAACTATGATACATTGGAATTCTTACAGCCGCGCTTCTATTTCTTCTTGAATAAGCCAAATTAACCGGCGCCTCAAAACCAGGAACCAACCTCTTAAAACTATTTGTTGCTGGATTAGTAAATGCCAAAAGAGCTGGAGCATGCTTCAAAACACCACCCATTGCATACATTGCTGTTTCTGATAAACCTGCATAACCATCACCAGCAAAAGTATTTTTATTGTCTTTCCAAATAGACATATGAACATGCATACCACTACCATTATCATTAAAAATTGGTTTTGGCATAAAAGTAACTGTTTTATCATATCTATTAGCTACATTTTTAATAATGTACTTAAACATTAAAGTTCTATCTGCCATATTTAGCATTGAAGAATACTTAATGCCAACTTCACTTTGACCACCAGAAGCAACTTCATGATGCTGCATTTCTGGCTCTAAACCCATCTCCTCTAAAAGCAACATCATCTCACTTCTCATATCCTGATGTTTATCTGCTGGTGGAACTGGGAAATAGCCCTCTTTATATCTAGTTTTATAACCTAAGTTTGGATGCTCTTCTCTACCTGTATTCCATTGTCCTTCAACAGAGTCTATATGATAGTATCCTTCATGTTCATTCTGGTCATATCTAACATCATCAAAAATAAAAAATTCAGCTTCTGGTCCAAAAAATGCAGTATCTCCGTGACCTGATGACTTTAAGAATTTTTCTGCTTTTCTAGCTATATTTCGTGGATCACGAGAATAGTCAGCGCCAGTAATAGGATCACATATATTACAGATCATAACTAAAGTTTTATGTTCAAAAAAAGGATCAATAAAAGCAGTCTGTGCCTCTGGTTTTAGTAACATATCCGACTCATTAATTGCTTGCCAACCACGAATACTTGAACCATCAAAACCTTGTCCAGCCTCAAAAAACTCCTCATTCAAGCTTCTAGCAGGAATTGAAATATGCTGCCATAATCCAGGAAAATCCATAAATCTTAAATCAATAACTTCAACATCTTCTTTTGCTACCAACGCTAATACATCTTTGGCTGATTTACACTTTAGCATTTTAATAACAACCTCCTATTATTCTTAATGTTTTTATAATAAAAACCCAAATTAAAAAAATCTCATTTGAAGATTACCCTTTAAATTACAAAAAAGCAAATATTATTTTATGAAAAAAAACTAACTTAAAACTTCTTTTTTTATAGCACTAACAAACTCTCTAAATAACGGATGAGAGTTACATGCTCTTGATTTAAATTCTGGATGAAATTGACAAGCTAAAAACCATTTCTTTTCTGGCAACTCTACTACCTCAACCAAAGTATCTCCTGGTAAAACACCTGAAAAAACCATGCCATTTTTTTTATAAATATCTCTATATTCATCATTAAATTCATATCTATGTCTGTGTCGCTCCTGAACAAGCCCCTTTTTATAAGCTTGATACAATTTTGTGCCTTTTTTTACTTCACAATCATAAGCACCCAGCCTCATAGTACCACCTTTTTTTCTAATAACTTTTTGTTCTGGTAAAAAATCAATTACTGGATTTGATGTTATATCACTAAACTCTGTACTATGTGCATCTTCAAGACCTATAACATTTCTGCCAAACTCGATTACTGCAATATGCATACCTAAACACAAGCCAAAATACGGCACATCATTTTCACGAGCGTATTTTGCAGCTGCAATCTTGCCATCAATCCCTCTATCACCAAAACCACCAGGCACTACAATACCATCTACTTTAGATAGTTCCGCATCAACCAAGTCTATATTCTCTAACTCTTCCGCCTCTATCCATACAATCTTTATCTGGCAAGCATTAGCTGCTGCTGCATGTTTCAAAGCTTCCACTAAACTAATGTATGAATCAGATAAACTTGTATATTTACCAACAATAGCTACTTTAATTTCTGGAATATCTTTTTTATGTATAATATCTACAAAGCCTTTCCATTCCTTCATATCTGTTTTGTATTTTGGCTTCAAACCCAGCTTATCAAGAACAACACGATCTAAACCCTCCTCTTGCAAATTAAGAGGCACATCATAAATACTTGGTGAATCTACACCTGTAATTACAGAGCCAACCCTAACATCACAAAACAAAGCTATTTTGCTCTTCATCTCATCACTTAACGGCGCAGATGAACGACACATAATCACATCTGGATGAATGCCAATACTTCTAAGCTCTTTAACACTATGCTGTGTTGGTTTTGTTTTAAACTCACCAGCTGTCTTTATATAAGGAACGAGTGTTAAATGAATATGAAGAGTATCTTCTTTATTCTCATACTGAAATTGTCTTATACCCTCTAAAAATGATTGGCCTTCAATATCACCAACCGTTCCACCAATTTCTGTTATTACTACATCAAAGTGCTCAAGCGCCAAACACCGCCCAATACACGATTTTATTTCATTAGTTACATGAGGAATTATCTGAACTGTATTTCCTAAATAATCGCCCCTTCTCTCTTTTGTTAACACTTCCCACAAAACCATCCCAGAAGTAACACTGTTTACTCGTGTTAAATTCTGATCTAAAAATCGTTCATAATGCCCTAAATCCAAATCTGTTTCACAACCATCCTCTGTAACAAAGACCTCTCCATGCTGAAAAGGGCTCATTGTTCCTGGATCTAAATTTAAGTATGGATCAAATTTTTGGATCGTAACTGAATAGCCCTGGCTTTTCAAAAGAACACCTAAAGAAGCTGCTGTTATGCCTTTTCCTAAAGATGAAACAACCCCACCGGTAACAAAAATATATTTAGTCTTCTTAACACCCATTAAATTACACTCCTTGAGATCAAAACCTGAATTCCCCTTATTAGGATTATAACATGAAACAATTGCCTAATCTAAGGCTATTAATCCATCTTAACAATCGAATAAATTCTACCCGCGTTTTGGCCTTCTTTTCTATAAGAATAAAAAACATCATTTTTACAACATGTACACATATTTGAATAAGTTATTGTGCTTTTATTTATATCTATCGCTTGAGCTAGCTGTCTTTTATTTTGACCAACTAAATCATAGTAAATATTATCTTTTTTATCAATTTGATAACAGTTATTACAAATAGCTGGGCCAAACCATATTTTAAAACCATCAAAAATATTAAATCTTTCTTTAATATTTTCTAAAGCTTTATACAGTATACATTCTTCAGTACCTTTTCTACCCGCATGAACAACTGCAATTATCGATTTCGGATGATAAACAATAACCGGCATACAATCTGCTGTTCTTACCACTAAAAACACATTCTTTAACTTAGTTATCAAGCCATCAACACAAACAACTGTCTCTCTATTACAAGACCTAGGCATCATATTAACCTCGAAAATATCATTAGAGTGAACCTGCTCCATATCAATAACAACTTGATTTTTTAGAGGTCCTTTATTTATCATCCAATCAAGAGATCCCTCTCTAGTTGTCAGGTAGGTTTCTAAATTCTCATCTTTGATTAATTCTTGATAATACTGCTTGTTTTCTAGCTTCAAATATTAAAACTCCCGTCTAAAAAACTGCCCCGGCAACTGCATTACCAGCCCCTTCATTTCAAATATCATTAATTCTGCCAAAATCTTTTCTAATTCAATTTCTATATCCATAACTAAATCATCTAAATGGGTCACGCCCACTGATAATCCTTTAAGGATTTTATAACCTTCTTCTGATAAATCAACAATTTCTCCATTTTTATCCACTAATTTGTCATCTAAAAAAGAATAGTTTGGGTTATTAGTAGCTACTTTTTTTAGATTAACTTTCATTAAAAAGTTAAATTCTTTTATAATATCATCTACAGACGCAACTAATTTCGCACCTTCTTGTATCAAATCATTCGTGCCAATAGATTGTTTAGAAAATATAGATCCTGGCACTGCAAAAACATCTCTATTTTGCTCCAAAGCTTGCTTAGCAGTAATAACAGCGCCACTCTTATCTCCAGCCTCACAAACCAAGACACCTTTCGATAAACCACTAATAATTCGATTTCTCTGTGGAAAATGATATGCAAGTGGCTCTGATCCTAATGGATACTCTGAAATAACTAACCCAGACTCTACTATTTCTTTGTACATATCATTATTTTCACTTGGGTATACTCTATCTAAACCAGTACCAACAACAGCAACTGTCTTACCACCGCAACCCAGCACTTCTTTATGAGCAACAGTATCTATCCCTCTTGCCATTCCAGAAACAATCACAAAATATCCACACAACTCTGAAACCAACTTTTTCGTCACTAATCGCCCATAATCTGATATTTCTCTTGCTCCAACAACTGCAAACATATCTTTTTTCAAAAGACCAATATCACCCTTATAAAACAACACTATAGGAGGATCATATATCTGCCTTAACAAATCAGGATATTCTTCACTATCTAAATAAAGAACATTAATATCCAAAGCTTTTAGCTTTTCTTTATAAGAATCAATATTAAAATCTTTAAATTTTGTAACAGCCTCTTGTCTAAGCTTCTTTGAAATTTTATAGCCATCAAAATAACAGTTGATATTTTTTAAATAATCTTTACTTGGCAAATAATCTTTATACAGATTTCTCATCAACAACGGTCTATCACAAAATAAATAGTTAGCTAATAACAAATAGTCTTTTTTATGCACAAGTCATCCCCCCATATCTTTAAATTAATGGTATTACTCAATAGTAAATACATAAGTGATCCCCCTCCCCGTTTATTTTATTATTTTGTTTTTATATCTCTATCAATCTCAACAATTTGCTCAATACTTAGATCTTGAAAATGCTTAAAGGAATCTAGCGCATCTTTCACAAACTCTGGTATCTGTGTAAACCTAATCTTCTTTTGCAAAAACAAACCAACAGCCCGTTCATTCGCAGCATTAAGAACCACAGGCCAAGACCCACCTTTCTTTCCTGCTTCATATGCAAACTTAAGCATAGGAAACTTTTCATAATCAGGATCAAAAAACTGTAAATCAGAAAGTTTAGAAAATACCAATTTAGGCCACTCATTTTTCCATTTTTCTGGATAAGATAACACATACTGAATAGGAAAACGCATATCCGGCAAATTCATCTGTGCCAAAATATTACCATCTTTAAACTCTACCATACTATGAATAATACTTTGTGGATGAACTACGATTTCTATCTGACTAAACGATACTTGGAATAAATGATGTGCCTCAATAACTTCTAAACCTTTATTCATCATTGTTGCAGAATCAATTGTGATTTTATTGCCCATACTCCAGTTAGGATGTTTTAAAGCATCTTTTAATTCTATATTCTTAAATTCATCTTTTGGTTTATTCCAGAATGGGCCACCTGATGCAGTAAGAACTAGCCGTCCTACTTTATTGATATCTTCATCCACAGACTCCAAACACTGTTTTATAGCTGCATGTTCAGAATCAATCGGCAACAAAGACACCCCCTTACTCTTTGCTAACTCCATAATAGGCTTACCAGCTGCCACCAGCACCTCTTTACAAGCCAAGCCAATTGTAATGCCCTTTTGAATTGCTCTATATGTTGGCAATAACGCAGCCGTCCCAACAACCGCCACAACCAATAGATCTATATTTTCTAAAGTTGCAACTTTTACTAATCCATCAGCCCCTGAAAAAACTTCTGCACTTAAGTTTATACTTTTAATAAAAAAATCTACCTGATCTTTATCAGCATCATCTTGAACAGAGATAAAACGTGGTTTGAATTTTTTTATTTGATCCAATAAAAGGCTAATGTTCTTTCCAGCCGATAAACCAACAACCTCAAAATTATCAGGAAACTGCTGAACTATCTCTAAGGTCTGTGTACCAATAGATCCTGTTGAACCAAGAATAGATATCTTCTTCATATAAAAAGCCCTTACCAATTAAAGAAATAAAACATTAAAGGCATAACAAATAGAGAGCTATCAACTCTATCATAAATGCCGCCATGCCCAGGAAGTAAACCAGAAGAATCTTTAACATTAAAATATCTTTTAGTTAAAGACTCATGTAAATCTCCTAGTTGAGCCAAAATTGAAATAATAAAAGCTAAAGCTAAATATACAACTGGATTTAGCTTGAAAAGCCAAATAAATATTAATGCCGCAATCAAGTCGGCAACTATTGCAATCAACGACCCTTCGACAGTCTTTTTTGGACTTAATTTTGAAAGCTTATGCCGCCCCCATTTCATACCGCCAAATAAAGCCGCTATATCAGCAACCCAAATAAGGACACAACAAAACAACATATTAAAAAAACCATTATTCCCCGCACGCACCAAAAAAATAAATGGAAATGTCCCAACCAAAAGCAAAATTATCCTCAGTAAAATATAATACTGATTATCAAACGCTATAAATTTCTTTTTTAATAAAATCTCTGCCAAATAAAAAGCAATCATAAACAAAACAAAAAATTTAACCGGAACACTACTAACAATAGCTAAAATGTCTGCTGAAATACCATTATTAATTGCAAGTGGCAAAATAGCCACCATAACAACACTAGCTGCTAAAACACTCATAATCTTTTGAAATAAATTCAATTTTGGTTTTGACATCAAAACCAGTTCGTATGCAGAAATCATAGTAACCAAAAAAATAAAAATATAAAGAGGTAAGCCCCCGTTTGCAACTAGGTACCCCCCTAAACCCAACAACAATAAACCTGTCAGAATTCTACTCTGCACCAACCCCTCCAAAACGACGTTCCCTTTTTTGGAATTTAGTAAGGATTTTTATTAGCTCATCTTTATTAAACTCTGGCCATAAAGCATCAATAAAAAACATTTCCGAATAAGCTACTTGCCAAAGCATATAGTTACTCAGCCTGATATTATCGCCACCAGTTCTTATCAAAATATCCGGATCTGGAGAATCTGCTGTATATATATAACTATTGAAAATATCTTCATTTATTTCATCAACAGCCAACTCATTACCCAGAACAGCTTTAACAAGCCCTTTTGCTGCATTTACTATTTCATCTCTCGCACCATAATTAACTAATAAATTAAGTTGCAAAGTGGTTTCGTTATTAGTAAGCTCTTCTGCTGCATTCATTTTCACTTGCAGCTCTTTTCCTAAAGCTGCTCTATCGCCACAAAATCGAACACGCACACCTTGTTTCTTTAGCTCTTTTATCTCTTTTGCTATCAGCTCTTGAAAAAAACGCATCAAGAAAGAAACCTCTTCTTCTGGACGCCTCCAATTTTCAGTTGAAAATGCATATACAGATAAATATTTAATATCAAACTCTACACAAGCCTTTATTGTACGTCTTAATGACTCGGCACCCTCTTTATGACCAAAAGCTCTGGGTAAATGACGTTTTTTAGCCCAACGACCATTACCATCCATAATTACTGCAATATGCTTAGGTATATTATCTTTGCTTAGCTTGTATTTTTTATATGTTTCTTCTAGCGAAGTATCTCTATCTTGTTTGCCAATTATTGCCATTATACCTTCATTATCTCTACTTCTTTTTCTTGGCTAATCTTATCAATTTCCTCAATACATTTGTCTGTTATTTTCTGAGCATCATTTTGCAATATTTTAACTTCATCTTCTGAAATATCTTTATTTTTTTCCTGGCTTTTAAGAGTATCCATATAATCACGCCTAATATTTCTTATAGAAACTTTTCCATCCTCACATTGCTTTTTCACCTGCTTAACCAAGTCTTTTCTTCTTTCTTCAGTTAACTCTGGAATACGCAATCTAATAACTGTACCATCTGTCAAAGGCGTTAAATTAATTTCTGAAGATGTAATAGCCTTTTCAACACTCTGCACAGCACCTTTGTCAAAAATATTTAACATCAAAACCCTACTTTCAGGAACAGAAACACTAGCTACTTGCTGCAATGAAACTTTAGTACCATAGTAATCAACCTGTAATTTTGAAAGAATATCTGGATTAGCTCTACCTGTTCTAATAGTTGCCAATAATTCTTTTGTTTTTTCAACTGTTTTTTTCATTCTTACATCCATATCATTTATCATAATGAGCCTCCTATCCGTGTACCTATATTTTCGCCACTTACAGCTTTTTTAATATTCCCTGACTTATTAATATTAAAAACCACAATCGGAATATTATTTTCCATACTCAAAGAAAGAGCTGTACTATCCATAACCCTCAAGTTATCCTTCAGCACATCCATATATGTCATTTTTTCATATTTTTTTGCGTTTTTATTTTCAATAGGATCTGAATCATAAACCCCATCAACTTTTGTTGCTTTAAATAAAGCATCCGCACCAATTTCAACAGCCCTAAGAGCCGCTGTTGTATCTGTTGTGAAATATGGATGGCCTGTCCCACCAGCAAAAATAGTAATTCTACCCTTATCCAGGTGTCTTTCTGCCCTTCTTTGAATAAATGGTTCTGCGATCTCTTTCATCTCTATAGCAGTCAAAACCCTAGAGTCTACCCCAACTTTTCTAATAGCATCCTGCATAGCAAGTGCATTCATAACAGTTGCAAGCATACCCGTATAATCTGCCGTAACTCTATCCATTCCATTTGCAGCCGCAGCCACTCCCCTAAAAATATTACCACCACCAATAACAACACCAATCTCTACACCCAACGACTGAACTTCCTTCAAATCTCCGGCAATTTTAACTAAAAATTCCGGGTCAATCCCATATTCACGGGACCCTTTAAACGCCTCACCACTAAGTTTCAAAAGTATTCTCTTATATTTCGGATTTTTCATAGCGATAATTGTATCAACCCACCCAATTAATATCAATTACAAAGGCAAACACTCGACACAACAACAAAAACAGACTACCCACCACCAGAACCTATCTATTTATAGCCCTTTTCCCAGTTAATTAGTCGTTCTATACGAATTTCATAACGAGGCGTATATGCCAAAAACTTAGCCAACTCTTTTCTAGTTGCATATCTTGCTTGATTAGACACTGTTTCTTCATCAATAACACCTGCATTGCTAAGCAAGTAAATTGCCTCTGCCATAGTTAGCGGTTTATCAGGCTTAAATGTTCCATCTGGATATGCAAAAATCAAACCCTCATTTACTGCAGTATATACATAAGGCGCACTTGGATCATCCTTTTCCATATCAGGAAATAAATTTTCATCAACCTTTTCAGGCATCTTTAACCCTGTTGCATCTACCATCATTTTTGTTATAAACATCCTTGTAACTTCCCTATCAGGATAAAAATTACCATCAGCATCACCAGAAAAAAGACCTAGAGTAGCTAAAAATTGAATTTCTCTTCTTTCTTTAACATTTTTTGTTAAGTCTGGAAAAGACTTTAAACTTAAAACCCTTGCTGTATACTGTATTTTCTGATCATCAAGAGTCTTAAAATTAAACTTCAACAAATTCTTACCAGGTTTCAGTTTTTTTGTAACAGAAAAATTATAATTCTGATCAACATATACAGCACTATCTTCAAGCTGCAACGACTTCATCATTGGCGAAGCACGACCAATACATCTTATATGTGATCTATAGTGAACATGCTTATCTACAGGAAAATTCATAACAATATAAAATGGATATTTTTTAACCCCTGTTTCATTACCAACTTTATCAACAGCAAACAACATCAACTCTTGCATCTCTTTGGGAACACTACTATCTGAAACAATCTCTGGCGGAGCTGTAACAACTGCTGACCAAAAATGGGAAGTCCCCTTTTTAAAGACAACCCTCTCTTTACCAATAAGCCCATCCACTCTTTGAAGCTCCTCAGAAATATCACTTGACGGAGTCCTCACCTCAATTTTCAAATTATCAGATTCAGGCAATATTCTAACACCCAAACTTGGCGGCACTGTATCTAAAAACATAACCCTTTTATCTGACTCTACAGATACATCTTTTTGCAGTGAATATGACTTAATAGTAATCTCATTTTTACCTTCATTTAATGGGAAATATTGAAATTTCCACCTTCCATATCTATCTGTAGAAATAGTCCTTGATAGAATTTGGTTATTATATATCCTTATTGTTGTTTTTTCTGGACCAACACCACTAAGTGCCACAAATTCATTAGCTGTAATAATCGTATTTTCAGGCTGTAGTATTTCCGGTGTCCTTGGCTTCACTTCACCCAAAACAGACACTGATAGTGAACTAGTTGGATCAACCGTAATATTTTCTTGCTGATGTGTATAGTTATAATCAACCCTTACACCATAATGCTGGTCTCCAAAACCCATAACATTCGGAAAAACCAAACCTGTACCTATATTAATATTTTTAAAGTTTGTAGAGCCTCTTAAAGTAAAACTTGGGTGTAATAACCACTCTGCACCTACAGACACACCCTGCAAATCATTATGCAAAAACAAGGCAAGTTCTTCTTCCATAGTCTCTATACATACACCAACAAAAGGCTGGAGTGGCATATACGATGTTGTTTTATCCTGCCAAACTAAGGGCGTAGCTATTACATTTATTGCTGACACACCCACATGCAACCTATTAATAGAGTATTTATTTAGATTATACGAAGCAAGACCTCCAACATCCATACCAAAAGCACTTCTTGTATCACTTCCAACAAAATGTCTTACTGCTTTTAAATTCATACCTGCCGAAAGTCTATCAAAACCCAATTTATCATGATAAACAACAGCTGCAGAACCAGCTATAACATCAAAACCTGAAGAATATGAACCTATCGGCCTTATTGTGTCTCTTGTACCAACCGTTGTTAAAACTGTTCTTGGGATATCTCTTAACACACTTGAACCATACGATAATCCAAAAACCATTTTTTGTTGCCACATTTTTTCATCTAAAGGAATAAAAATATCCATAGGAAAACTAGCACTAAAAAATTGATAATCAAAATAGCCCATTACTTTTTGCGATGAAGCTGTAAATGGCATTGGCTCAACAGAACCAACAACAGCTGGATTTATAAATACACCGTTAATATCATCTACTAATACAGGATTAGTACCACCCAAAGACTTAGCCCTAGCTCCAATCATTTGAACTTGTGGATTATCTATAGGCCGATTAACACTCTGCGCTTGCAAAACACAAAAACTGCCAATCAACATAAAAAATAGCAATAAAACCAGACTTTTTTTTGTCATCAATATATCGCAAGCCTCGTAACTGTGATACTAGTATTATCGTCACTATCTACAGCTTTCATTTTACAAACATACATTCCAGAACTTAAGAAATCCGAGTACTTATCAATAGTCACCATATTATAACCCAATGACCCCTGAACCTCTTCCGACCAAACCATTAAACCCAAATGATTAAATAAATAAAAAGTTACATCTGCAGGCTGAGTCAAACTAAAACCCATTTTCAGATCTTCTTCCCCAATAACATATGGGTTTGGATAAAAAAGAAAATCGTTAATTACAACTTTTTCAGAAATACTAAAAGAAATATAAGCATCATTCATTGGCTGTTTTTCAAGATCATTTACACTAATAAGAATTTCACCATTTCTTTCACCTAAATTGGGGATTCTAACTTCGCCATCCGTTCGATTATAGGAAAATGAATCTGCATCTGGGTTTTCACTTGTTCTTGCTTTAAGTGAAATACCATTAAGCGAAACCATAATACTTCCTGGATCTATAATATTCCCATTATTTTTAAATCTCACAATCATAGAACTATTAGCCCTAACAGCATCGCCATTCACAAAACTAGTATTACTATTCACACCAGCAGACCCCTTTTCAATCCATAGATCCTCTATATAATCTGGCAAAGTCCAGCCATATACTTCTTTTTTTGCTTTCACATAAATTGTAAATCCATTTTCACCAGCCGCAGCTTGCCATGTGGTTGAATCCTCATACCTTGAAATAACTGCATTACCAGAAGGCACATCATAAATAGCATAACCATCAACAAAAACAGTACCATCGGATGTCTGGCTTGTGTGCTGCACATCAAAGTAAAGGGTTACGGATTCATTTGCATTTATAGACACCGGCAAAGTTTCTGACGAATCTGCCGGCGTAATAGTAAACTCATTTGAAATATCAGACCCTGACCTTCCCCCTTTATAAAAACGTGGTAATACATCAGTCAGCTTAGCTTCTTTACTAGCATTATTAGCAACCTTAATCTGAACTGTAAAAACATCAGCCAAATCCTGAGCTGGATCATAATCTTCCACTAAGACACTATTAATACTCAAATACTTTTGAACAGCTTCACACTCTGCCGCATAAGGAGGGTAAGGAACTGCACCTCCGAATAAGAAATCTGAGCCCGTCACATTCTGCAATCTACACTTAATCACACTAGAGTCTTGTGAATAAGCAGAAGCCTGTCCAATGTCATAACAAACAAAGAGCCTATTTTGAGCCTGTTTAAACTCCACCCCTGTTAAAGTAGTCAAATTTGTCAAACTAAACTCATCTTTAACAGAAACTTTTTCATCAACATCTATATTTAATACAGGCGTAACCCCCTCAGACCATTCAACATCTTTATAAATCCAAACTCGACTTACACCTTCATTTATAGAAGAAAATGTTGTTGCTGGATTTGATATTGTAATAGCTGCCGAACTAATATCAGCACCATCATTATCTAGCTTCAGATATAGCATTGGAACATACCTCTGACCCTCAACAACTGTAGTTGGTGATATATCCTCAACATCTATCAAATTAAGCCTTGATAAATTAAAATAAGCCATTGATTCTGGGCTAGATTCCGCTGGCAACACACCACTCAGGTTAATTTCAGTTGAGTCAACACCTTCTTTTAAGAAACTAGAACCTAAAACATTTCTTACTTTCACCAATGCTTTAGTACTAATGTTAATAGTTGTACCCTGCCGTTCTTTAACATCCCCACCAAATTTATAAATTATAAAAAAGACTTTTGTACTACCTGCATCAATTTGAATATCTCTATTCATTGTAACAACAGCCAAACCACCATTATTCCCATCTATAGCCAAATCCTCATCTGGTATACCTTCGCCATCGTCTTCAGTCAAATCCAATTTAGAAACTAAAATATCTGGAGAATTACTCTGCACCCCATCAAAATCATCACCAGAATTAGCATTTTCATAAATATAAATCTCTTTTATACCATCACTACCATTTGACTTTGTTATATAAGGTAAATACCCATTATCCACACCCTCTATCCATCCATTCTCAAGGACAAAGGCATTTATACTCACTGGAATTTGATATGCTTTAAGTATCAACTTCATCATTGGTGCCGTAGTTCCAGAACCAAAAGAACTTTGTTTTGGAACAATTGAATAAACCCCACTATAAGAAAGACCACCTATATCAACATACGCAGCTTCTTGATCTGGTTCATCATCGATTTTTACAACATCAATTACCGATGTACCACCCATAGCCTTTACAGATGTTAATTTTGCATATGCTTTACTATCATCTGTCACCTGAAAATCTTCACCAACCTCATACACAATAAAAAGATTAAGCGTTGTTTCCTCAGGAAAGTTAATTCTATCTCCTGTATCAAAACCTATCTCCAATTCAGAATCACTAATAAATTCACCAGCATCAACCTCTGCAACAAAGGTATAATTATCTAAATATTCTCCCCCTGGATCATACTTATCAACTGATTGCTCCGTATGTTTATAAAGCTTTGCCCCAACTATCCCCTCTGTACTATCCAAATCCGTTTGAAAATTCTCAGCTTCATTATAAATATTTATAGATACACGACCGTCAACGCTCTCACCATCAATTTTTAAATTGAGTCTAAGCATAGGAATTTCTAACTGACCAGGAACCGCCACGCCAGTACCCTTACCCAACTCCGTAATATCGTAAGCTTTATACACTGTAAAACCTGAAATAGTTACTCTATTTGTGGCACTTGTAATATCTAACTGAGTATCACCACCGCCTGTATAATTCAACTCAACACAAGAAACATTCACACTTGAAAACACTGCCGCTGTTTCGCTTATATCATAAACAACAAAAAACTCTTTTGCTTCACCTGTAGCAATACTCTGCCCTGCATCAAAGACAAGCCCTATTTCACCAAGACCAGTCCAAGTCTGTGAAGAGCCAGCTAAACCGACCTCCGTATCTTCATCGCCAAAAACACCATAGGGGTCTTTATCATAAAAAAGACGAGCTGCTGTGTTTCCTTGCCTTGAGACATTCTTAATTCGTATATTTTGTAAGTATATTTCTTCTTGCTTTGAAGTTACCTTAAAATAAATCATATCTACCTGAGATCCTTGAGGAGCAACAGTACGACTGGCATTATACATAAACGAAACATCATCATTTGAGATTGTAGACGCCTCTGAATAAATATTGCTTGATAAAAACAGAAGGGTAATCATCAACATAAAATAAAAAACAGCTTTTCTCATATATCCTCTTCTCGAACAACAAAACCCATTACAATTATTTCAGGCTAATTGTCCTATCTTAAGTAGCTACAAAATTATCACAATCCAACTGGTTAACTATAATTATATCACCCTAATAAGCTGCATAAAAATTTATATAAAAAGCAAAAAAAACCTTTAACTAGTTTTTAGGGTTATGAGGCTATTGCAAAATATCAGAAATTCCACAAAAAACTAAGAATTCAACTTCTCCAATATTTCATCCGCAATTTCAAAATTAGCATAAACATTTTGGACATCATCATCCTCTTCCAAAGTATCAACCAACCTAAGTATTTTTTCTGCTTGATCCTCATCCAAACTCACAGTATTTCTCGGTATCATCTCAAGAGATGCTGAAACATACTCAAGACCCGCTTGCTCAAAAGCTTTTTGACAAATATTTAAATCACCAGCCTCTGAAACAACCTCTATTGATCCATCTTCTTTTAAGTCCACATCTTCAGCACCAGCATTAGTTGCAACATCCATAACCTCTTCTTCAGAAACCCCAGGCTCAAAAAGAATTAAACCTTTTTGGTCAAAAAGATAAGAAACCGCACCTTTAGATGCCAAACTACCATTAGCTTTTCCTAATATAAATTTAATAATTGGAACAGTTCGATTACGATTATCTGTTAAGGTTTCAATAATCATAGCAACCCCAAAAGGCCCATAAGCCTCAAACATAATCTCCTCATAATTATCACCACCAATATCACTTCCTTTTTGGATAGCACGACTAACATTATCATTAGGCATATTTGCTTGCTTTGCTTTCTGCATAGCCAAAGTCAATCTTGTGTTAGCACTAACATCTGCCCCACCAAGCTTTACGGCAATCATTATTTCTTTAACTATTTTTGAAAACATCTTCCCTTTTTGGGCATCTGTTTTTGCTTTTTTATGTTTTATTTTTGACCATTTATTATGTCCTGACATCGTCTTCACCTCATTAATTTATTTTTAATGCTCATCAAAGCTTACACACTAATAATATATAATTATAAACCTTTAAACAACAAACAAGGTGTCCAATAATTGAACACCTTGTTACCTACCTGTCTATTTATTTAACAAAAAAAACTAATTCCAACTCATCTCCACATCAATAGCCTTCCCATCAAAATCAAAAGAAATGATATCAATCTTCTTTTTACTTTCACCTTTATAACTAAAAAGAAGATCGTAGTACAACTTACCAATAGCTTCTTCCGATATATTTAATAACATTTCATTCACCTCCCAAATTAAAACCATCTTATGAATTTAATTTGCAAATATCATGCCACCTTAGTTGCTTAACAACCTCAACATAGCTTTTCAAAAATCCTATGCAATAATATTAAAGTAATGAATGCACAAAGAATAAAAAAATATATTCTAGTAATAGAACTTAGCGACACTGAATCAAAAAGCTCTTTATTTAACAAAAAAGGGACACTTGTTTCTGAGGGACAACAAAAATTTACCCCCCAAAAAAAAACCATTAACTATTACGAATACGATCCCCTTGAGGTTTTATATTCTATAAGATCATCTATCATAAAAACCTTAAAACACAATATAAACGCCAATCAAATTGAAAGCATTGGCATCACCAACCAAAGCTATATTTGCCTGGCCTGGGAAAAAGAATCTGGCCTACCCCTGTCACCAGCCATTAGCTCACTAAATGCCAAGTCATCTAACCAATGGAAACTTAATGCCAACCGCGAACTACAAAAAATAATAAAACAAAAAACAGGCCTAAATTTCAACTCAAAACCACTTGCCACAAAAATCAAATGGCTTAATGAAAAAAGCTTAGAAAATTCACTATATAAAAAAAAGAACACCCAGATCGGCACATGCGAAACCTGGCTTTTATATAACCTAACTGGCAAAAAAACTTTTGCAACAGACTATACAAATGCCATAAAAACCATGCTGTTTAATATCAGCACCTTAAACTGGGATAATGAACTTCTTAAAGAATTCTCCATTACTGCGGACTCATTACCAAAACTATTACCCGCAACCAGCACCTTTGGGCATACAAGCGGCTTTGTCCCACTACCAGACAACATCCCTATAACTTGCATAATATCCAAGAATCAAGCCTGTCTTTATGGCTCTAATGGTCATAACTTTAGTGATAACCACCTCATCTTTCATGAGTCCTGCACAATCATTAACACTGGAACCAAACTAATCCAAACAGAAGATGACACTATTTCAACAACATTAACCATAAATGAAGACAAACGATTTGCAATAGAGATACACACACCAATGCCAACCCCCATATTAAATCTATTCTCTGAAGCTCATAAAGAACTATTATCTGCAGAAAAAAACAAAGAACTAACCGATCTCAAAGAAGATGAAGACCTCACTATATTTTCTGTATTCAAAAAAAACAGCCCTTCAATTTGTGCGCAAAACTCCATCATTGGCATCACAAACAACACAAAGCCAACCCAAATACTTAAAGGCGCACTTGAAAGCATTGCTTTTCAAATTAAGGAATCTTTTGAAAAACTCTCTCACAACACAGGGTTAAATACCAAAGAAGTTCATGCAAGTGGCAAACTATGTAAATTCAGTTTTTTATTACAATTTCTATCAGACATTTTACAAACCCCTGTAACAAGTATCGAACAAGACAACTACAGCGCAATTGGAACCGCATACCTTGCTGGCTCTTGCAATAATTTCTACCCAAAACCACTCACCCAAAGCAAAAAAGACCTAAAATACTATCTTCCATCTCTTGATCCTATTAGTAGCTTTGCTTTATATAACCAATGGAAAGAAATAAAAGACAATCTAACTTTATAACAATAAATATACGATTAGGGACTGTTGCTAAATGCCAAGAAAATTTATGGCATTTCGCAACAGCCCCAATTAATATATAATTATTCGTTATGTATTTAGGAATAAATTTAGCAATAGAACCACACTCTATAGCCTTAGTCTCAAGCAACCAAACTCTCAGCGAAATAACTGAAGCTAACTCACACGACTTCTCTGAAAACCTTATCCATAGAATAGAAGAACTTATTTTAAAAGCAAATACCAATTATGAAGATATCAATGGCATTGGCATAACCACTGGCCCAGGAAACTATACTAGTTTAAGAATAGGTACCACACTAGCAAAAACGCTTGGTCAAACACTTCAAAAACCTATTTATCCCATTTCCTCTCTTAAAGCTATAGCCCACGAAAACACTCTTGCAAACGGAATCTATTTTTCTATTCTTTCTGCAAGAAAAACTGATTATAACTGTGCAATGTTTTCTTACAACAACAAAAAATTATCTCAATTAACACCAGACTTTATTTGGGAAGAACCAACTATCACCAATAAGCTACTTAAAATCAAAGAACCTGTGTATTTGTGTGGGGCAGGTTTCGAAGCATTGATACCCAAATTAAACAAAAATAAAAACATATTAATATCAACAAAAAAAATTAGCGGCACTTCTATAGCTCAAATCGCAATTGATATGGCACAAAACAAAGAAAACCACCCTCTTCATACCATTAACCCCAAATATTCACATCAACCCAATATATATCCAAACCATAAATAGAGAAATAATATGATATTATATATATATCTTGTACGACTAAACCACAAAAAATTCAAAATTAGGCACAGCACAAACCATCACTTTGCTTAATTTACAAAAGGAACCCTTTTTTAATGCTTAAGAAATATATTGCTACCACCTTAATTATAACCATACTATTAGCCCCTCTTATAAATGCAAGCAACACTGGACTTCTTTATGACACCATGAAAAATGGCAATGGAGTATGTCCATTAAGTATGGGACATGCATTTACAGCCGTAGCAAAAGGCGCAAACAGCATCTTCTACAACCCAGCTGGGCTTGCAAATCCTGGCGGTGAATATCGATATGAAACACTAGATATGAAAGAAAACATCTACAACAACAGCAACACTAACATGCTCTACATTAGCCCCTTTGGCTACTCTAATCAAAGAAAAGAAACCAATGATAATGATTTTGTTGAGGTTAACACTTTCAGCTACGGGACTAAAGGTAGTAAAGGCATAGATTGGGGCATTAGCTATAAAAACATTAAAAGCAGCATCGATAACAATGAAAAAAACAGCTGGAGTAGTGATATCGGGCTATTGATACACTTTTCATCAAACTTCAACCTTGGTTTTACAGCCAAAGATATTCTAAAAGAAAATCTCGAAGTTCCAACCACCTATATTTTTGGCACTGCATTTTCAGCAAAAGATTTCATAATTGCAACAGACATTGTTTCCTGTAAAGACACCAGCGGCAAACAAAGCTACACATCTCATTCTGGAATTAAATATAAAATCACTGAAGGCTTAATAGCTATGGGAGGTATGTACCAACAAACTATTTCTGGCGGACTCACCATAAAACTTCCTTTTGTAGAAATCAATTACGGAGTAATCCGATCCACAATAGATAATAACAATGTCCTATATATGCTTGGCATTAAAATTGGCAAAGGACCTTTTCAAAACAAAAAACGCAGGCGTTATTAACATCTAAAAAAGATAACACTACACCCACTTATTAATGCTTTTTAGGGTTACAAAACTCTCTGTTGAATCTATCGAATCCACTTTTGCAAGATCATTACTAATAAAATCTATCAAATTTTGCGGGTTTATAAACAGCTCTACCAACAAATCATATCGTCCACTAACAATTAAAACTGAGCTCACCTCTGAAATTGTAACTAGTTTTTTTGCCACCTTTGTCAGGTTCTTACTCAACGCCACCTTAATACCCAAAATAACTATTTGTTTATCTTGAACCTTACACGGATTTAGCAAACCCTTAACAGCTAGATTACCATTCTCCACCAACTTCTTAATTCTATTCCTAATAGTCCCCTCTGAAACAGCCAACTCTCCAGCTATTTCATTATTTGTTACACGACCATTTTCTCGCAGTTTTTTTATGATTCTTTTATCAACATTATCCATTTTCATAAATTTTAGCACTCCATTCTACGTTTTTAGTAATCCAACAACCATCTTAGCACATCCGAGAACTGTTAATAAATATCAAACACACTATCAAAAACCTACAAATTTACACATAACCCCAAACAATGTTTTTTTTATCCACCCATAAAAAAAACCACAAAACTCTTATGATTACACCCAAACCAAAATGAAAATAGGATTCAAATTTTAAAGCTTCGTGTATATATACATAAGTTTTGAAATTTGTGTTCTAGTTTCTATTTCGGTTTGGATATATATGCTATACTAATTAACACCCAAACCATCTAAAGGAGCTAGTATGGCTACTTTAAATAATAACCATATAGATAAATCCACACCCATTGTTGGTGTAGATAAAAATAAATGCAGAAATTGCCACACCTGCATTACAACCTGCCCTGTAAAATACTGCAATGATGGAAGCGGAGAATATGTAAAAGTAAATCATAGCTTATGCATTGGTTGTGGATCTTGTCTTGCAGTTTGCACACACAATGCTAGGTATCCCATAGATGATTCTGACAGCTTCATTGAAGACCTTAAAAAAAATAAAAAAATTATCGTAATAGTTGCTCCTGCCGCTGCTGCAAGTTTTAACAACAAACTATTACAACTTAACAGCTGGCTTAAAAGTATCGGAGTTACAGCTGTATTTGATGTTAGTTTTGGCGCAGAACTTTGCACCAAATCATATGTCGAACTTCTCTCAAAAAAGAGCCAAAAAAGCATTATCTGCCAACCCTGCCCAGCTATAGTTAATTATATTGAAATATACCCAAACCGAAATAAAAAGCAGAAAATACCAGAGAAAAAACATGTGAAGTTAAGAGCTGAACATGTAAGAATAAAGCATGCTTGAAATAAAACTGACTGAATCCGAAAAAAAAGAA
>Ga0233447_1000422_pt1 | contig 48808 bp, 37 predicted proteins | sample SI_124_October20_3_FD_183014 | JGI IMG/M metagenome (GOLD analysis project Ga0233447, IMG submission 183014) | Seawater microbial communities from Saanich Inlet, British Columbia, Canada - SI_124_October2016_135_MG | ecosystem: Environmental > Aquatic > Marine > Inlet | place: Canada: British...
CTTATTGATTTATTAGGGCTTCGCCCCGATAAAGTCCCAGAATCTAACGATTTTTTGCAGCTTTCTTTATGCTGATTTTTTACCGGACAGTAGTGATAAGTAATTACTCTTTATATATCCCCACTCAAAAGACTTTTTAAACATCCAAATTCCATGGTTTATTTTTTGATACTTAGCTTTAGCTAGTTTTATATTTATTTCATTTCAAATTAGAATCTATGTTAAGATACCCAGCCTATGAAAACTAAAATTCAAATTGGACAACGATGTATCAGCACAATGGAACCAGACTTGGGACTGGGTATTGTCACAAAAATTGAGCCGCATAAAGTTGAGATTACTTTTCGTACAAGTAATGTAACTCGGTTTTATTCTATTGAAGATAGCCCCCTCAAACGTATTTCTTTAAAAATTGGTGAAACTGTTAAGAACAATGAAAACCTTGAAATCGTAGTTGAGGAAGTTCATGAAAATGATGGACTTCTATCTTATACCGGAAAAGGCCTTGTTATTCATGAAACAGACATAAACGATGCCACCACTTTTGTCACAGCCTCAGAACGACTCGCTTCAGGACATGTAGACCCTATCGAAACCTTCTCGCTTAGAACCCAAATAATTGAACATAACTACAACTACAACAAATCCAGAACCAAAGGGTTTGTTGGGCCACGGATCAACATTTTGCCACATCAGCTTTATATTGCAGAAGAAGCTATAACAAGACAAAACCAGAGACTACTACTTTCTGATGAAGTTGGGCTAGGCAAAACCATTGAAGCCTGTTTAATCATGCACAATTTATTGCTAACAAAACGTATAGAACGAGTCTTGATTATTGTCCCTGATTCACTTATCTACCAATGGTTTGTCGAGTTATTACGCAAGTTTAACCTGTCATTCACTATTTTTGATAAGGAATGCATAACCTCGCTCAATCAAGAACCAGTCATAGAGGATCTATTTTCAAACCATCAATTTATCCTAACCAGCATGGAAGCTATATTTTCTGACTATTCAAAAACCCAAGAGCTAATCAACCAAAAATGGGACCTGGCAATCATAGATGAGATCCATCATGTTTCTATAGATAGCCCCGAATATGATTGGCTAGAAAAACTTGCCAAACAAACAAAAAATATTTTAGCACTCACAGCCACACCAGAGGTTTTGGGTTATGAAGGTGTCTTCACTATTTGTAAGCTGCTATACCCAGAAGTTTATAACGATTACGAAAAATTTATCACAGACGCAAAACAATACACCCAAATAGCAGATATCATCGAAAAGATAGAAACAAAATCCAAGCTAACTAAAGACGAAGTTCAATGGCTATCTAAAAAAGTCCTTGTATCAGACACTACTTTAAAACAATTATCCGAAAAAAATATTTCTGAACCAGACCAAAACCAAATCATCCAAACAATTTTAGATGGTTATGGGTTAGGTCATATCATTTTCAGGAACACACGCAAAGCTATCAACTATTTCTCAAATAGACAGCTAAACAAAGTACCCTTAACACCTAACAAAACCGATAACACACAAAAAATATACCAAGCACTAGCTACTGAGTTTGATATCGATAATAGCCTCGTGTCTTCAACAGATAATTACAACTTTAAAGATGACCTTCGTATCCGCTGGTTACTTGATTTCCTAAAGACGTCTAAAAGTCAAAAAGTGTTATTAATTTGCCACACAAAAGAAAAGGCCATTGCCATATCTCAAGCAATCAAAAATTATCCAGACATAAAAATGGCCATGTTCCACGAAAAAATGACCTTGATACAAAGAGATAGAATGGCACACTACTTTTCTGAAGAAGATGGCGCACAGTTGATGATTTGCTCGGAAATCGGCAGTGAAGGCCGCAACTTCCAGTTTGCCAGCCATTTAGTGTTATTTGACACACCACTCAACCTAAACCTATTAGAGCAGCGCATTGGCAGATTAGATAGGATCGGACAAGAACATACTGTGAACATCTACATGCCATATATTAAAGCAACGCCACAAGACACTGTTATCCAATGGCTAATTGATGGTTGTACTGATTTTTCTGAGCCTGCTATTTTTGGGAATAGATTAACTGATGTTTTCAAAGAAAACATCATAAAACTAGCAAAAGAGCTCAACTATTCAAAACCAGAAGATACAACTAAATTAAAAAAGTTAATAAAAGAGACCCAAATAACTAAAAAAGAAATAATCAAAGAACTAGAAAGCGGTAGAGACCGCCTACTAGAACGCAGCTCCTATCAAACCCTAAAATCACCATCTATAACAGAACAGCTAAACTCTGAAAGCAAGATCAACACTCTAGATATTTTTATGTGCCAACTATTCGACCATTTTGGGATTGAGTATGAAGAAGTAGATCATAGAACATATTATTTAAAATCGCATGGTGTCTGCCTAGATATGTTTACAGATTTTAAAGGCAACAAGATGGTCGTAACCTTTGATAGAACAATAGCCTTAAAAAGAGAAAATATTTTGTTCTTAACTTGGGATAGCCCCATGGTTAGAAGTGTAAGTGACTTGTTTATAGCTTCCGAAAAAGGAAATGCTTCTATTGCGAATTGGGAAAATAAGGACTCTAAGAACCTGTATTTAGAAGTCTATTTTATAGTCGATTGCGTTGCTGCTAACCAATTACATATAGATCGTTTTTTACCACCCCAACCTATCCGGGTACTAGTAGACTTTATAAAAAAAGAAAACCAAACAGCCAAGTTTTCCACAGACTTTTTTAAAACAACTTTATCTGATTATAATGATGAGTTATCCGACAGCCTCTACTCACTAGTAAATGACAGAACCCCAGACATACTTCAAGTAGCAGAAAAGTATGCCAAACCAAACCTAAACAAAATCATAGAAGACAGCACCCAAACAATGTCTGCTCTTTATACTGAATACATAAATCGCTATGAATACCTCCACAAAATAAATCATCATATCCAACAATCTGATATCGATGCCCTTAAAGAAAAAAAGCAACAGTTAAAAAATAGTCTAAAAACAGCTAGACTACGTTTGGACACTGTTCGGTTAATTATTAAAGGTTTATAGTTTTTTTACTCTTAAAATAAAAAATAAACACACAAAATAAACAAAAGTTTAGTATTATATATATATACAAATAAATACGGAGGAAATTTAACATGGGAAAAGATAAACCTAAAAAAGATACAAAAAAACAGCCTCAAAAAACAGCTAAAGAAAAGAAACAAGCTAAAGCTGCAAAAAAGAATAGCTAATAAAACAACAAATGACATAGCCTTTAATATGTTATAGTAAGGGCTATGTCACTTCTTTCTGTAAAAAATCTAAATTGTAGCCAAAATATCAAAGTTTTATTCGAAAATGCAACTTTTGCTATTGATAATAATGATAAGGTCGCTATTATCGGCCAAAACGGTAGTGGCAAAACAACATTACTATCGCAGCTAGTCAAATCTGCACAAACATCAAACACCCAAATAGCTGTGAAAAAGGGATTACGGATCACCTACCTACCCCAAAAAATCACTTTTGACCCTAAAAACACCATAACCGACCATCTATTTGGCTCAAACACACCTGCTGCAAAAGCTATTAGCAAATACCAAAAATGCCTTCATAAATTTAATGAGGACACCTCAAACGAAGCTGAATTAGCACTAACATTAGCAACTGAAGAAATGGATCATGTAAATGCCTGGGAATATGAAGCAAGGGTCAACTCTATTTTGCGTGAACTTGATATAACATATCTATCACAAAAAATGAAAGAGCTGTCTGGTGGCATGCAAAAGAAAATAGCTTTAGCACAAGCTTTTTTTGAGGAAACAGATATCTTGATATTAGATGAACCAACCAACCACCTAGACATCACTACTATCGAATGGCTTGAAGGTATGCTAATACGTCAAAACTCAGCAGTAATAATGGTTACCCATGACCGCTATTTTTTAGAAAAAGTCTGCACTAAAATACTAGAAATAGACCAGCAAAAACTTTTTATATATAAAGGAAACTACCAAACATACCTAGAGCAACGTGATGCCCGCTATGCATCGCAACAAAAACAAGAACAAAGTATTCAATCAGTACTTAGAGTAGAACTAGCCTGGCTAAAACGTGGTCCCAAAGCCCGCTCTACAAAACAAAAAGCCAGAAAGCAACGGATTGATGGGCTGTTATCTCGAGATAAAGCTAGCACTGAAGATTCTATATCACTTAACACCACTTATAGACGTTTAGGCAAAAAAGTTTTAGACCTCAAAAAAATCTGTAAGTCATACGATAACCAAACCATAATCAAAGATTTCTCACACTCATTTCAAAAAGGTGAAAGAATCGGGATCATAGGCGCTAACGGTGCAGGTAAAACAACATTACTAAATCTTATGGCAGAAAAAATAGAACCTGACTCAGGCTTTGTAGATGTTGGCACCAACACAGTTTTCGGATATTTCGATCAGCACAGCCAAGTCTTCGACCTTAACATGTCGATCCATAAACATGTTTGTCAGATCGGTACTCAGATCACTTGCCATGACGGCACAACGATATCAGCAGCAAAGCTTTTAGAACAGTTCCTTTTTCCCAGTGGTATGCTAAAAACACCTATCGGCAAATTATCTGGCGGTGAAAGACGACGCTTGCATTTGGTGTGTCTATTACTTAAAAACCCCAACTTTTTACTATTTGATGAACCAACCAACGACCTAGACATCCTAACCCTATCTGTTTTAGAAGATTTTCTTATGTCTTTTGCTGGCTGTGTAATCATAATATCGCATGATAGATATTTTATGGATCGCATAGTTGGCCAACTTTTTGTTTTCAAAGATAACGGTAAAGTCGACCCCTTTATAGGTAATTACACAGACCATGTATATAAATGCAAAACCCAACAATCTTTATCAAACAAAAAACAAGCAGCTTCTCAAGTTACTCCAGACCAAAAAAAAGCAAAACAAGAGCCTCAAAAAAGAAAGCTCACCCACCGTGAAAAACAAGAGTTAAGCAGCTTAGAAAAAGAGATAGATACATTAGAATCTGAAAAAGAAAAGCTTAGCAGTGTTTTTAGCTCTAGCACTAGTACCCCTGAAGATTATGAGGCTACTGGCAAAAGACTAGGTAAAATCGATCAACAGCTTAAAAAGAATCTAGCTCGTTGGGAGACTCTGGCTGAACTAAGCTAATTTCATATAGTTCTATCAAACAATAGCAAATCACGTTATCATTAAACACTTATTAACCAAATAGGGACTGTTGCTAAATGTAGCTGATGTAATTCTGATATTTTGCAACCAGCCCAAATAAAAGGACAAAATTAACAATGCCAAGTTTAAATATAAAAGATTTAGAAGTTGCTCTATCACACCGAAAACATTTATTAAATAAAGAACACCCCAACACCTACCGGCTATTCAATGGTTTTTCTGAAGGATATCCAGAACTAGTTGCTGATATATATAGAAGAACACTGCTCTTATATAACTTTTCCAAAACCCCAAAAGAAAATCATGATGATATTGTAGCTGCCCAAAAATTCTACCTTAAAAAGCTACCTGGTATCGAAGCTGTAATTATTAAAACAAGAAAAGGCGAGTCTAGAAGCTCGCAACAGGGTATATTAACATACGGTGAAAAACCAAATAATAAAGTAACAGAAAACGAAGTGCGATATGCAATAGACCTACAAATGAACCAGGACTCAAGCCTATACCTAGACACCAGCAACTTACGTAAATTCCTTAAAGATAACTGTAAAGGCAAATCTGTATTAAACACTTTTGCCTATACTGGCAGCTTAGGTGTAGCAGCAAAAGCTGGCGGCGCTAGCTTGGTAGTTCAAATGGACTTAAATAGAAAGTTTATGGGCTTGGCTAAAAGGTCTTATCAACTAAACGGATTCCCTGTAATAAATAAAGAATTCATAGTTGGCGATTTCTTTTCTTGTGTAAAGAACCTTAAAATAAACAACAAACTTTTTGATTGCGTTATCTTGGATCCTCCCTTCTTTTCTAACACAAAAAAAGGACGTGTAGACCTTGCACAAAACAACAAAAAACTAATCAACAAATTACGCCCATTAGTTAATAATGATGGGTTTTTAATAGTAATAAATAACGCACTTTTCTTTTCTGGAGAAGATTTCATGGCAAGCATGAATGATTTATGTACTGACGGATATTTATCTATTCATGAAATAATAGCAGTGCCAGATGCGGTTGTAGGTTATATAGAACAAAACCCAATAAATCAACCAGCCAATCCAGCACCATTTAACCATTCAACTAAAATTGTAGTACTAAAAGTTAAGCGAAAACAATAGCTTACTTAGTCTTTTTTTGTTGTTGCTTTTTTTGTAACAGCTTTTTTAGCAACTGCTTTTTTCTTTACTGGTTTTGCTGACTCATCTGATTCAGCAACTTCAGTAACATCCTTTTTAGGAGCAACTTTTTTTGTAGCAGCTGCTTTTTTTGGTTTCTTAGGAGCAACTGGTTCATCAACAGATTCAACCTCAATAACCTCAGCTTCTACAACCTTTGATTCTTTTATAACTTTTGGAGCCTTTGTTTCAGTTTTTTTATTAATCATCAACAATGTTTCCAAAACTAGATCCAACTTCTTATTTAAAGCTTCATATTGCTTTTTGCAAGCATCATGACTACCACCTGCAAATTGTGAACTCTTGTTTTCGTAACTTGATCTACCTGAATCTCTATCACTACCATATCTTTTAGGGCTATCATTGCCTTGGCCTTTAAAACAAGTATTACATAAAACAGGTTTATTACCTGTAGGTCTAAAAGGAACTTCACATTCAATACCACACTCAGTACATATAGTTTTATGTCTTATTGGCCGATCAGAATTACTTCTACCTCCGCCAAAACTTCTACCACCACCAAAACTTCTATTATTACCAGAGTCACTTCTACCGCCACCAAAACTTCTATTATTACCAGAGTCACTTCTACCACCAAATTTATTACCTCTATTATAGTTCATTATTATTCCCTTATCTTGTTGAAATTTTATTATAAGTTTGAGTCTAGCCTGTTCATATATAAAAGGCAATGCTTTTTCAGAACCAATTAAAACCTAAAATGCACAAAGATCCGCCCAAAATTCTTACTGTCCTTATCAATACGATGATATTGACTCTTTATGTGTGACTGATTCAAAAAACGCAGCACCTTCTTTTTAAGTTGCCCACTACCTTTTCCTGGTATAATCTCCACTAAAGATATTTTTTTCTCAACAGCATCTTTTATGATCCGGTTAAGCTCTTTATCTATTGAATAACCTTTGTTAAATATGTCATGAAGATCTAGCTTAAGCTTTGCCATTAGTTGTAGACAATCTTCTGAAGAGTCAGTATCGTTTCGTTCCAATATTTGATTGAACCCCATTCTGAGAAATGCGTTTTAAATGATGGCTCTTGAGATTGGATAGCACACCAGCTAGCAAAATGTATTAACCGCATAGCCCTTAATGCAGGGATGAGCTTCAAGCTGTTTCTTGGGAAATCTTTGAAGACCTGATAACCATCAATAAACCAATCTATCTCATTTTCACAGTTATCCACAGTATCTGGTAAAAGCATCCACATATCCTGAACAATTGGGGCAATACACATATCATCAAAATCTATTATATAGATACCCTCGCCAGGCCTATGAATAAAGTTACCTAAATGGCAATCGCCATGAAGAAGCAATAATTCATGTTGATCAAATATTGGGTCAAAATTATTAATAATCATATCTACTGTAGAAAAAAAACCTTTTTGGTAATCCAGTGGTATAACATTAGTTTCTTTTAATATCTGCACATGATGTTTGGTTGCAGCTGAAGGACGCCAAACAATTCTTTCTGGGTTCGCTAGTTTATGGCTAATTGTATGAACACGCCCAATCAAACGACCAACTTGTTGCCACTGTTCTTTATCTAGCTCATCCATAGCTCTGCCACCTTTTTTAGGAAACACCGCAAACGAGATACCATTAAAGCTAAAAAGTGTTTGATTATTATATTTTAAAGTTGGAATAACTAATGTTTCTGAGTCATATAGCTGATTTATAAGGTTATGTTCTGTTTGGATCATATCAGGGGTCCAACGATTAGGACGATAGAATTTAACTATTATTCGTTCTCTGGTTTCTGCCAGCTCTAGTTCAAAAACACGATTAATATAACTATTACGAGGAAGTAATAGATTAGTAAGTTTTTGGCCTATAGTACTTTCAACTACATTCAGTACATTATCGTGGGTTAAATCGCTCCAGGGGTTATTGTTCATATCGTTAAAATAAGCTCAGGCCTTTTTAGACCCAAACTTATTATTAATAAATTACTATTCAGAATCCAAGATATCATTCCAAGCAGCTACATCCACTTCCTTTTCTTTTAACAAAGCAGAAGTATCACCTTCGATCTCAATTGCCTCAATAACATCATCTTGGGCAATACTATTCACGATTTCTTGGTCATCATCAGAACAAACAGCACCAAAAACAGTGTGTTTACCATCCAACCAGCCTGTTTTGGTATGAGTAATAAAAAACTGACTTCCATTAGTACCAGGCCCTGCATTAGCCATAGAAAGAATCCCTGGTTTATCATGTATTAACTCATCTACGATCTCATCATCAAATTGGTAACCTGGCCCACCAACACCCATACCTTGCGGGCAACCAGCTTGAACCATAAAGTTATCTATAACTCTATGAAAAACAATCCCGTTATAAAAACCACGATTTGCTAAGTTAACAAAGTTAGCTACTGTCGTTGGTGTTTGTTTATCATGAAGGTTCAGGTTAATTTCACCTTTATTAGTTTTAATTTTTGCTTTTAATGTTTGTTTTTTAGTCATTTTTACCATACTCCCTTATATTTGAGGTTGTTGCAAAATACCAGAAAATTTCATACCAGGTCTTTTTGAAACATCCCCTATTTTTTTTATTATTTAACTCAGAAAACAAAACTTGTTTCTGAAGTTGGTTATTATACTTTAATTTCAGTAAATTACTAAGGTATACCCAAACCAAAATGAAAATAGGATTTAAATTTTAAAGCGACGTGTATATTTATATATAAGTTTTAAAATTTGAGTTCTAGTTTCTATTTTGGTTTAGATATAAGAACAAAAATCAGTCTCTATTTAAACTTATATCCAATATAAAGCATTGTAATGTCATCTGCCTGCGGTGCAGTACCTGCAAAATCATTTATTTCCGAATCAATCTTTTTTATAAAACCCTGAGTATTTAACTCTTTATATTTATTAGCTAGTTTAAGTAGTCGCATATCAGAAAAAAGAACATCTTTTTTATTGTTAGCTTCTGTTACTCCATCTGTATATAAAAAGATGCCATCACCAGGACTCAAAACTAAAGATTCCTCTTTGAAATCAAAGTCATCAATAACAGCTGTTGCAATATTTTTTTCAGATTTCAGATACACAGCTTCTTTACCAGACATTATTACTGGTGGGTTATGGCCTGCATTAACAAACTTAATTTCACCTGTCTTAACATCTAAAATCCCCAAAAACATTGTGGCAAACATACAGGCATCATTATTTTTACAAAGAGTATTGTTAAGCTGCTTTACAATCACGCCCGGACTTTTCGAATTTTCTGCACCTATTTTCACCAACGTGCTCACAATCGCCATAAACAAAGCTGCGGGAACCCCTTTACCAGAGACATCTGCAATAACAAAACACAAGTGTTTTTCATCAATAAAAAAGAAATCATATAAATCGCCACCAACCTCTTTTGCAGCTTTGATAAAAGCGTTTATATCTATTTCTTTTCTATCTGGGAACGGTGGAAAAACATGATTTAATAGGCTCATCTGTATATCTTTAGCAATTTTTATTTCACTTTCTATTTTTTCTTTTGCAGCTGTTGCTGCTGTTAGGTCTTTAATATGTTTTTTAAGTGACTTGGTCATAATAGAAAAGGATTTTGAGAGTTTAGCTACTTCATCCCCTGTTTTTATTATCGGCACCTTAACATCAAAATCACCCTGCCCAATCAGTTCAGCAGCTTTTGCTAATAAAAAAAGTGGCTTAGTGATTTTCCTTGATATATAAAAAATTATTATTGAAAGAAAAAACAAGCCTATCAAACCAAGCAAAACTACTATCTTACTCAAAGAATTAACATCAGCCAAAACTTCTGCTTTTGGAATAATTATCCCTAACGACCAATCACTAGAATCAATTGGAGCATAAACTAGCCACGAATCTTTTTTGGTATAAAAATCATTTAGGAAAACAATACCTTTTTGACCTTGCACCATTTTTTGGCCAATTTCTTTTAAGCTATCGCTACCAAGCTCTTTTGCAACACTAAATACAGAGCTATTCATCACCAAACTCTTATCTGGATGAGTAATAAACACACCTTTATTTGAGATCAAAAAAGCATAACCAGAGCCACCAACCTGAATTGTAGAAACATAGTCTTTTAGCCACTCTAAACAAATATCAGCAGTAATAATACCCAACAGCTGTTTATTGTTATTTTTGGTTTCATAAAATGGCACAGAATAGGTAGACATAACAGTATTCCCACCACCCTCGTCATAATACGGCTCTGTCCAAATCGGTTTATTAAGTTTTTTTGGAATACTATACCAATCCCAATTAAAATAATCATAACTAGAGCTACCCAAATAAGTTAGCGCTGTCTTACCATCTTTCTTATATACATACGGTGAAAAATACTTTTGTTTTCGGTCAAATGAATATGGTTCAAAAGCTATTGTAGAGCCATAGATCCCATCATTTTTGGCAACAAACTTATCCAAAAAAGCCAAAATAGCTTTTTTATCATACGGCAAAATTTCCATGATAATAGCTATATCTTGAGGCACCTGCTCTATAAGCAAAAGCACATTATCTATTTTACTTACTGTTTCTTCAGCTAAAATTATAGTTTGATCATGAATGTTTTTTATAAGAATCTTTCTTGAAATTAGATAGTTATAGCCAAACACTGCTATAAATATCAAAAAACAGCTAAAAGAAATATATATAATAAGTTTTGTTGCCAGGCCTTTTTTTAGCATTTAAAATCCTCGTATCTCAACATATAGCATTAATTCTCCAAAGCATAATTCTAGTTTGCTCCAGTATTCTTATAAAAAAATTTGAGCTTTGCCATTACTATCAATACTATCAAATAAAAACAGCTTGCACCTAACTTTTTATCTATAAAGACTCAATATGTTATACAGCTTTTGTTTTTTTGTTTTCCAGTCTGGCAAAGTTTGGATTAATAACTTATAAAAGCCCTTACCATGGTTATGATATAGCAAATGGCAAAGTTCATGGATAAGCACATATTCTATACATTCTTTAGGTGCTCTTATTAACTCTAAATTAAGGGAAAGGTTCCCTTTCAAAGAAAAGCTGCCCCAACGACTTTTCATCTTTTTGATTTTTAGGTTTGGTCTTGATACGTTATATTTTTTAAATTGTTCCCAACATTTGGTAAAAATCTGTTCAAACAAAACATCTGCCTTTTGGTAATACCATTCATATAACAAATAATTTATATGTTCTGGCTTTTGGATTATAGATTCTATATTCAAACAACCGTTTTTAAGTAAAACCCGATCTCGAGTAGATAAACTAATCTTTAGTTTATATTTTCTTCCCAGATAAAGATGCGATTCACCATCAATATATTTTCGCTCTGAAAACTTTGGTGTGTATTGCTCAAAACGAACTATTTGCTTTTTTATCCATAACGATCGCTTTTGTACCCATTCTTGGATACGTTTTATATTTGAACCTTTTGGGGCACGAACAACCACACTTTTATCTGGATGAACTGAAATTTGAAGAGACCTTCTCTTGCTCAAGATAATGTCATAACCCAGATCTTTATTATCTCTTAATAAGAAAACCTTATTTTGCATATAGTTATTGTATTATATAGATACATTCTAATTAAGATTGCTTTTTAGGAAAACTAAGAGTGAATTTACTAGATATAAAAATATCCACTATTTTCTTAAGTGATTGGACACACACATGTTCACGCTCTAAAACCGCTAACCGAAACTCATCCAAAACCTCTTTGCCTCTTTTGATCTGCGCTTTTTGATTGTGGTGATAAGTCTTTTTAATCATCACCTTAAGGTCAGACTCGGCTTTAATTGCATACAAACCCTCTAAAATTAATACATCAACATCTCTAAAGTCTGTTATTAGCTGATCCATCTGGTCTGTAAGTCTATCAAGACAAGGCATTATTGCCTTAGTTTTTGTTCTATAAGAAAGGATATTACTATTAATATAATCCCAATCATATTCATCAAATCCAACATTAGCTATACCATTATCTTCTCGCCATTGCCTTCTTTTTTGGGGTGGAATTCTGTAGTAGTTATCTGTGTGCATTATCTTAGCTCTTTTGCCTGTCTCTTTTAAAATTTCTGCCAAGTAATGAGCAACTTCTGACTTACCAGACCCAGACTCTCCACTTATCGATATTATAGGTCGCTCTAAACCTAAGACATGTGATACAAGCTCCAAAGCTATTCTTTTATGCTTTGCTGTTAATAATAAAACGTCACCCAACATTTTTTATCTCCTCAAAAATAGATTTTCTCTTCATTCGCTAATACACCGAATTATTATCGAAAAAAAAACAAATAATATTTCATTTTTTTTATTCTAGTGTTTGGCAACAATCCCTTATAGATAATAAGGCCCAAGCTATTGCTAATCTTAGCCAACAAAACATATCAGCAAACTCTTGTAAATTCAAAATAATTTATACATTAATAAATAGCTGATAGTATTAACTACAAATGAGCATAAACTTTCTACCAACAAATTTAAAAGAAGCAAAACAAAAAGGCTGGAACCAGCTAGATATCATCCTTGTTACTGGCGATGCATATGTAGACCACCCCTCATTTGGTGCAGCGCTTATTTGCAGATACCTAGAAAGCCACGGCTACAAAGTAGGTATCATCCCACAACCAAACTGGCACAATACAACAGACTTCAAAGCGCTGGGCAAACCACGCCTTTTTTTTGGTGTAACTGCTGGCAACCTAGACTCTATGGTAGCTAACTACACATCAGAAAAACGAAAACGAAAAATAGATATGTATTCTGAAGATGGTAAACCCAACTTAAGGCCTGATAGAGCAACCATTGTCTATACAAACTGCATCAAACAATGTTATCCAGATACCACCATAATATTAGGCGGACTAGAAGCCAGCTTACGCAGATTAGCTCATTACGATTATTGGTCTAATAAATTTAGGCGTTCTCTTCTGTTTGATAGCAGAGCAAATCTAATAGTATATGGAATGGGCGAAAAAACTCTTGTAAATATCGCAAGAAAAATTGATGCAAATAAACCCTTAACTAATATCCCCAATACCGCCTATATTTCTAGAGAAATACCAGAAAAACCACATATAGAGCTACCTAGCTATGAAGAGCTAAAAGAAGATAAAAAACTTTATGCTCAAACCAGCCTCAAACACGCCCAAGAAATAGCAAAAAAAGAGCCGCTGCCAATAGTACAAAAACATCAAAATCGCTACCTAGTAATTGAACCACCAAAACTAGTAGACCAAAAAACATTCGACAGCATTTTCCACCTGCCATTCCAGCGGCAGGCTCACTCACAATATAAAAAGCCAATCCCAGCCTTCACCTTCGTTCGCCACTCTGTACTAGCGCATCGCGGCTGTTATGGTGGCTGTTCTTTCTGTAGCCTAGGCGCACATCAAGGAAAATACATAGTGAGTCGTTCAGAACAAAGCATAATAAAAGAAGTAACAGACATCATAGCCAAAGACCCAACCTTTACCGGCACCATACTAGATGTTGGTGGCCCTTCAGCCAATATGTACGCCAGCACCTGCAAATCCAAAAATGGTTGTGAACGTACCAGCTGCCTTTACCCATCAATTTGCAAAAACCTAGACCACAGCCAAAAGCATCACCTAAAGCTACTTTCAAAATTAACAAAGCTAAAATCAGTAAAAAACGTCTTCATAAACTCTGGGATCCGTTTCGACCTAGCCCTAAAAGATGCAACCTACATAAACACCCTCTGTAAAAGCCATACTTGCGGGCAATTAAGCATAGCTCCAGAACATACCAGCGATACAGTATTAAAAATAATGCAAAAACCAGAATTTGAAACCTATAAAACATTTGTAGACCTGTTCAATAAAGCCAATAAAAAATACAATAAAAAACAATATATCATCCCCTACTTCATAGCAGCACATCCCGGCTGCACCCTAGAAGACATGTACAAACTCAGCTTATACCTAAAAGAAAACCATCTACAACTAAAACAAGTGCAAAGTTATATACCGTTACCATTAACACTTTCAGAAGCTATGTATTACAGTGGCTATAATGTCTTTAACTTAAAAAAACTCCATATCCCAAATCAAGAAGAAAGAGCAATGCAACGAGCATTGTTACAACCACACCTAAAAACCAACCATAGACTTTTGCAAAAAGCCTTAAAAAAACTTGGTAAAGAAAAAATGTTTTATAAACTCACAAAATACTAATCAATTCATAACCCAACCACAACACATTGTTACAGAGCACTTGAGACTAGAACATCTCAGAGCTGCGTGAGTACGTTATTGCAGAGCAGCTCAAAAACATAACAAAACCATGAAGAACTTTGGTTACCATATAAGCTTGATATCTTAATTTATAATGAAATAACAAACCCTGATATTATTGAGCACATAAATAGAATTGGCAAAAAACTTTAAACAGACTGCCTCTTAACAAAAAGAGGAAAAAGACTCAAAGCAAATATCAACCCAGAAGTTAAAAACAACAATAACTTAATTGAATAACCCATATCAAGCGCAATTGCTATCGGTAACGGACCTAAAGCTGTCAAACCGTTCCTGAATATCTGCACAAACCCCTTGATACTACCAAAATGCTTTGTACCATATAAATTAGCATAAACAACATTAATTACTGGGCTTGAAAAACCTAGCGCCGCCCCCATCAAAGCAAAATATAGAAAACTCATCCAAAATGGCCCACCAATCGCGACCATCAGCGTACCCAACCCTATTAAAACTATCAGCATAAAAAACGGATAAAATGGTCCATATCTATCTACTACCCAACCAATACCTACAGACCCTATAGCTTTTGCAAAAGCATATACACTTAAACCTGTAGCTGCATATATTATTGGCCAGCTATTATTAGCAAAAATCACATGTTGATGAAATAGCAAACCAGTCATCGCAACAGGAGGAATACAAGACGCTATAATTATTAAGTAAAACCTATAATCTCTCAAAGCTTCTGCAAGTGTAAAATCTTTGGCATTTCTATCAAGATAACTATCTTCCACTGTATATTCTTCGTCTTCTGGTAAAGATCCTGTTCTTTTTTTCAAGGCTCTATCAAGCAAATAATGCTGAAGTGGTAACATCAAAACAATTGTTATCAGACCAAACACCAAATAACTATTTCGCCAACCAAACATAACCAACATCCATAAGGCCAAGCTAGGATAAATCGCCTCATTTAATGGAAAACCCAATGTTGCGATACCCATAGCCTTCCCACGGTTCTTTTTAAAGTTTCTAGCAATTACCGTGCTACCCAACAAGCCAAATACTCCTTGCCCAAAGAAACGCAATAAAAAAAATGCACCTGCTAAAGCAATTACTGAATAAGAATTTGCCAACAAAAAGCAACCAGCTGCAAAAGAAAAAATAACAATAAATAAGACCTTCTTTGGTGGGTACTTATCTATAAAACGACCTGCAATATTCAGAAACAAAGCCCCTGCAAGCGTTGCAAAGGAATATATACCTGCAAATAAACTATGAGATATTCCCATATCAGTATTTATAGCTTTCACGAAAAGTGAAACCAAAAAAGTTTGGCCTGGCGCTGTAAAAAATATTTGCAGCATTCCAAACGATAATAAATATATATTTTTCCGAAAAAATTTAATCATAGTTAAACCTATTATAAATAAAAAAAGAGGCTTCTGCCTCTTTTTTTTAATAATTTACTAAAAAAGCAAAAAACTACATATAATCACCCAAGCTAAAACCACTACTATCATCTGATTCAGCATCACTACCACCCATAAAATCATCTATACTATCTGTTTTGCCAGTAAGATCATTAACACCCAAGTCCATACCTGATGTAATTGAACTTCTATCCATCATTTGCGTTAATTTACTCATAATATTTCTTTTGATTTCTTCTCGGTATTTTTTATCTTTTCTATCCTTACCTAATGGGTCATTAAGATCAAATCTACCCATCTTAAAACCAGCTTCCTCAAAAGCTGCTGCCAGCTCACGACAAGGAAAGATACCAGCATTAGCCAACTCTTGCCTCATTTGTTGCTTGTCAGTTGCACTTAAACTTCCCGGATCATATTTTGCCAAAATCTCTAGCAGCATCTTCTTTTGCTCTTCCGTAAGAACTCGCGTATCAAAATCCATAAACGGATTGATTTCCGAAATATCCCGCGGTCTATCTTTTGGCAACTGATCACCAACACCAGTCATCATCTGCTCAAGTACCGAGCTAAAATCAACGCTAGGATTACTAGCACCACTAGCACCTTGTCCAAACATATTATTCTCAAAACCAGGTATCCCTGCCATTCCATTCATAAATATTCTCCCTCCTTAATATGGGGCTGTTGAAATTTCGCAACAACCCCTATTTTAGTTAGCTTCGCATCTATATTAGATATCGAGTAATACAAGAATTTATATGTAACGATATTTTGTGTTTTTTTATCTACACCCAAACCAAAATGAAAATTTGTGTTCTAGTTTCTATTTTGGTTTGGATATATGAAGTTTTATATAGCTTATATACTCGTCCCAAATTGATTTCTAGATTTTCGCCGTGTAAAACATACATAAGACAAATCTAAAAATCAATTTGGGGCGAGTATAACTATCTTTTCTTATCTTTTTTACTTTTCATAACCTGCTTACACATCTTCCCAAACTTCTTATCTTTTTCTTTTAATTCTAGTTTTGTTGCACTAAAACGAGCTTCTTCTTTTTTAAGCTTCACATAGCTATCAATTTCAGAGCTTGTTAAACGACCCTCATCAACCGCTAACTTAACAGCACAGCCTGGCTCTTTATCATGAATACAATCATTAAATTTACAATCAACTGCGATTTCTTTTATAAGCTCAAACACTTGCTTTAAATCATCTTCTTCATTAACCAAACCCAACTCTCTCATACCTGGCGTATCTATAACCAAGCTACCAGACTTTAGTACATACATATGCCTATTCGTGGTTGTATGCTTTCCTTTGTTCGTAACGTCACTCAACTCTTGAGTCTGGATCTTTTCTGATTCAATAAAGTGATTAATTATTGTAGATTTCCCAACCCCTGAAGAACCAATAAACCCATATGTTTTCCTTGGCATCATTATTTTCTGAATATTTTCTATTGATCCATTATCTAAAAAGCTAGTCGCAAGCACCATTAGACCTGGATGTCGTTCATGAACTTGCGCTATCTTTTCTGCAACTTCAGCTGTGCTACACAAATCTTTTTTATTAAGAATAACCACAGGCTCAACTTCACCATAATTAACAATCGCTAGATACCTATCAAGCCTATTCAAATTAAAATCACGATCCATCCCTTGCACAATAAAAGCTACATCCAAATTAGCTGCAATTAACTGCAAATCAACCTTCTTTGTAACTGCTTTTCTTGCCAAAAGTGTTTTTCTTAATAAAACATCATGGATAACTGCAATTTCATCATGAATAGAAATCAAAACCCAATCACCAACAGTAGGCAAATCAGCTTTACTTCTACATTTATACTGTAACCGCCCAGAAACTTCTGCTGAGTAGTTTATCGTAGCTGTTGCAACCATATAATATTGGTTATATATAGAAAAGACGCGTGCTAACTCAAAATTACCAGTATCAACATCTTCCCAAAAATCATTAAAACCTAAATCTAATAAATTCATATCCTAGTCACCAACCCTTCTATTTAATTAATATTGTGCCATCAGCGTCATAAGGCTCTGGTATACAGTCATCAATAAAACTTAATTTAATATTAATTTCTGATCTACCAATAATAATTTTCTTAGTTGTTGATATATGATCTTTTTTTGTTTCAAATGCACTAAAAATCATCTTATAGGACACCGGATCTTCGGTACCCCTAAAACTCCAACTACCTTGCCTACTATCTTTTGACGTTGAGGTTAGATCCAAAACCCTATGCCCAATCTTCAAAACCTGATACTTAATCTTATTTTCACTTATTTTATCCCAAACAGGATCAAGGTTAATAGTTATCCCCTCTAAAACACCCTTAGCTTCTTCCACAATATTGGCAGAACCAACAAGTTCAAAATCTACCTCACCGACTTTATTACCATCCAGATCATTATAAATATCAAAAAAAAATCGCTTAATATCATAAACAATCCTGTACTTTTTTATAACTTTTTCTTTATAAAAAATAGCCAATTTTGCCTCTACAGAGTATTCCTTTTTCATTATCTTAGTCATGCCATACGAAAAACCCAAACGACCCTTGGGTAATCTCTCAAAAAGAACATTGTAAGTAAGGATAGCCTCAAGCAATGTGAAATAAGTAAATCTATCATCATTTATAGCTCTTCTTCTATTATATTCATCTCTAATAGAAAACGCACTTGATGTAAATATCTGCGTCTGCATTGTTGCGGGACGATAAACAAACTGTTCTTTAGCAACCTCTAATTTCGACTCATCAAAACGAGCTTGCGCCATATCTTCTTCAGGGTCATATTCTGGATCTGCAAAAAAATCTTTACCTTCATTTTTGCTATTACCACTAGCCAACCCCAAATCAATATCACCAGGGCCATCAACACTCAACTCTGTCACAAGGTTATCTAAAGAAGATTCAACTGATTTAGTTTTGGTAGACTTTCGAGCTTTTGATTTTGATACAGACAATGTCTTCTGGTTATTTTTAACAAATCTAATAGGCGCAACAAACCTTCTAATTGCCATTGGTGGAATAGCTGATATATACATATAAACAACTTTACTTGTACAAGACTGAAGCTGTCCAGTACAATTACTTAACAAACATATTAACCTTAGGGAGCAAAACAAATGAAAATAGGATTTATAGGTATCGAGCTTGAAGAAGGGAAAGTAAAATATCAAGACGAAAAACTTACAGCCCTAGCCCAAAAAGACAAAACAAAAAAAATAACACCATTCTTTGCAGAATTTATCAAAGATGAGATCACACAAACAGATGTCATTGTTATTACTAAAGATAATATCCTAGACCTACTTATAAACGACATGGAAAAAATAGAAACCAGAATCAAGAACCTTGAAGAAGGCGCAGAAAAACAGTTAATGCAAAAATGTTTAGAACAGCTAGAACAAGAAAAACCTCTTTGTAATGTCGATTTCACAGAAGCCGAACATAAAATCCTTATAACATTATCCTCACCCAGCTACAAACCCGTTGTTCTACTAAACGGTGATGAAAATGCAAACACCATAATCACATTAGCTTTAGAAAAATCAAACCAAATGTTCTTTTATACTTCTGGTGTTTTAGAATCTCATGCCTGGATAGTAGACAAAGGCTCTGACATTGTTACTTGCGCTGGAAAAATCCATACAGATCTAGCTCGCGGCTTCATAAAAGGCGATATCGTCAGCTACGAAGACTATATGAACCACCACAATTTCAATGACTGTAAATCAAAAGGCGTTGCAAAACTTGTAGATCGAGATTATATAGTACAACCTAACGAGTTATTAGAGATTAGGTTTAACGTTTAGTTTAATACCAAACAGCGACAGCTTTCGTCAGCAAGAACCTCTTTACCTTGGGTCTCCCTTTCTATCAGGTCTGAAAGCATTGTCACTAAATGAATAACTAGAGGCAATTGTCTATAAACTTTTAAGTACTTAATTAATTGTTGAGTGTCTGAGACAGAAACAGCTGTATCACTATCTAAACTACCCACAAATGTTTTTAACCAGCCTTTAAGATTTTCAAAATCCTCAGAACACATCTGAGATTCACATATGTGTCTAATATCTAAAATATCTCTTGGTGGTAAAGGAACCTTAGAAAAACTATCAAATAAAAATGAACCAACAATCATCTTTAAAGTTAATAAATCGTCAGAATACTGATCAACAAAAGATCTTAAATCGCTAGCTACACGGTCTGAGCATAAATATGAAAAAGGTTTTTTTTCAGAAACAGCCCTTGAAATTATACTTTTAAAAATTCTTGGTGAATGGTTTTCTATTACAGTCACGATCCTTGCTATCTGATCAGCTGTTAAACCAAGATTATCTTCTTGAAAGAATAAAGTCGCTATTTCAGCAGATAATTTTTCATGTCCACTAAAACCAAGTTCTACACTTGAAACACAAGAAATATCAGGTGACAAACAAAACAAACCATTTAATTTAGGATCTGAAACTTCAAACTCAACATCAGAAACACTTTTAAAATTAAATACTTGAGCATCTCCTCTTCTAAAAAAATGCGGTGAAAAAGCTAGTCGACCTTGATTTTTAAAGTCTATTCTAATTCTAGGGAAATCTTTACCCACATCATGCCAATCCATAGCTATTTGCATTTCTTCAAACGAAATCCCCTTTATAAGAGACTTCAACTTTTTACTATCTGGAAATAAGTTGTAAATAGGACAGCCAATAGATTGAATTGTTGTTTTCGCTAACATAGAAGCTAACTGAGAATGTCGATCAATAGATAGAAAGTGATATCCAGGACAATGTGTTTTTCTATTATCAAGCAAAATCGCTCTATCATCACCACCAGCAGCCTTTATAACATCGTAAATGGCTGTTGTTTCTGAAAACAGCTTTCCTAAACGTATTTCAAAGCTTCTAGACCTTGCCTCAAAAACAGGCTGCAAACCTAACAAATCTGCCATTCGAGTAAAATAGCCACCATCAATAGCCGTACTAACAGCAGGACAAACTTTTCTGCTAGCAACAGTTGCTAGCCTACTATATGAAGTTACTTCACCACCAAACGAAACGAATCCAATACCCAACTCAAAAACCACCTTATAAACTAAACTTATATTTTTATCGTACAAAAATAAATTTAGTTGCAAAAAAAACATTCTCGCCTGTCCATGAATTCCAGGACTCAAGTTGTATAAAGAAAAATTTTAAGAAGACCTTAAGAAATGTTAAACACCTTTGGTTTTATTGAAAATTACAGCTCATATTTCAAACCGCCCCCAAAAGTAACCCCACAAAGAGTATCCCTAGAAAGAATCCAATCCCCCCTAATCTCAACAGGAACCTTCCATCTCTCCCATAAATACCATTCATACCTAAATGCAATAGGAACCCCAAGCATCAAACCAGCACCATCCAAAATATAATGAAAATTAATCCCAGTCATAATATAAGCATCATTCCCTAATTTAAAAGAGCCTATCAACCCACCATGAGTTGACCAAACACTTCCAGCCATAAACTCAGCAGTTTCCTCATCATCCCCAAGCTGCTGTTCCCAATAATACAATCTATGAAAACCAACTTCATAACCTGTCGAAATTTGAGGGAACTGCTCATTTTCGGTCATCATTTGCAAAATAATTTTATAGTTATCTATATCATAAGCATATAACGAAAGATCCTTGCCCTCTTCCCTTGAGAAGTTTCTGTCAGCACAGATATCCACAGCTGTTGTCCCAATATAGTATTGCAAACTTATATCTGATTTTGCATATAAACCAGAACAAATAAACAGTATCAATAAAAAACTAAAATATATTCTTTTCATTATTTAAAATTTCTATAACAGATATTTAAGACCAAACCCTGCACCAACCCCTAAAGGTGTGTCATTCCCAAAAACCCAGTCAGCCCTTATCTCTAATGGCAACCTCCATTTATCTGCTAAAACCCATTCATACCTTAATGCAAAAGGGATACCGATAGTTAATCCAGACCCATTAAAAAAGCTATGAACACTTAGCCCTGACATAATAAAAACATCATTAGCAAACTCAAAAGCACCAAGAACACTTACACTACCTGTCCAAACAGTACCACCTGTCCATCTAGCATCCAGGCCTTCTGGTTTATATTTCTCTTCCCAAAAATACAAACGATGAACCCCAAGTTCAACACCATAAGATATTCGTTCGTTTTCATAATCCTCAAACATTAATTGGATTAAGCCTTTATAATTGAACTGATCAAAATCATTTAACCAAGTTGTATCACTAGTTTCCGGAATCTCCATTGCAGTCCAAACATCAACAGCTGTCACACCAAAGTTATTCTGGAAATTGATACTCATCTCAGCCTTTACATTGCCAGCCATAAACACTAAACCACAAAACAACACTAATAGAATTTTCTTCAATCTAACCCTCCAAAATAACAATTTTTTTTCAGTAAAAAGCCACACTATATAATCTGCTGTTTTATATTATAATATAAAAACCATGAAACAATATGCGATAAAAAAAGAACTCCGAAACTTTGGCCTAGCTTGGACTTTTATATTACTATCTATTTCTATCTTTATGTTTGTTAAAACCAAACCATATATTATAACTGGCTATCTTGCTCTGTTTTTTCTAATTAGCGCTATAACATTTCCAATAATATTAAAGCCATTTTATGTTATATGGACAAAAATTGGGAAAATATTAGGCTATATCAATACCAAAATAATCTTAACCATAATCTTTTTTGCTGTTTTTACACCCGCAAGTTTTATTCTAAAAACTCTAAATAAAGATCTCTTAAAAAAGAAATTAAATAAAAACACAAAATCTTATTGGGAACCAAGGTCAGAACAACCAAGGTCAATGATAAAACAATTTTAAGGAACAAAATAAATGTCATTTTTAGCTGAGCTATGGGATTTTTTTAAAGTTAGAAAAAAATATTGGCTACTACCAATAATTTTAGTTTTACTACTATTAAGCATACTAGTCTTTCTTGCTGAAAACTCTACCATTGCACCTTTTGTATACACCCTATACTAAATGATAATTCTTGGTATCTCTGCTTATTATCATGATAGTGCCGCAGCTATTATCAAAGATGGCATAATAATAGCCGCAGCCCAAGAAGAACGCTTCACCAGAAAGAAGCACGACCCTTCTTTTCCTATAAACGCTATTATGTATTGCCTGAAAGAAGCTAAAACTAGTATCTCAAAGTTACATAATATCGCCTTTTATGATAAACCATTCATAAAATTCGAACGTATACTTGAAACCTATATGACAGAAGCCCCTTTTGGACTTTATTCTTTCATAGAAGCTATGCCTATCTGGCTAAAAGAAAAACTGTTCTTAAAAAACACCCTAATTAAAGAACTAAAAAAAATCACAGCCCTCAAAACCCAAGAACTTGCAAATAAGCTACTATTTTCTGAACACCACCTAGCACATGCAGCAAGCGCTTTTTTTCCTTCTCCTTATAATGAAGCAGCTATCCTCACAGTTGATGGAGTTGGTGAATGGACAACAACTAGCATAGCAATAGGTAAAAACAATAAAATCGAAATTCTAGAAGAGCTCCATTTCCCTCACAGTCTAGGCCTATTATATTCAGCATTCACTTACTACATAGGTTTCAAAGTTAATTCTGGCGAATACAAGATTATGGGTCTAGCTCCATACGGCAAACCAAAATATAAAAACCTAATTAAAGAAACACTAATCGATATCAAAGAAGACGGATCTTTTAAATTAAACATGGAATACTTCCACTACACAAAAGGCCGTACCATGACAAGTTCAAAATTCAATACACTTTTTGGTGGCAAACCCAGAAAAAAAGAGACAGAAATAACCCAAAAAGAAATGGACCTTGCTTGCTCTATCCAAGAAATAATAGAAGAGATAATTCTAAAAATAACTAAACATCTAAAACAAAAAACAGGTCTCTCAAACTTATGTTTAGCTGGTGGCGTTGCACTTAACTGCGTTGCAAACAGCAAAATACTAAAAGCAAAGATCTTTGACAAAGTTTGGATCCAACCTGCAGCAGGAGACGCTGGTAGCGCATTAGGGACTGCATTATCTGCCTATTACCAGCAACATAACAAACCAAGAACAATCATCACCCCAGACAGTATGAAAGGCACATATTTAGGGCCGAGCTATTCTAATCCCGAAACTAAAAAACAACTTAAAAAGTACCAAGCCAAATTCCACAAATACGAAAATTTTAACGAACTCTGTGAAATTGTTAGCAAAAAAATAGCAGATGGCAAAATTATTGGTTGGCACCAAGGCAGAATGGAGTTTGGACCAAGAGCTCTTGGAGCAAGAAGCATCATAGGCGATGCCAGAAACAAAAATATGCAAAAGAAACTAAACCTTAAAGTCAAATACCGTGAGTCTTTTAGACCTTTTGCCCCAAGTGTCTTAGAAGAAGCAGCCCATAACTATTTTGACCTTAACTGCAATAGCCCTTATATGCTATTTGTTGCACCTATAAAAAAAGAACTCCAAACCAAAACAAGTGAAACTCAAAAAAAAATATTCGGCCTTGCCAAGATCAACTACAAAAGGTCTTCAATACCTGCGGTAACCCATGTGGATTACTCAGCAAGAATCCAAACTGTAAACAAAAAAATCAGCCCCAGATACCACCAACTAATCAAAACCTTTCAACAAAAAACAGGTTCTGCAGTTATAATAAACACATCATTTAACGTTAGAGGCCAACCAATAGTTTGTACACCAGAAGATAGTTATCGTTGCTTTATGAATACAGAGATGGATATCCTAGTCATTAATGACTTTCTATTATATAAGAAAGAACAACCAAGTTTTGATGATGCCAACAAGGGTCAAGAACAGTTTGAACTTGACTAAATAAACCACAAAAAAAAGACCTTTTAGCTTGACATTCCTCTTCAATTTAAAGAGAATTGATTAACTTAATTTAAAAGGTCTATAAATGAAACAAATTTTACTCATATTTTGTATATTATTTACATCTCCAACATTTGCTAATGAACTACCAACCAAAAATCTGGAAAGTTGTATACAAGCAGCTCTTATACATAATAGCGACATAGTAATCGCACAAAAAGACCAATCAATAGCCAAGGCAAAAACCTCTGGTGCCTGGTCTACTATTTGGCCAAAAATATCTCTTACGTCTGGGTTTAACCGCTCATACCAAAGAATTCAAAAAATTCAAATGGAGCCCATAAGTAATGCTTTTGGCTCACTTTTTGAAGGTGGATCTGAAGAAGGCGGTTCTGGTGGAAACAATATTTTTCCAGACTACTATGATGTTGCCAGCCTCAAGCTTGAAGCCAACCAAATACTCTTTGGCACCCACATACTACCAGCTATTGAAGCTGCTAATTATGGACTTGCACTAGCCAACCACAACCTAAATTCCAAGGCTAACAATATTATATTTAAAACCACAGAAGCATATATAAATATATTAAAAGCTGAAAAGCTATTACAAGTAACCAAAGAAAACCAAAAACTCACAGAACAACTAATTTACCAAACCCAACAAATGGTAAATGTTGGCTTAGCCCAAAAAACCGATTTATTACGCCTAAAAATCCAGCTAAAACAGATAGAAAACATAACCTTAAGTGCCAAGACCCAACTTAAAGCAGCTTATTCAAATCTAAATTTAATCATGGGTAAACCAGTCTCAGAACAACTTATTATAAGCGATATTAAACTTGGAAATAGGCATAGCATCCTTCTTGATAGCTCTGTACCAGACCTAACACAAAAAGCTTATGCTAATCGTGCTGAACTATATATATTAGATTGCCAAGCAAAGCTTTACAACACCCAAGCAGCTAGTATTGGAAGTGGGTACTGGCCAACCGTTACAATGTCTGGCAGCTTAGGCATGACCAACCAAGACCTCGAGTTTGACTATGATAAATATAAAGACTGGTCTTTAGGTATTAATGGACAATGGAAACTTATAGATGGTGGTGAAGTTGGCGCCCAAGTAGATGAAGTAAAAGGTAAAGTCGCCCAAATAGAAGAACAAAAAAAAGCACTCAAAAACAACATTGAACTAGAAGTAACTCTAGCCCAAGACGCACTAAACCTAAAACAACAACAAATAGCAACTGCTTTAGCTGAAGTTTCATTAGCAAAAGAAAACCTTGATATCGCCAAAACAAAACTATCATCTGGCGGCATCACTAATCTAGAACTAATCAATAGCCAAACCGCTTTCTTACAAGCAAAAACCAATTTGATAACAGCAGAATACGACCATGAAATATCAAAAGCTAAACTTAACAAAGTTTTGGGGCTGCTAACCCAACAACACCAATATAAAGCGAGGATCAAATGAAAACGACAACTAAGCTACTAATATTACTAAGCATATGCTTACTTTGCTTCTCATGTGGAAAAGAAGATAAAAAAGCAAAAACAATAGCTAAAAAACCAGTTAATGTAACTATTGTCACACCTCAATCATTCCAAAGCACCCGCATAATCTCTGGCCAAGCAGAAGCTATGCACGACATAGTTTTAAGTGCAGAAACAGCAGGGCAAGTTGAGTCACTACCAATAAGGATAGGGAAAATAATAAAACAAGGTGATATCTTAGCCAAAATAGATGAACAACTAGCCAAAGCACAACTAAACTCTGCAAAAGCAAATTTCAGGCTAGCTAAAACCAACTACAACATGCAAAAAAAGCTCCGTGCTAAAAAACTAATCTCTTTTCAACAGTTTCAAGCAACCCAAACCCAAAAAGAAGTTGCTGAATCAAACTACAACATGGCTAATATCCAATACAAAAAAACACACATCAAGTCTCCAATAAACGGACTTGTTGCAGAAAAGTATATAGATGAAAAGGAATATATAGCACCAGGCATGCCAGTTTGCAGAGTCGCAAACCTTGAAAAAATCAAAATCACTATCTGGGTAACAGATACAGATCTACCAGCCCTTAATAAAGGCGATAAAGTAAAAACAAAATTCACTGGCCTCAAGAACCAGGTTTTCACTGGTCTTATATCAAGTGTTGGTTCTGTAGCTAACCAACTAACCAGAACCTTCCCTATTGAAATTATTATTGATAATCCAAAACACACAATCAAAGGTGGCATGCTCTGTAAAGTCAGCTTTATTAATGCCCGCTATGAAAATGTTATTGTTGTTCCGCAAGACTATGTTTTGGAAGGTGAATATAAATATGTTTATGTTGCCGAAAATAATACTGCCATACTCAGAAAAGTAAAAATCCTGGCATCAGAAAATAATAAAGTAGTAATAGAAGGTGTAAAACCACTTGAAGCTATCATTTCTACAGGCCACAAACAATTAATTGACGGTGACAAAATAAGCATCCAAAAAAAAGGAGCTTAAAGAACAGCTATGAAACTAACTAATCTCTCGATCGATAAGTCTTTAACTGTATTTGTATTAATATTTATTATTTTTATTGTTGGGCTCTATTCATATATAGCACTACCACGTGAAGCTGCACCTGACATTCAGATTCCATACATAATAGTTAATACTCTATATTTTGGGGTTGCACCAGCAGACATTGAAACACTAGTAACAAACCCTATAGAAAAGAAGCTTAAAGGCTTGAAAGATGTCAAAGAAATAACCTCTACATCAGGTGATAGCATTTCTAGTATCGCTATAGAGTTTAATACTAACGTCGATATCGATGATGCCCTACAAAAAGTACGTGATAAAGTAGACCAAGCAAAAAGTGATATACCAGACGACGCTGAAGACTCTGAAATATTAGAAATAAACTTTTCTGATATCCCAATCTTAGTATTAAGTGTCTCCGGTAAATATGACCTAGAACGCCTAAAAAATGTAGCAGAAAACCTTAAAGATAGCATAGAAACAGTACCTGGTGTCTTGAGCGCATCACTTTCTGGTGGACTTGAACGAGAAATTCAAATAATTGCTGATAAAGACAAGCTAAAACAATATAAAATCGCTCTATCAAAAATATCACAAGCTATTGGCGCAGAAAACATAACAATACCTGGTGGAACAATAGATATTGGTCGTTCCAAATATTTAGTTCGTGTACCTGGCGAATTCAAAAAAATATCAGACATCGAAAACATTGTCATAGACACACCAGAAAAAACGCCCATCTATTTAAAAGATGTAGCAAGTGTACATGATACCTTTAAAGAAAAAGAAACATATTCACGACTAAGTGGTGCTGAGAGTGTTTCGCTATCCATCCAAAAAAGAACTGGTGAAAATGTAATTAAGATTGTTCAAAAAATAAATGAAATCATCACCAAACAAGAAAAATCATTCCCCCCAACCACAAAAGTTGTCGCTATCGCCGACCAATCAGAAGATATTAAAGACATGGTCAACGAACTAGAAAATAGTATTATCCTTGGCTTGATCTTGGTGGTATTAGTACTATTTTCTTTTATGGGTATTAGAAACGCAATTTTTGTAGCTACAGCCATACCCTTTTCAATGCTACTTACATTTATTTTTCTTTATGCCATAGGCTATACCCTTAACATGGTACTTCTATTCAGCTTAATCTTAGCATTAGGTATGCTAGTGGATAACGCTATTGTTATTGTCGAAAATATTTATAGATATATAGAAAATGGACACAACCGAATAGACGCTGCAAAAAAAGCTACTGCAGAGGTAGCAAAACCAGTTATCACCTCTACCCTAACCACAATAGCTGCGTTCTTTCCTATTATATTTATGCCAGGTATTAGTGGCGAATTCATGAAATACCTACCAATAGGTGTTATTGTAACCATAACAGCCTCGTTACTTGTAGCATTGATTATCAACCCAGTACTTTGCGCAAATCTAATGTCCAAAGCTAAAACAAAAAAAAGAGATATTAAAGATGTTAACCCAGAAGGTTTCTTTGAAAAGAAAGTTGCACCTGCATATAGAAGACTACTACTTTGGTGCGTTAAAAGAAGAAAGGAAACATTATTAATTACATCTTGTGTTTTCATTGTAGCAATCCTTATTTATGCTACTTTTAGCCCTGGAGTAGAATTCTTCCCAGATATAACACCAAGCGAAATATATATCGATGTCACTACTTATGAAGATTCTACTATTGAAGCTACCAACAAAATTGTTAAACGAATCGAACAGTTCTTATTTGAAAACAAAAACGTTGCCCGCATTATCACCACTGTTGGCAGTGCCAGTGGCGGCATGGATTTCGGTGCTACAACCGCACCAAACAAAGCCAGAATAATTGCTGAATTCCAGGATAAAGGTGACTGGAAAGAAAACCCTCAAGATACCATCAAGAAAATAAGAAATTTTGTAAAAAATATCCCTGGCGCTGTAATTGAAGTTAAAAAAGAGAGTATGGGTCCACCAACTGGCGCACCTATCAACATCCAAATCCAAGGTCCAGATTTTGAAGTATTAACCAAACTCACAGAAAAAACAAAAAAACTACTTAGCTCAATTGAAGGTATCACCAACATCAAAGACAACTATATCAAAGGTCGCCCTGAAATATCTATAACCATAGACAGAGACAAAGCTGCTATATTTGATATGAATACATCCATGATCGCATCAGCAATCAGAACTGCTATTCAAGGCAGCAAAATATCAGTGTTCAGAGAAGGTACAGAAGAATATGATATCACCCTAAAATACCCCACAGATAAAACCAGAGGCATAAAAACTATTGAAGAAATGACACTGGTAGCCAAAGAAGGCAAATTAATCCCACTAATCGAAGTTGCCCAAATCGATACCAGAGCCAGCATAGGCTCAATCAAACATATCGATCAAGACAGGGTCATCTCTGTCGAAGCAGAGCCTGATGAAGGATATTTAGCCTACAACCTACTTACAGAAGCACAAAAAACAATAGATACATGGCAGCTACCAGAAGAATACCAAATCAACTTTGCAGGAGAAAGCGAAGAGCAAGAGATTATGGGCAACTATCTATTAAAAGCTTTTATCATTGCTATTTTATTGATTGGAATTATCCTAATAACTCACTTTGATTCTATATTTTTACCGTTCATAATCATCACCTCTGTGTTTTTATCGCTTATCGGAATATTTTTAGGTTTAACTGTTTTCCACAGACCGTTTGGTGTTGTCATGACAGGTATCGGAATTATATCTTTGGCAGGTGTTGTAGTTAATAACGGAATAGTACTTATCGACTATATGCGGCTATTACAAGATAAAGGTTTAAATAGAATGAGCGCTGTAATCAGAGCTGGCACCATAAGGCTAAGACCAGTAATGCTAACAGCTATCACAACTATTTTAGGGTTAGTCCCCATGACTTTTGGTATCAATTTTGATTTCAAACAGTTCTTCCAAAACTTTTTTAAGATCAACCCATTCTCCAATTTTTTTAGCTCACTCGACCTAATGAGTCAAAGTACAGAGTTTTGGGGTTCTATGGGCTCTGCTGTTACTATTGGCTTAGCAGTTGGTACTGTATTAACGCTTATAATTGTACCCGTTCTTTATGTTAGTATCGATAACATCAGCAAAAAAGTGAAAAATAAAAATGGCTCATCCAGCTGAGTATTGGATCAATAATCTAAACCTGACAAAACATCCAGAAGGTGGCTATTTCAAAGAAACATATCGCTCAGATGAAACCATAACAAAAGCCAACCTACCCAATCGTTTTGAAGGAAATAGAAACTTTTCAACAGCTATATACTTCCTTCTTAAAAGTAATGATATTTCTGCTCTTCATCGCATTAAACAAGATGAAATATGGCATTTTTATTATGGAAGCCCACTAACTATCCATATCATAAATAAAGATGGGCTCTACCAACAAAAAAAACTGGGGCTAGCTATAGGCAATTCCGAACAACCACAAATTACTGTAAAAGCTGGTAACTTGTTTGGGGCAACAGTTAACCAAGGCAATAGCTACACAATAGTTGGCTGCACTGTTGCACCTGGCTTTGATTTTGATGATTTTGATATGCCAAGAAGAGACACTCTTTTAAAAGAATATCCAGAACATGCTGAATTAATTAAAAAACTAACAATAATATAAATTGTCATTCCTGCAAAGACGGGAATCCATAAGAAACAGATATGGATTTTTGATCAAATTAGGAAATAGTAAAGCTTAGCCGTAAGACCCAATAATTATTAGCTCCAACGTATTGCCACATAAAAACACATAGAATGTAAACCATAGATTCCCGCCTACACGGGAATGACAAATATGTAATAGATAGACAAATCAGCTAATCTATAAACTGTTTAACATCGTTTCTAACTACTGCTGAAGCTTTAAATTTTTGTCTTAGTATCATTAATGTTCCTGGAAACTGATCTCTAGGCATTAGGATATTAACAGCAGAAAATTTTTCACCTTTTGAAACTGTGGGTTCATTCGAACATAATTTTTCTGAAACCAGATATTGTTTAACTGCTTCTAGATTTCCATTACCCACATTGAACTTAACATCAAAATACTGTTTTCCAACCACTGCACCATTCAAAAATTTAAAAATCTCTTTTGCTTTTTCTTCTTTCCAGCCAGTACAACCAGGCCCCGCATATAACCCAGCACTTGATTCCATAATCGTTTCGATTTCTCGTAACCCATACAGCTTGATTGTGCTGCCTGTTTGGGTATTATCTACTATCAAATCCGCACCCTTAGCCATATACCCCTCAGTTACACCGTCAGAGTTAATTATCTGCACCATTTTATTATCACCATCCACTAAACCACGCACTTGGATTAATGGTTTTGAGCTACCAAACAGCTCTTGGTATACAGGGTCTTGCATAAAACGTTTCCTAGTAACATTCGGGTATTCTGTAAAACAAAGAATAGGTGTTTTCCTACCTCTTTGCGCTTCAAAAAATTCTGTTAGATTCTGGTACGGCTCTTCATTTTTAATACAAATCACTAGCCTTGTCTTACCATAATTTAGGTCCCCAATAAGTTTTAGCTCTGTATCAGTCATATTAACAGACTCTTCTTCGATCCAGTCTTTACCTACAACAGCAATATCCAAAAGCTCTCGGCTAAGCTCTACTGGCGCACTTTGAGGACGAACCAATGCCAACTCCACCTCTGGGTCATTTGCAATACGCAAACGTTTATCTGATTCTTTTTTGGGTTCATAACCTTTAATATCATAACCTGCATCAACAAATAGCTGGTGTGTATTGCCACGCCCAACTGTATTTAAACTACCTTTAGGAACACCTAATCTAATTTTATTCATAAATTCTCTCCAACCAAGTTTAATTTAGGGATAATAATATAGCATAAATAGGATACTGCTGTAAGTTAATTCAGGCTATCTGTGAAAAAAAATGTCTAGACTTTTTTAAAACCGCCATCCCCAAACCAATACCTAAAGCACGATAACCAGCTGTTTTTAAAAAGTTTTTAAAACCAATTTTACCTATAGCAGATCCTATATCTCTTATTGCTATACAAGCACTCCCTTTATTTGCAGAAATACCACCACTAAAAAGTCTTGCTCTTGCAACACTTGCACCCGCATCAAATGGTGCTGTCAAAGCACCTGCCGCTGCACCTCCACAAAAATCACCTAATAATTTTGAATTATTTCTAACAAAACTAATATCACTATCACTAAATCGTTCCGTAATTTTTCTGGCACCTGTAAACATCCCGTATGTAAAAAGAATATCTCTAACAGCAACATTATGTATACCAGCCTTCAAAAGTGGCATAAAACCAATAGTTCTACCAATCCCTAAAGCCATATCCATTTTCAAACATAACCTAGCAGATACTGCTATATGAACTTTCAAACCACCTGATAATTTCCTATTAAATTCTTTTAGCATTAAAACTCTAAAAGTCTCTGTTGGCGCAAATACACACATAGATACCATGGCCGTGGAAACTGTTGCTAAATTATCTGCAAGCTCTGCATCTCTTACAGCAGAGCTAATTGCTCTAGAGAAAACATCCTTCACACCAAAAAGGACATTATCATTTAATATTCTTGCAAATGTAGCTACAGGAAAACCAATCATAAAAACACTAGGCTTTAATGAAACACTTTGTTGCAAACAATTCCGTAAAGCGTCAAAAGGTTGAGAAGCTAAAGAATGAACAAAAGCCGAACCAATTCCAGCTAATATTTTATGTAGTAAAGACATACTTTTTTGCCTTAACTCAGCCTGCTTTAGTTGTTCTTTTGGTAAAGATGTCTCACCCCCACAAACACTCTCAACAATAGGCTTTATGACAGGGTGTGGCAAAAACTTTGCAGCAGCAATACCGCCAGCCATACCAAGGCAAGGATATCCTGCTTTACGAACATAACCAGGCAAGGCCATTGCTAATATATTATTTTGAGAAGCACTAAAAACAGAACCTCTTGAAGTTTTAGACAAACCTCTTATAGCCCCAACCTGAAATGACGGCCTAAAATATGAGTTTGGCAAACCGGATATAAACATAAAAAAAACACCTACATTTCATATATTTGTAACTTTTTTAACACAGAAAAAAGATCACAGTGTAATTATCGTATATTTTTATATTTTATTGCACATATTTTTACAAAGACTCGCAACCCATGCTCGCTAACCTTTGAATTTCATCACTTCTTCTTTTTAATAGTTTAAAGAAAACCAAAAGGGATGGATCCCTTTATGTCTTTTTAACTTTTGTTATCCCTCTGACTCGCCAATTAGTCTTGTATACCAAGAATACAGTTTGCCTCAGAAATATGGGTTTAAGTTAAAAACTAAGCTTAATCATGAAAAAAAACCGCTGAGCTAGACTAGCTTATGAATTTCTGGTGATATTTTAAATAAATGTTCACCAGCTCGCTCCATGTGGTTAATGATTTCCATATATTGAGCATTGACCTTTGGTAAGATCTCTTTTTTTCTAACCTTGTCTATTTGGCGCTCTCGGATTTGTTCTACTACTGTTTCTATGTCACAAAATAAGTATTTAACATCTTGTTCTGCGATTTTTATGGAATGTTCAGACGCTTCATGAAGACCGCCTAGAATACTATTAAACATTGCTTGTAAGACTTTATTGATACTTAGATAATCTTCGATACAGCCTTTAGGTAAATCTTCGTTATAGCTTTCAAGCTTTTCATAGTGGAATAGAAGTGTTGTTATATGGTCTCCCATTCGTTCTAGACGTTCTACTAGTTTGAAGTGGACATTGGTTAGTTCTAGGTCTTCCTTTGAGGATAAGCCCTGCTCTAAATTTACTAAAAAGCTGATTATATCTTCTTGTAAGATATTGATTGTTGATTCATTTTCATTGATTTTTTTTGAGAGTGCTTTATTGCCATCAACGATTCGCTCTTTTAATTTCATATTCATTTTTGAGGCTGTTTCTATCATATGAATAACTTCTTTAGAAACTAATGAAAGCGCAATTGTCGGAGTTTCTAGCACTCTTTCATCTAAGTATTTAACAATTTTTATTTTTGGTTCTTCATTATCAGGGATAAGTCTTTCTGTGATCTTTGCTAAAAGACCAATAAATGGAAACAATACTATAGCGTTCAAAACGTTAAAAATAGTATGCGCGTTAGCTATGTGTCTAGCTACGTTTTGACCCATAAACGCTTGACCTGGTGTTATGAAGTCAACAAACGCCAAGAAAATCGGCACACCATTAAATGGAACATAAATCAAAGCGAGCATATACAGTGAACCCACAACATTAAAAAGCGTATGTGCAACTGCAGCACGCCTAGCTACTACATTTGTTCTAAACGCAGCAATTTGCGCTGTGATGGTGGTGCCAATATTTGTACCTAAAGCCAAACAAAAAGCAGCTTGAAAGTCTAATGCACCAACTGCTGCTAAAGTAATAATCATACCAGTACTTGCACTACTGCTTTGTACTATAGCTGTGATTATAGCGCCTACCAATAAACCCAACATTGGGTATTTCCCAAAATTGGTCATCATCTCTAAAAACATAGGATTGTCTTTAAATGGTTTTAAGTAACCACCTAACAAACTTAAACCAAAGAAAAGCAATCCAAGACCAACTAGAACCTCACCTATATTCTTATATTTTTTTTCTTTGGTAAATAAGTATAAAACAGAACCAAAACCAATTAACGGAATAGCAATATTAGATGTTTTAAAAGCCATTATCTGAGCTGTGATAGTTGTACCAATATTTGCACCAAAAATTATGCTGATACATTGAGTAAGACCAATTATCCCTGCGTTTGCAAAACCAACAACCAACACAGTTGTAGCACTACTACTTTGTAAAATACTAGTAACACCAGCACCAAACAACAAACCCATAACCTTGTTTTTTGTAAGGAAATCCATAAGAATCTTTAGCTTATCTGATGAAACTCGTTCTAAGTTTTTTGATAGTATTTTTAGACCGTAAAGGAAGATCCCTAGCCCGAAAATTATGTTTATTATTAATAGTATTGTATTCAAGGATAGCCCCTTTTTTTTTATGTTTTTTAAAGGAAAATTTAAACATATTTTTTGGGAAAGTGGTAGGGTCTAATTGTTGTCAAACCGTATATTTTTAGCCTTTGTAGTTATTGCAAAGCAATTGAGACTAGAACATCTCAGAGCTGTGTGCGTGCGTTGTTACAAAGCAGCTCGATTTCCACATCGAAAAAAACTATAGTTGTTAACCAAAAACATGTACCCCTGCTTGTATTCGTTCAAGCTGCGGGTGGAAAATCATACCGTTCCCTCCAAGGCGCAGTTTTTTTTGGCTCATATGTTGCCCATAGTTCTGGGTCTGTTTCCCAAGGGGCTTTAACCTTTAATTCATCCACATAAAAATATACTCCCTCTCGAACATCAGGGTCACCCCAATTTCGATAAACCCACCTTAGTTCTATTGCCGTAATAGATTTATCACCAGATCTTTTATCAGTAACCACCCATTTATTATCTAAAACCGCTTCCATATCTATTCCATTCAACACAAAATGGATTCTTTTATGTTCTTGCTTTAAAATTCTCTCCATTGCCCCTTTGCATCCTCTAGCAATACGAAGCCAATAGTCTTTCGGTTTAGAGTTTTCAGGTAATAATGGACTATATTTAGGATGTTGTTCTAAAAAAACCTTATGTTTTATAACATCCTCCCTAATTCGGCTCGCCACCTCCTCTAAATCCAGATCTAGCTCACCTGTATATTGCCCATCTAAGTCTAGGTCGCCATCTAAAAAGGCATGCTGTACCATACTTATATGCTCTGCAGGGTTTTTAGCACGATATTCTTCTGTCATTTCTTGTCTTAACATATATGCAATTGCATTTCTCGGCTTTGCAAGACCATAAATCAAATCACCAGGCCTATAAAAATCTAAAATTTCTGGCCCAATAGCACCTTCCATGGCAGGTGGCTCTATAATTTTCATAAAATTGTCTTCATCTATAGTTAATAAATCTGTGCTATTAACAGCTATATTGCCTAAAATTGCTGTTTTCACCATTATTTTAAGTTCTGCTCTTATTGGATTATCATGAGTAATTGCAGAAAAAACACGTTCTAATAAATATCTGAGAGCCTTACAAAGTTTTGCTTTGAATTTTTTTTCAATTTTTGGAATTCCTAATCTAGCACCTCTTTTTGGCAATCCACAAACAAGGTTAACTGACTTTATTACTATGTCCTCTAAGACTGCTCCACTAGCACCATGTCTAATCATAGATATCAAGCTATCCGCAGCTTTTTTTAACTGCTGATTTTTCTCACTTCTATCAAAAACTACTGGTAATGATTCATCGATACTAGGTTTGCTGTAACCATCGTCTTTTCCATGATGACAAGATCCGTAAGCTGTGGATAACATAGACACACTCCCCTTAACTAGTTATACCCATTTTTTTATAAATTTAAACATAATTATTTATAGCAGAGGTTGTGAAACGCACTTGTTCTTAATTATTGATAATAATAATTCTATGTATACCCAAACCAAAATAAAAATCCTGCAAAACAAAAAAGAAAACATGTTAAAATAAGTACCATGATCACCACCCCAAATTGGCTAAAAAGCCAAACACCACCTAAAAACCTTTCAACAAAAGAACAAAAAATGGCATTTGTTATTGAGCTTTCTAGAAAAAACATAGAAAACAAAACCGGTGGCCCATTTGGTGCTGCTATATTTGATAGCAAAACTAATGAACTAATATCTGTAGGGGTTAACCTTGTCACATCTTTGAACCAATCCATGTTCCATGCTGAAGTTGTAGCAATCATGAATGCACAAAAAAAATTAAAGACCTTTGATCTAAAAAGCCAAGGTAACTACGAACTCTACACCAGCACCGAACCCTGCATTATGTGTATGGGTGCAATTATCTGGGCTGGATTAATCAAACTATATTGTGGGGCAGAAGGCAAAGATGCTGAAAATATCGGCTTTGACGAAGGCCCAAAACCAGAGAATTGGCCTGGAGCTTTGGAAGCTAGGGGTATTGAGGTTGTTAGAAATTTACTTGGTAATGAAGCTAGGCGTGTATTGGGTTTGTATAAAAATCAGGCTGGGTTTATTTATTAAAATAACACTACCGCACACTCATCCCCTCATCCCAATATTTAATTAAAGGATAAACAAAAAACTCCAAAATCCTACGTTTTCCAACCTTAACTTCCGCAGTTAAAGTCATACCTGGAGAAATTGTTCTTTTCTGACCCTCAACAACCAGTTCTGAACCTAATGGTGAAACAAAAATCTCATAAACTGTACCTAGCTTTTCATGTTCTATACTATTTTTTGCTATATGCTGGATTGTCCCTGCCAAAGTACCAAACCTCTGGAAATTATAAGTATCTATTTTCAAGCTAACAGGCATCCCTTCTTTTATATAGCCAATATCTCTATTTTGTATATTAGCTTTAACAATAAGTTTTGTGTCTAAGGGTACAATTGAAATCAGTTTCTGAGCAGGCGTAACAACACCACCAATAGTATGAGCACCCAACCCAACCACATAACCTGCAACTGGCGATTTAATTTTTTGTTTTTTGTTATGAAAGCTCATCCCCTCTATCCTAGCCTGCGATTGCTTAGCCTCTAACTTTTTCTGGATCAATAATGTCAATATATCAGTACTAAAACTTTCTTTTATATGGCTTAACTCTTCTTGTACTTGAGCACGCTGATGCCCTAACTCTAATAATTGATATTTAATAGCCTTTATTTGAGCTTTATTTTGGTTAATTGCTTTTACTGTATCGTTATATTCGTCTCTAGGTATAATATCCAAAACTTTCTTTAATCGCTTTACCTTGTTTCTGTTAGTTAGAAGCTCTTTCCTCTGATAATGTTTTTGGGTTAAAAGAATTTTTAGCTCTTCTTCTATTTTATTAAGTTCTAACCGCTTTGCTTCCAGCTCTGTCTGATAGCTTTTACTAGTCGCTAAAAAAGTTTTGTTCTGGATAGCAGTTTCAGAGTCTATTTGTTCTAGCTCCAAAAGCTTACCCTCAGACAAAGCTTCTAACATTTGGATCTCTAATTTAATACTATCCAAAGTAGAAACTAATGACCCAAGCTCTGGCTCTGTAGTTGACGGATCAATCTCCATCAAAACCTGACCAACCTCAACTTTTGAACCTTCTTTAACAAGAATTTTTTGTACTACGCCTGTGTTAAGTGCCTGAATAATTTTGACTTCGCCTTCTGGTGCAACCATCCCTCGAGCAGAAACCACGATATCTACCTTGCCAAAAAAAGTCCAAACCACCAAAAATACGACCAAAAAAACAACTATCCAAAATAACAAACGACCCAATGGGTTAACTGGCCGCTCTTCTATTTCAGATAACAGCGGCCTAAATTCATGGCTATCATCTTCCACACCTATTTTTCTAAGAAGTTTTTTTACCAATTTAATTATTTCTCCTGTAACTTATATAAATTATTGTAGTACCCGTTCTTTTTCTTAATAAGATTAGAGTGAGTCCCTTGCTCCACAACCTTACCCTTTTCCAAAACCACTATCTGGTCACAATTTTTTATAGTACTTAACCTATGTGCAATAAATATTAGGGTTCTACCTTTTCTAATTTTATTTAGATGACCAAGGATAATTGATTCTGACTCTGAATCCAAAGCTGAGGTAGCTTCATCAAATATTAATATTTTAGGGTTCGTAATAAGTGCCCTCGCAATCGCAATTCTCTGTTTCTGGCCACCAGAAAGAGTAGAACCTCTTTCACCCACCATTGTGTCATACCCTTCTGGCATCTCTGAGATAAACTCATGCGAACTTGCTAGCTTTGAAACTGCGATAATCTCGTCCATAGATGCGTCTGGTTTCGCTAACGAAATATTCTCTCTGATCGTACCACTAAAAAGGTAATTCTCTTGAAGAACAACACCTATGTTATACCGAAGCCACATCGCGTTCATATGTTTGATATCCACATCATCAATATAAATAGCACCATCATTAGCAATATATAATCGCTGAATAAGTTTTGCTACTGTACTTTTGCCACTGCCACTCCTACCAACCAAAGCAACGCTTGTCCCTGGCTCAATCTTTAGGTTAAAGTCATTTACTGCATTTGGTGTATCTGGCACATACCTAAAGCTAAGGTTCTCTAGCCTAACACTCCCTTCAATCTTTGCTAGTGTTATCGCTTTTTTTGCAACAACCTCTTCTGGATGGTTAAGAATATCACCCAACCTATCAACACTTAACAACGCTTGTTGAAATTCGTTCCATAAAGTCACTAGCCTCAAAACAGGAGAGATAAACTGGTTCGCAAACATCTGAAAAGCTATTAGCTGACCAATAGTAAGCTCTTGAACTATTACTAGCTTAACACCAAAAAACAAGATACTTATGGTTAGACAACGATGAAGAAAACCAGTAGCGCCTTTTGTTATGTTCCCTAAAAGCCCTAAATTAAATGTGGATAACACATATTTACCAAGATAATCTTCCCAGCGTCTTTGCATGCTCCCTTCAATTGCCATCGACTTCACAGTTTCGATACCAGTAACTGACTCCACTAAATAAGAGTTAGATTGAGCACCCATCTCAAACTTATCTTCCAGCCGCCTTCTATATACTGGTGTCACAAAAATATAGATAATCGCTATAAAGGCTACTATCGCCAAAACAACCAACGCCAATTTAACGCTATACAAAAACATCATCACCACAAAAACCAAAGAAAAGAATAGATCAATCAAAACAGAAACAGCTTTATTAGTTATAAATTCCCTAATCCTATCAAGCTCTCTGACCCTTGCAATAATATTACCTACTTTTCTTGACTCAAAATAACGATAAGGCAAAGCAAATAAATGCTTAAATAACTTCGCACCCAACTTGGAATCGATCTTACAAGCAGTATGCAAAAACAAGTAGTTTCTAGTCACATTAATCACAAAATCAAAAACAGTAATAACAATAAAAGCAATCGCTAAAATATTGAGCGTTACCAAGCTATGATGCACTATAACCTTATCCAAAATAACTTGCGTAAAAAGTGGTGATACCAACCCAAAAAGTTGGACAATAAAAGAACCCAGTAATACCTCTGTAATAATTTTCTTATAAGTTAATATCTCATAAAAAAACCATTTAAAACCAAAAGCTATCCTTTGGTTAATCCCTTTATAGTTAAGCACAATAAACCTACCGTCTGCCACTTCCTCAAATTTATCAAAAGGAACCATACTAGCCTGCTTCGTTTGTGGTTCAAACACCAAAACCTGGTTTTTTTTCTTTTCAATTTTAATAACAACGGCATAGCTTCCATCCTTTTTTATTACAATTACTGGCACTGGATACTTGTCTGGAAACTCGTCAATTTTAAAGGTTTTTAGCTTTACCTTATAATCACTATCCTTAGCCAAACGGATCAGCTCTTCAACAGAGATTTCCGAATCTGTCAGACCTAACTCTCGTGATACAGAACGACCATCAAAATCCCTCTGATTCATCTTTGCTATTAACTCTAAAGCTATTATCCCTGTCTGCATCTCTTATCCTTTATTAATAATCATGAACCGCATAACTTCATAATCTTTATTGATCTTAGATATCTTATAAACAGCATCTTCATTTATCTTTTCTATCTTACTTCTTAGCTGCTCGGTCTGATAAACCAGTTTACTCTTCCCTAGCTTCCATTTCATATTTGCTTTTTGATAAACATCACCTTTTACTGTCTTTCTCAAAACCACGTTCTTTGAGGCGAGCTCTATATTATCCATTATTGATCGATTATTCTTATTTAGCTGGTCAACCAACCTAGCTCTTTCTAGCTTTAGCCTTTGTATCTCTTTTTTGATTCGCTGATGTTTTAATGGCACCTTAAGCCATTCAAAAAGTGGAACCGTAACATCAACACCTGCAACAAAGTTTTGCTTACTAATGTTATGGATACCTTTCAAAAGTTTTTTGGGATCAGAACCATAACTACCATAAGATGCATAGGTATCAACTTTAGGTAAAACAGACGCACCTAACGGCCTAAACTCCTCTTCTTTTTTCTTGACCTCAAAATCAGCTATTTTATATTCATATGAATCTTCTGGCTCTTGCTGATTAAAAGCCAAATCATCACCAACCTCAAAACCCATAAAAACATCTTTCCGCTGGTTATATGTTTGCTTTGTAAAGTAGGTAAGTTCTTGCAAATATTGATCCAGCTCATATCCCACCGTATCAAATTGCTCTATAGTTGTTGACATTTCAATCGCAGCATCTGTAAGCTCTACAGCAGAAATAACTTTTGCTTTTCTTAACCGCTTCGTCATCCCTAAAATTTCTTTTTGCAGTTTTAAAGTAATTGAAAGCATCCTCTTTTGCTCTATTTTAACCAGAATATTTTTATAAAGCTCCAAAATATTCAAGCTCAAGTCTTTCACAGTTTTTTCACGCTCAATTTCTTTTTGAGATCTATCAAAAATAGCATAGTTAAGAGCATGTGCTCTAACCCCATAATCAGATAATGTATAAGAAAAATCTAAAGAAACAGAACTTTGATATTTCGTTTGGTTACCCATCAACATATTACTAATAGAAAACAGATCATCTGCGTCCGGCCTCAAGCTCTTCACATATTCAGTACTAAACCTAGCATTCAAGTTAGGCAAGAAATCAGCTGCTTTTTCCCAGGCTACAGACTGGCTAATCTTATAATCCAAATCAATCAAAGCCACTTCATAAGAGCCAGACACAACTTGCTCTACCACCTCTGAAAAAGAGATAGTTTTGGCATATATAGATTTTGAAACAACTAAAAAGACTATCGCAACTAAAACTAACCGCAAAACCTTTTCTCTAAACCCAACCCCCGCTAACAATATTCATCAACTCCCGATTCCTTTTTACATCTTCTACACCAGAAAAATCCAAACCATTATCCTCAGCATAAACTGACATATCTTGTATTAACCTATTTATATCTTCCCCTGTTAAAAAACTACCATCTGACAGCTCGATCTTTTCTATACCAGAACCCTCTACTACCTGATCCCTAACTGTTATCTGATCATTGCCATCACCATAACCAACACATAAATTATTGCCATCCATAAATAACGCTATTAAATCTTTCTCTACTTCATCTCCAAATTTTATTGTATCTAACCCAGCTCCAACATCATTTACCGTATCTAGCCCATCACCTTTATTAAATAAATATTTATCGCTGCCAGCATCACCAGCCAAATAATCGTTTCCTGTATTGCCCACCAAAGTATCATCTCCATTAAACCCTTTTATGATATCCGCATCAGAGCCACCCAACATCAGATCGTTTCCAGCACCACCTTGAATATTATCTTCGCCACTTCCACCCTCTAACCTATCATCTCCATCATTTCCCCAAATTACATCGTTTCCCATTCCACCATTTATTGTTATGTCTCCATATTTCATACTATATGATGTCAAATCCACTACATCATCTCCAGCACCTGCATTTATTTGTTCTATGTCTCTTAACCTAGACCCATTCTCGTTAGGGTTAGCACTATACATATCATCCAAGAAAAAAGCCTCTGATTTATTCGATAAGTTAAGAATATCTGAACCTTCATCACCACAAAAAGCGTCATAACTTCGACATTTCCCTTGGATCCTAACTAAATCCCCAGAATATGTGTTTAATGCAGACCAAAAACCACCCCAAATCGAATCTTCATTATAGTTTGCTGTATCATCGCCCGCACCTGCCAAAACAATATTCTCGCCTTCCACTGAAAACAATTCATCAGCACCATCAGAGCCAGACACAACGCTTGCAGAATCACTTACAACAAAAGGCTTTGTTAATAGAATATTAACGCGTTCAGAAACACTATACTCACCATCACTTGCACTAAGAATAACGTTTAGTAACTCCATTATCTGGCAAACCTCTAAATGACCTTGTCTCTGAATCAAAATTTAGCCATTCAGGCAACTCTTCATCAGCTCTTGCTGATTCTATTGAATATGTTAAAACATCTCCATCCACATCTGTAAAAACTCTCTCTCCAAAATCAAAACTAAATTCCTGTCCTATATCTACCGTTGGGATCTCTATAATACTTGAAACAACAGGCGCATCATTTACTGGGTCGATAGTAATAAAAACTTCTTTTGTTACTATTCCACCGTTTCCGTCATTTAATGTGTATGTGAAGCTATCTTCACCATTATAATCTGCATTTGGCGCATACTTCACTTGGCCATCTTCTATTGTTACTGTTCCGTTTGTGCCTTGCGTTACACTTTCTATTATTACTATATCTCCATCGATATCTGTGGCTTCGGCTAATACGTCTAATAATATAGAGGTATCTTCTTCCAAAACCCCTTCGCTTAACACTGTTACTGGATTGTCGTTTACTGGGTCTACATTTACTGTAACTGTTTTTGTTACTATTCCGTCATTTCCATCACTTAATGTATATGTGAAGCTATCTTCTCCAAAATAATCTGCAGTTGGTACATACTTTACTTGGCCATCTTCTATTGTTACTGTTCCGTTTGTGCCTTGCGTTACACTTTCTATTGTTACTATATCCCCATCGATATCTGTGGCTTCGGCTAATACGTCTAATAATATAGATGCATCTTCTTCCAAAATGCCTTCGCTCAAAACTGTTACTGGATTGTCGTTTACTGGGTCTACATTTACTGTAACTGTTTTTGTTACTATTCCGTCATTTCCATCACTTAATGTATATGTGAAGCTATCTTCTCCAAAATAATCTGGGTTTGGTGCATATTTCACAGAACCCTCTTCTATTGTTACAGTTCCGTTTGTACCTTGCGTTACGCTTTCTATTACTACCGTATCTCCATCCACATCAGTTGCACCTGTAAGTACATCTAATATTATCGAATCATCCTCATCAACATTAGCAGCCTCAATAGTTACTACCGGAACATCATTTACCGGATCAATAACTATATTTACAGTTTGAGTTACAGCTCTACCATTTTCATCAATTACCGTACAATCAAAGCTATCAGTACCATAAAAATCACTATTAGGTGTATAAACAATTTTCCCATCAACAACTTCAGCTGTACCATTTTCTGGGCTACCCAACAGCTCTTCTTTAATAGAAACCGCATCTCCATCAATATCATTAACATTACTTAAAATATCAATAGTACACACACTGTCTTCATTAGTAGAAACATTTGCTAAAGAAACATCCGGAGCTAAATTCGGATCAGGATCATACAACCTAAACTTTCTTGCATAAACATTTATATCAGGATAATTATCAATTTTATACCAGCTTGCTACTAAATCACCTTCATCACCAACTGCTATCGACGGATCATAAACCCATCCACCTCTTTCTAAGGATATAGTTTTTCCTAGTTGATCTCCATTAATATCAAATATCCCTGCAAAACACCCTCCACCATTTCGCCAAGAAAGCACAAAATCTCCATTACTTTGTGCCTTTACATCAACAGAAGAAGCCCCACCAAGATCAATTTTCTCTCCATATATTGTCCCTTCCTGATTAAAAACCTGAGCAAACCCTTTTCCTGTTTTGTCATTCTTCCAAGCAACTACAAACTTACCATCAGCTAATGCCGTAATCTTACTATTATAATAACCTGGAATCCCTTCATATTCATCAAGCTCAACAATTGTGCCTTTAGGCTCATCAGAACTAAACATTTGCACACACAAAATCAAACACTGACTACCATTAATATTTTTTTCTGCCCCCCAAGCAACTACATAATCATCACTTTCATTTATTATCTCAACACTTACGTTATAACATATAGAATTATCAGGATCATACGAAATAGGAGCCCCTCTTTTTGTTCCATCAGCATTAAATTTTTGAACTAAAATTGAATTATACGAATAAACCCCTGCAACAACAAAACTACCATCACTTAAAATATCTAAGCCATAATGAGTAAAGAAACCAATCTCAGTATCAAAATTAACAGCCCTTATCTTAACACCAGAAGAATCAAATATTTGCCCACAAACATCCCCTCTATATATCCAAAAAACACCATATCCGCCATCTTCTAAAGCTATTGCTTTTTGATATTTACACCATCCACCCTCAGATTCGGTTAATAACATTTCCGAACCAACAGCATCTCCATCAACATCATATAACTGAGAGTAAATACTTCCACTACCATAACTACTTCCACTCTGCCAAGAAACAACATAACTGCCATTATTTAATACCGCAACTTTTTGAAACAACTGCATCTGTTCAATCGTAGAATTTACCCGGAAAATATCATCTGCTTTTGCCATAGGAGGATTATCTCCCGAATAAACTACAATATTAAAATCTTCTTCAACAGTTTCAACGCCATCACTTGCTTCTAACTTTATCTTTATTACCCCCTCATCCTCACCACTCGGCAAACCTAAAAAAGTTTTAGTTCTTGGATCAAATCTTAGCCAATCAGGGATAGAACCACCATCCTGCATAGTAGCAGTATAAGTTACACTACTTGGATCATTAACCTCTGCAAAAATGTCCTTTAAACAAAGCTGAAACTCTTCATCTACTTTCACAGCTTGATTAACAATACCCTTTACAGGGTTAACCACAACCTCAACTTTTTTTGTATCAGTACCACCATTGCCATCCGATACGGTATACTCAAACTCATCTTTGCCATTAAACTCTTTACTCAACTCTGAAGAAAGCTGTTCATTAAGGCTATATACCACTTTCCCATCCTCAACCTTTACATGCCCATGTTGACCTTGAGTAACTGATTCAATAGAAATATCATCACCATCAACATCTGACACGCCAGATATCACATCTAGCGTCAAGCTTTCACCTTCATCAACTTCCGCTTCAACAACCGTAGCTACAGGTGTGTCATTTACAAAATTAATATTAATATTTATTGTTTTTGTTACAACACCACCCCGACCATCTTTAATAGCACACTCAAAACTATCACTACCATTAAAATTCTCATTTGGCACATATTTTAGTTTATTATCTTCTATGGTTAATATTCCATTTTCAACCATACCTATCGAATCAATACTCAAAACATCACCATCTGCATCAACAGTATTGGCCAACACATCAATAATGAGAACTTGATCTTCATTTGTCTCTACGTTATCAAAATTAATTATAGGGATCGAATTTACAGATATATTCACAGTCTTAGTTACAAACCCACCATTCCCATCAATTAGACTATAAGTAAAACCATCTTCACCATAATAATCTGTATTTGGGACATATTTTACTTTTCCAGCTTCTATTGTTACTTCCCCGTTTGCACCTTGGGTTACACTATCAATCGATATTGTGTCACCATCAACGTCTGTTGCTTCAGCCAACACATCCAATAAAATTGAAGTATTTTCCAACATAAAACCTTCGCTTATCACTGTTACTGGATTGTCATTTGCTGGGTCTACATTTACAGCCACTGTCTTTGTTACTAAACCACCATTAATATCACTTAGTGTATATGTGAAACTATCTTCACCGTTATAATCTGCGTTTGGTGCATACTTAACTTGTCCTTCTTCAATTGTCACGACTCCATTAGAGCCTTGCGTTACGCTTTCAATTACTACAGTATCGCCCTCAACATCATTTGCGTCAGCCAATACATCTAATAATATTGAAGTATCTTCATTTAAAAGAGCATTTTCCAAACTTGCTGTTGGATTATCATTTACAGAATTAACATTAATTGAAAGCTCATCCGAGACCCTACCCCCATACCCATCATCAACTGCAAAACTTATTTTATCTTCTCCATAATAGTTAGCATCAGGAGTATATAACGCTTTTCCATCCTTAATCTCAACACTTCCGTGTTCTGCCCCAAAAGCTTCTTCTAACCTTAATTTATCACCATCGATATCTTTTACCTGTGCTGCGATATCTATTTCTATACTATTATCTTCATCAACCACAACCGTTTCTAAAAGCTCAACAAAAGGCACATCATTTTTCGCCATAACATCTACTTTTATTTCATGGGTAACACTTGCGCCTTGCCCATCACTTACCACACATTTAAATTTATCTTCCCCAAAGAAATCAGAAACAGGAGTATAACGAACTTTTCCTTCTTCAATAACCACAACGCCATTACTTGGTTGAATAACCGAATCTAGACTAAGAACTCCATTATCAATATCTGAAGCATTAGCAAGAACATCTATTAAGGTAGTACCATCCTCATCAACATCTACCTTTTCCAAACTAACTGTTGGCTCATCATTTACAGAATCAATCATAACCGTAACCCTAGCTACAACAGCAGCACCTGCACTATCTACCAAGTTATAGTTAAAGTTATCTGTACCATTAAAATTTTCGTTTGGAGTATATGTAACTGTCCCATCATTATTTAAAACAACAGTCCCATTTACTGGCTCACCTAAAGACAAGTTCCTTCTACCCAAACTATCTTCAGGATCACTATCATTAGCCAATACATTAATAGTTACAGACCCATCTTCATTACACCTACCAACATCCGCACCCGAACTTGGCCCTTGGTTAGGATAAGTTATTATCACACTACCAGTAAAAAAAGAGCTGTTCACAGCATCTTTATTTATACCATCCAAAATAATTTTTTGATTATGCCCAACTATTTCTAATATAGCACCACCATCATATTCATCAACCAAAACAGAAACAGCACCAAAAGCAGCTAAATCTATTTTGTCTGGATCGCCTTCATACCCAAAATCAACAATCCTATTTACACCATCTTCTCCAGGTTTAAAAATAAAGCTATCATTCCCACCAAATCCTTGCAAAACATCATTACCTTGACCAGGACTTAAACTATCAGAGCCCCAAGACCCAATTAAAGCATCATTTCCATCATCCCCAAAAAGATTATTATCTTCTCCTTCCCCACAGGAAACATATCCACCACCACCTAAAATAAAGTCATTCCCAGCACCACCTCTTATGGTATCGCTTCCATGAAGACCTTTTAGCACATTATTAGCACTATTACCTACAATAGTGTCACTTCTACCATTACCAAGAACAGCTTCAATACTTGTATAGGTATCATTGGCAACAATCCCCGCTCCATATGCACCCTCATAAGTACCAACCCCAGTTTCTAAATTAACATTTACAACACCATATCCATTTTCAGTACTGTACCTTGAAAAATCCAACAAATCATAACCAGAGCCACCATCATAATAATTTGTACCATCATTAGCTATGAATATATCATTTCCACCCTCCCCATGAATTGTATCGTTATCATCCATTCCCTAAACTATATCGTTCCCCG
>Ga0233447_1000427_pt1 | contig 48489 bp, 71 predicted proteins | sample SI_124_October20_3_FD_183014 | JGI IMG/M metagenome (GOLD analysis project Ga0233447, IMG submission 183014) | Seawater microbial communities from Saanich Inlet, British Columbia, Canada - SI_124_October2016_135_MG | ecosystem: Environmental > Aquatic > Marine > Inlet | place: Canada: British...
CGGAAATAGGTCAGTTGTTACAAAAAAAAGAATGCCTAAAAGACACGAAGAAAATGTAAATGAATTACGACAATTGATAAGAATGTGGGGGTTTTCTTTGCGTTCTTAAATGTGTGGTAACGGATAGTGGTAAAAAATCGTTTTAATGTTTTTTACCACGTGTTACCAGTCTGGTGCGGTTTAATAGAACAAAACTTTAATACATGAACGAAAGTAGTTTTAATAATTTTTTGAGCGTTGGCAAATTAGGCGATAGCCTAAAACACGGTTCGTTATTTAGCGGAATAGGTGGTTTTGATTTAGCTGCTCAATGGATGGGATGGGAAAATATTTTTCATTGTGAATGGAATGAGTTTGGGCAAAAGATACTAAAACATTATTGGCCTAATGCTAAAAGTTACAACGATATAACAAAAACTAATTTTAAAGAACACTATGGAACAATTGACATTCTTACAGGGGGATTCCCTTGCCAACCATACAGCCAAGCAGGAAAAAGACTTGGAAAGGAAGATGACAGACACCTCTGGCTTGAAATGCTTAGAGCAATACGAGAAATTTCCCCAAGTTACATTGTGGGGGAAAACGTTCTTGGAATTGTTAATTGGAACGGGGGATTGGTTTTCCACGAGGTGCAAACTGATTTGGAGGCTGAAGGGTACGAAGTACAACCGGTTATATTGCCAGCTTGTGCCGTTGGAGCTTTACACAGAAGAGATAGGACTTGGTTTGTTGCCTATTCCAAACACAACAGGATTAGACGGTGGAAGCAACAGCAGGAGAGCGAACAAAAGGAGAATACAACTATTACCAACTCCATTGACAAACGACTACAAGAAGGCTGTAATCAATTTAGACAAGAATACGAACTATTTATTAACGCACCAAATGACTTTGCACGAAGTACTACTGCACAACTCGATAAAACCAAGCGAGGTCGTGGAGACGTATCAAAAGATGATGGGATTCCCGAAGAATTGGACGGAATTACCATTTCAAAGTGGAAAAAAGAAAGTATAAAAGCCTATGGGAATGCGATAGTTCCACAAGTTGCATATGAAATATTTAATGCAATAAAAGGGTGGGAAGAAAAAATTATTAAAACGGAATTGAAAAGCGAAACTTCAAGTTATGCAGAAATGTAGCACTTGCTGGTAACGGATGGCAATATGTGGCGTTTTTTCTATGCCATATATTGCGTGTTACCAACTGGCGCGGATTATTAACAATTAAAATTTAAATATATGCAGTACGATAGCAAAGCTGATACTCTACAGCACATTAAAAGAGTGAATGAACTTTTACTTACAGCAGTAAGCGAGTTATTAATTAGGGCAGGAAAGCACGATAGTTCAAAACTTGAAAGCCCTGAAAAGGAATTATTTGATGAATACACCCCAAAACTAAAAGATTGCACTTATGGAAGTGATGAGTACAAAGAATTTTTGAAGGGATTGAAAGTGGCACTTGACCACCATTATGCAAACAACAGCCACCACCCAGAGCATTATGAAAAGGGTGTGAATGGATTTGACTTGTTTGATTTGGTAGAAATGCTATTTGACTGGAAAGCAGCAACCGAAAGACACGCTGATGGTGATATACGCAAATCCATTGGGATTAATAAGGAGCGATTTAATATATCCGAACAGCTTTGCGACATATTCCGCAATACCGTTGATAGAATGGGTTGGTAGTACTAAGAAATAAGCACAATAAGACTTAATACAAAACGATTGTAAAACAGTGAAAAATGAATAAAAGCGAAATAAAAAAGCAATAGAATACATATCTGATAGACTTTAATATGGGAACAAATAAAAACATGAAACCGAAAACAGTGAAATCATTTTTAAAGATGTGTATTGCTATTTGTGATACAGATAGAAATGATTTGAGAGGTATAAATAGATTATCAGAAGATGATTATATGATACTTGGAAATATAAGGGCGGGGATTCAAAATGATTTAGGGGAGAATGATCACTTACTTGGATATTATAATTTGAAAAGAGAGAATTGAAAAACAGTGAAAATATAGCTAATAACGTTGACCTTTACTTAAAAGGCAGTCTGTAATATTAAATATCATGAACGAAGCACAAAAGAAAAAGCGAAGCGATGGATAAAAATTTATTTGGTGAAGATATTACGCACGTAGGCACACTAAGGGAAAGATACGGAGAAGTACCTGTATCTATTTTAGATACCACAACTAAGCATTGGATTGCTAGAAAAAACAAGTGGCTTTCGTTAGGTATTAAAAGCGAGGAAAATAGAGTTATACATAAACCTTTTTCTAAAAATTGTGCTAAATTTCAAGGCGGCAGGGAATCACACAAACATGTTAGTGTATTTGATGCAACACTTACCGAATTGATGTATAAATGGTTTTGCCCATCCAATTCAGAAATACTAGACCCTTTTGCAGGTGGAAGTGTAAGGGGAATTATTGCAAATTATCTAGGGCATAAATACACAGGAGTTGAGTTAAGAAATGAGCAGGTTGAAAGTAATAGGCAGCAAGGACTGGATATTTTAGATGTGAATAATCAACCACAATGGTTAGTTGGCGATAGTGAAGATTTGATAAGTGAACTACAACCTAAATATGACATGATATTTAGTTGCCCCCCTTATTTTAACCTTGAAATTTACTCTAAGTTACCTGATGATTTAAGCAATATGAATTATGACCAATTTAAAATAAAATATAAAAGTATAATTGAAAAATCTTGTGATAAATTAAAAGATAACTCATTCGCTATTTTTGTTGTTGGCGAAGTCCGTGATAAAAATGGTTATTATTTAGATTTTGTCGGGTATACAAAGCGTTGTTTTATGGAATATGGCTTAGTATTTTACAATGAAATGATATTAAAAAATAATATAGGCAGTGCGGCAATTAGAGTTCCTGTAATATTTGAAAGGAATAGGAAAATAGTCAAAGTACATCAAAATGTATTGGTATTTAAAAAAATGGCTTTGAAAAAGCCAAAGAGGGAAGGGGGAAATATTAAAAATTAATTGCAGGTAACTAAGAAATAAACACAGCAAGACTTAATACGAAACGATTGTAAAACAGTAAGTTAATATTAAATAATCATGAACGAAGCACAATTAATAAAAATTGCCAAGTCTGGATTCCCAAAGCACGTGCAGTTGTCTATAAAATTTAATAATTGCAAAATACACCACCATTGTGGAGTTTATAGGCTTTATGATAAAGATGTGGATTTTGTACTAATGATTCCACGAGAATATTATTTGGCAATTTTCATAGGTGCAGATAATTTCATTCAGATTACTTGCGACAGAAGAGCATTCAACCACTATGCAGCTATTAAAATGATGGAAAGTTTAGGATTGGTTTAATCAATATTAACGTATAGAATATAGTAAGGAGGAACAATAATGTATAATTCAGCACAAAAGAAAGTAGCCGATCATCCAAATATAACTCTGGAAAAGTTAGAAACAATGGAGAACTCAAAACGCTTAACAGGCAAAACAGTAAATTTATTCCAACCTGATATGAGATTATCAGCATAGGAACGCAACCAAGCGAAAGAAGGTATTGACCGGATGATAAATTGTCCGGTTTTTCTTTTCCATCAAATTGACTTAATTTTGATTGAAATATAAAGTGTTAGAAAATGCCAGCTAAGAAGAGAAGTAAGTTCGATCGCCAAAGAGATAATGAATTAGTTGCTAGGTGGTACACATTCGGATATTCCATTCAAAAAGTAACAAATAAACTCAATGAACACAACGAATCCTTGGCAAATCCATACACTCTTAGTTTCCAACAAGTAGCAAAAGATATTATAATTCTTAGAAAAATGCTTGTTAATAGGACCGATAAAATGATGGATCATTACGTTGCAACTGAAATGGAGAAGTTGAGACATCTTGAATTTGAAGTCATGGAGCAATGGGAAAAATCCAAAGAAGATTTAACCAGGAAGAAGTATAAAAACACGACTGATGATAAAATTGATGAAACAAAAATAACTGAGATTGAAATTCAAACGAAATTGGCCGACACAAAGTATATTGATCTTCTTCTCAAGATAGGTGAGAGAAAAGACAAATTACTCGGTATTGAAACCAATATCAACTTAAATGCAAATGTAAATGTCTCGAAAGGTCAGATAGTTTATAAACCAGTTGATTAATGGAAGTTGATGCCAGGTTATTCAATCCGGTGTATTGGCATATTAAACAAGCCATGGATAATCCGGATATCAGATTCATTTATGTCATGGGTGGATCTTCAGCATCGAAAACTTATTCCATCGTTCAAAACATAATCTTTGACACTTACGAATCTCACAACAGCACACTTGTACTTAGGAAGCATTCAACCGAGATTGATGATTCGGTTTACCGGGATTTCAAGACCATCATCAAACCGATTGAGCCACCTATATTCAAAGCATTATCTAAGAACATTAAACTTGGCAATGACTGCAATATCCGTTTTAAAGGAATGGATTACAGTGAGAAGGTTAAGGGTATTTCAGACTTCCAGAGGGTTTATTTGAATGAGATATCCAGTTTTAACCATACAGACTACAAAGAGATAAGAAGAAGATTGAGAGGTAGGGAGGGTCAACAAATCATTGCTGACTGGAACCCGATATCAAAAAATCATTGGATGAAAAAAAAGGTAATCGATAAAGAAACCTGGATTGATCAACCAAAATCTATTGAAGGAATTAAGTATTCAGAACTTCATGAAGATAGTTATGTTAAGATAAACGAAACCGGAAATGCAATTCTTATCAAAACCACATACAAAGATAATTACTGGATTGTTGGTCATCCGGTTCATGAAGATATAGGCAGAGTGGACCATCATACACTTCAGGAGTTTAAGGATATGGAGAGGGACAGCCCGGATGACTTCACGGTGTATGGTCTTGGTGAATGGGGTACCATTTCAAGTAGATTGATATTTACGAACTGGAAAGAGATTGATGGAATCCCTCTTGGTTGTAAAAGATTACCATCAGGATTAGACTTTGGTTTTTCTCCAGATCCAACAACATTGATTGATGTTTATACCAAAAACACAGAGAATGGTAAGATAATTATACTGGATGAAAGGATATTTGAAACAGGACTCACTAATGTTAAGACAGGAAATCCACTTGAGAAAACCATTCAGGGTAGCTTAGAAAAGCTTGGTTTTAACGGTAATGATATAATCATATGTGATACTGAAAATAAGTCAGTAAGGGAGCTTAGAAATGCTGGTTTTAATGCATGGGAAGCCAGAAAAGGACCTGGTTCAATCATGCAGGGTATTAAGCTGATGAAAAGTTATTTTATCTGTATTACAAAAAACTCTGTAAATTTGATACGTGAATTTGAAGAATACAAACGTAAAATTGACAAACATGGTACTATCTTACCTGAACCAATTGATGATGATAATCATGGCATCGATGCAGTTAGATATGTGTTCTTAATGAAAAATAAACTTTGGTCATGAGTAAATTTAAAGAGTATATCAAACAAAGATGGTTCAGTGAAGAACAGAAACAAGTCAACAAAGGAGATACTTTAAGAGATAACAGGTTCAGATTATCCCCGATATGGGACATAAATGAATTCAATCCGAGGTCAAAAACAGGACTTGAAAACATTTACAACAATCTAGGATCCATTAAGTCAATCATTGATATAAAATCACAAGCACACGCAACGGTTAAATTCAAGGTGAGAGATTTAGCAACTAACGATCTTCTAACACCTGAAACAGTACCAAGCGGACAAAAAGAAGCTTATTTCAAGTTGATAAGTCTACTGGATAACCCTAATCCACATCAAAGTACTTTCGAATGGTTAAGGCAAAACAATACTTATCTCTCTGTATTTGGTGATTCGTTCATGTATGCTTCTCTTCCTGTCGGTTTTAAGATGGACCTGATGAATGTTAAAGTTCTGAACAATGTTCCTTCACAATATATGACTCCAGTTCTTACAGGAATGTATTTTGATGCTGATGAAATGTCAAAGATTATTTCAAAGTACAAATTTGAAATGGGTCAGAATAAGAGAATCTTTGAAACTGAAAGTATATTACAGAGGAATGATGTTAATATCACCTTCAAAAATGACTCCAGGGTATCAGGCCGGTCAAGATTACTTGCATTAAGAAAAGAGATACAGAATATTGCAATGTCTCTTGAGAGCCGTAATAAGATCGGTAAAAGGAGAGGACCAATTGGAGTATTTACCGGTGGTTTGAAAAGTGGTGGTGATGTGTATCCATTATTGAAGGAAGATTATGAGGAAGCTCAGGAAGATTTTAAACAATTCGGAACGCTTGATGAACAGAACAGTTTTGTTCTCACAAGACAACCATTTGAATTCCAAAAGGTAGGTTACAACGCAAATGAACTTGGATTATTTGAAGAGATCCAAACCGATGTAATGCAGTCAGCTCACATGTATGGGGTTCCGGAACTACTGGTTAAACTGTACAGACAAGGTGCAACATTTGAAAATCAGAAGCAAGCATTCAGAGCAATGTTTGAGAATACTATCATACCGGAAAGTGATGATTTCTTGATTGGGTTTAACAATTGGTTGAATCTGAAAGAATATGGAATGAAGCTGGAAGGTAGTTTTGATCACATCAAAGCACTTCAGGAAAATATCAAGGAAGAATCCGAAAGAAAGAAAACTGATTCAACCAGGATGAAAGAAATGTTCCTCACTGATGGGTGTACTTATAACGAATGGAGAGCTGCTGTTGAGATGCAACCAGATAAAGTTGATGGTGAAAAAAGGTTCTCTGAATTAAGCACTGAACAACAGATATTAATTCTTGGGGATACCCCTGAAAAATAAAATATTGTATAGTATAACCATTTTGATATACTTTTGTAAGTATGAAAAAGCCGTTACCGAAACATATTCAAGAAGAGATGGATAAGAAAAAGAAACTTCTTGATGACAAGAAACTTGTAAAAAAATGATCTTTCTGATTAAAATATTGATTGTGGCTAGTATTAGTTTAGCGGCTAATATAACTGGAGGTATAACAACTGCACCTCCTGCCACAATTATAATCAAAGCGGTTGATTATCAAAAAGCAGTTGTAATGAAAGAAGTTTGGAGGGATGTTATCAATTATTCCGGATTATATCAAGTTAGTAATACCGGGAATGTAAGAAGTATTGACAGATGTGTTAAGCATAGTAGAAATGGACACATAAATATCAAGGGTCAGTTAATCAAACAGAGAATCAATAACAGAGGGTATTATTCATTATCCTTATGTAAAGATGGTAAATACAAACACTGTGTGGTTCATAAATTAGTAGCAGAATCATTCATAAAAAATAACAGTAATAAACCATTTATTAATCACAAGGATGGTAATAAATTAAACAACCTGTTTAGTAATCTTGAATGGTGTACTTGCTCAGAAAACAATCAACATGCTTATGATGTAAAGCTTAAGATTGGTGCAGGTTTTGGTAAATTAGGTAAGGATAATCCATCGAGTAAGCCAGTTTTACAGATTGATAAGATTACCGGTAAGATTATAAGAGAGTTTGATTCATTACATGATGTACAAAGAGAGTTAGGTTATAAAGTAACCAATCTCTCAGCAGCATGCAGGGGAATAGTAAAAACAAGTAATGGATTCATGTGGAATTTTAAATAGTATATCATGATTATAGATGAGAGCAAATTCGGATCAAAAAAAGAATTATTCAATTTCTTAATTGCAAATAAGGAAACTTTAATTGCTCAGAAGAAAGCGGAAAAGAAACTTGCTGATATATGTACAACAAGTTCATTGCTTTTTGATAGCAAAGGTGAGGTATTGAAAGCGAATGAACCTTTTATTCCTGATTCTGATAAATTCAAAACAAGAGTTATTATAAATACAACCAACTTATATGATTCCCATAGAGATGTTCATCTTAAAGGTATTTGGAATAAAACCCTTAAGGAAAACAGGAATATGATGCATCTACAGGAACATGAATCAAGAAAATTCTCTCATATAATCTCTGATGGTCCAGATCTTGAAGCATTTGTTAAGACCTATACGTGGAGCGAACTTGGTTATCCTGAATATAAAGGTAACACTGAAGGATTAACTTTTGATTCACTGATAAGACAAAAGAGAAATGAATTCATGTTTGATCAATATTCAAACGGATGGGTCAAAATGCACAGTGTTGGTATGTATTATATCAAGATGATATTGGGTATTAATGATGATTCATACGGTGCTGAATTCGAAGCATGGGAAAAGTATTCAACTGAAATCGTTAATCTTGATGACGCTGAGAAATTTGGTTATGCCTGGTTTATTAAAGAAGCCAAAGCAATTGAAGGTTCAGCAGTTCCAAATGGAAGTAATTTTGCAACCCCAACTTTAGATAATAATATGAAATTTGAGCCGTTCACGAACACTCATAAGGAGCCGTTAAGCGACACTCCAGTTGATTATAACAAGTTGGCTGAAAACTATAAATCATTTAATTAAAAACGAAGTAAAGATGAAATTAGGAAAAATTTTATTCGGATTTGGTAAACGACACAGATATTTTCTGATCCCGTTGTTTGCCTTTTTAGCGTTTGTTGTTGCTCCTTACATGGGTTTTGGCGCCATTGAAGGTGGCTTTATGGCTACTGGTGCTACTGCTGTCACTTTCACTGAAGGTGAAGTGAAGCTCATGAAAACAATCAAGGATGACAATAAATCGATGTTGACAAAGGAATTTGCCGACTTTAAGATTGAGATTGATAAACTCGTTAATGAAAAACGGGAAGGTGTGTTAACTCAGGAGGATTTTGATAAATCTGTCAATGATTGGGAAGCGAAGTTGAAGAAATCCAATGAGGATATGTTTGCAGCTTATGACAAGCGACAAACTGAACTCTCAGAAGCTTTGAAGATTCAAGGTGAAAAGATGCAGGAGATATTGGATAAGAAGATCAAAGGAACAGATATGAAGTCATTGAAAGATGCTATTGCTGAGTTCTGCGAGTCTGATGATTTCAAGAATGCTTCAAGTAAAGGTTTCGGAATGGGTTATTCTGCTAAGATGGAAATTGATAGAAAAACTGTATCAATCACCAGTGATTATGGTGCTACACGTGCATTGATTACCACCGGGGTTGACAGAGTTCTGGACCATCCTCAAGTAGTAAGGCTTAATATTCGTGATCTTATACCTAACTCACCAATTGATACACATCAGTTAGCATTCCTGGAAGTTTATTCATGGGATAGAAACGCTGATGTTCTTGCTGAGAATGGAACGCTTGCGGACACTACATTCAAAATGCAAGAAAGTACTGTTGTAGCCAAAAGAATCGGACATGCTGTACCAATTTCTAAGAATGTAATGAAGTCAGTACCGTTTATTTCAACACATTTATCACAGAGATTGCCAGCGATGGTTCGTTATGTTGAGGACTTCCAATTACTATTTGGTGATGGAGCCGGGAATAACGTTCAGGGATTGTTTGATGTTGTTGAAGATTTTGCAACCAGAATTAATACTCAAACAACAGGTGCAGCCGCATCAGTTTCTTCCGTTGCCACTTATGATGGTGGTGCAAAAGCTAAGATTACATTTGCAGCTAATCAGGTAATTGATAATGGTAGCAAGATTACAATTGCCAATGCTACCGAAGCCACTTATAACGGTACACATGATGTAACAGTTATTGATCCTAAGCATATTTTGATCGACCTTACCTACGTAGCTGAGGCTGATACAAGTGCATGGACGTTCACAGTTGCTAACCGATGGAAAACTAATGTTGCAGCCGCTCAGGAAGCTGATGTTCTAAGAGTTGCATTGTCACTTGTTACTGTTGGTGAATACTCAGCAAACGGTATTGTTCTGAACCCTCAAGATGCAGCAGCAATTGAATTACTGAAAGGCAATGATGAACATTACATTGGAGTTAAGAGATCAGATAATGGCATCTTGATGATTGGTGGTGTTCCTGTTGTTGAAACTACTGCAATGCCGGCCGGTAAATTTATGGTTGGTGATTGGGCGCTTGGATGTGGTGTATATTGGTTTGAAGACCTGACACTTGAATTTGCTGAAGATGTTGATACTAAGAAGAAGAATGAGATTGTTGCAATTGTACAAGAGCAACTGTTATTCCCAATCTTCAACCAGTACATGTTTATCAGTGGTTCATTTACTACAGCAATCAATGCTATTAACGAAGTATAAGGAGGTATCATGAAAAAGTTTATTGTTCTTATCGTATCGGTAATGATTGCCGCATGTGGATTCTCACAGGATTATGTTGAGATCGAAGCTAATGACACTATCAATGGTTCCGGTATTGTATTCCAGGAACTTGATATTAAACTCAAAGACAATAATGTCTATGGCTATGCAGGTTATGTTGATAATATTGGACTCAATTCAAATGACACAGTTTATGTGAGTTTGTTTGGTTCGAATGATCAGGTTGTCTGGGCTAAATTAACAACAGCAGATTCAATTATAATTGCACCATCCACAGGGGTTGCAGTGGTTCACCTTATATCGGGTACAACTACTCCATTCCTTTATTATAAACGTAGATTCAATAGTATCTCTACGGATACGGTGGTTGTAAGAAATGATTGGGTTTTAAAATAAGTAATTATGGAAACACTGGTTATCAAGGGAAATGCAAAAGCTGTCAGAATTATTCGTGAGCGTGGAAGGTTGTTGGTTGCAAGAGGTTCAATTCGGTATTTTGAAGGTGCTGATGATACTGAACTAAAAGCTGAGATTAAAGATATCAAGGCTAAATTGGAAGAGAAAACAACTGAAAACGGTAAACTAAAAGCTGAGATTAAGAAATTAAAAACAGCTGGTAAGAAGACAGAAAAATAGGTTAATCAATGGCAAATTTAGTAGACAACTTATATTTTATTAACGACATCTCTATTCCTAACCTGGATAGAACAGGTGAAGATTCAACCCTTAATGCTTTGATTAAGAAGTATCAGGAAGATATATTGATTAAGTTGATGGGATATGAGTTGTATTCGCTATATATTGCCGCAACCGATACTGGTAGATTTGCAGCTATAACGAATGGTGCAGAGTTCACATTTGCTTTTAATGGAAGGACTGTTAAGAGAAAATGGAAAGGTTTAGTCAATGATGACAGAGAATCTTTAATTGCATATTACGTTTATGTTTACTGGTTGAAGAAAATTCAAACAGTAACTACCGGAATTGGTGAGATGGACCCGGATACCCTTGTTGGTGATAGGGTTATTTCAGTTGATAAGTATGTTGAAGCGTACAATGAAGTTGTAAAATTGGGTGGTGATATCCATTATGTGAATAATGAAAGTTATTATCATCCGTGTCAGTTTGATATTTATGATCAATCAACCTATGTATACTTTAACGATCAGCCTAGTTTGTATAATTACCTGGTTAATAATCTGAGTGATTTCCCTGAATGGGAATTTACACCCTTAAAAAGAATAAATGTATACGGTTTCTGATGTCATAGTGTATAGAGATGTTTTCTCTGAGATTATTGGTAATATCCGGGAAACCGGAGATGCCAGTAATTCAGCTATATCAGGTGGTAACACAACCATTACTGATGAAAACACCTTTATTGATGGTGATATCGTTGATATTGATGGTACAGATTACAAAGTAGTATCAGCAACAAGTAGTGCGTTTATTGTTCCGGGTGAACTCTCAGATTTAACAACATGGACTGCGTTATCTCCTTACTTTATTGATGAACCAATCAAGAAATTGGCTGAGACATTGATGAGGAAAGACGGTAAAACCGAAAACTTCAAATATCAGAAGTATCCCTTTATTGCTTTGATATATGATATCAATGAGAATCGGAACGTTCAACAGGATTATGCTATTGCAACATTCAGGTTTATTATTGGTATGTATACTGATAAGAATTACAATTCTGAGGAACGTATTGAGAATGTTTTCAAGACTCGCTTGTATCCAATTTACCAGGACTTTTTGAATGAAATAATTACAAGTGGTTATTTTGATATCGAAAACAATATTATTCCGCATGTTAAGACAGATAGATTGTATTGGGGTTTAACACCGAGTACAGCCGCAAAACAATTGGGAGATTTTGTTGATGCTATTGAGATAACCAATATGACCTTAAAAGTATTAGAAAAACAGTGTTTACCTTAAAATAAAAACCATGGGACAAGAATTTTGTGCAGCAGATTTACCAGGTGGATTCAATCAGGATTGTATTAAACCACCTGCACCCGTAAAAGGGTTAGGTATATTAACCAAGGGTATTACTTTTAGTGCCTTGAGTGATATTTTAAATAAGATCACTTGGAAAACTAAGATCCAACAGTCGCTGACTGCTTTCTATATTCCGGTGTTGAGTTATGAAGTGACTTCAACAGCACCAAACAATGAAGAAAGTACATCAGGACAAAAGGAAATAACAAAAATTAATCCACCGAGTGCAACATTCTTTGTTGACACCGGCCTTTGTAATTTCAATGAAATGAAGAAGGTTTTTGACGGTGGTGATTATGATGTTGTATTATTCCTACAGGATGGATCAATGATGTTTTATGAGGGAGAAGCGAGTTTATTTGGTGGTTTTACTGCCAATATTACAGCAGGTGGTAATCAGTTACCAATGCCTGATTCAAAAGCTCAATCATTCCCGATTTACATTAACTACGAAGACAGAGATCAATTCACAACATCCAGATTAGCTAAGCCAATTTGGAACCCGTTGAAAACTTTGAAGACTTACCTTCCTGATGGTTATAATATGACTATCAAAACAGCACTTGTTATTGCAACAAGTACTGTTATTGTTTGGGTAAGAAAGAGATGCGGTGCTGTTGTAACCGGACTTGCAACGGCTGATTTTGAAGTTTTATTCTCAAATGATCTCTCTGATGTTACTATTGCTGCAACTGATAATTCTGATGGGACTTATGATCTGTTAATTCAGAAAGAGGCCTCACCAGTAGATTTAGTTGCGGGTGATTATGTTGGATGCAGGGTTAAAGAACTGACAAGTTCAGTTGTTGATGCTCTGAGTAATAAACTATTAGTGGAGGCTGAATAATGGGAAAATTAACACATTTACCGGTTGCGCTCACAAGGTTGAGTAAGCCGGACCTGAAAAAGTGGTTTGATAAGAAATTTCCAAATGAGAATCTTGAAGAGCATTACAAGAAAATGCAACTTCTGAAAGATCCTAAGTGGAAAGAGAAATAGCCACAGAAGGCCAATATTATAATAAAACAGATGGAAGGGGGGTGGAATAACCCCTCTTTTTTTTATCATGGACATAGTTGATTTTTACGAAAAATATAGAAATTTTAACATCATGGATCTCGCTGAGCAAATTGTCTATGACAACAGGGATATTCTGGTTAAGATGAACAAGGACCAATTGATTGAAGGTCAAAATACTCTTGGTGGTAAGATTAAGCCAAGTTACACATCAACTGATTATGCTGTGATGAAAAGCAAGATGAATAATTTAGCCGGTTTTTCAACCCCGGATTTATTATTGACAGGAGAGTTCTACAGAGGAATGGAAGCTATCGTTGAGTCGGGTGAATGGTTTATCACTTCTGATGATGAAAAGACCCCATTTTTAACTGATAAGTATGAGGATATATTCGGATTAACCGAGCAGTCTGAAAACTCTGTCAAACCTTTATTCACTGAATTATTAGTAAGAAAACATGCAACTATTTTTTCATAATAAAACAACTATATCAGCACGTAGATTTGCGAAGATCGTAGATGATGATAGGAAAGAGTTGGTCAAAAGGTTCTGGTTCCCTTGTCCTAAGAAGTTTCTTGAAAAGAAACATAATCAGCTGATCGAAGAGTATCATGATGCTTTTAATGGTGACCAGGTTAACCGAATGTATGATTATTTGACTGACCAGTTGTATTTAGAGGCAACAATCAACTTATACAGGATTATTTATTGGGGATTGGTAATCAGGAATGATGAAAGGTGTCGAAAGGAATTCGAAGAGGAATTAGGGTTTGAGCCTGAAAATAAGGAGCATATTGAATTCTTAGCCAAGGAGACAATGAAACTTGTATCTCAACACAAGGAAGCTCAGGAGAAAGAAAAACAAAGGTTGGAGAATCAGGCGGAAAAGAAGAAGGATACATTTTACACAACAGTGGCATCAACAGCTGTTATTTTAGCTATTCCGATTGATTTCAGTATTAAGTTGGTTGAATTTTATGCTTATTATATTCTGGCTTTAGACAAAGCTCAAAAAATAAACGAACATGGCAAAGATTAGTGAAGTATATTTTGACGATGTATTTAAGCAATTCAAGGATTTCGATGAAGGGATCCGGAAGAATTTTGAAAATACAATGGACATGATTGATGCCAGCAAGAAGCTGATTGAGGTCACTAATCAAATTGCAACCAGCAATAAATCAATGACTGACAAAAGAAAGGAATTGAATAAAGCTGAGACTGAATCAATGAAAATCACCAAGCAATTAAATGACTTGGATGATGATGTTGTTAAGGGAAAATTAAGACTTCAAAAGGCTAATGCTGACCAAAGGAAAGAACTGAAATTATTAATCGACCTTGAGACTAAGCAGGTTGGAACAATGGGTCATCTCCTTGCTGAAAACAGGAAGCTAAGAAAAGCCAAAGAAGATATTGTTATTACTGACCGTAAAGGAAGAAGGGCAGTTGCAAAAATCAATCAGACGATTGATAAGAATACCAAGATACTCAAGAGAAATTCTGATGCTTATGTGAAAACTAAGATGAACATCGGGAACTATAAGTCAGCTATAACTGGTTTAACCGGGGCTCTTGGAATTGGTCTTGGTGCAGCTGGTCTGGTTGCTGGATTCAGTAAGATACTAACATCATCAGCTGAACTTGATGACAATTTAGCTAACGTTAGAAAGACAACAGGATTAACAAATACTGAGGTAAGGAAACTATTTGATACGCTGACTAAGTTTGATACAAGAACTTCAATGGCCGGTCTTCTTGGAATTGCTGAAGCGGCTGGTAGAATGAATGTTGCCGGTTCTGACCTTGCTGCGTTTGTTGAGGTTGTGGATAAATCGTTTGTTGCATTGGGTGACACTTTAAAAGGAAGTGCATCAGATATTGCAACTCAATTAAGTAAAATATCAAATCAATTTGGATTAGAAGATGAATTCGGAGTATCTGAAGGAATCAACAGGTTTGGTAGTGTATTGAATGACCTTGGAGCGAAAACAAAAGCTACAGAAGGTCCTATTCTGGACTTCACAAATAGGTTGGTTGGTTTATCCAGAGTATTCCAATTGAATATCACTGATATCACAGCGCTTGGTGCACTATTCGATGAAACAGGTCAGGAAGTTTCAGTGAGCGGTACAGCAATCAGTCAGGTACTTTTAAAAATGGGTCAGGAGACTGTTACGTTTGCCAATATTGCAGGAATGTCAGTTAAGGATTTTGAGGACTTATTTAAAAGAGATGCCGTCGGTGCTTTAATTGCAGTATCGAAAGGTGTTAATGACACAGCAAGGGATAATCTTAAACTTGCTCAAACATTTGATGATATGCAACTTCAAGGCAAGAAAGTAGTCGGTACGCTTGGAACGCTTGCAAAGAACACTGAACGATTCACAGAGTTACAGTTACTTTCTAATGCAGCTTTAGAGTCCGGAACTTCATTGACTGATGAATTTAATATCAAGAATAATACTCTTGCGGCAAGTATTGATAAGCTATCTAAGAATTGGGAAGTGTTATTAACTGCAAGTGGTGATGGTACTAACGCAATTAAAGCATCGGTTGATTTCTTCAATGATACGATATTGAAATTTGCAAATCTTGATTTAATATTCACAAGATCTACTCAATTAACAGTTCTACAAATTAGTAGAACTTATGATTTGCTGTTGCAATTACAGGAAGAAAAAGGTAAGCAGTTCAGTATATTTGTCTCCAATTTAGAAAAGCATAACACAGCTTTCTTGAAGGAGAATGAAGAAACAAGTTTGAAGATTCTTAGTAACATAGGTTTCACAGCTGATGAATCAATAATGTTGCTTACTGAATTCTACACAAGAAGGGCTGAGGCAGAACGAGTAGATGCAAATGCAAGAATTGAACGACTAAAGAATCTGGGTAAAGAGATATTGGAACAAGAACGTTTAATAGAACTTGAACGGCTGGAACAAGCTGAAGCGCTACGGCAAGAAAGATTACTCCAAAATGCACTTGAAGAACAGGAAGACGATTTGGACATTGAACCATGGATGATGGAACCTTTGGAGTCTCAGAAGGAATCTCAGGACAAATCTTTAATGTCATTTGAAGATTACATATTCAGACTTACCCGGTTTAATGCTGACCGGTTTATTTGGTTGAAAGAACAAAATAAAGAAGTTGCAGATGATGAGATCAAGAATAGAGAAAGAGTGCTTCAACAAACCAAGTTCTTAGCTAAGGAAGGTTTTGATTCCATTCTTAGAATTGGAGATATCAGCAGAAATAAAGAATTAATATCTCTTGAAAAGCAGTTGGATTCACAGGCAATAACACAGGAAGCGTATGAACAGAAAGTTGCTGAGGTTAAGTTAAGACAAGCAAAAGCCGACAAAGCAAGAGCATTGTTCAATATTGCTATCCAGACATTTGAGAATATTAATGAATCATTCGGTAATCCAGGACTTGTTATTGCAGCCGCTGCACTGGGCGCTACAAGTGCAGCACTGGTATTAGCTGAGCCATTGCCGGAGTATTACAAAGGAACCAAGGATTCTAAAGAGGGTCCTGCATGGGTAGGTGAAGAAGGATGGGAATTAATGATTAACAAGAAAGGGCAAACATTCATTTCACCTGACAGACCAACATTGATGGATCTTGAGGGCGGTATGGAAATCATCCCTCATGAGGAATCAAAGAAGTTAATCGATGCAACTTATCAATTCCAATCACAAGACAATGGTCCGCTTCAAAAGGAAATCAGAAACGGAAACAAAGCTATCGTGAGAGCTATGAATAGGAGACATAATGATGAGGTTGCACGCAAGATTTCTGACCAAAAAGGGTTTGGAGGTTACATGAAAAAATTTGCATAATGAGTTTCAGATCAATAGCAGAATTGTACGCAGAGAATTCCGGTTATAAGAACCGGATTTTTAGGTTTACTCTACAGAATCCAACAGAAGGTGAATTGGTATTGATCCATGTTCCTGATGGATGGAAAAAAGGTGAGTTAACATTTGAGAGAAGTGAAAAGTACAATGGTGTTTTTTATGAATACTCAACCAATACGCTCATATTTCCCAAAGAAGGGAAGGATTATCTTGAAACCGTATTCGAGACTCAGGGCGTGAAAGCAGAATGTACAATATTGATAGAATACTTTGTGAAATCAACACTTAGTTATGCTGAGATATTTACGGGTAGAATTGATTTTGGAACTTACAGATTACTAGAGAGGGGAGTAAGGATACAGGTGATTGATGATTCATTTACCGAATCAGTGAGAACAAGAGATGATACTTTACTGGATCTTCTGAACACAAAGACAGTTGATGGTGCAAGTATAACACCATTCCCGGGGGTTGAGAATTTAACAATTGATCTTCCTGAATATCATATTAAAAATAAAGCGGTATGGGATAAGTCTGATTTGAATGAGTTCCTTGGAACAAGTTATCTGATTCCTATAAAGGTTGTTACATCAAATATAGATTGGGCTGTATCTCCAAGGGTGGGTACTTTTTTATCTAGTGATAATGCATTTATCAAAGAAATAACGGTTGATTCATATAGATTAAGATATGATATTGATGGCAAGATGACTCTCAATGGTGGTTCTCCACCATACGAGTTATATCTTAAGCTGAGAAGAATAAAAGCTGATGGTTCATTTACCGATGTAGATATTGATGATATTAGCGTTGTTGGAACCTCGTTCTTTTGGGAATTTAAAGGTGAGATTGATATCTCTGTCACCAATGCACCGGAAGATCATATATTGTACATATTCACCAATGGGGTTGTTATTGTCGCGGGCACATTTAACGCTGATGTCAGGTATGATACCATATTACCACAAATCGAAACAAGAGCATTTCCGATTTATGAAGCATTTTTGAGAGCTTTACAGAAAATAACAGGAGATGCTAACCCACTTTACAGCGCCAAATTCGGGCGCACAGATTCAGAGCTCACATCCTATGCCTCGGATGGTGAAAACATAGCCATTACAACAGGAACCAATATCAGAGATGCAAATGCCGGAAATATAGATAGTAAAATCAATACAACTCTTGCCGAATTGTATAGCGCAATGGAATCAAAGTTTCCATTATCTCTGAATATTGAGAAGATTGCCGGAGTTAATAAGGTCAGGATAGAAGATTTCGATTACGCTTATGATCCGGCTGTTGTTCTTGATATAAGTTCAAGAATCAGAGAACTATCAGTTGAGGTAGAAGTAATCCCCGGGAAACACTACAATGAAGTTCATGTTGGTTTCGCAACTTCTGAATCTGACAAAGAAGAAGGTTTGTATGAATTTAACAAAAGATCATCATGGTCTATTCCACTTGATAATTTCAAGAATGTACTTAAACTTGTGTCACAGATTCGTGGTGATACAATCGGAATGATAAAACTCAGAGATATATTGCCTGATGATACTCAGGATATCAAAGAGGATAATTCATCGTACATGATTGATTTATACAGGAATGGTTATCTGGACTTCAAAGCAAGAACAACAGAGGATATTATTGTTACCGGTAATCCGGAATTTGAACCATCCGAGACTTATAATCTGAGACTGACACCATCAAGAAGCGTGTTGAGACATTTGAGGAATATCAATTCAGGACTGATTCGTAATTCAGGAAGTTTCATACCTAAGATGACCAATGAGGGCGCTGATGATTTCTCAACCGATGTACCAACAGATACTGTATCGCTTAGTGAGAGGGAGTTGTATGGTAATAATCCAATATTATGGTATTACGAAATACCTATATTTTATCCTGAGAAGTTTATTGTTGAGGAATTTGAGTTCTTTTATGATGACATCATTGCATTGAGAGCGAATCCAAGAGGATTAATTAAACTATCCGATACCAAATATGGGTGGATATTATCGTTAACAACTAATCTGAGAGAAAAAAAAGCCAGTGGTGAGTTTCTAAGGTGTAACCTGGATGCAATTACCCCGGTGACCGTTCTTTATTTATCTGATTGGAGTGTTGGATTGGATAGTTGGTTTATATTTTCAGGTGCACCAACTCTTTCTGTTAGCGGTGCGAGGTTGACGGTATCAGCAATAGGAACCATCGAACATGAATTTGATACTATCCTTACAACCGGACAATCCTATAATTTAACAATAAAAGGCATTTCGGGTTATATGGTATTGGTTAAGATTGGGAACGATTCAATAATAGCATTAGCTCATAACTTTGCAACAGATGGTGATTATGAGGTATCTTTCACATGGAATCCTTCAGTTCCGAATGATGGGATAAGAATTAGTGATTCAACCGCGATAGTGTTAAGTGAAATAAAAATAACAAAAGACGTGTAGCATGGTAATAGTTTCAATAGCACAGAGTATTAGATTTTATTGGGATAATGACACTTCATTACCTAACATTGATAATCAACCTTACAGAACGGTTTTTAATAAGAATTACCGTCACAAGCCATTTTTCCAGAAGTACTATAATACCGACGAGGTAACAATTCAGGTTAAGTCAACCTCTGTTTTATCTGTTAATAATCCTGTAATGACGGCACATTTCCCGGATGGAAGTTCTTCTAATATTGCTATTGCGTGGAGTGTTGGAATTGGTAGTTCATTTTATTTTGAATTTGATATTGACTTTTCAACGTTTGCTTTCACTCATGTATGGTTTAAGATAGTTACAGTTGAAGATTCAGGTCAACCAGAAGAGGCAACATTTATTCATAAATCAAATGTGATCGAGATACTACCAAAAACAAGTCAATATCTGAGGTCGTTACAGTGGAGTAATTCAGAGAATGAATTTGAAGTTATTTACAATAATGATATTGAGCACAGAATGAGAATCCCTGGTTCAATTGAGTTAGGTGATCCGGCTGGGGATCAGGAAACGTATGATAATCTTGATGAAGTTGTGAATCTACTGGATGAGGTGAAAAGAATAATGGAATTTGAAACTGAGTTTGTTCCGGACATGGTTGCTGAGCAGATAAGAATAGCAATTGCACATGACCAATTCTTTATTGATGAGGTTCAGTACACAAGAACCTCGTTGCCTCAATACATAAATGGTGAAAACACAAATTTAAAAGCAGTAAAAGCGGAATTAGCACAGAAAAGTATAATAGGACTCAATACCCATGATAGCGGTTATGAATGTCCTGAAATTGATGAAAACATGGATATTGTATTAGAAAAAACAGGTGCAACCGGTGACTTCTCAGATTGGATTGTTAGTGATGGTTATTTAGCTGGATATTTAACATTAATACTCAGGGGTGGTAGTAACATTATTATTGATATCGGAACAACACCAGCTGGTACAGATGTGCTGAATCAACTCAGATTAACTACAACTGATTTTGCTGAGACAATTGATTTAACAAGGGCTCTTGGTGCTGATGGTGATCAAACGTTATATGTATCTATTGCGGGTGGTTCACCAGAAGTTGATTTTAAATTAATAACCTTTAAAAACAAGCAATAATGAAGAACATTCTAGTGATAATTCTAATCCTGATTTCAACAATCGGGATTTCTCAACAAAGCAGGGTTGACACTAAAGGATTAATTGTAACTGAGTATATGATTTACCAGGAGGATACAATTGATTTCTCTTTGATTGATGACACAACTCTTTTTATTCAGTTTAATCCCGACACGGTTACACCTTATGGAGAAGGGAGAATATTCTATGATTCAACCAATAAGATAGTCGGATTGTACAACGATATTTCAGATGTTACTTTACAACTTGGAAGAGAGTTGTGGTTGAGGGCATATAATCCTACAGGGGGAGATTTCCCGAATGGATCGGTAGTTTATATTGACTCAGCTTATCAAGGCAGACCTACAATTCATTTAGCCAAGGCTGACGTAGATACAACCGTCAATAATGTTATCGGGGTTACTACTCATGTAATTGGTGCAGGGGAAGAGGGGGAAGTATGTACATTCGGTTTGGTTAGAGGGCTAAATACTTCTAGTTTGGATGTCCGGGATGAATTATTTGTTTCTGCTTCAACTGCCGGAGAATATACCAACTCAAGACCAGTATACCCGAATTACCTGATTAAAATTGCCAGTGTTGCCAAAGTTGATGCTTCGGATGGATGGATATTTGTGAACAAGACGGGTGTTCCGGATGATATAACCATCAATGCTTTTAATGGTGCATTCCTGGAGTCTTTTGATTATCGAACAGCAGTTACAGCAGGAGCAATAAAAGGATACATTGAAAGGTCTGGGGGAGGTGATCTGACTATGAATTTCAGTGATGGTTTTTCTTATTTGGATTGTACACCGGCTGATACAATTACTCTTACCGCGGGAACTGATGTTGTTCCAGTCACCAATTATGTTTACGTACCGAAATCAACGAAGGTTTTAACGCTATCAACTTCTAGTTGGCCAACAACGGAGCATATCAAAGTGGCTGAACTTGTATTGCAATCCATCGCTACTACAGCGACTGATTCAGCGCTAAGAAATCAGAACTGGAACGATCACTTAGCAGGGTCAAATGGCATGGGCCACATGCAGCATATTTCAGAAAGGATAAGGCAACTGGATTCTGATTGGAACACGGGAGTTTTATTGAGTTCCAATATTGTAGGTGCCTCGAGTCCAGATGATGTTTACGTATCGACCACGGAAGGGAAGGTGTATCAGATGCACTTACAAACCTTCCCGGCAATGGATATGTCCACCGGGGATGACGTTCATGTGGTAAATGATTTCACGGCTCCGTATAAAACGGTGACGAACTTGAACACGGAATTGACTGATGCTGATAATTCATCCCTATCAGGAAGGCACTTTTCCTTTGTTTTTTGGGGTGTTTGTAATAAGACTGGGGAGAAGTCTCACATGATGATGAACTTGCCGTCTGGGAGCTATAACAGTTCAGTAACGGCCATTAGTGATGCAAGCAATTACTCGGTTTACACGATCCCTCAACAATACAAGGGTGTAGGATTTTTAATTGCTCGAGTAACTTATCAGAATTCCTCTGCGGGAGGAGGAACATGGACAGCTTCACAGGTTCAGGATCTTCGAGGATACGCACCAAACCGAACTGCCGGATCGGGATCCGGAGGAACGGCCGTCAGCACCTTCTTGGATCTCACCGATACACCGAGCGGTTACAGTGGAGAAGGAGGAAACATTGTTCAGGTAAATTCCGGAGAAACAGCGGTGGAATTTGTTGAGCATATCTATGGCGAACTTTACGACACGGTGAAAGCTACCGTCAATACAGCCTCCGGGTGGACTGACTTCACGGGGATGTTCGAAGGGATTTCAAACGGAGTTACGCTTGGAGGAACGAACGGAACGATTCAAGTTGATGATGCGGGACATTACGAACTCTCGGTGAGTGGCTCAATAAAGCTCCTGACGGCCGGGGATGTAATTGATATTGCGATATGGAACATGACCGATTCAAAAATTGTATTCCGGGTTCAGGTAAGCGATGCATTTGCGACATACATGCCATTCAGTTTTAGTAAGTTTATCGAGGACAGTTCCGGGGATGAATTCATAGTAAGATTCGATATCACAGGAGGGACAACGGTTGATGTTCCATACATTCATTTTTCAGCCAAACGATTGAATTAATTTGTACGTATCATAAATTTGTTAGAAATTTGAAAATAAAAAGCTATGGCAACAGTATATTCATTTATCCCAGTAAACGATTACACTTTTCAGTTCAAGAAAACTGTTGATGCAGTTGATGTAATTGACATAAACCGTAATAAGGGTGATTATGCAATAAGGGGTAAAGATGATGAAGATGGTAATAAACGAATTACCGTAAAAGGTAAAACAACCAAAGAAGGTTCACCACTTATCACCGAAATTCTGATGAGTGAAATTGCAATTGATACGGTTGTTGAGACTGATTATGATGATTTTATAGAAGCACTTTCACTGGTTATAAAGCAATTCTAATGGCTTACACTTACGAATTTTCGACGTTAAATTCTTATGGATTTGAACTTGTTGTTAATAAGGATTTATCACCCGTTCAGTCTGTCTATAGAGGTTTAGGTGAGTACAGTATAAGAGGTAGAGAGAATGAGGATGGTGATATTATTGTATCTATTCTATCCAAAAAGCTTGTATATGGTATTAATATCCGGAACACACTTTTGAGTGCAATTGAGGTTGATGGAACCGTATATACTGATTTGGGTGATTTCATTGAAGCTTTGGATCCTATTATAAACATTCCTGTTGGTGGTTTACCTCCATTGTGGGTTTCAAGTGTTGTGCAGTACTTGGTTGCTCAGGGGGTTTATAATTCTATTGAGAAGGTTTACGAATGGGTTGATAGAAAAGGTACAAGATCAGGGATAATACATGGTGGATGGTGTTATCTTGGAGATGGTACTGCTGAGTTGCAATTTGGTGCTGGTTTTGAATCAAAGTCGTTGACTTATTATGATGGTAGTTCAGATCAGGTAGATACAACTGATGTAAGTGGAAATTGGATAGTTCCCAATACAGTACAAGCTTCCAATATTCGAATTGAGGGTTATGTGTTCTGGTGTCAGGAAACCAAGAACAACGGACTAAGCTCAACCTCTTATTCTACCACAAGTGGGGTAACTGCAACAATAGCCAATGCAACGCTGGCTAGTTTTCATTTAAAAGATATTGATCATCCTTCATTCGTAGATACTGTTGGTTATGCTACTAAATCTGGTGTGGATGGTTTAATTCCTTTGGATTCTAACAATGAAAGTGTTGTTGTTTCACCGGATGAGACTAACGTTGGAAGGGTTAAATTAAATTGCAAGAGAGTCCAGAACTGGGGATTGCAGGGAACGTCTGGAACAACAAGGGCAGTCAATACCGGGACCACAATGACAGGTGGTTCTTCTTATGTGTTTAACTACAAATTCAAGACTCCTGCTTCTCTCGCAACTGCTCAGTGGTTGTTTGGTGCATTTGACACGGCCTTGGGTGGTATTTCTATATACACTACTGCTGCTGGAATTGTAAGGATTCAATCTAGTTCAAAGGGTAGCGGTGACACGAATGTTCAGACAATAATTACCTTATCTGTATCTACCTGGTATGATGGTACGTTCACTTATGATGGTGCAACCGGAGATTGGGGTGTTAGCTTTAATGAGTTGACTGATTCCGGAGTTGCTGAACTTGAAGTTTGGGCCGGAGAGTCAGATAAGACGCTGGCTTGCATGAACCAATATGTTAGCAAGAATAATTCATCCGGTTCATTATTTGATTATTGGAATGTTGTTAAGGATGGTACTAAGATCATTGAGTATTGGTTCTCAGAAGGTGCTGGATCTGACACTACTTATAATCGTGCCAATGAGGGTGTAAATGATGGAGCTCTTGATAATTTCACAATAGCAACTGATTGGGCAAAGGATGACAAAACAAGTTCCTTCAATCTGGATTACGGATTTAGTGACAAGTTAAGATGTCGGACAGCAGGAACTGCTTACAAAGTCAACACTAATGCTTACGGATTAGTTTTTGATGGAGTGATCAATTCAACATCTGGTGCAGCATTTACTTTCCAGTTTAATTCAGATGGTACGACGACAATAAATAATGGATATTTTGGTATTGTATCTGGCGCTATGGCGTTGAAGTTTTGGCGTAGGGTTGGAGCTGGTTTAGTAGCCATGTTTAGTACTGTTGATGCTTACATTACGGCTGATATGGATTACAGGATACTTGTATTTAGAAATTCAGTTCTTGATGAATATGTAACAGGGGCAATTGGAACTTTTGCTTTTTACATCCAAGGTAAAACTAAGTCAATTACTGATACTCATTATACTGCTCCTGATTTAACAGCTATGGAGTTAGTGGTAGCATCTACAGGAACCAATCCAATAACCGACAATACTTACACTACTTCAGCTTATTATTTGGCTAATGTTGGCGTAGCGGATGTATTGAAAAGGTTAAGGATTGGGTCTGGTTATTTTTCTCTGAATGATTTCACTAACGGCACAGGTGTTTATGATCAGATATTGATTCCTTCGCAAATAGCTACTCCAAGCAAGGATGTATTAGGATACAAGCTTACTAATCCTAAGATATCTGTTGATGATTTCCATAATGGTTCAGAAACAGAAGCGCTACAATATTCCTCTCCTGAAATGTTTGTGGCAGATGAGGACAATAATTGGTATGATGTATCTGGTAATCCTGTCAGTAACAATTATGCAGCCATAAAAGCGATGACAGTTAACCCAACCTACTCAGATATTACAGATTCGATTGATATAAAGAAACAAACCCAGTACGATGCAGCACTCACAGGAGATGCTAAAACCAGTGCTGATAATTACTTTGGGAAATGATACGGATAAAACTACATAAGGACATGTTCGGACTTGGCAATGCTGCCTGTGAACAATTTGTGATCGCATTTTCACAGCTTGAGAAGTTGAGATATACCCAAACCTTTGAAGGTGACTTTAATGTTTACACAGGGAGAGGAAACCACAACCCAGTGAGCAAAGAGAGTCTAATGATTTATCAGAGTATCCCAGGAATGATTATTGAATCGAATGAATATGGTTTCATTATTCCTGAAATTACTGCTCTGGTTCCAGTTGAGTTTCCTGATTCATCTATTAATACAGGTACAGAAGAAGCACCTGTGATGGTTCAAAAGACATGGGAAGAATACACTATTTGGAAAGAATGTGATGGTGGTTATTTTGTTCACATAGGAATTAAGAAGAACGGGAACTTTTACGATCTTCCCGGAAATGAAATTCACCGTATCTATTGGGATCACTTCGGTTTATCTAATATAGTTATAGCGAAAGATATTGCCAGCTCTGGCGAAGTGTAAACAAATACTAAAATGTTCAACCCTAATATCAAACTAATGGCACAAAGCAAAGCAAACTTGTATTCATTAGGCAAAGGAATAATAGCATTACTACTGTTGGCTACCGGATACTTGATCAAGGAAGAAATATCTGACACTAAGTATGAGCTTCGTGAATTCAACAGCAACATAAAGGAGACAACCATTGAAGTGAAGGAAACCAGAGTAATGGTATCCAACCATGAAGTTCAATTAGGCGAAATCAAAGAAGAACAAAAGGAGATTAAAACAGATATTGGTGTTGGTAAGCAAGCGATTCAGAACAATATGATCAACATTGTGGAAAACAGGAACGATATTGAGATATTGAAAACAAGTAGAAGATGAAAATAATATAGACATTTACTATATTTACATAATAACATCATGAGTGAAGCATATTACATATCAATAATTGGAGTAGTTCTACACTTCGGAACCGAGCTTGTCAATGCGTTCATGAAGAATGATTTCAAGATTTCAATATTTGTTAAAAGAAACCTTCCAGGATTCATTTTATCTCTATTTACAGCACCTTTGGTTATTTTCCTACTATGGGAACCAACGGTAACAGATAAGGATATATCAATGATTGTGGAAAGAATGGGTCCATTCACGCTTGGTTACTTCTCGAACTCAATACTTACCAAGGCCGTTAAAATGGCAAGGAACGCAATTGATAAAAAATTAGGCAATGTTAAAACCGATTGATATAGCATTTGGAGAATATGGAGTTAAGGAATATCCGGGAAAACAACACAATCCAAGGATACTGAAATACTTCCATGATATTGGTTTTGAATGGGTACAGGAGGATGAATTAGCCTCATGCGCTGCATTTGTTAACTGGTGTTTACTTAAGGCTGGTTGTGTCGGAACTGGTAAACTAAATGCACGTTCTTTTATTGATCTGGATAATCATGTTAAAGTTCCTCAGTTCGGAGATATTGTTGTGTTTTGGAGAATTTCACCTAATAGTATCTATGGCCATGTTGCATTCTTTGTGAATGAATTAAACGGATTCTACAACTGTCTGGGCTCAAACCAAAGCGATCAGGTAAAAATATCATCATACCCAATAACCAAGAAGTTAGCTATCATAAGGCCTATATATGGATAAATCACAGTTCAGAAAATTAACAGAAGATGTATTATGTAGAATGGATTTGTTTTCTGTTGATGTTGTGAACTTAATTCTGGCTACTGCAGCAGTTGAAACAGACTTTTGTAAAACATTAAGAAATATTGATGGTCCGGGGATGGGTTTCTTTAATATGACTCCAAAGCAATTCATTAACATTTGTGACAAGTATCTAAAATTTCATAAGGATATTCATGTGAGAGTGCTGAAAGTGGCAAATGTGAAGTATCTCGACCATAACGATTTGATGACTAACTTTGTTTTACAGATTATCTTCATAGCACTACACTACACCAGGGTTGACAAACCGTTTCCAAAAAACAGAAATGAGTATGCAAAGTTCTGGAAAGACCACTATAACAATAAAGGAAGTGTTCATAAGTTCATGAATCAATACCGGTTGTATGTGGTCTAAGTTGGTAAAATTATATCTTTGGCTTAAGCCATTATTAGTAATCATATTAAAAACTTTAGACATGAGTAAAGAAAGAAAAGGGCTATTTTCTCCATTGCATGAGAAGCAATTCGCCCAAATGCTGGATGACATTAAGAAATTTGATAATCCCATACTTGAAATGGGAGATGGTAAGGTTGCACATTTGACAGTGATGTTCATTGATAATGTGTTGCTTGAAAAAATCCCTCAAGAGTTTCAGAATCCATTGGAGCCTATTATTGACAAGATTTTTGAAGGTAAAAGGGAAGAAGCATTGGATTTGTTAACCGAGTTTATGAATGGTGAAATAGATATTCAGGGAGTTAATGAAGAATTTGAAGCAAATTTGATTCGTTCCGCATTGGATCTATTTGCATTAGCAATAATGAAATATCTGGCGAAGGTTGGATAGTTTTTCATGTGATTATTTGGGGGCCCGGTGCATATTGTACCGGGTTTTTTTGTAATGTTTCCTTTATTATGTCGTCAGTATAATGTAATCAAACACAATCAAGATGAAAAATTTAAAGTTAGGGATGATGATGCATCCTCAGAGCGGAAAAGAAGTTGATTCTATCGTTATATGTGGAGTCGAGTTTATATACTCAGACAAGAATGGTTATCAAAGATTCCGTCTGGCGCCTATTGATTTTGCAAAAAAAATAATTAAGACATTCCCTGCAAAAATATCAAGCACAGGAAAGATTGTTTACATGGAGAATCGTCTTATCAGTAAAACTGTTCTACTCAAATGGCACAGGCTTAGTGATAATACAATAGAGTTAGCAATACATGATTGTGGTCATGTATGGAGTTCAGAACCGATTACGATAGAATATTAAAGTACAGGATATATTTTATGAAAACAGAGTTAATGGAAATTTATACTTGTGAATTTTGTAGCAAGTATTACAAGCAAAAACATCGTTGCTTGAATCATGAAAAATTATGTAAAAGTAATCCTGAGAACCAAAGAAAGTGCATTAGTTGTACACACTTAGAACAAAAATCAGACCGTATTGAGGGTAGTGGTGAAACACTTGATTTCGAAGTTAAACTACTATATTGCAAAGCAAAAGAGCATTTTGTTTATTCTCCTCAGTGTGATATAAAAGGCAATGTAATTGATATTGGTGAAATCAATGTTGTTATGCCAAAGGAGTGTGATCAATTCGGAGACTATGTTGATAATCTTTCTTATGGTGATGTAATATAAATTACTAACTGTCGTCATCTTCTAAACCAACACATTGAAATAATGATAGTATCAGTTGAGAGCATAAAAATCACCGAATTAGAAGAAGGAACATTTCTGAATACAGTAGCAAGGGAAATCTTTAATGATTGCGATGGTGACAGAACCAACATAAATCAGGACTTCGATATTGATGAAAACACGCAACTTCACGTAGAAGGGTATGTTGAAATTGAATCAGAGTTTGACACTGAATCCGGAACCGGGGCAAGAATCATTACACATATTGAAGTGTCTACATCATTCGAAGCGTGGGTAATGTTTAATGGTGAATCGGTTGAAGCCACTATCAACAATGACAATGAGGACTTTTATGTTGCGGAACTCGAAGACAAGGTGAAAGAGTTAATCAAAGACTGTTAATTATTAGTAGTTTCAGGTTATGAATTTGAATATATTATCCTTATTTGACGGCATGTCGTGTCTCCAGATTGCACTGATAGAGTCTGGTTATACGGTTGCAAAGTATTATTCATCCGAGATTGATAAACATGCAATTAAACAAACTCAATTTGTATTCCCAGATACAATACAGGTTGGAGATGTTGTTTTTTTGCGCAAGGCAATGACCTGGAAGGATTCGACTTATTTCAAGTATTTAGAGTCTGAATTTATCTCAGAAACCAGTAAAGATAAAATGGTGTGGCTTCGTAATACTGATTGGTCTTTTATTGATCTTATTGGGGCTGGAAGTCCTTGCCAGGGCCTCAGTTTTGCTGGTAAACAATTGAAATTCGAAGATCCAAGATCCAGACTATTCTTTGAGTTCGTGAAGATATACCGGTATATCAAGAAGTGTAATCCTGACGTGAAGTTTCTACTTGAGAACGTGGCTATGGATAAACAATCACAACGGGTTATTAATGATCTATTGGGATTATTCCCGGTGAAGATAAATAGCGAATTGGTTTCTGCTCAGAATAGAAAGCGTTTATATTGGACTAATATTAGAACCAGAAAACAGGGTTTATTCGGGGATAATTATACTGATATTCCACAACCTGAAGATGAAGGTATATTGCTAAAGAGTGTTTTAGAAGATGATGTGGATGATAAATATTACATCAGTAATTACAGGCTGGGAAAGATACTAAAGGAGAAACCAAGAATCAATCCTGACAAATCATACGCATTAACTCAAAAGAATAATAACCCAACTCAAGCCAGGGCAAGAGCAACAACGCTCGTTGGTGTATTAAACGACAATGGTGTTTTACGTGAATCCCAAAAGTCTACATGTATAGATGCTAATTATTGGAAAGGTATGGATAACCACGCTCAGAGAACTAATATATTTCAGATATTGAAAGATAAAGATGTTCTCTGTGTTGCAATGAGAGGTCGTAACCCCGAGGATCCAAGTGACAGAACACCCGGAAATCCAACAGAACAAAGATTGGAGCCAAAAACAGATGGCAAAACCAACTGTATTACAAGTGTTCAGAAAGACAATCTAATATTACAGATGCCTCATGGTTACAATAAAGGCGGTGTGTTTGATGAAAAGTCACCTACGGTACTAAGTAGTTCCTGGGAACACAATAATCTAGTGATGGGTAGTTGTAGACTAAGAAGGTTAACCCCACTTGAATGTTTAAGATTGCAAACAATTCCGGATTGGTATAAATTTGACCCAAATATCAGCGAAACCCAACAATATAAAATGATTGGTAACGGCTGGACCAATTCAGTAATCATACACATTCTGAGCTTTATGTAGTTCTGTGTAATGATTCCCTGACTTATTCGTCAATAATTAAACCACAAATATAAAAAGATGGATAAATTACCGAACATCCAAGATGTTTATTCTGGTGACATTGCTACGAAGAGCAAACATAATGAGTTGAATATCTTGTTGAATCAGCCGCCTATGGCTAAGTGGATCAAGCAGCATCCTATTCACAATGTAGGATATATCCCGATTGAAAGGATTGAATATCTACTTACTAAGATATTTGTCAACTGGCATGTTGAAATCAAGGAGATTAAGTTGATTGCCAATAGTGTTGTTGTACATATTCGATTATACTATGATGATCCTGTTACTAATACTGAGAAATGGCAAGACGGGGCAGGAGCCCAACCATTACAGACCGATAAAGGATCAGGAGCTATTGAGTTCAATAATATCAAAGCTAATGCTGTTCAGTTAGCAGTACCAGCAGCAGAGTCGTATGCCATTAAGGATGCAGCTGAGAAGATGGGTAAACTATTTGGGAAGGACTTGAACCGGGATGAAAGGATCAATTACGATCTTAGTGTAATTGGAAATATCGAAAAGAACCAGATTAAGAAGGAAGTTGAAGAAGCACTGAAAACATATCAGGACGATGAAGGCAGAGAAAAGATTATTGAACGTTTGCTTGTAGCTGAAGGGCAGTCAAACGAACTTGAAGTATTTAAGGAAATTAAGAACGAACTAATTAAGTCAGTATAATGATAGATATAGAGTTTCTAAAAAGCAGACCACTGAGCTATTCCAGTCTAAAACAGTTCAAAAAGTCACCGAAGCATTATATACACTACCTGACAAGCCCAAGAGAATATAAGACAGCTTATGCGATGGGGAATCTTATCGACTCTATGTTACTTCAGCCAGAAGAAGTTGATAAGAGGTTTCTTATTCAGGAGTTGTACAAGGGTACGGGATCTGTTGCACTTAACAATGAGTTAAGAATGGTTGCTCAAGCTGAAAATAAGGAGATTATTTCTCCAAAGGACCATGCCATTGCTGAACAATGTGTAAAGTCAGTCCTTGAGCACAAGTTAGCTTCAGAGTTGTTGGCTAATCGAAAGGATGTCCAGAAGGAGTTGCAGTTTAAGTACACAGGTGGAATACCATTCAGAGGGTTCCAGGACTTTGGTAGTCACCTTGATCGTGAAGATAATGGACACATGAAAAGGCAGGAAATTATTGTTGATCTAAAAAGTGCAAGATCAGCAAAGCCAAGAGATTTCATGAGAGATGTAGCCAGTTACGAATACCCGTTACAACCTGCTACTTACTTGAATTACTACAAAAGAAAGAGATGGCAGTTCCCGGTATTCTATTGGTTGGTAGTTGAAAAGACAGAACCATTTGGAGTATCGGTAATCAAGTTCGATGACAAGGATAAGGAGAACGCCATGATAGAGTTTGATCTACTTGTTAAAGCTTTCAAGTATTGTATGAAGCATGATCTTTGGCACATGGGTTATGACTTTTGGCTGTTTGATACTCAAGAGTCCCACAATGAATTGGTGCCAAAATGGTATGATAGATTTGGACATGTGGTTGATTATGAAGAATAAATTACAACGGTTTGGCTATGATTAGTAGCCGCTTAAATTCACAAATATTTCAACTTATAAATAAATTAAAGAATGAAAAAGATTTTAATCATCGACATTGAAACTACTGGTTTCAGTCACACAAAAAACAGCATTATAGAGATAGGAATTGTAAGTCTGGATCTTGATACAGGTGATATCAGGGTTCTTTTCGACCATATATTACACGAAGAGAAGACAACACCCGAGGAGGTTGAAAAATCCTGGGTAATTGAGAATTCAGGTATCACTGCATTGATGATTCATCATAGCCCTAAGCTCTCACATTTTAAAGAGCATATTCAGTCAATTATTGAAATGTATCCATTAGGATCTACGGCTTACAATAATCAATTTGACTTCGGATTCTTGGAAGACAGGGGATTTAAATTCCCTGTTAAGCTACCTTGTCCAATGAAGCTATCAACTGATATTTGCAAGATACCGGCGAAGTATGGTAAGTCTGGTTACAAATGGCCTTCATGTGAGGAAGCATACAAACACTTTTTCCCGGATGAAGATTATGTGGAGCAACACCGAGGGGCTGATGATGCAGTTCATGAGGCTAAGATTGTGAAGGAATTGTATGATCTAAAAATATTCAAGTTATAACATATAGTTTAGTTGGATATTAGAATTATATCCTTACATTTGAATAGGCAAAAACATTTAGACGTTCTCATGAAAACAATTTATAGAAAATAAACACGGTCAACCCCGGATACCTTCGTCTGAATGTATTGCCTACCGGGGTTGTTTCCGTGCCTAATTTAGGCGATTATGGCAAAAGAACTTCCTTACTTTAGATTTACTGCATCGGAATGGCTCAATGATGATATAAGCCTTGAATCGTATGAATTAAAAGGGTTATTTGTTGATATATGTGCATTTTATTGGTTTAAGGATTGTAGTATTGATTTAGCATTGATCAATAAACGCTTTAGCAATGCTAAGATTTTGCTAGAAGAATTAATTAAGCTAAATATTATTAAGAAAAATCAAGATGATTCTATAACAATAAAATTCCTTGACAAGCAGTTCGATCTACTATCTGGAAAAAGAAAGAAACGCTCAGAAGCTGGACGTATTGGGGGTCTGAAGAGGTCAAGCAATGCTAGAATTTTGCTTAAGCAAAAACGTAGCTATAAAGATAATAATAAAGATAAAGATAAAGATAAGAGGATAGCTAAATTCCGACTAAAGGTCTTGGAATTTAGACCCCAATATCCTGATTTAATGTTAAAAGACTTTTTCGAATACTGGACAGAATCCGGTGATGATGATATAAAATGCAGATGGGAAAAAGAAAAAAGTTTTGCCATATCTAGAAGATTATCAACATGGAAAAAGAATATATCTAAATTCAATAACTCTGAACAAACAGAAATATACAAACCTAATTATGTCAAAGACGACTGATGAAATAAATACTGAATATGGGAAAGTACCACCACAAGCAATAGATATTGAGGAAGCTGTTCTTGGTGCTATAATGATAGATAATGTAATTGATACAGTATCATTCCTAACTACGGGGTGTTTCTATGTTGATTCACACCAGAAGATTTTCCAATGCGCTTTAGATATGCATTCTGAGAATAAGAATATCGATATTTTAACCATAACAGAAGGATTAAGAGCGAGAAATCAGCTTGATTTAATCGGTGGTGCTGTATATATTACAGGTCTAACAAGGAATGTAATGTCATCCGCTCATGTTGAATATCATGCTAAGATTCTTTATGAAAAATTTGTAAAAAGGGAGTTCATTAGGTACGGTTCCGAGCTTCAACAAATATCTTACGATGACACAGTTGACCTGCAGCATATAATTGATTTTGCCGAGTCAAATCTATCTAAGATAGTTAATACCGATACAACGAATGAACCTGTGAAACTTATCGTTGAAATGCTAAAACTAACCGACCAACTTGAAAAGCAAGAGAAGAATGAAGGTGAATTAATTGGGATACCTTCTGGAATTGTTGACTTAGACAGGGTTACTTCCGGATGGGAAGAGGGAGATATGATTGTGATTGGTGCACGTCCATCAATGGGTAAAACAGCTCTGGCAATTCAGTTCGCAATCAATGCCATTAATATTGTTCCGGTTTACTTCGTGTCTCTGGAAATGACCAATATCCAACTCACAAAAAGGATACTAGCAAATGATAGTGAGATTAAATTGAGTCGAATCAATAATGCAAGTGATATTGATTGGGTCGCTGTTGAAAAGTCAGTTAAGAAACATGAGGATTCCCCATTATATTTGGATGACTCAAGTACTATGTCGGCAACTCAACTGAGATCCAAAATAAGAAAGATGAACCGTAAATTTGGAGTTAAGTTGGTGATTATAGATTATCTACAATTGATGAGTTCTTCCAGATATAGTGAACCCAGGTTAATAGTTCAGGAATGTAGCAGAGCGATTAAGCAAGTAGCGAAGGAACTTAAAATATCGATTATTGCATTAAGCCAGTTGAATCGTGAAGCTGAAGGGGTAATTCCTAAAAAGAATATGTTGAAAGAGGCCGGTGATATCGAACAGGATGCTGATAAAATACTTTTTCCAGTAAGGAATGAATCTCTTAATAATTCATACGATAGTGAAGCACCGGGAATGATAATTGTGAGCAAGAATAGGAACGGTAAAATAGGTGATGTTGATATAAATATATCAGAAGACAAAACACGATGGTCAGATTTTAATACTTATGAAGAAGAGATACAAAAAGAACACCCAAGAATCGGGTTCCATGATGATGCCCCGTTTTAGTCTTAACCAGATGTTAGAAACCGGATTAATACCGAATATAAAAAAGATTGTAATGAAAAATAAAGTCAATCGTATTAATAGTAACAAAAAATAGTCAATATGATTCTAGGATTCACTAAGACAATAAGCACTCCAAATGGTATAGTCAAGACGGGTTTTGTTGATAAAATCAATAAAGGTATTAAGCTTCATACTGTCCGAGTTGATGAACTTGAATGGTTTGCAATAAATGATGGATTTGATACTATGGATAAGTTTTGGGATTGGTTCGATCATCTACAGCCATTCAAAGGAAGGATTATTCACTGGACAGAATTAAGATACTAATGACATTCGACACATCAGGATTCTACAAGGATAGGATTAAGCATATTAAGGAAAAGTTAGAAAACGATCCAGACAATGAAGAATTAAAGCATAAGATTGCATTTTCAGAGCAATGTTTGAGACAGTTTAATCACAGTGAGAATATCAGGAAGAAGAATGAGGAAATCAAAAAAAGAAGGAGATGAATATTGATCTAATAATTGGTATCGATCCCGGCAAAACCAACGGATCTATATCACACACAAGGGATTTTATTGAATTAACCTCTGTTAAAATGCCAATTGCTTATAATGACATGAAAGGCTATTTCAAACACTTAAGAAGTATTTCTGAGAGTCCAATTGCAATTGTTGAACAGGTGAATATGTATCCTGGTGATGCAGCTAATATTGGCAAAGCGATGCAATTACAGAAGCTATTCAGGCATTACCAACAAATATTGGATGCTTTAGAGGATACTAAGATTAAATACTTGACTGTGATGCCTTATTCCTGGCAGAGTTATTTATCAATCCATCAGAAGAATGAAGAATATAGCGACAGGAAAAAGAGATACAAGGTAATTGCTGAAAAGAAATTTCCAATGATTAAGGTAACGCAGAGAAATTCTGATTCTCTTCTTTTGGCTCACTTTCTAAAGCTTAAAACTATACATGATGAAAAATGGATACTCCAAAATCTAAAAGGTGAGAGATCGTTTGAAATTCAAAAACAAATTAACTTCTAAAATTATGGATGTAAATAATACAGCAAATTTGTATCAACTTGCAATGAGATATCTGGGGAACCATGAAGATTGTCAGGATGTTGTTCATGATGTGGTGATTAAAGTTCACTTATTACCGAATAAGCGAAACAATGAAGCGTATTTGTACACAGTGACTAAGAATCTATGTCTTGACCGGATAAAGAAAAAGAAACCTGAGTTGATGGAAGTTTTACCTGTCCGGTCTTGCGTGATTGATTATGATTCAAAAGAGGATATGGATATTGTAAAAGATTCTTTACATGTGTTATCGAGCGATTCAAGGACTGTATTTGAATTAAGATTTCTGGATGAGTACAGCAATGAAGAGATTGCAGAAATGCTGGATTTGAATGTGAATACTGTCAGGGTGAGTCTATCCAGGAGTCGTTCAAAGATAAATCGTTGTATTAACGAATTGCATAAATATCATGTTGAAGCGTAACGGGATAGATAAATCAAGGATTCCAAAGAAAAAGGAAGGTAAGCGAAGGTATCATAGGATTGATGTTGATGAAAGTTACATTGTAATTGTTTACGCGAAGCTTGTTTTCAGGAGAGTAATTGAAGATAATAATACAATTGAAATCAAACCGATTCCATTCACCAAGATTATTCATCGTTCTGAGATATCATCAATCAAAAGATTCTTAAAAGATGAGACCGGATGTGATGATGTTGATTTGCTTTATGAAGATCAGGTGTTGTGAAATAGATTATAATGCAGAAATATGAACCGTTCCAATGGTTTATGATTTCTAGTTATAATCTGTTACAATTGTAATGAATTATTCATTCGGTCGTCTTCTATAAAATAATAATATTCATAGAATGAAATTCAGGAAAATAATCAAATTCATAAAAAAGTACCGTGAACTTGGTGTTGCAAGTTTCAGTATTGTAACCACTTCTTCAGAGTTGGTTATTACAGCCGAATACCAAGGCGTGAGAGAACAATTAAGGATTCAATACAAATAATTTAGCATGAGTTTTAAAGGAAAAGCGATATACAATCCAATTGAACCTATAATAGATTTCCAAGATTCGCTTGATATGATAGAAATGTCATGGGAGTACTGCGATCTATACAAGGTAGGGTTGATGAGCGGAAAGAAGTACGATGTGGTAGAAGCTCAGACATTCGTAGAGCGATTAATGGAGATTGATAATAAGATTTACCTCAAAGAGTCTTTGGTTAAGCTGACACACTACACCCATGAGGATTCTGACAATTTCGTACAGAGAGATTATAATTTATTCACCGATAAATAGCATCATGAAATCAATAACAGTTGTGATTGAAAATTACAAGATTGAAAGATTCAAGGAAGAATTGAATAATCTGAGATTCACCAACCATGAGGTAACTGAATCTAATGATAAAACCAGCACCTTGAAGATAATGGTTCATAACTGTGATTTCAGAATAGCTAAGAAATTGATTGATCGTGTTATTATCAAAATAGATTTACACTTTAAAAGTCAAATCGATGACTGAATTTAACGTAAGTACACTCGGGAAATACACCAAAGAAGGCAAGCTAAGTGTATACGGAATGGATTTGGTTAATGACCACGGAAAGAGGTTCCCAGGTTCAACGGTTATCATCAACATAACCGTACTTGATGATGAACCAACAACGAGAATTATATCATATATCCATGGTTTCATTATTCCGGAACTACAAGAAGGATTCAGACAGAAGGGCTCCCATGTAACGAAAGATTATGTTAGTCGTCTTATAAGAGAACAAAGCATGTATTTTGAAGGTGATGAAGATTTCAATACAAAACCGAAGAAAATACTACTCGAGTTTCTTGATGAGGTCAGAATCTATGCTTTAGAAAATCTACAACAGTTTATTTACGATTCAAAATTATTCAGATGAAGCCATTAGAATTCAAGTTGATTACACCAGAAGGAAAAGACATCAGTTATCAGCTGAAAGATATGAGTTATGTTGAGTTTGTAAATTCAAAACTCATGACACTACAGTATGTAGGAATGGAAGATTGTGATGATGAAAAGTTATTCGAACAAGATAAGGTTGAGATAATTGGAAAAGATATATTCGGATTCATTGAACTCCACAAAGGCGTATACAAAGCCATAGATGTTAACGGTAGTGGAATTGATGTGTTGAGACAACCAAAGAATAGGATCAGAAAAATAGGAAACCTAATAATAAAAGAGTAATGAGAGTAAAGCATTTATCACTTAAGAACTTTAAAAACATCGAACAATTTGACAAATCGTTTGATGGTGGTGTATATTTAGTAACTGGTAGTAATGAGATTGGTAAAACAACACTCATTAATGCCATAGTTTCACTTTTAACCGGTGAGAGGTCTTCTAATCTGCTACAAACAGGTAAAGAAAATGGTTATGCAAAGATGGTTGTTGGAAACGATGGTAAAGAATACAACATCGAAGTCAGGATGACAGAAAACAATCCAAAAGGTTCTCTAACCATTACCGATCAGGAGGGTATGAAAAGTAATACCATTACCGGCCTTCAAAAACTATTCGGATACACCAATTTTGATGCTTACGACTTCGTTGCAATGAGCAAAACAGCTGAGGGTAGAAGAAGCCAGGTTGAGTATGTGAAGCAACTATTAACCAATGAAGCCAAGACCAGGATTGTTGAAATTGATAGTAGTCTTGCTGATTTGGATGTATCCAGAAAAACAAAGAATATTCTTCTAAGGAATATGGTTGAGCGATTGAAGGGTGTACCGGAAGATGCAAAAGACTATGGCGAAATGGTAGAAGTTGAATTGTTCTACAAAAAGAAAGAAGAAGCCAAAGAGAGTAATTCCGATATCGAAAAAGGTGAAGAAAAGGTAAGATTAGCCACTCAGAGACTCAATTCATATGATGCTGAAATTGTTCAGATAAAGGAGGAAAACACCAAATCTGTTCAGTCAAAAATGAAGCAAATTGAAAACCTTCGTGAACAGATTAGATTGATTGAAGAAGAAGTTCTTGAAGAAGAACAGAAGCTTTCTGAAGGTATCAGTGAGATTGAAACCAACCGAATCAAGGGTCAGAAGATTGTTACAGATGGGACCAAATGGTTAAGTGAGCAAGTTGCAATTAATATTGATGGAATTGATTCTGAAATTCAGGAAGGAATTGAGCACAACAAGAAACATGCTTTGTATTCTGAGGTATCAAAACTGGAGGAAACCAAAACCAAAACCGAACAGGAACACGATAAAATTAAGTCTGATATCAAGACTTTATTAACCGAAAAGGAAACCATCATCAAAAACTCTGATCTTCCTATTGATGGTCTTAGCTTTACTGATGAGGGGTTATTCCTTAACGATATCCAGTTTAAGCATGGTGAAGTTTCAACATCTCAGGAAATGGAAGTTGCTGTTAAATTAATGATTGCCCTGAATCCGAAAGTTAAAGTATTCAGAATTGCCCAGGGTGAAAGCCTGGATGAAAGGAAACTTAAATCAATTGTTGATTTTGCCAATGAAAACAAACTTCAGGGATTCATTGAACAGGTTCAGAGAAATCAGGATGATCTAATTGTTGAGAAATATCAGGAAGATGATAATTCTTGAGGACAGAATTAGAAAGATCGAAGTTACCAGTATGGATGATGAACTATTCATAATGGATTGGTTTAATGAAGGTGATGAATCGATCAATTTAAACTCAATGATTACACTTGATAAAGAATCAGCTTTAAAATTAAAACAAGTAATCCACGAGAGTTTCCCCGACTAAATATTTGATTAGACTCTAAATAACACTCCTCTTGTTGGGGAGCTCTAATTTTATTAATATAAAACAATTAGTATGTATGTAGTTAAGCAAGAAAACTTCAGAATGAACTATTTGAAAAGGAACTCCAACGGCAAGGGGTTTATTATCAAGTGGGATGAACTTATCAAGTCAGTAAATGGTCATGTTTCCATGATTGGTAACAGTAACAAGTATCCAATGATACCGGTGGAAGAATTTGTTGAGGAAATCAAGAACTTAAGAAAGTTCATGTTGGCAACTTTAAGGAAAGACAAATCAGAGGAAGAAAACATTACCATCAATGGTATCTCTAACATCAGTTTTGATGAAAATGGGGAGCCAAACAAGGTGAAGATTCTCGCGATGTATGACACTCCTTCAGGTGCTTCTATTTCCATCAACAGCACACTTCTATCATTGAATGATGGTTATTATGAGTGGGATGATGAACTAAAAAGTAACATCATCAGAATCGTTGAATGTGCTTACAAGTACATTCATGAAAACGAAGTTGCAGATCCTGAGATTTTCGACAATGCGACTCCTGATTGATTGTATTGAGAGTTATCACCTGGTATTGGCTACCGGATTTGAACCCTTGGTTGATTGGCGTTTTAGAATTCCGATTCAACTGAGGGTTGATATTCAAAGGGCTTTATTTGGTGATTCTTATCTCTCAAAAACAAATGTACTCCAGGCAAATCAAAAGTTCTACGAATACGCATGGAGGTTAAAGCCTCATTATTGTGAAGAGACTTGTAGACCGTTGGAGTATTCGGCAACACATATAAGCCATATTTTAAGTCGTGGTGCACATCCTGAAATGGCTCATGATTTAAGAAACTTTAATATTCTATCATTCGAGAAGCACAATCAATGGGAGGATTCGGAACGTCAAAAAGGAATGAGGATTTACCCGATGAATAAGATTATTATTTCTGAGCTGATAAATGATTACAATCAGTTGTAATGAATTATTGATTTATTCGTGTTATTAAAAACAATCAGAGCAAACAAATGGATTACAATCAGTTTTTAAAGCAAAAACAACATTCTTCTATTGATTACGGAATTAAACCTGGTTTTTATCCTGATGGGATGTTTGATTTTCAGAAGTATGTAACAGAGCGATCAATGATCAAGGGTCGGTATGCATGTTTTCTGGATACAGGGACCGGTAAAACAATAATTGAACTAACCATTGCATCAAATTATGTAAAGGCAACAAATAAGCCAGTATTAATAATAACACCATTGGCGGTTGCTGATCAACACTTAAAAGAAGCTGAGAAATTTGGAATAGAAGATGTTGAGCATACCAGAGATGGTAAATTCAGTAAAAAGATAATCTTGATTAATTACGAAAGGTTACATTACTTAAATCCATCAGATTTCGATTGTGTTATTTTGGATGAGAGTTCTATATTGAAAAACTTCAATGGTAAAATAAGAGAACAAATAACAGCTTTTTTAAAGCGTGTCAAGTATCGTTATTTATTCACAGCAACACCTTCACCAAATGACTTCATTGAATTAGGAACAAGTTCTGAAGCATTGGGTTATCTTGGATATACTGATATGTTAGGTAGGTTTTTTGGAAATAATGAAAACAATATCAGACCTCAAGATATAGGTAATAAGTGGTACTTAAAACCACATGCATATAATGATTTCTTTGAATGGGTTTCTTCCTGGTCAATATCAATGCGAAAACCATCTGATTTAGGTTATTCTGATGAGCGTTTTATATTACCGGATCTTATTAAGAATACTCACTATGTGAAGAATGATAAAAACTGGATTGTTGATGGTCAGGTAATGATGTTTGGTAAGATAGCAAAACGACAATCCGAAATAACCCAGGAACAAAAGATGACTATTGAGAACAGGTGTAATAAAGCTGTTGAGTTATCGTCTAATTATAATACCTCTGTATATTGGTGTAATTTCAATGCTGAAAGTTTATTATTATCTCAGATTGATAAAACAGCTATTGAAATAACCGGTTCAATGCATATTGAGAAGAAAGAAGAGATTTTAAGAGCATTTGCAGATGGTGAGATAAAGAAATTAATCACAAAACCAAAAATGACTGCATTCGGTTTGAATTGGCAACATTGTAATCATACTGTTTATTTTCCAACCTTCTCATATGAACAGTTCTATCAAGCTATTCGTAGATTCTGGAGATTTGGCCAGACTTCTGATGTGATTTGTGATATGGTTTTATCCGATGGACAAAAAAGAATATTAGATTCTATTGAAATCAAGACAGCAAAAGCGATTGAGTTGTTTGATAAGTTAAATTCAACATTGAATAAGAAAGTGGATATAAATAAAAGAGAATTCAACAAAGCAATACAGAAACCAAAATTCATTTAGTAATGGTAAAAGATCAATTACACCAAGACAATTACAGTATTTATAATTCAGACTGCATGTTTGTTCTTCCAACACTTGAGAATGAGTCAGTAGATTTATCTGTTTATTCACCTCCATTTGCAGGATTATATAATTACTCCAGTTCAGAAAATGATTTCTCAAATTGTGAAACAAGAGAACAGTTTTTGGAACAGTATGAGTTCTTAATTAAAGAGGTTGCAAGAGTTACAAAGCCTGGAAGAATTACAGCAGTTCATTGTGCTGATGTGATGGATTCAAGTAGTGGTAATATGTGGGATTTTCCTCATGAAATTATAAAGCTACATGAGAAATACGGGTTTAGATATCGCAACAAGATTACAACATGGAAAGAACCTTTGAAAGTTAGAATGAGAACAATGGTTCGTTCATTAATGCATAAGTTAATAGTTGAAGATTCAACAGAGTGTTTCACAGCGATGCCAGATTACATTCTGATATTCAAAAAGACAGGAGAGAATGAAGTTCCGGTTACTCATGAGTGGGGTTTAACTCATTATGCTGGATCAACACCAATACTTCCAAATATTCTGAATGCTTACAATAATGAGAACGGTACTCATTACACACCGGATGAATTATGGAACCATTTAAAAAAGAAGTTTGCTGGATGGGAGGAACCAAAAACAAATAAACTGAGTCATTATATTTGGCAGCGTTACGCTAGTTCTGTTTGGGATGATATCAGAATTGATGAAGTTTTGAAATTCAAAGAATCAAGAGAAGAAGATGATGAAAAACACGTTCATCCATTACAATTAGATGTAATTGATCGAATAGTTGAATTGTATTCTAATCCTGGTGAAGTTGTTTTAACTCCATTTATGGGTGTTGGTTCAGAGATATACAGTCCGGTTTCGATGGGTCGTAAAGCAATCGGAATTGAGTTAAAAGATTCATACTACAAGCAAGCAATAAGAAACATGGAAACCGTTAATTCCAGATTTCTAAATTCAAACCAGCAAACATTATTCTAATGAATAACCTTGTTGAAAGATCATATAAAGCAATTGAAAAACGTGGTTTAATTTCAAAGAATACTCAACCTGAAGAGTTCATTGATAAGATGATTGAAGAACTTGAAGAAATTAAAAAAGCCAGGAATAATTGTGATATTCAAAACTACATTGAAGAATGTATTGATTTATCAACTGTTTGTTTTATGCAAGTCCATCATATGGGTTATAATCCTGTTGAGGAATTTGAAAAGGTTGTTATTAAGAATGAAAACCGGCAACATGAATAACTATCCTGACAACTGGAATACAGAGATAAGGCCAAACATACTCAAAAGGGCTAAAAATAAGTGTGAGCAATGTGGTTTACCCAATTATTGTATCATACACAGAACGTAAAAATATGGATCCGGATTCATTGAAAAACCTCAAGGAACAGTATTACTTAATGAGATTGCTACAAAAGGAGCGTCAACATGCAAGCTTGCCAGACAAATTGCCAACGATCTCAACAAAGGTGATAGATACTGGAAAGTCGTCGTTCTCTCAGTGGCTCACTTGGACCACTGCACAGAAAACAATAGAGAAGGAAATTTGAAAGCACTTTGTCAAAGTTGTTATCTTCTTCATGACAGGTATCAATATCTGAAGAACTCAAGAATTACCCGGCTAAAGAAGTCCGGACAAACTGAAATAAAATTTAAATAATGGAATTAGAACGAAAACACTTAGCACCTTATTTGCCGTATGGGTTGAAATGGAAAATGGAAGGATTTCCAGGATTTGAACAGCAATACTTCAACACAAGAGTTGACTATTCAACAAAGAAAATGAAGCCAATCCTTCGCCCTTTATCAGACCTCACAAAAGAGATTGAGCATAATGGGGAAAAGTTTGTACCTGCTGAAAGTGTTGTGTCTTTTTATAAGGGTTGTCGTAGCGGTTCAGACTTTAAGATAGTTATGGATCAATTCACAAAAAGGCTTAAAGAACAAATTTTGTCTTATGATCAGGTACAAAAACTCTTTGAATGGCATTTCGATGTATTTGGTTTAATTGAATCAGGTTTAGCAATTGACATTAACACCATCAAGTAAGATGTAATGATTTTTTAAATTAATCGTCATATATCAAAACAATCCTAATGGAAAAAAAATATTCAGAAGGTGTATGGAAGCCAATTTGTAAGAACACAAGTTACATAATGATTAAGGCAACCAAGGAATCAAGCAAGAAAAGAACGGTTGCAATGGTTCCATTAACAACTGCAAAACAACAAGAAGAGTTTGGTCTATCTGATATACATGATGCTCACATAATTTCATTGTGTCCGGAAATGGTGAGTGTGATTGATAATTGTAAAACAATTACCGATTCAAATAACCTCTCCAACAAAGAAAAGGTGAAGCTTATTTCAGATTGCACTTCAGAGATCATCCATAAAATAGAAACCAATAATATCTCAATATGAAAACCTTTTATCGATCATGTTACGCTGGGTTAATATTCAGTTTAAGTGGAGTTTTTACAGGTCATTATTATCATTTGGTTTTCGCTGGAATGTTTATGATATTGCTCATTGCAACAAGTCAGAAGTTGCATTATTTCAATCGTAGGTAATTTGGTGCTTCGAATTACCATCTTTTTAATGGTCCCGGTGTTATAGCCGGGACTTCTAATTAAAATGAAGGAAGAATTTAGAAATATAAAAGGCTATGAAGGGTACTACCAGGTTTCAAATATTGGTAGAATCAAGAGTCTGGAAAGAAAAGGAAGATCTAAAGATAAGATCCTGAATATCTACATTAATTCCAATGGATATTCTTTTGTAAGATTGAGTAAATTCAATAAAGCATCTAATAAAACTATTCATGTGATGGTTGCCAGGGCCTTCATTCCAAATCCAGAATCATATAAAACCGTGAATCATAAGGATCTTGACAAAACAAATAATCATTTCAATAACCTGGAATGGTGCTCATACAAGCAAAACACCAGGCATTACCTTGATAAACCAACAACCAATATTGATAAATTTGTTCATTCTGTGTGTAGATCAGGGCCCAAACCGGTGAAATGTACAAAGACCGGTAAAGAGTACATATCAATTGCAGCTGGAGCAAGAGCGCTTGGTTATCATCCACAATACATTAGAGATTGTCTTGCTGGAAGAGTTAGAAATTGTACAACTTTGAAATTAATTAATAAAACTAAAAATGAAACCAATTCAATTTGATGAAAGTAACTGTATTCTTGCAAGAGACAGTAAGTTAGATATTCCAACACCAGCCTTCAAATCAGAAGAGAAAACCGGTGAGTATGTTAGTTGCTGGAAGCCAACATTCCTGGAAAGAATAAGTATTTTATTCGGCGGCAATGTATGGTTATCAATGAAAACATATCACAATCCACCAATGCCGGTATTGATAACAGGAGATAAAAAGCAAGTTTTGGTGTAATGTTTTTAAATCTCAATAGTCATTAAGATATGAAAAAGAAAAATATCAGTATCCGAACCAAAGTTAAAAGAACAGTTGCTCTCACAATTCTGATTGCAATTATGATTGTGATAATCGGATATCAACAAGTATCGTTCAAGATGGTAGAGGTTGATTATATTGAGACAATTGATTCCTTGGAATACCAGGTAACGAGATGGAAAGGAATGTATGATGCCAAGCTTAAAAAGGACGTTGAAACCAAACACGGTTGGAAATAATGGAAATAGTAGTTTATAATCGCAATCCGGGAACCTGGAGGAAGTACGATATTGAAACACCATTCTGGTACACATCAATAATTGTAGCTTTTATATTTGTGTTCTTCATCTTGGTTTTATCAATGGTACTTGCTTATACAACAGAAGTATTTTTGATTACATTTTCATGTTTGATATTGTTTAATATTGTGAATAGATACGCAAGAACGATTGTGTTGAGATTACACAAAAAAGATACTGAGTCTGAATCAGATTCATCCCCGGCCGTTAATTAATGCAATAGGCCATTGCCAAGTGTTTAATAAATCATGGAGCTATGCGAAGGATTAGATCACCATCAAATCAGATAGTATAACTTGTATTTCGCTACCCCTGCTCGATTATAGATAACAGTGTGAAACCTTTGCGGGGGTAGCTATTTTATTAAACAGAAACGATAGATTAAAATCATGATTATAAAGAAATCTTACATAGTTATTAATCTTGGAGATCTAACAGAACTCTACCTGACCGAATTGCCTGACATGGCAAAAGAAGCTTCACAGATTGATAATGCAGGTTCCGGAGGATAGCTCTTTGAAATAATTTTTTTAGTTGGTAATACTGTTGTAAGTTTGTAATGCAACAATTTTTTATAATGGAATACCAAGTAAATAATGATATTGGCGGAAGCTCTATAATAGTAGAACCTTCCTGTCATTGTAGAAAGTTGTTGCACTACTACATAGAGTTCCGCCATACTCATAGATCCAAAAGCCTTAATGATTTAAAGATAAAAATGGCAATAACCGATAATTCCCAGACCATACAAAAAGAGCTCTCAATGTCGACCACTGACAAAGAGCGACCTGATGATTTATTTAAAAGTATGCGCTGTTTAAGGGATGCAAATTGCTGTGAATTGTCTGAGTAGAAAAAGGCTCTCATAATATTTTCTACTACTCTCCTGAATACATCAGGGATATAGAGTGGTTGACCGATAAGTTAAACCAGGCAGATTGTCTGGTTTTTTTTGATAAAGATGTAATGTCAATAACAACAAATGTTGTAATTAAATGTTAAAATACTTGCATAGCAACAACAATCGTTGTATATTAGCTTTATAATTAAAACATAAAACGATGACAACTAAAGAATTTTTAACAGACAACAGAGAGCAAGTAATTAACTATTACAACGAAAATGTAAAAGGCTTATACAACACAACACTTAACGCTTTTATGATTGATTTGATGAACAACTTCCGTAAAGTAACAATAAGCGAAGGATTAAAGAAAATGGATTTAAGTTGTAATTTACAAGAAGCAAAAAGCCGCTTAGGTTGTATGAATGTTGAAATAGGCGTTACTTACTCAAGCCCTTACAGCGAAAGCAATCATTCAAAAAGAGTTAATTATTACGGAAAAGAAAAAGCAAACCAATTAAACAACTTATAGGATGAAAAGAAAAGTAGCACACTCAGAAGAAGAAAGAAAAGCATTTATAGCAAAAGGCTTTAAAGAAGTTGGAAGAGAAGAAAATGGTAATTATGTATTTTGGTCAAATAAAATGACCGACATTCTTTCAAAAAGAGAAATAGAAGTATTTGAATTGCAAGATAAAAAAGATATTGAAATTGCTGAATTATTGGGGGTTTCAGAAAAAACAGTTATTTCATATCGAAAAAAGATAGAAGATAAGGGGTTTTTTTTTGATGCTGATGCTGTAATTAACTGGGGCGAAATAAGCCGTATATTAAGCGGAAATAGGTCAGTTGTTACAAAAAAAAGAATGCCTAAAAGACACGAAGAAAATGTAAATGAATTACGACAATTGATAAGAATGTGGGGGTTTTCTTTTCGTTCTTAAATGTGTGGTAACGTTGAATCTAAGTTTAGTGCGTGAAATATCACGGAATTTCAAACGAGTAAATAACTTTTAAATACTAAGTAATGAATGACATTAAGAAAATACAATTTGACTTATTAATGGTACTGTTGGAAAATGATATTATTGATGATACGCATTCGATTAGTGAACGAGAGCAAGTAAATACACTTGAGGACGTAGCCAATGAAATGATAATTGAATACAATAGTTTAGTGAATGATGCTAAAACGAGAAAAGAGAAAGCATTAAATTTAGATATTGTTATTGTTTCGGTTTGCGAAAATTGCGGAGAGCCGAAAGAATCGCACAGTAAAACATCATTGCTATGTAATGGTCAGTTTTCGCACTTTAAGCAAACTGAACTATAATGCAGAAATATGAACCGTTCCAATGGTTTATGATTTCTAGTTATAATCTGTTACAATTGTAATGAATTATTCATTCGGTCGTCTTCTATAAAATAATAATATTCATAGAATGAAATTCAGGAAAATAATCAAATTCATAAAAAAGTACCTTGAACTTGGTGTTGCAAGTTTCAGTATTGTAACCACTTCTTCAGAGTTGGTTATTACAGCCGAATACCAAGGCGTGAGAGAACAATTAAGGATTCAATACAAAT
>Ga0233447_1000432_pt1 | contig 48203 bp, 48 predicted proteins | sample SI_124_October20_3_FD_183014 | JGI IMG/M metagenome (GOLD analysis project Ga0233447, IMG submission 183014) | Seawater microbial communities from Saanich Inlet, British Columbia, Canada - SI_124_October2016_135_MG | ecosystem: Environmental > Aquatic > Marine > Inlet | place: Canada: British...
ACTCCTTTGGGTTTTTAGTAGAGTCAAAAGGGATAGCCTACTTCAAAACTATAAAACACGTCTATGACGTGTTTTTTTGTGCCTGTTTTAGCTTTGAACTATTTTATTTTTACCGGACAGGAGTGATACAGACTATATAAATACAAATTTTGATAATTCTACTGTATTAAGTCTTTCTGGCATTAGCGTAGAGCCGATTTTCGAAACAAACGACAATATAACTAGCGAAATAATCGGAGAGGTTTGCAACTACCCCAACCCTTTTAGGTCAAACGAAGATTCAAAGATAGGCTATTACTTATCAACCCCTATGGATATAGAAATACATATTTATCATTGGCGTGGATACCTGTTAGGTAAAAAAATGTTTCAGGCTGGCGTTGATATGGGGGGACTAACTGGATATAACAAGGTTTCAATTAACGAAATTCTTAACTATGAAAAACTTCCTGCTGGAATTTATATGTTTCTTATTATTTATAAAGATGAGGTTTTGGCTAAAGAAAAGATTGCGGTGCTGCCATGATAAGGTACTTTGCTTTAATTTTATTGTCTTTTGCGTTTTTCTATAGCGCCAGTTATGGAGCTGAATTAGACTATATAGGCGATGTTGGAGCTTCTGCCAAAACAATTTCTATCGGAAATGTCGAAGGGTTTAGTAACTCAGCTGCTAGCGTTTTCGAAAACCCTGCTTCATTATGCTTAGCAAAAGATTTTTCTGTATCTCTTTTCCAAACCAAATTTTTAATGGATGAGTTTGTTTTTGGGGCATATAGTGTTTCGAAAAAAACTGATATCGGAACTTTTGCTATTGGATATACAGCTTTGTCTGTGTCAGGCATAAAACACACTGGGGAAAACCAATATAGCGAGTACTACAGCATTGATACTTTCAGTGCAAATAATAGTATCATTAAAGCTGGTTATCAATTTTATGCTGCTGATAAAATATCCGTAGGTGTTGGGCTTTCTTATTTCCACAATAAAATATATACCTATAAAGGCACTGGCTTTAACGCAGATGCGGGGGTTTTTCTTAACTATAAACCTACTAGCATATCTATTTCAGGAAAAAATATATTGAAAATGCTAAAAATCAAATATACCGATGCTGGAGAAGAATCAGCCCCAACTCAACTAAGGCTGGGGGTAAAACATGAGATTGGAGATCTTGATCTATACGCACAGCTTATGTTGCCAGGTATTGGTAAAAAGTACCTGAAGGCCGGAGGTTTAATATATCAACCTGGGTTCCTTTCTGACTTTATCTATATATCGGCTGGCTTAAAAGAAATCCAACTTTTAAATAAGGTTTACAGCAAAGCGTCTATTGGAGTTGGACTTGAACTTAATATTGTTAACGTTCATTTCGCTTATGAAAAATCAGATTATTATTTACAGGATAATCAGTATTATTTATCAACAAATATAACAATTTAGGAGGATTTTTAAATGAAATTATTAAATAAATTATTGGCCTGGGCTTTCTTCTTCTTGATACTTACAAGTAGCTTGTCAGCAATGCCACGGCACATCACTCTTTCCGCAAAGTTGTGTAAAGATGGAAAACCACTAAATAGACGTCACGATATCAAGGTGTCTATTAGAGCCTATAGTGATGATAAGGTTGTTTGGACTCAAAATTTTCCACAAGAAGAGTTCTTAAACGGCGTCTTCAATGTTAATTTAGGAGATGTTGAAGCTAATCCCATATCAACTATTAAGTTAAAAGAGCAAGATGTGTTTATTAGAATAGAGTGTGAGGGTGATTTCATTGACACTGGCTTTTCTTCTACTCCTTTTGCATTAGTTTCTGACCACTCTTTTTCAGCAACAGAAATATCATGGACTGGCGTTACCAATAAACCAACTCTAGATAAGCTTAGGGGCACTCTAACAGAAGAGCAGGTGCCGAGCGGTTTTATAAAATCCGACATGATTAAAAGTGTATCCGCCAACAAAATCGTTGGGGAAATACCATATAATAACGACTCTATTATTGATTTAATGTTAGAAAAAGGATTTGTTCAGGGTCAACTCGGAAATCAAAACATACCAGATGTAATCGAAAAGAGTCTGGTTTTGAGAAAAAAACAAGATGATGGCTTTATTAGATTAACTCTAGAAAATGGTAGTGGTAATAACAGAACTGGGGTTGAATCATCTTATTCTTTTGATGAAGGAAATTGCTTGGCCTCAGTAAGAGGTGAAAAGAATAATGTTGGGCAAAATCAATTTCTCGTGGGAACCGAAACAAACCATGACGTTGTTTTATACAGAAGTTCTAATCCAATAGTTGAGCTACAAGAAAGTGTGGTTATTGTTAACAATAAAATAGATGCTAAAGAAGGTATTGCTGGGAACGGATCTGAACTAACCGAGCTAAACGCATCTCAGCTTACTCGCGGTACTATCTCGCCTGAAAGAATTGGCCAAGGCGTTATCACCAATGCGATGCTTGCAGGGAATATAGATGGCTCTAAAATAATAGGCACTCTTCAAGCAGAAATACAAAACGGCTCTATTACAAAAGACCATATTAATGGTGACACTAAAATACCATTTTTAAACCTAGCTATTAGCAAAGACAATATCGTAGGCCTTGGAGTTCCGGCTGAAGATACGAACACCCAACTCACCGAAGAACAAGTCATTAATTATATTGAAAACAGCGGTTTTATTAAAAAAGTAATACAAGACACCGTAGGATCAGGTGGCCACAGCTTACAAGTAATAAATAACTCTCCAAACAACAGCGCTTGGTCTGATGTGGTTGTTAAAAGCGACAACAATAGTATTGTTGGTTTTCTTAGAGCTAATAAAGATGATCTTGGTGTTAAAACCGTTGATTTTGGATCTGATACAGATGTTGATGTTCGTATAATCAGAAACGGGTCCCCTTTTATGGTGCTTAAAAAAAACGGGAGCCAAAAGACCATAGAAATCGCAGATGGTGTTAGTCTTGCTGGGGGAAGCATTGGCGATTTACAGGGCGATTTTGAGGGTATCACAAGGGTTGGGACTCTATCTGAACTGAAAGTGGCTGGATACGCTCATTTAGGGAGTAGCGCAGGAACTAAAAAGGCATGGAATAGCAACTACAGTGTATTACAAGTTGGGGATTCGTTCTCTGTTGCAAACTCTACAGACACCATTGGGCTTTACTTTAATAACTATATTAACGAAAACAACCAAAATGTGTTTTGTAGTGGGCAGAACGTATATACAGCAGGTTGGGTGTTTAATATTGAAACAGGTTTATTAGAATACAAAACTGCCACTACCTATGATGACAGTGGTGATCCAGCATATGGGTATAACACTAAGTTTTCTATAACAAAAGAAGGTGCTGTTTCTGCAACGTCTTTTTCTGGGAATGGCGCAAGCGTTACCAATATTAATGCAAATAACATATCCTCTGGAGTTTTAAGTACAGCACGAATTCCAAGCATCCCGTCTGGACACCTGCCAAGCTCAACTACATTCTTAGGCAGTACAATAGAAAACAGTGAAATTACAAGCTTATCTTACAGTAAAATTTCCTCAAAGCCCGCCATTGCCTACTCCTCCGCAATAGCAGCTGATGATTTTAGCCAAACTGAGGTTAATAATTTAAGGGCTGGAAAACTTGATAACGGGACCACTCCTTGGACAAATGCATCAAGTTTATCTAGTGGAACTATCCCTGATGCAAGGCTTAGCTCAAGCGTTTCAATATTAGGGTCTAAAATATCAAATGTAGAAATAACTGATGTGTCTTGGAGCAAGGTAACTGGAGAACCTTCATTTATTGTTAGTGGAGGCGATGCCGCTCTAAGGAATCTTACAGTAGATAATTTAATATATTCTGGAGGAGAATCTAGCAGTCCTTATATGCCAAAAGCAACCGTTAACGGATCTAGTAGTAGTTCACAAGCCCCGGTAATAATAGCAACATCTACAACATTTCCTGCTGGAAGATATAACTATACTCACTATTTCGATACCGGTGTATCTTCAAGTAAAGGGCTGGGCGGTTTTTACGGAAGCTATGGTTCAAGCGGAAGTACATTTACGCCCTTTTCTGACTACTCCGTTGTCCAAAGTGGCGGAAAATGGAAGGTTCGTCTGTCATTTAACCCAGCCCCAGGAGGAACTCACCACTATAGATTTGTATTCTTTTTTTATTAATTAGATATTATAGTAAGTTCAAAGTATATTGAGTCTTCAAGCTCTATATAAAAAATGTGTTCGTTATTAACGTTTGAGTCTTCACTTGCTATTTCAATTATTTCGGATTCTGGATATGCTTCACTAAAAACCTCATACTTATAATCCAGCTCCGAAATACTTGCATTAAAGCTTCCTATTTGAAACGCTAGATCACTAACTTCGCTTTCTTCTTTATGAGGCGAACTACAGCTTACAAGAAACATTAATAAAAGCATTAATATTAAACGAACTTTCATAATATGTCCTTATGAATAGAATACCTTTTATCTTTAAAAAAAATATACTCTAGAACTTTATTTAATAATAAACCATCTTTTTTTATTAAAACAATTTCAGCTTGTACGCTGTTATTGTCAAAAACCAAGTTATATATTTTTTTACTTATGTCTACATAGCTTTTTGCTAAATCTTCTGAAAGAATTTTTCCATATTTTATCTTTTCACCTTCATCATCAAGCTTTTGTGAATACACTATTAGTTTTTCGAAAACGTCTGCACTTTTCATTGTTGGATCATTTCCCAAGATCCGAGATACTATTCCAGCAACTATCGGGCATGAAAAAGAAGTCCCTGTATCATAGTAATAGCTACTGTCTTTATTAGTTGAATAAATACTTTCCCCATAACTTGCAAAACTAACTAAAGGACCATAATTGGAAAAAGAAGATATTGAAACCCCACTATTATTATGAGACCCTATAGTAATTGTCCCCGAATATCCAGCGGGCATCACTTCTGTATAAAGTTCTATTCCATCATTTCCTGCACTTGTAAGTAGTATAACCCCTTCCGATGACGCATAGCTTAATGCTTCTGAAATATGCTCTCCCGTATTAACTGCACTAAAAGACATGTTAATAACCTTAGCCCCCATATCGACAGCATATCTTATTGCTGCTGCAATATCATAAGAAGTTTGATGTTCATCATCAGCTTCCTTCTTTATATTTAGTATTTTACAATTCGGATTTACACCAACGTGGTTGTTTTTATAATTTGGTTTTGCTCCTATAATACCCGCTATCATTGTTCCATGACTTAATGTTGAGCTATCTGTTTTTGGGGCAGGATCATTATCACCACCACCATCATAATAACCCCCAAAATCATACCCCATATAATCATCAACCAAACCATTACTATCATCATCTATTCCATTATCAGGAATTTCACTTAAATTATTATAAACAACATCTTTTAAAGATGTATGATTATAATCTATTCCATCATCTATAACCGCAACCAAGATCTCTTCCTGTACAGGTATATATCTTATATAGGCAAGCTCTGTTTCGATTGTTTTCAAAATTCCACTATTTATTAATATTCCCTGAGATTTAAAAACGGGCTTTGATCTTTTTTTTTGTTTACAAACATAATTAGGCTCAGCCCATTTAACACCATTAATCTCCCCTACTCTATTAGCCAAGCTTTCTATATCTTCATCATCATTAAATTTAAGTGTATATAACTTTTGTTTTTCTACAGCATTGGGTTTAAAAGAGGTTCTTAATTGCTTATATGAAATAGGCTTGGGCTCTATTTCTGAGATTATATCTTCAATTTCCATGCCGTTTTCTAATCGTACTAACAAAATACCCGGCACATGCTCTTGTGCTATAAGAGATGTTGTAGTTAAAAAAAACAAGACTAACAATACTGATTTTCGCATTTTCACCTAGAACTTTCCTGTAACTTATCAAGCCTTTTTACTATGCCCTCGCCCTTTTTTATAAAAACCTTCCTTCTCTTTATACCCTCTTCATCTGTTTGGGTCACTTTTTTAATATATATAATATCCTTTTCTATAGCTTCTATTCTTTTTAATAGATCTTTAATTGTTGTCATGGTTGCTGTTTTACTCCTTGTTTTTCAATAAATTCATTAAATCAAAAAGCCTATCCAATTTTGTTCTTAGAATATAAATGAATGTTCTTCTTTTTAAGTTCCATATCTATAAACGCTGCAACCTCTGACATTTTTTCTTTTAATTGCTTGTTGTCTGCCTCAAGAGCTTTGATTCGTCTTTCATTAAATGAATAACCCTTGATCATGTATTCTCTTAAAACCCTAGTTGCCCATTGCCGAAATTGCGTTGCTCTTTTTGAATTAACTCTATAGCCTATTGATAGAACCATATCTAAATTATAAATTTCTGCATTTCTTTTTACTTCCCGAGAGCCTTCTTTTTGAACTATTTCCATTTTGGAAACAGTTGTCGTTTTAAATAACTCCCCCTCATCAAAAATATTCTTTATGTGTTTAGATATAGCAGGTACTTTAGTACCAAACAATTCCGAAATTTGTTTTTGCGTTAACCAAACAGTATCGGTGTCTAAATTAACATCAAAAGAAACTTTACCGTCTTCTGTGTTATATATAACTATTTGTTTATCTTTCATATCGGGTCCCTTTATTTGTTGCTTTCCTTTTCAACTTTATTAAAAAGTAACTCCACTGCATCTTCAATGATTTCAGAATATGTCTTAGTTTTATCTGTATTAATAAAAATTATGGATTTGATACTATCAATCATAATTAACGTCTCTTTTTTAAGGTGATATGTCTTAATGGTTTTTTTTGGTTCTTGTTTTGTATTTATCGATGATATGTTTGAAATTGAATCTAGATTGATTTTAGGTTCTGGCTGTTGTTGCAAACCAATGCTTGCCCCTAGCTTCTGTATGTTTCTTTTTTTTGCTTGCTCAACCTTTGCTTTCATTTGTTCAATATTTTTTTTCGTGCTCATCTCTACTTTGCTCCTTTCAAAATAATTTCTTGTGCTAATGATTTGTATGCAATGGCTGCCTTGCATTTTGAATCATAATCCTGAACAGACATCCCTTCATCCTGAGCCTCCATAACCCTTATATTGGGAGGGATCTTTGTTTGGAAAATCAAATCGCCAAAAACAGCTTCAATTTCTCTCATTTTCTTTTTAAACAACTTTGCTCTTGGGTTATATAGGGTAATTAATACACCAAACAAAGTGGCATTATGTTGTATATACGTATTAATATTTTTATTGCAGGTGTTGATCATTTCAACTAGCTCATATGCGCCTTCGGCCTCAAACTTACCTAACATCATGGGAGTAATAATATACTCCGCTAAAGCTAGGCCGCTCATGGTTAAAATATCAAACTCCGGGGGAGTATCTATTATTATAAAGTCGTATCTATCTTCTATTGGCTTGATTTTATTTCTAAGTGTCACAACAGCCCCACCACCCTTTCCAGCTGGCGTTGCTTCCAGTAACTTAATTGCAACTTTCAAAGTTTTGTTTGACGGTATAATGTGTAAATTGGGAATATATGTTTCTTGAATCACAGTCTCAACATTGATCTTGGAGTTGCTTATTAAATTCCCTAGGGTTAACGTGTCCTCATCTTTTGGGACTGACAGCCCAGAAGCTGTCTGCCCCTGAGGATCAAGATCAATCAACAAAACTTTCTTCTTCTTTTTCGCTAAAGCACTGGATATTTCTATAGCTGTGGTAGTTTTGGTCACCCCTCCCTTTTGATTTGCTATTGCTATTTTAATTGTTTTCAAAATCAACCTCCTTTTTACTTAAAAATGTCTTTATGTCTTTATGTCTTTATGTCTTTATGTCTTTATGTCTTTATGTCTTTATGTCTTTATGTCTTTATGTCTTTAAAGCTTAACATTAAAATATTAAAACGTCAATACATTTTTATGTTTTAACATCTATACATTAATATGCCTTAACGCTTTAATGTCTTAATGTCTTAATGTCTTAATGTCTTAATGTCTTAATGTCTTAATTTTATTATGTTTTTATTTCTTTATATTTTAATACTTGGATGTTTTAATGTTTTAATGTTTTAATGTTTTTACAGCTTAGCCTTAAATGCGGGTGTTTAATACAATATTACAGAGGAGGGGGTTAAATTTCGTAACCAAGTGAGCTTAATTTGAATGATATTATCACATCGCTTACTTTGAATTTTCTTGCTATTTCATATACTTCTTCAAAACTAAGATAATCATATTTTTTTATGGTTTTCATTAACTGCTTTTCCGGCACCAACAACTCCATAGCAAACTTATTTGCCACCATCTCCTGCCAGCTCTCTACGTCACTTATTTCTTCTATTTTACAAATTGTGTTTTTGGTTATGATTTTCTTTTTCTCATAAAGCATATGCTTTAATGCGTCGTGGCCCATTTGCTTAGCTATTGCATATCTTTTTTCAGACTCGCTTATATCAGTATTAAATCTTATTGTTTTAGACTCAAAATAACCAGTAATCCCTTTTGGTAAATTTATACCCTCTAAACAATAGCCTTCGCTTCTTGCAATATCCAGAACATTCACAGGGGCCTCTATAACCCTATAGCGCTTCAAAAGATCTCTAGCTAATATAATTGGCCGAACCTTTTCTCTATTAATTTTTTTTAATATGGAGGAAGGGCTTACAGAATAAACCTCTGCTATTTCCGCAAAAGTCCGTCCTTTGCATCTTAAGCTAATTATATCCAAAACCTCGACATCTTTTAATTTAAACTCGCCTTTAGCCATATATAGGAAATTATTTCTTTTAAACCATTGATTTATTATTATTTTATTATATCATGTAAATTAATAGCTATTGAATGTTTTGTGCTATTAATCAAATTTTACTATGTGGAAGGAGGGATGGATATATAGGTACATCTAAAAAGAAAAATCTCACTAGCGGCCAAACTAAGTGAGATCTTTTCTAAATACTATTCTTTGTTATTTGTTATATTGAATATTCTATTAAATATATATAGAAAAGTCAATAATGGGGTAGTTTTGTATCTAAATATCTAATAAACCATGTGTATCGCTCTTTTAATTAATGAGTTTTTTTTTTCGCATAATTTAATGTTTATAGCTTATAAAAATCCCTTCATTAAGGGGATTTTTATAAGCCGTATCCAACGGCTAATTTTTTTTATGAAAGGAGGAAGGTTTATAGGGGTATATATAAAAGAAAAATCTCACTAATGGTTGCCGCCTGAGTGAGATCTTTTAAATAACTATTTTTATATTTTTTCTTACATTGATTAGTATCTCAAAAAAATGAGTTTTTGTCAATGATGGGGAAATTAGTACCTTAAAAACCTATGTATTATGGACAAAACTATTCAAAAGAAGAGCGGGGGACATGTTTTTTCTGAGGAGTATTTTAAATTCAAAAAGGGGCTTAGAAAGGCTTTTCAAGAGTCTAGAATAAGCTTCGAAGCAAGAAATTTATTTCTATTACTAGCAGAAGAGATTAATATTGATGGCAATAAAACCCAGATATCAAATAAGCTCATTGAATCAGAGCTGGATATTTCCGCAAGAAAACGTAGAAACTTAATAACCGAACTATCTAAAGACTTTGTTGATATATTACCGTCTAATGGCTCAGAAAACGTCTATTATTTGAAGTTAGGGGTTTTTAAAGGAACTACAGAAAAACCTTTTACCAGAAACAAAACTACTATTATTTATAACAATAAAAGGTTGTCGTACCCTAAAAACACCCCTACCACCGCTGTGCCTACTAGTGTACAGGGTGGTCTTACCACTCCCAAGACTATAGCGGTAAGGGTCCAGTCTTATACATGTAATAGTACTAACTCTTTTAAACATGTTAATAAACAAATAAAACAACAACATGTCGATGTTCTTTTACTTGAGAAAGAAAAAAATGAATTGGCTTTTAGTGGTAATTCCCCTTTTCGGTTGCTTAGCGCACAAAAGTTAAGCACCTTTAGAGAAGATTTTGGATTTGAACGGCTTCAAAAAGCAATAATTTGGTTAGAGCTTGCAGGGTATGACTCACCTGAAAAAATAGATAGAAATGCTGCTGGATTATTACATACAGCGCTTAAGAAGTTTGATATTTGGGAATGGGAAAGCAAAAAAATAGAGGAAGCTAAGAAAAAAGAAGTTGACTGGAATAACAAGAAGAAATTCGAACAGCAGGAACTAGCTAGAAACAAATTAGATGAGCTTGAAGAGGCTCAACGGGATGAGGACTATAAATACGCCATAAGAGATAAAGAGCTTTTAGTAAAAACAAAAATGGAAATCAAAGACGAGAACCCTAGCACAGAAGAAGATGATGAATTGTTTAAAGCCTTATTTAATGAGCGACTGATTATTAAATACAGACAAAAATTAAATTCACAGAGAAGTTGTAATGAAAAAGATGTTGAACAGGAGAATGATATTCTTTCTGTAACGAGCATAGAGGTTGTCGAAACAGCTAAAAAGAGATTGGTAAATAAAAACCCAATGCTTGAATTGCGTTTTGATATGAACAATTCATTTCAAAGAACAATGCTGTGTAAGGAATTAGAAGAAATACAGCAGGAGAATAGTAAACGATGAATATTAAACAAGCCAAACAGATTTCAATAGTCTCTTTTTTGAAAAGCAAAGGTTTTGTACCTGAAAAAGAAACCAGCCAAGGATCTTGGTTTACTAGCCCCTTCAGAAGTGAAAACACCGCCTCATTCATGGTTAAATTGATAAATAACACCTGGTATGACTTTGGGGTAGGGGATGGCGGTAATATTATCGATTTAGTTCTTAAAATGGATAATTGCAGCGTTTCGGATGCGCTGAAATATCTATCAGGCAACGGTTTAGATAATAAACCGCAAATCATAAGCTTAAAAGTTGAAAAAGAGCCAAAAGAAGAAGAAAAGAGCTATGAGATTTTAGAGGTTTTAGAAATAGAGAGTAATGGACTATTAGAATATGCGACTAAAGAACGTTGTGTAGATATGGAGATAGTGAAAAAGTATTTGAGAGAAATTAGATATAAAATAAAAGAACAACGTTATTATGCGCTGTGTTTTGAGAACAATAGTAATGGTATGGAGGTGCGAAACAAATATTTCAAAGGTTGCTTTGGAAAGAAAGATATAACATTAATTGACAACGAATATATAAAATCTCAGTCTGTAGCTGTATTTGAAGGTTTTTTCGATTTTTTATCAGCGATTACTTATTATTCCAAATATAAAATGAACATTCTTAAAGATGTTGATTTTTTAATATTAAACTCTACCTCACTAACAAAAAAGGCGATACATCAAATAATAAAAAGATCATATAAGCATGTATTATTGTATCTGGATAATGACAATACGGGGAATTGTAAAAAGAAAGAATTTGTTGATATGTTGAGTGTGAAAACAGACGTAACAGACAAATCTTGCCAATATGATGGGTTTGATGATTTTAATGAGTTTTTAAAAAGTTCAGTGCACTGAACTTTTATTCAGTATAATGTTTTAATATTTAAACATTAAAACATATTAATTTTAAAACATCTAAAACACATTATTTTTAAATCTCTTGGGGTTATATTCCCCGCAGCACCAGCTCCGGCACCAGCGGATGATAGTAAACCGCCCGGTTAATCTTGCAACAGCCCTTTTACCTGAATGAATATTGTTCGGCCATATGACCGGGCAAAATGATCACGAAGAGCTTGTTGTGCGCCATCAATTAAACCAATTACGGCAGGTGTTTTATCAATAGCAGGGCCACCATCGGCGATTTCTACAAGTCGTTCTTCTAGGTATTTTGATATAAGTGGGTGTAGGCGTTCTAGGGTAGTATCTAAATAGTGATTTATGCCTTTCATTATGCGACCATCTTCTGGCTCATCATCTGGAACTTCATCTCTCATATATACTAAAACAACCATATTTGCATTAACATATGCGTCTGGGGCTCTCATTTCAGCACAATAAAGATCTAAAGCTTGTTTATCAAGAGCATGCTCTAATGAGCTTAGTTCAGCCCCTGTTAAATCTCGTTTATATGTGGAATCTCCACCACGCAAAGCACTTAATTTCATCATCATAGTGAATCTATTTATATATAAAAATGGCGAATAATGCAATCTTAAGCACAAATGGAGAGGCAAATCCTTAAAAAAGCAAAAGCTCTGTTAAAAAAACTTTAAAATAAGAAAGAGGATGTAATCCTCGTTTAGTCAAAGAAAAGAGTAACCGGTATACTTTTTTTAGCCGACCTCTCATAAACAACAATAAATGTTTAAAACAATCCCGGACAGGGTATATATTTTATATATTTAAAATTTATGGAGAGATATTTATGCTTAAACATCAAGAGCCCGAAGTTTTATTAATAGAGTCGCATGATAAAAAAAGAAAAGAGTTTTATTGCTGGATATCTAAAGAATGGGGTCAAAAAACATTAACAGCGAAGACTGGCGCCGAAGGTATATCGCTATATAAAGAACATATTAATAACTTAAGGGTTGTTTTAATTAATCAGTCCCTATCAGATCAAAGCGGGGTAGGGGTGCTAGAAAAAATAAAGGCAATAAACCCAATTCCAGAAGTGATTGTGCTAATGGACGATCAGGATACTAATACGGCAGTTGAGATTATGAGAAAAGGGGCTCATGACATCTTGGTTTTACCAAGTTTTAAAGATGAAATGAACTTTAAAATAAAAAAAGCAATGGAAATAGATTGTTTGTTGAATAAATTAGAAAAATATATGAGCCAGCAAGAAGAAATCTGTGTTGATTTAAGAAGAGAAGAATTTCAAAAATTATGTCATGAGAGAAGAATGGCGGGGCAGCCTATTACAGAAAAAGACATCATAAAATATTTTCCACCATCGAACATGAGGAAGAATGTTTTAGTCGAAAAGCTGAAGGACGACTACATTCAAGAGAACCCAGACGTGTTTGTTAATAACACATTCTCAATACTCATCATCGAAGATGAAGAAGAAATGAGAGAAACGCTAGTAGATATTTTGTCAGCCGATAATATTACGATTTTAGAGGCGGCTAATGCAGCAAAAGCATTAAGCATTATTAAATCAAAATGCAATATTGATTTAATAATTTTGGACATTGGACTGCCTGATATATCAGGCGATGAGCTTTTGAAGGAAATACGGAAAATTTTGACGGAAGTAGAGGTTATTGTAGTAACAGCGTATGTAGATGATGTGGAGCTAGTTGTCTCGACCATGAGAGACGGGGTTTGTGATTATATGACAAAACCAATTGAACCGATGTATCTTTTATTAAAGATAACAGATTTGCTTGTTAAAAAGCATATTAAAAAAATATTACCTAAGTTTTGGCAAGAAGTTATAAAAAGGCAAGGGGGTCAGAATGAAACCGATAATATTTAACATAAGCATCAACCAACAAGAGGCAACGGGTATAAAGGAGATTGTAGGTAAAGAATTTGAAATGGTATCAGTGGTCTCTGGAGCAGAAGCCCTGGCTCTATATAAAACTATATATATGACAATTAGAGTGGTGCTTGTTGATTTATCCATTACTGATATGGATGGTCTTGAGCTCATAAAAGAATTACGAAAGATTAGTGCTTTGCCGGAATATATAGTTGTATCTGAACAAAATCATTTAGAGCTGGCTATTCAGGCAATGAAGCAGGGTGCATATGACTATATAACAAAACCAATAGACCCTAAAATACTGTTACATTCTCTAAATAATGCCAAAAGTTTTGTTGATGCCTTAAAACGGATAGAAAAGAATTTTAGCGAGGAGTTTTTAGTTAATATTGAAAAAAGAATGGAATTAATCAAAGAGCTGGTACAAGAAAGACGCAGCGAAGGCAAGATTGCTACAGATGAAGAGCTGCTCTCATTTTTTTCAAGTCAAGAAACGGAAGGGTTGGTAAAGGGTAAGAAAATAACGGAGCTGATAAAAAGCGATTTGTGTGCTGACACAATAGAATCGATGCCTAAAATTCTTGTCGTGGATGATGAAGAAGAAATGAGAGATGCATTAAGCGACGTTTTAAGTTTGAGGTATGATATTGTTTTAGCTGAAGATGGGGAAGGCGCTATTGAAAAGATTAAACAAAACCCTGATGTTGATCTTGTGCTTTTAGATATTGGGTTGCCAGGCATATCAGGAATCGATCTAATGCCTAAATTACAAGCCATAATACCTGGGCTAGAAATTATAATGTTGACAGCGTTTGATGATATAGAAACAGTTGTAAAAAGTTTTCGAAAACAAGCGTTTACGTATATTACAAAACCCTATAACCCAGAAGACCTTTTTATTGAAATTGCTAAAGCACTACAGAAGCGATGTTTTACAAAAACATTTCCTAATGTTGGCCGAAAGCGACTTAGTTGTGATTTGTCTGAAGCAAAAAAGATCAAAATGATAGACACCATAGCTAAGCATCGTGAAAGTGAAGGCACTGATTTGTTAATGGAAGATGTATATGTGTTTTTCCCTCAATTTAAGGAAAGCGGTCTAGAACCAACAGAAAAAATTTCGTCAGAAGTTTTACATGACGGCATAAGTTATTTTATAGATCACTTAAAAAGAGCAATTAGTCTTTAATTATTTAGTGATAAGCGGAAAATAAACCTTAAAATTTGTTCCTATTCCAACCTCTGAATTAACGTATATCATTCCGTTATGATCATCGATTATTTTTAGTATTATAGCTAAACCCAATCCGGTGTTAGCTCCTTCGGAGCGTTGTTTGCCCTGAGTAAAAAACGGATCAAATATTTTGTTTATATTTTCTTTGGGAATACCGCGTCCGGTGTCCGAAACTATTATCTCAACACCCGGCATTTTTTTTCCGTCTTTATTAATGAAAGTTTGCTTTGATGTTGTAAATTTTAAAACTCTTTCTTTGTTAGTAGGGTTGATTTCCATTGCTTGTACGGCGTTTTTAGCAAGATTCAAAAAAACTTGATTAAGACGAATAGGCTCACCCATAACAGGGAACTTGTCTTCTGATAGATCCATAATCAACGTTGTTTTCATTTTTTTACACGTTCCTTTATACATAACTTCCAGTTCATCTAATACAGCATGAATACAGACCATTTCTTTTGCAGCAGATTCAGCTCGTCCGTGTTTCAACATGGTTTCGGTAATTCTTTTTGTACGCAGTATATTGTTTTCAATTTTTTTTGCGCCATTTGTTACTCGATATTTGAGAAACTTCCAATGCAAAATATTTAATATTTTTTCTTTATAATCATCAAATGCGGAATCTATTTCAGTATTGTAATTTTTTTGATGCGGACGGAATGTTTTAGATATGTTGCCGTCATCATCAATGTAGCCACGTTGGTTAAGATCATTCCATATATCATCTGAAGAGAGGGAGGATCCTTTTACAATAGTGTGGAAAGCATCTGTTGTGATTTTAGAATTAGAATCAGGGAAAAGCGTTTTAAAGATATAAACATCGTTACGAATAATGCCAATTGGGTTGTTGATTTCATGAGTAATCCCAGCATTTAAAGTTGCAAGAGATGCCTGATAGGCCATTTTTTCTGCTACGCCCATAGCTTTTTTTCGTTCTGCAACTTCTTCTTTTACACGGAGTTCTAAATTCTCATTAAGCAAACGCAGATCTTCGTATAGGGTTGCGTTTTCTAGTGAAATAGCCATTTGAGCAGACAGCAGTTTTAATGTGGCAACTCTTTCTTTGGTAAACGCATTTTCAATTAAGTTGTTTTCCAAATACAGAATGCCGACAAGTTCCTTTTGCTTGATGATTGGTATGCAGAGGATAGATTTGGGCTGGAATTTCATAATATAAGGATCGTTTTCGAATATTTTTAGTTGCGCTTGATTTTCGATTACAACAAGCTCAGACGAATTAACCACGTTGTCAACCAGTAGCTTTGGTATTTCTTTATATTTTTCATAGGGAACGGACTTAATGCACTTTGCTAGACGATCATGGTCTTTAACCACAAATGTAGCTTCTGCTTGTAACGCACGATTCTTCTTTAAAAGAATAATACCGCGCTCAGCACCTGCAACCTCCACAACAATTTTCATTATAGTTTTAAATAGGTTTTTAAGAACGATTTCACTGTTAATTGTTTGAAGTGCTTTAAAAATAGCTTTAGTATCAACAAGTGTAGCAATATCTGCTGAGTAAACCGAAGCAGCAGAACCAGAGGCTTGTTGAGCGTGAACCTCTAAGAAGTAAGTAGGGTAGCCGTCTTCTATGTGCTTTGCTTTAGCAGTTGCACCCCAAGCAAGGTATAGATCACGTGCCTGGTGTAGACATTGATTTACAGCCCAATCATTTTCTTTAGAAAGAAAATATTTACCAGCCAGCTCATTTGCCAAGGCTTCCATATGAATGAACCCATTGGCTTTTGCTGATGCAATAGCTTCTTCATAGCTGTGCATAGCAGTTATGCGATCATTTAGAATCCTGGCTTTTTCTGCTTCAATGAGTAAATATTTGTGTTCAAAATTTTCCGGGCAATTTTCCGCCCAGGTTTTCATTTTCTTTTGGATGGATTTAATTTTTTTCAGAAAGCGTTTCTTTTCTTTTTTTGGTTGTTGATAGTAAAGAGCACACAGGGTTAGTGCGTAGTAAAAATAGAATTCTGTGCTTTGGATTAGGCCGAGCAGAACTTTAATGTTTTTTTCTGCTTCTTGTTCAATAGTTAGAGCGTCTTTATATTGTTCGAATAAATATAGAGCTTGCAGTTTAAAAATATAATAAGAATGAAGAGTAGATTTATTACTACGCGCACTAATTCTTTTTAAATGGGTTTCCTCGTTGAATTGTTCGTTGCTGAATGTAGAATAGTTACTATCTGTTTTTTGATAATACAACACGACTTTCTCAAACATAATTGTTGAATCATAGCAATCTTCATCTTTAGATTCAGCAATAACTTCCAAATATTTATTTGTTTCAGATAATACATGATTAAGCGCGACTCCTTGGAAGTAGTTGGCACGTATTATATAGTTTGCAGCATAGCCTGCATAAACAAAATCACCGTATTCTATACCAGCCTTGAAGGACTTTTCTAAATACGGCAAACCAGTATGTAATGGTTTTGTCCAATGATTAATAAAACTACCAAATGTAAAGTATAGCTTTGAAGCAAGGGACGAATCATGTATCTTTTGGTGCAGTGCTAAAGCAAGTTTTCCGAATTCATATCCTTCACGATAATTACCAAATACCGGACCAAGCATACAGCCATAGGTCATATATGAATAAGATGACGCAGCCGCATTTCCTTTTTTTAATGAAATATAAACCATTTTGAGAATTACAGTAGGAAAAAGGTTTAAATAATATGAAGGGGCGATTAGATTCATTAGCAGGGAAATAATAATTTTTGTTTTTTCATTTTGTGTTTCAGGAAAATTTTCAAGGTTACTAATATCCTTTTTATAAAGCAGTATTCTGGTTTTAATATAATCAAGAAGGTCAAGTGGCTTGTTTGGTCGTTGTCGTAAATTTACGTTCAATAGTGCCAGGGCTTTTTTTCCAACAGTGTAAGCTTCTTTATTTTTGTTTTGATTTAAAAACAGCACAAGACGAATATTGTATACTGTTGCTTTATCTAGATTGGATTTGCATTTTTTTAATGTGAAATCAAATAGACGTTCAGCTTTTTCAAAATGATGGTTAAGATATTCGCTTTCAGCTTTTTCCAAAAACAATGCAAATGTTAGTTCATAGTTTTCTTGCCAACCTTGCTTTTTTATATAAGAAGCGCCAACAGAAAAATAATGAAGCGCAGGGCCATATGCAGCAGAAGCTTTAGCTTTTCTACCTGCTTGCAAATTAAGCTCTGCTAATTTTGTGGGGCTGATTGTTTTAGATAGTTTTGAAGCTTTGTTTAAATGATTAACAATGTCAAAAATATGATTTTCTAGTTCAGATGCACGTGTAGTTTTTAATAAAAAGCCACCTATTTTAAAATGATAATTTTCAACCTCTTTCGGAGAAAGTGTAGTATAGGCAGCCTGTTGTATTCGGTCATGTGAAAATTTTGCTAAGATAACAGTAGTTAAGGCCAGTTTTTTATCTTGCCAATCTATTTGTTTTAGATGTTTGTATTGACTGGTAAGTGGAACAATAAGAGATTCATCAATAGCCCCTAAAAAGCCTTTGATTATTTTGTCAAAAGCTTTTTTTTCTATCTGTAAGATTAAATTTAGGCTAAAGCTATTTCCTACGCATGTGGCAATTTTGAGAAAGAACTGAATATCCGAAGAGAGTGTTTTAATTTTTTTTGTTACTAAGTCAACAACGTTGTCAGTGACGTCTTTTGCTTGGATATTTTTTATGGACCACACCCATTTTCCGGAGGAGGTATTGAAAAGAAGTTCTTTTTCTTCGTAGAGTGTTTTTAAAAACTGCCTAACAAAAAATGGATTGCCGAGGGTTTTCTTATATACAAGCTTTGCCAGCGGCCCAGCCTTTCTTTTATTACAATAAAACGAATCTGCAACCATAGATGTAATATAAGGGAGCTCTAGAGGTCCTATGGTTATATTGTGAAAAGACAATTCATGTTTTTTTAGATCATCTAATAAAAATGTGAGTGGGTGTTTAGGAAAACTTGATCTTGATTTTGACATAGCTCAAGCAAAACAGTTTTTAATTTTCGTTGCGCTGTAGGATGGAGATGTAATTCAGCTTCATCAATAAAAAATAGAAAAGATTTTCCTATATCCTCTCTATTTTTTCGAAAATCGGCATAAGCTTGAATGATTGCAAGCATTAATGCCCTTTGCATCCCGTCACCTTTTTCATGAGCGTATGTTTCGACGCCATCGTTAACCACTGTTTCAAATTTTTTGAGCAAATCTTCAAAACTTGGTGGGGTTACCTCGAATTTTACACTTTCACAGTCAGAGAATTGCTTTTCAAGGTAAAGCCTTACAGATTCCCCAAGCGCATCGAATTTGATTTTTATTTCAGAGTCATCATCTTCAAAGAGAGATTTGAATTTTTGCTTAAACTCTATATATTTTTCATTTGATTCTAAAATAGCCTCTAATACAGTTGAAAGCATGATTCCTACAGGTGTTTTATTTGAAAACTTGGCCACATCTTCGAAGTAGTGGCGAGTGCTAATGTATTCAAATTTGGGTAGGAAATCGTTTAACGCTTTGTCAAAACCTGTTCCCGGATCTTTTATTTCATCGCCAATCAATACAATTCTCTTTTTAGGTTCTAAACTTGAACGTTTAATAGTAACTTTGTCGGAGGTTCCCAAAAGATTTTTAATCTTTGTCTTATTTGCTTCATTTCTCATGCTTTCTGCCCCTTGGAGTGCATTTGAGAAAGTGATTTCTACTTCAATTGTATTGGAAGACTCGCTCTTGTATTTTAGATCTTCAATGTCTATTGATTTTGGAGTTCCATTGAATAGCCATTGAATTGCTTCAAAGAAATTAGTTTTACCAGTATTGTTTTGACCAACGAAAATGTTGAAGTTTGAACATTCAAAAGATGTATTTTTTATAGATCGAAAATTCAGGATTTTTATATTATCTATTTTCAATTAGAACCCCTAGCTTAAGTAGTTTGTCTTTGATGTATGTTACTACTGCTTTGATAACTCTAAAAGACTTTCCATCTGTTTTGATTCCCAATTTTTGAGCGTGCTTTATTTGTTTTTCTGTCGGTTTTCTAATAGTGACAGGAAATTGTATCATAGTTTTAAAGCACGCTTATTAATATAGGTATTAAGCCCAATATGATTAGAATAACCGATAACAGTAGCAATTTTACGAACGGAAAGCCCATAACCAAGTAGCTCTTTAATACGCTCTACATCCTTATCAAACTTACTTTTCTGAATGGTGCCTTTTGGTTTTCCAAGAATAACCCCACTCGCTTTTTTAGAAGCCAAGGCCTCTTTGGTTCTGAGACTGATTAAATCTCGCTCTAGTTCAGAAAACAAAGAAAATAAGGTCACAATAATTTTAGAATTCATATCTTGTTTACTAATATCCAAATTCTGTTTACAGATAATGACTCGAATATTTTTATCAACCAAAGCATTCATCAAAGAAATAACCTCAGCTGTACTTCTCCCTAATCTACTTAACTCAGTAACAATCAAAATGTCATAACCGACCAACTTTTCTAAAACCTCATCAATTCTTCTCTGCTTTGGTGTTTTCCTGGATGACATCGTAATTTGTACAAATTCATCCACATCAAGTTTTTTCTTTCTCGCAAATTCAAGAATTTCTAACTTTTGATTATTCAAATCTTGTTTATTTGTTGAAGTTCTCAAATATGCAATAATTTTAGCCATTTTTTACCTTTGTTAAATCTTAACCCATAAAACGCAAAATAATTATACAATCTCAGTGTTTTTAAATTTGTGTATTACACATAATTTATATACTACGAATAACGAACATTATATACTATACAGAATTTATGGAAAATACGAAATCAAATTTAGAAAAATCATTCGAGCGTCGCTTATCAATACTAACGCTTTCAGAGCAACAAAATATTTACGGAATTCCAAGATTTAATATGAAAGAAAGAAAACACTACTTCAAGCTGAATAATATTGAAAAAGATATTTTTGATAATGAACTCAAAGGCAGTGCCTCCAAAATATATTTTGTTCTCTCGCTTGGATATTTTAAGGTATCGTATCAACTTTTTCAGTTTAATATAGATGAGGTTATAGAGGATGCTGAATATGTTGCAAATAAATATCTGCCTGAAATAGATGTAAGAGCCATAGATACATCCTATGGGAAAAGAGCTAGACTCAATCATTACAGCCATATTTTAAAATTATTTTCTTTCCGATTTGCTTTAGATAAAGACAGAGCCTCACTTATTGAGAAAGCCAAAGATATTCTATTTATAGATGCGAACCCAAAATATATTTTTAAAGAATTGGTACGATTTTCTCAAGATCAGAAATTTATACTACCTTCATATACCACTATGCAAGACATCATCTCTACGGCAATGGTTACGCAAGAAAAACAGTTACTCACTCAATTAGAAGAGCTGTTAGATAATGATGTACGGAATCAAATTAATGCGCTTCTTAATAAAGAATCTGAGACGAGATACCAACTTACCTTAATAAAACGACCGATACAAAACTTCTCTCATAAACAAGCCTCAAAAGAAAGACAAAACCGTGATGATTTAAGCGGAATTTTCAAGAAAGCAAAGTTGATTTTTGAGAAAATTAAAATGAGCCATTTATCTATCAAATACTTTGCTCAGCTTGTTGATATGTACAGCATCCAACAATTGAAGCAATTTAATGAGGTCAAACAATATTTTTATGTCCTCTGCTTCGTTTATTATAGGTATCTCAAAATCAATGATGATTTGGTAAAGACCTTTTTATATTTCGTAGGAAAATACAAAGGCGAAGTTAAATTGTCTGTACAAGAAAAGATTGCCCAAATGAGGATAGAAAACAGCCAAAATTTGAGTAAAGGAGCTAAAATATTTCGTTTGATTACGGATAGCTCTATTTCTGATGAGCAATTTGTAAAAGATCTCCGAAATAAAGCATATACTATTTTGCCGAAGAAAAAAATCAACAAGCTTGCCAAGCATATGGAAAAGAATGATGTTGATTTTGAGGCGTTTCGTTGGCTTGAGTATGATTCAAAACATAATAAGATACAAACCAATATTCGTCATATATTTAAGTCTCTTGACCTCACAACCAACACAAAAAAAAGTATTATCCCATTGTTTGAATCGGTAACTTATTTACAAGATCATTTTAATAATAGTCTTCGTAAATTAGATGATGCTCCTGCTGACTTCATTCCTAAACACCTTGAAAAATACTTGCACGAAAGAGACGGGGATAATAATAAGATACTGAGCAAGAATCGCTATGAAACACTGGTGTATAGAATGCTGAAAAATAAAATTGATTCTTCTGATATTTTCGTGCCTGATTCTATAGAATATAGGAGCTTAGAAAGGGATCTTATTGATGCTAAATATTTTATAGAAAACATAGATGTAATAAGCATGAAACTAGGTACAAAATTTTTGACCGAAGATTTTAAAATGATGGTCGAGGCCAATTTAAAAGAGATGAATAGTCTTATCCTCGAAACAAATCAAAATATTTTGAATAATAAAAATCCTCACTTCAAAATCAAAGATAAATCTAATAAGTGGCATCTGGAATACCAAGGAGTTGAAAACAAAGATATTAACAATCCTTTATTTAAAAAAATGCCTAAAATTGAACTTGCCAATCTCATATGGCTAGTTCAGAAAAAATGTGACTTTTTTTCTGCTTTCACCCATATCCTTCATAAAAATGCGAGTTCAAATACAGAAACATCTCACTTGATTGCTGTCATTATTGCGTATGCTACCAATATGGGTGTTCCAAAGATGGCTTCTTGTTCGGGATTTTTTTATAACCAACTCAAAAAAACAAGTGATGCTTTTTTTAGAGCAGAAACCTTAAAGTTAGCCAATGAAATTATCATCAATGCTAGTTCAAAATTATCCATCCATAAAATATACAACATCAATAACAAGGTTCATTCTTCGATTGATGGAAAAAAAGATGAAGCTCATAACAATATTTTTAATGCCCGATATTCACCGAAATATTTTGGAATGAATAAAGGCATTTCAACCATTACTTTAGGGGGTAATTTTCATCCTTTAGCACTAAAAGTAGTAAGTCCAAATGAGTACGAAGGTAATTTTGGATTAGAACTATTACTTATGAATGAATCGGATATCCAACCATCTATTAATTCAACAGACATGCACGGAATCAATGACATCAACTATGCCTTATATGAAGGGTGCGGGTACGAATTTAGACCAAGATATAGCAACATATACAAACACGCTCAGTCTATTTATTCGCCTAACAATCTAAGTGATTATCCAGATAACTATATCATCAAACCAACTCATCAAATTAACAAACAGCTTATTTTTGATGAAGAGTTTAATTTTAAGCGTATTGTCGCTTCTATTTTGTCCAAAACGTGCACAGTAAGTACCATTGTTAAGAAGCTCAGTTCGTCTATGAAGAGCAACAAAACAAGAAAGGCTATTGCTGAGTACAACAAAATTCCTAGAACCATTCATATTTTGCGTACGATTAATGACTTATCCTACAGGCAAGATATTCAAGTAGCTTTGAATAGAGGGGAATCGTATCACCAGTTAGTTGATGTCATACGATTTGTAAATGGAGGAAGGATTACAGCAAAAACAGAACAAGAACAAATCATATTTAAAGAGTCAGCACGTTTAGTTGCTAACATTATTATCTACTACAACAGCTTTGTTTTATCTCAGTTTTACAAACAAAAATTAAAGCAGGGTCAGCACAAACAGATAGATGCTCTGAAACGAGTGAGTCCCATTGCTTGGACGAATGTGAATTTGTATGGGAAGTATGAACTGAATGATATTACTTCGAGCACAAGCATTAACCAAATCGTCGATATGGTCAAAAATGAGACGTTGATTGATGAATTTTTGAATGAACAGGATTTTGACGAGCTTTAAGCCAAAATCAAATACCTTAGAGCACCGTTTCGAGGGAATATTTAATTAGCCCCATTATGTAACTTTTTAGCTAAGTTTAGTATAAAATATAAAGCTATGAGAATAATACAAAAAAATGTTTTGTTGCTTATAATCTCTTTTCTATTCCTTATAGCTACATATCAACAGTCGCTACAGGCCAAGGCTATGACCGTTGATGATATTGTAAACATAAAAAAAGTTAAAAATGTTCTCATCGCTCCAGATGGTTCAAAAGTACTATATATGTGCGATGACGATCTCTGGTTTACATATCTAGATACAAAGAAAAAATCCAAACACTACCTTTTAGGCAAAGGAACTAGGCCACAGTGGACACCTAATTCAAAAGCTATTACCTTCTTAAGAGAATATAAAAGAATAGAGCAAGTACACCAATGTAAATTACCGAAAAAACCATACCCTATCCTATCTTTTATTCTAAAAAACAAAATAAAAGTAATTACAAAAACCAAAAAACATATAGAAGATTTTAAATTGTCCCCTAATGGCCTCCATATTGCGGTTCTATTGAGTGATTCTACAAAAGCAAACCCAAATCCTGATTCTCAACCGAGGCATTTATGGCTTTATACATTGAAGTCTAAAAAGCTATCAAGGATGACAGAGGGTGGTTTTTATATATCTTCTTTTGATTGGTCACCTGATAGCAAAGAAATTGTTTTTTCTTCTCAGCTTGGCACTGGTATAAAGAATTACTTAAAGTCAGTAGGTAAAGTGCTTGATATCAAAACGCTGTCTGTAAGTGATCTTATCTATAATTTTAAAGAACAAGATATGCCTTGTTGGTTTCCTAAGTGGTTTCCAAATGGAAAACATATCTATTACAGAACGTATGATGATGTTAAGGATTATTGGATAGGAGGGTTAGAGTTAGCCGTAGTAGACCTAGCAAAAAAAACTAAAACTTCTTTTCCACAAACATCTATAAAAAATATAACCGCTGTTTATGGAGTAGCTCCAAATAACGAAGAAATCTATTACCAAGTAGAAGAGGGCGTTGGTTATAACCTATATAAAATAAACATCAAAACAGGCAAGGTATTGCCATTAACTTGCGGTATAAAAATATATGAGGAATTTAGCTTTTCAAAATCATTTGATAGGATCGCCTTTATAATTGAAGATTCCGATACGCCGCCTGAACTATACTTTTCACAATTTCCTAAAATAGACCCTATACACCCGAATCAAATAACTTTCTTAAATAAACACCTTGAAGATGTTGAGTTAGGTAAAACCAAAATAGTTAGCTGGAAGAACGACAACACTGATTTAGAGGGTCTTCTTGTTAAGCCACTAGATTATGATCCAGCTAAAAAATATCCGCTTATTCTTATTGTTCATGGGGGGCCAGCATCATGTTTTAGTAACAGGTTCGCTAATGGAAGATGGAATTATCCAACACAAATACTTGCCTCTAAAGGGTTTCTTGTTTTTATGCCAAATACTAGAGGCAGCACATCTTATGACCAAAAATTCAAACAAGACATAGTACTAAACTGGGGAATAAAAGATTCAAAAGATGCTATGTCTGGAGTTAATCATTTAATTACTTCTGGTATTGTTGATATAAATAATATGGGAATAGCTGGCTGGAGTTATGGAGGATATTTAGCTACTGAAATATTAACAAAAACTAACTGTTTTAAAACAGCGTCTATTGGTGCTGGATTTTCCAATATTATTAGTTTATATGGAACAACAGACATAGAGTACTGGTTAACAACTTATTTTAAAGAAACTCCTTACCAAAACCCTTCACTATATATTAAGCATTCCCCTATTTTCAGAACCTCTAATATTAGAATTCCTGTTTTGATTCAACATGGAACAAAGGATTATCGAGTACCTTTCAGTCAAGCTAAAGAACTTTATAACGCACTAAAAACTCAAAATACTCCTGTTGAACTAGACTCCTATCCAAACGAAGAACATGTTTTTAAAGACCCTGAATCAATCAAAGCTAGTTTAAATAAGAACATCTCTTGGTTTGAGTCACAACTCAAAAATACTAACCAATTTAGCCCCCATAAAAACCCCTGATTTGGCTGATAAAATATTTTTCAAATGTACAAGACAACATTATACATATTCTAGAGTCAATTGATACTACGAAAAAAATTAACTAGTATCATGGAAACATACGTCTCTTCTCTGTCTATAAAATGAATAACATCATGCGAATTTTGACTATCATCTCTACCATTTTTATTCCGCTAACTTTTTTAGTTGGTATATATGGAATGAACTTTAGATTCAGGCCTGAGTTAAATTGAAAATGGGGTTATCCTTCTGTATGGGGAATTATGGTTGTTTTAGTTGTTGCTATGATTATTAATTTAAGAAAAAAAGATTGGATTTAGTTTTATAGCCAAATCAATTCTTAATTTAAACCTCAGTGCTTTCAAAGCGGCACTATTTTACACGTATCTCGGCTTAACTCCTACTTAGCCATTACTGAAAAAAGCCCATTAAATAAATTGCTTGTGCTGCTATAGCTATCATACATAGACTTAATGCTGCCCAGCCTACCGCACGTAATATATAATTATCATAAGCATTCATTACTTCCAAACTAAATTTATAAGTAAAAAAACATCCTAGAATGAAACATACTATCGAAATAAATATATACATATAGACCAACCTTCCTTTCCATTACTATTTTACTACTGGGGCCCGTTTTTTGTCAGACAAAGCAACAACAGAACAAATAAAAAATCTTAAGGGCGCTACTCCCTTGATATATTAAACGCTATAGCAACGTTGCTAATATTACATCATCTGAAAGCATTTTTTTTATTCCACATCCCAACCCCTTTTTCTTTAGCCCTCTTTTCCACCCTGCTATATCTTTTATCACTTGAAAACCTTTTATAATGTTTAGCCAGCCCATTACTTACCAATAACAAGTTTATGTTCTCCCCTTTATAAAATACTTCCCCTAGCAATCTACTATATTTATCTCTTCCATTGGTTTTTATAAATACAGTTTTCCCCTGTATATATGATTTCACAAATTCCTTTGCTTCTTTATAATAGGGCTCTCCTTTTTCTGGGCAATTTATATGGCTAAACCTAACTTTATCAATACTGTTGTTTAGTCTAACTTTTATTGTGTCGCCATCAATTACTGATACCACCTTATATTTCTTATCAACCTGGTATTTGTATTCACCTGTTGTACTGTGGACACCATTAGTTTCAGCAGCTAAAGATAATGAAGCTCCAATGATTAAAATAGCGACTAATGTTTTCTTTTTTATTTTCATAACTTCTTTTCCTTGTATTTAATGTATTAATTTTTCGATTTTATTTACATTTAAATGCTTGTTATGCTCTTTTGAGCCCCACTACCATCTAAGTGTAGATAGTTGTTGCCATTTACAATGTTTTTGCCTGTTTCTTTCTCAAGCGCCTCTCTTGCATCCCCTGCTATCTTTCCGCCTTTTTTAGCTGCAACTTTGTTTTCCTCTAAACCCTGGCTGTCTCGTGTTCTGGCTATATCTGTTGTGGAAGCCTCCCCTAGCATAGAAAATATTAACTCCAGATCTGTCATATGATCCCTTAGGTTTTCGCGCTCAAGGCCCTTTATGTCCTTATGATCACCAGGCTTTACACCAAAAGCTGCTTCGTGGATCTCTGATGTTAGGATTGCATATTCTTTTTGTTCTTTGATATCTCTTTTATTCCATTCATCTGTAAGTTCTTCTCGTATTGCAATACCTCGCATACGCTTCTCAATCCAGGTATCAGGATAGCCTTTGGCTTTATATAAAGCTTTAGTTCTTTTTGTTCCTAGTTCTGGATCTTCTATTTCTTGAACTCGCTCATAACCAACTTTAGCCAACCATCTTTTAAAAGGCTCAGCTTTTGGAGACGGGATTGATTGGATAATACGAAATATACCTTCTGTATTCGCACAGTTAAGCTTTTGAGTCCCGCCAGGAGTTTCTATTGAAAGGGGGGTAGCAATTTGCCCCCACCCTTTAGAAAGTTCAGCATCACGACGTCTCATATCTTTTATATACTGGCGAACATTTTTACTATCCGTAAGAGTCTCTATTATATCTGCTATTACAAACCACCATTCATTATTATGAATAGTTCTTCTAACTTTATTTCCCTTAAACACTGCCATTTTGCTTTCCATAAATTCCTCCAAATTGAGTATAGACATTGTATCAGCCAGAAAGCCGTTTTACGACCTACCAAGTCCCAAAGTACCCTCGTTTTTCTTAATATCTGCTGCCATTTTTGGGAATAATTTTTGCTATATATGCTTTTAAGATTAATCATGGAAATGCCATAATTGACGCATCTATGGACAAGTATGGAAAAGATTCCGCTTTACTACATCTTTACCACACTTGACCACAGCTTCTTGGAAAACTCTTTTATTTCTCTTGTTAAATGTTTGTTTATTGGTTTTTGAGTTTCCCACAATTATTTGGAAAACCTTAACTTTAAAGCTATAAACAACCTCTTCTGGATCTCTTGTCAGGTTTACCACATTACCACAATTACTACGACTAATTTTTTGAATTTTATTTAGCATATTATTTAACAATCCTTATAGCTAAAAAACCCTCTAAACCAGATCCTCTTCTAAGATCAAACCCTTCTCCTATATTGCTCACAATCCTATATCCAATTCCTATACCACATTCCAACCAACCATTTTTATTTATAGCTCCATACAATCCTGGGGCACAAACCAGCAACTTGTCATTCAGGCTGTTTTTTCCTCCACCAATAAATAAAGTTCCGTACACTCTTAGCTCTTCTTTCTCATAAAACTTATGGCAAATTATGTTTGAACCTAAAACCCATATCCTTTTTTCAGAGTTATTATAAAACAATCCTAATACGTTAAAATCCTTTGTTTTAATATCAACAGCTTGAAGTAAACCAGGTTTATTATAAAAGCTCGTATTTCCTTGCCTTATCCCAAAATAACTACTTGCCTCTATTTTGCCCCAAATAAATAGAACTAAAAGTAGGACCATCCAATATTTATTTTTCATGTTTTTTTCCTTAATGTATCCACCACAATATACCCGTGGCGATCAAGTTGCTTTACTACAACATCGCGCGCGATGCCCATTATTTTAGATATTTCATTAATCCATTTGTTTTCTTTCATTAGGTTTTTAATGATTAATATATCTTTCTTTTTTAGCTTACTATTTTTATATATTGTTTTTTCTTCTTTTGTTTTTCTCAATTTTTGCACTCTCACATATCCCTGTTTGCTTATAAACCTTTGAATGGTTGAAACATTTAGATCCATCAAGCCTGCTATTTGCTTATACCCCTTTTTGCTTTCAAGGTGCTTTTTTATTCTTTTAATATCGCTTTTTTGAAGCTTCTTTATTGGCATTTCATGTGTTTTTTTTGTTTATAAGATTTACTACCAATTTAATTATTAAATCTTTATCCTCAGACTTGCTTTGTGCCGTCATTAACGAAATTGCCACTAAAGCATTATCTTCTATCCGCTTTGTTCCATCTGCTCTATATAAACAGTCGTTTTTTTCTAAAAACCAGACAAATAAAAACGCGCCGATCCTCTTGTTCCCATCTGAAAATGAGTGATTTTTAATAATGAAATACAATAAATTAGCTGCTTTTTCTTCAACGCTTGGGTATAAGTCACGGCCTCCGAAAGATTGGTATATCTGATACAAAGAACTTTTAAAAGACTCATCCTTTTCGTTCCCAAAAAGACCAAACGCTCCGTACTCCTTATTAATCTTCTTTTCTAGCTGATTTATTACTGTCCTCGCCTCTCTATATGTTATTTTAAATAACTCTTCATTGTTTATGGCACTTATCTTTAAGCGTTGGTGATCGTATTGATCTAAAATATCTAAAGCATACGTATAGTCTGATATAACCTTAAGAAGCCCAACCGCTTCATTAGCATCAAGCTCTTGGTTTTGGACAACACCAGATAATATTTTTATTGTGCTTTCAAGCTCTTTTATCTTATTTGTTTGTTTTGTTAGTTTCTCATCATTTATTGCATAACCTTTTATAAGATAGCTTTTTAGAACTTTTGCTGCCCACTGCCGAAATTGAACCCCTCTTTTAGACTTAACCCTATATCCCACAGAAATAACCATATCTAAATCATAATGAGCAACATCCCTAGTTACTTCACGCCCTCCTTCTTTTTGAACTTGTCGGAAATCCCGACAAGTTGCCTCCTTTAAAAGCTCCTCTTCAACATACACATTTTTTATATGCTCAACTATAGTAGTTCTGCTTTTTTCAAAAAGTGCTCCCATTTGGGCTGGACTTAACCAAATAGTATCTTCTTTCAAATTGACATCCATCTTGATTTTGCCGTCTTTAGATTGATATATAGCTATATCTTGCAATTGCTCTTCATGTTTTTTCAAATTAATCCTCCCTTGAGTTACTTAATGTGGCTATTCAATAAACTTATAGCTTTTATTCCAAACCCTTTGTAAGCTCTCTCCACTTCATTAGAAAATAATTTTCTTTTTTTCTTTTCTCGGTTATTTGCTTAAAGTTTGGTTTATAAATTATAACTCCTGGTTTTATTTCAATAAATATTTCTTTTAAAACCCCCGTTTCTTTTGCTAACATATATTAATCAACCGCCTTTCATTTAATTGGGAGTGTGGCCAGCGGCCATAAGCAAGCTCATTTGCTTATGGCCACCTTTTTATTATGCACTTACCATTTCCTTAGATTCTTCCTTTGTTCTAATATCAACTTTTTCTAAAAGTTGAAACATATTGGCCAAAACCTCTGTAGTAAAATGTTTTTGATCTCCCTTATCATAAGAACCTGTTCTTATTTCTCCAACAACAAGAACCTCTGAACCTTTCTTCAAAAGTTTAGCTGCGGTTTCAGCTAACTTATTCCAACATATTATATTTATAAAGTCCGCTGTCTTTTCTTTGCTATGTTTTCTGTTTACAGCTAAATTGAATCTAGTAATCGTGCTGTTTTCTGTATTATATACCTCTGGATCTCTTGTTAATCTTCCTATTAAATTTGTACTATTATAATTCATTTTGCTTTTCTCCTTTTTAGACCTCATTATTTTGTTGATTTATTTTAGCCTCCTTTCCCTATTGTTTTATTATAGCATTATACGCATATAAATACAATAGTTTTTTGCATTTAAATGCTATACTTTGATATCTGTTTTGCGGATCTGTTGTTTTGATGTTCACTCTCAAAATCTTCATCCCCAAAATAGTCCCAACCCTCTATATATAGTCCTTCATTTATATATTCTTCCTGCAATTCATCAAATATATAATCATTTTCCATTGGATAAAGTTGTTCGACAGGGTTTTTAAGCATTTTAAAAACTCTGTTTATTGTTAAATTAAGCTCGTCTATATGGAGCCTTTCTTTTTTTGTATGCTGCTTATAAAAACCAACTGATAAATTAACAGCTGGAATACAAAAGAAGTCTGTTAAATCCGCAACATCTGAATATGTTCCACAAGCCCCAACAAAACCAAACGATTCTACATAATCTTTTATTTCTTCTGGCAGCATCCAGCTATAATAAACATATTGATTAGAATTTCCTCGATCCAATTCAATAAAAAGCGTTGTGGTCTTAAAAGGGTTTAAGTGCTGGCAATCATCAATAAAACACCCAACGCCTACCCCTCCGCTTTCTTCATAATTAGTAAATAAAACTGAAGGGTACGGAACCCCTTCAGCTTTACATCTATACAACAACTCCAAAATTCCATAAACCCCGGCCCTATCATCCGCACCCAAAACACCTTTCTTGTTACGGATAATATTGTTTGTTTGTTCAAGCTCAACCCTCCCACCTTTTCTAACTGTATCAATATGTGCAACTAAACATATTGGGTTTAGATTCGATTGATAAAAAATATAATTATCATCATCGTCAATAACATTAAGCCCAAACTCTTTTATAAGCATTGCTTTTAAAAGTTTAAATAATACTTTTGTTTCTATTTCTATTATTTTTTTTAGCATTTTTATTACTCCTGGTTTTTTTAAGCTACTTGCAAAACACGCCCTGCTTCTTTTTCGATTTGATCATCTAAAACAAGTTCGGGGGTTTTTGGGTCACGTACTATTGGGGGTTCAATAAGAAGCTTATGCTCACAAAACAACTCAGCGAAATGTTTTTTTACTTCTTCCAATATTTGGCTATAGCAATCTTCACAATAAGATTTATCTTCAAATTCCTTTGTTTCGGCTTTTTTAAGTTCTGTGTCACATTCTTTACAGCAACTATAGCGCTCAAAATAACAATTTTCACAATAGGTTTCTCCATCAATGGCAGAAACATAAAAACTATCATTTTCTTTATCCAAATCGCTTGCACAGTCATAACATTGATAGAAATTATCTTTGTAGCAATCATTACAGTAAGAACCTTGGTCATCCACATAGTTTTCTTCGTCCAGATGATAATCATCTCCGCAAGATTCACAATAAAAATAGCGCTCGTAATAACAGGCATTACAGTAGTAACCATCATCATCGCTATAATAATCATTTTCACTCAAAGAACACCCGCAATCTTCACAGTTGTATCTATCTTCAGCACAATTTTCACAACCCCCGCCCTTTTCGTTTGTTGTTTCATCCCCACAATAAAGACAAACAGCTTCAGGTAGTGTTACGGCTTCTTGCTCTTTGTCAGAGTCTTTATGTCTTACAAAAGTTATATTCTGAGAATCAAAATAAATAGGCTGTGTATGTCCTGAATAGTTCTTATAACTGCACAGTGTTTGTTTTTTCCATTTATTATCTATCTGAAAGTTTTCGCTTAGTTTTAATTCAATGTATTCTCTAGCCGTTTTTCGTTCAGTCTCATAAAAAGAGCCATAGGGTTTAAGCATAATAAACTTTTTTTCATTAGGGAAAAGATAAACCCAGGCTCGCCCAATTTTTCGTGTTTGGTCATTATCATATAAATAAATAAGTGCCGCCTGTGGGCTTCGGCATAATGCTATTGTTGAATTAAAATACTCTCCGTTAAATCGATAACATGAGGTAAAGGTGCTCCCCTCTGTTGCTGTGATAATGTCATAGGGATTAGTAGAAATAACGCATTTCTTTTGTTTTAGTTTATCTCGGAAAATAAATATATCATCTAGCGACCTGATGTTTAGCTCATTACATACACTTAAACAATAGTTTTGCTTTAATTCCTCAATCTTATTTTTATTTTTACTTAAAAACCGAGTAAACCGCATCTTTTGTTTACTATCTATATCTATATTATTGTCCACTACACTATAATTTTTGCCTTCTGCAACTGCATTAAAAAAGTTTATAGTGTTGGGGTAAAAATCCTTAAACCCTTGGCTTGTCATTTCAACTAATATTTCGTGCCTAAACTGGTTTTCTTCATTTAAACCTAAAATATCGTTTATTTGTTTTTTAGCATTGAAAGCCTCATTACAAAGAACCTCTACATTATCTAAATTTATCCCTGAAAAATGTTCATTAAGCTTTTTATATACGCTTGTAATAATCTCTTGTTTTTCTTCCTTTATAGTTGTTACCATATAAATGCACCTGCCTTTTATTTCCGTATTTGGTTTTGGTGTTCGGCCATAGCGTAGTTAGTAGCTACGTTATGGCTTTGGGTAGTTTTTTGACTTACCCAGGTCATAACGCCTACGCTGCTTTAAGTTGCTTCATCTGTTCTGTTAAAGTCCATAAAGCCTTATTCAATCTGATATCTTCATTAATTGATTTAATTTCGCGTGTACGTCTGTACTGCCCTTTTTTGTTTCGGCCTAACAATCCACCCTTAATTATGTTTTCTTGAACTATGTTGTAGGTTGTATATAAATCATTTTTGCTATCTGCTATTCGTCGTGTTTTTAATAATTGATTTGGTGCTATTGGCGCATCATTTAAATCTTCGTACCTCAAAGTTAATGCTGATTTTGCGTATGCTTCTTTTTCCTCTGGCAAAAGTTCTATTGTATTGAAGGTGTTAATTTCAGCTGTTATCTTTGGAACATCTTGAATAACCTTATAAGATACATCTATAAAATCCTGATCTTGAAAGCCCTGATGCCTAACCCTTATCCTAGGAAAAAGGCTATCCCCTATTACCATCCCATTTAAACAAACCAATCTAAAAACACCTGCGTGTAACTGATAAGCGCAAGACCCATCATGTGAATTGACCAATACCAGCTCAACACAAGAACCATTAAATGTCAGGTTCTTATTAAAATTTCTAAGCCTAATAATATGTTTTTGAAACCCTGCTTTATCTTCTTTATTAACCCTTTGTTCCATAGCCTTTACAGGCAACCAACCCTGCTTCTCAAAGATATTTAACACCTCAATAGTAGGTATAAAATGATATTGGGAACTTCTGTCTTTATGTGGGTTACTTGCAAATATTGATGGGGCCTTTCTAAGAATATTATCAACGTTTAAAACATTGCGCCTATCCATTAATATTTCTGTATCGCTATTATTTCTTTTCATTTCAAATTTGTTATACATAAAATTTATCCTTTCTTATAAAACTAAATTATTAATTGATTCGATCCTTTCTTTTTATTTTTGAATCTGCCCTTTTAATCCGATAACCCCTAAGCGATAACTCCCTTTATAAAAAGTAGCTCGCTTACAGACCGCTACCAGATCCAAACAGACCCTTTTAATCCGCATAACCCCTAGAAGTGCTCTGGTTCCGCTCCCTAACGGATTGCCGTATCCCCTTCCAGGTAAGACCCGAAGTCTCATGGGGGTGGCGCAAATCAAGGAGGAAATTCACCTGAATTTTTTGATGTTTTAGCAAGATCATTAGACTTTCATTAGTTCTTATATAAAAACATCAATAAATTTGGGGGGATTCTTCCTTGATTTGTGACGGGGGTCCCTATGGTATAATCAACTTTTCTGGAAGGGGGTACGGCAATGGTTAGTGCCAAATACTTTCGCTAAACAACAAAAGCTACTATAGGCTATAGTAGCTTTTGTATCGGTTGTGTTTCTGCTTTATAAACAGATCACATTGTTATTTGTTGTAGAGCTAGTATATTCTTGCCTTAAATTTAAAAGGTTTTCACTCTTTTCAATTATTACTATATTGTCCTTTATTTTAAGCAACCTAATGCTATGTCTAGAATCATCTCTCTCTACATAAATTGATAGATATGCTGTTTTGTTGTGCTTAGCATATTTATTTTCAAGTTTGCCCGTAGCTTCAATATAACACCCTTTCCTAAGAGCTATCCCTTTAGGAATAAACACCATGAAAAAGCTACCTTTGCTTGCTATTGTTAGAGACTGCATCTTTCCAGATGATGAATCTTTAATATTATGCAAATACCCTTGTACTGTAGCCATATTTGTTAATATTTTGTTATATATTTCATTTTCCATCTTTTTCTCCTTTCAAAATTTTGTTTAGTTGCTCGCATATTAGCTGCTAGGTGTCACATAGCTTGCCTATTTACTCCTAGCAGCTAATATGCAATTTTCTATTGTTTATTTTGAAAGGAGAAAAAGATGGGAAATGCGTTAGTGCCTACCCAATTTGTCTGAACTCTTTTATTTTGCTACTTCCTATTATTATGTCCCACTCTGTTTGTTTCGTTCTGTCCTTTTTGTATCGAGGTATGGGGGAGTTTGTTTCGTTTGTTGTGTTTGTTTTCTTTGTTTTTTCACTGCACATCTACTACTTCTTCTTTATCTTCTTGTTATTATTTATATCTTCAGTTTTATAAATAATATTATTTATTCTATATACTATTTGTTTTATTCTTATCTTATTTACTTCCACCGCACGCCTTCCTTATGTTTCTTTAATTAGTTACTATAAACTTAATTAATCACCTTAACCAGAAACCCTAATAAATACTACGTAGAGAGGGGGTGGTCAGGGGTTTGTAAAAGCCCTGACCACCTCATCTCGGAGTAGTTTTGTTAGCGGTTTCGTGCTTAAAACCTATTTTGGCGTAATATTATTATTATTACGCGCGGTGGAAGCCAGGTAATACTATCAATATTACAGGACATATTTACATGTAATAATATTTGTATTACAATTAGTTGACTTATAATCATAAAACTAATGTTTTAACCTTTAATTGATTTATAAAAGAATTAACTATGAAAATACCAATTATTAATAATAAAGAAGCTGCTATTTTAAATCTAATTGCAAACTATGGATACATAACATCTAGTTCTTTAGACCTTCTAATTCCTCAACGACAAAATATTTTTAAATATAAAAAGTTACTTGAAAGCAAAGAACTAATTTACTGTATAAATAAATACAGTAAAGTCTTTTGGCTCTTAACTAGTTTTGGAGAAAGCTTAATAAATGTTTATAACCCTGATAAAGGTTTAAATTATTCTTTAGATGATACAGATCCTACTTTAATAAACCACACCGAAAAACAAATAGCTTTTGAAATTAAGCTACTAAATCTTGCTGAAACTCAAAAAATACCTATCAGCGAATTTGTTTCTGATAGGTTTCTTTCAGCTAAAATACTTAAGCTTCGTACTGAAGAAAATAAAGAAATCTTAAAGTATTATAGGGTTCCGGATTCTGAATTTATTTATCAAGAAGATAAAAAAGTCGCTGTTGAAATCGAACTGAGCATTAAATCGAAATTTAGGTATTTTAAAATATTTCATTTCTATAGAGACTTCTATCATTATAAAAAAGTTTACTGGCTATATGAAAATACTAGTGTAAGGGATAAGCTGTATAATATCTTCATGAATTTATGCAAAGAAAACGAAACAAAACTAGAAACTCAAATTAATGATGAGGACGTAAAGCGAAAACTAAAAAGAAACTTGCTTCTACACACTTTTGTAGACATTAACGATTTCTTTAGTAATGGATTTAATGCGAAAATGGTTACACCAAAGGATTTGTTACATGGTAGTCATATATAAAAATATTATAATTTTTCTTTTGGTATTTAATATTAATGCTGCGCTTATATACTTTCTAATCCCAAAGAAAGACCCAAAGGAATATCCTGTTAACATCAAAAGCATAGCTTTTAAGGTTTCTTTTTTGATGGGCCTTTTTGCTTTGCTTTTAAAATATGCGGAATTCAGACCTTCTTTATATAGAATACTTTCGTTTAATTTGCTATCAACTATAAATCTTGCTCTTCTTTATTCCATAAAATATCTTCTAGTTTATACCCTCCCGTTCCTTTTCCTTCTTTTTATATTCAAGTTCTTATTCTTTCGTTTTGTACGACCATTATTTATGAGAAAGTATCATTCCTTTTTTCATAAAAAGCTTTTTGAAACAGATCAAAAGAAAATTAAGCTAAAGAAAAATCGGTTTGAGATATCAAAATACATATCATCTAAAACAACCCAAGCTAATCGCCTCTTTTTCGGTTTAGAAATGAAATCCAATAAGCCCTTTTATATTGATTTAAAAGAAAAGCAGAATTTTCATATTCAAATCGCTGGATCTTCTGGTTCTGGCAAAACTAAATCCGTTATCATTCCCTTGTGTTATCAATTGGCTCTCATGGAATGCCCCATTGTTTTTATTGATGGCAAGGTTGAAAGAAAGGGGCTTGAAGAAGATGTAGATACTATTAACTTCTTTAATACCCTATACTCGGTTTCAAAAGATAGAAATTTCTATAATTTCAATACTCTTCTAATCCAGGATAATGATAAAAAATATGACGTCCTAGAAACAAGCGCTACAGCAAACCCCCTTCTCTTTTCAAATAAACCTGCTGATATTTTAGATATGCTTGTCCAAGCTTTAGATTTGATCGCTCATGGGGCAGACAGATATTATGTTGAAATCGATAACAAGTTTCTGCTTTTGTTTTTCAGCATATGCATAAAAGCTGGCTATCTATTTACCTTTGAAGATATTGTAGAATATATCAAATATAAAAAGGTCAGAGATTATCTTCATGTTACCTGTGGCGATAAGGGCGCTAAAGAAGAGGTAAGAGAAATGAATAAGTTTTTAACAGAAATAACTAATGGGGCTAACGATGCTACCATAGGACCTTTAATTGGGTTAGAAAACATATTGAGTAAAAACTTTGTTTTAAATCAAGATATCTCAAAATTAGTTAATGTTTATAACCCGGACATCGACTTAAGTCGTTCTCTAAAAAACAAAGATTTTGTGCTCTTCTCTCTTCCATGCGGAACATCTCAAAACACTAATGCTATGTTAGCTAAAATGTTTTCTACAATTCTTAACCACCACGCAGCTTTAAAACAAGGTTCTTCCAACAACGATCTCTGGTGCTTCTTGTTTGAAGAGTTTGGCCAGTATGCAACTACCCAGGTAAGCAAAATGGTATCTACCACAAGAAGCGCAAACATTATATTAGGCCTTTCACATCAGAATAACTCACAAATTGAAAAAATTGGTGAAGGGGTATTAGAAGAAATTGTTGCTAATTCAGATATAAAATTTATTTTCAAAAACAAAGTTGATGCTGATTTCTGGTCAAAATATTTTGGGACTACACGAGATTTTAAAAGAACGGAAGTTGTTATTGATGATGATATGATCACAGAGCAACGCTTTGGAAGAGCCTCCAACAGGGAGGTCGATTCTTTTTTCGTCGACCCAAACGTTTTAAGAAACCTTCGAACTGGTCAGTCTGTAGTTGGATACACCCCTTTAAATAAAAAAGGATCTGATGCAAAGATTATTAACCATGATATTCTTAAAATTAACAACGCTACCCCCTATTTCCCTAAACACAACTCTAATGAGTCGGCTCGAGGTCTTTACCTTAAAAAGAAGCGCATGTCTGGTTTTTTTAAGACTGTTGTAACTTCAAATGTACAAGAAAATAAACCAAAAGCTATGCCTGTTTTCAATAGTTCAACAAAAGAAGCTCCAACAAAATTACAAAAAAAACCTATCAAGGATTTCCCTGTTAAACCAGCTACTCAAATAAAAGTATCGGCCTCCAATAAGCCGAATTTATTGCAAATTGAAGATATTTAAGGAGGGTAATCTATAATGCAAAACAAACAAGATTTTACAGGGCTTATTGATAGAACATCTATTGATATAGTTAAAAAACACTTAAATAATAGCAAATCGCCTATTAGTCAGATATTAATTATTTCGCCACCAAACGAGCTAGATGAAGTTGCTAGCAAGTTATATAATCTAAAAACGCCAGAAGAGTTTGAAAGTTTATTAAATGATGGTCTTTTTAAAATTGGAACAGAAGATACTAATTTGATAATGAAACTGCTATCAAAAGCTAAGCCTTTAAGTGAGTTCTCTGACGACTGTGCGGTTGATGTTATATATCTGCCCCCATTTTATTTAATAAAGCCTATTACGGCCACCTAAAGTCTTCAGGGATTCCTACATTATTCAAGTCCACATCATAACTAAAAAAGCCTTCTTTAGTTATAAAAAAATCAGCCCTAAACTTACTATATTCTTTTTGTTCATCTGTTAAATTAAACTCAAATGTTGCACACTGCCTACCATCATCCTTATAAACAATAATATCAGCAAGCGTCGCAAGAGGCCTTTCCTTCTTTGATTTGATCAAATATAAAAACACGTCTTCCTCTTTCATATTTATATTGCTCTTATCGCTATACTCAACATTTAAAAAGATCTTGCCCTTTGTCTTAACCAGGCTTTTTAATTCTATTTTCTCATTTCTAATCTTCACTATCTGGCCTACGGGATAAAAAACAGTTTCACTATACAAAATTTCTTTGAGTTTTTCTTTATTATATTCATCTTTAGCTTCATATTTTTTTCTAAAATTATCAAAGGTTTCTTTAGTATATTCTTTTAAATTACTTTCATCACGGCCATCTATTAAAACTATCTTTGCGGTAGCATCGCTTTTCTCGCCTATCTTTTTTTCTCCAACAATTATTGCTTCTATTCTTGCGACAAAGCCTTTCTCACAAAAAATAACGACGGATCCTATTGTTCCTTCTCTGCGCTGTTTTTTAGCCTTTATTGTTAAAAGCTTTGAATCTTTAGGGTAATAGGTCTTGAATAAATCTCCAGCGCCTTCTCTAACGCCTGTTATCTTATAGGGACACCATATCTCTGTAATATCTCCAAGCGCAACATAGGCATAAGTTATTGTATCTTGGTATACAATAGGCTTTTGTATTTTCTTGCCCCTAACTTCCCTAGCAGAATATGTTTTTCCTTTCTTGGTTTTTGGTTTTGTGTCGGGATAATAGTATATATCTGAGGCTAGTAGCTGCCCTACCATCAGCATTGCTAATAAAACAAATATTAGTATCTTTTTTTTCATCTTTTTCTCCCTCAATCTTTTATAACTTCAAATGGTAAATCAATTACGAGATAAAACTCCTTATCAGTCTCTAAAGTATATGTTGTGTTGGTCTTTATTTTATCTACATCTCTGCCAATAGTTTCATCTATAAAAACACCTGCTATACCAGCTGTTTGGTAATTAGCAACGCCTTTTACAAACCCTACACCAATAGCTGCTGTATCTTTTAAAATATTCTTATCTCTGTTTTCGTTCACTAAAATTTCTATCCCTAGGGAACCATCATAAGACCCCGCATGTGAGTTTATTCTATACTTATTGTTATCTTTAGTAATAAGAAGACCAAATTCTATAACAGCCCTGTTTTCTGACCACCTTTGAACGCTTCCAATAAGCGTTGCCCCTTTAACTTTTGCTTCTTTATAGTTTTCTAAAACTATCGCTATTACCCTTCCTGTATATTCTGAGTTAGTAAATCCTTCAGTAATTCTGGCCCTTAGCTTTGTTCTTGCAGGAATCTCTACTTTAGCTTTACTAATAGGCGTCCCTGGCTCAACTTCAATTGGTGCATCATAGTCTCTTACAATTGCCTCTTCAACCACTTCAGCTATATGAAACCCCTTGCTTTCTACATTTTTTTCGGACACTTTGCTAGTTGGTTTTGTTGGGGATTCTGTTTGTGTTTCTTTTAAAAGAGTGGACACATAATCCAGTGGCACTAGGTTGTTCTTTTTGTCATTTATTTCCATTTGTTCTGCTGCCTTTTTTGGAACAACAACGACACCATCAGCATAAATTTTTTTCTCGTCAGTCGGACTACCACAAACTGCATAATATAAAGTTAGAGCTATAATAATAAAAGCAAGAATAGCAAAAATTGATATTAGCATTATTATTATGCCCCTAAGTCCTCCCTTTTTTTCGGAAGAACCACATAAATTAATCATTCGCTCTAAATCAGACAAACCCATATTAATCCCTTATCTCTTCAACTCAACTTCACTATATTCATCTACCTGCATACCATAAGGCGCTTTAAGGGACCTTGATTCTGTTTCAATAATCACAAAGTCGGCTCTCAATGTTTTTCTTATTTTATCGCTAGATTCAAAAAGTGTTATATCTCGCACAAATATCACCGAACCTACTACCTTCTGTCCATTTTTGCTAAATGATATTTTTTTTAGATCTAAATATGATTCCGATTTAGCTCTACTATCCATAATATTTTTTATGAATTTTTCGTTTATATATTTCTCTTTATACTCAGCTCTTAGCCTAGATGTCATCATGTTAAGCATAATTGGTGCATTTTGCTCTATAGAAAATGAGTTTTCAAAGTTATGTAGTAATGTGAAGTTGGCCACAAAAGTTCTTATATCCCAATCTGTAATCTGATTGTTTTGAGAATAATCCTCTATTATTTCCACCCTACCCTGCTTATCTTGACGTAAAAATGGAGGGGGTTGCATCAACCCAAATACAGTTACCCCCAATATAATTATTAAAGAAAGTATTACAACCTTATAGAAATTTACTTGTGATGCCATATCAGCATACGTTTTAGCAGGGTTTTTAAAGTCTTTTATGCTTAACTCTTTTTCTTTTTTTTTAAAAATCATTAATTTATTCCTTCCATTCTAAAATTTAAAAGCTAGCTTTAAAGCACCTAGCATCGCCTTTACCGGAGCTTTTTTTGCCATTGAATACATCAAGCCTGTTTGAACAACAGAGCCAAACCTTATAAGCCCATACAGGTTTATTCCACCAAACAGCAAAGACGCAAGCAGTGGAACCGCTGAAACCATAATCGCATGTGTAAAAATTACTGTAATAATCTCTACTGGAGCTAATAATTTAGACTTCGGGTCAAAGAGATTAAAAGCTGCAACATTTAATATAAAAAATATTATTTTAGTAATCAAAAAAACAATGACGCTTACCAGGGGCCACAAATATACCTGAATTGTTGTTTTGGCCCAAACATCTAGCCTGTCTCTATATGGTGGTATTAACCATAAAGGGATCATAATAAAAGCGCTAATGTATAATAAAAATAAAAAGTAGTACCTAATTGTTTTTATGAAGTAAAAAGAAACACCCGCATAAAGCATTCCCAGCCACTCAAATAATTTATATGGATTAAGCCCTACCATCACTCGAATAATAAATGATTTTATTTTGCTTTCTGGATATAACATTCCTGCCATATCGGTAATCTTCTGTGGATCTCCAAAAACACTAAAAAGATCTTTGCTTTTGTCTGCAAAAAAACCCCATATGTCTTTCATATAAATCAAGAGAATCATAACAAAGAATGTTTTTACAAACGTAGGAATAGGGTTGGGTGGCTCTCCATCAATAATAGAGGCTGCTTGTTCATAAATAAATGCAAATATAGCACACAAAAGCACATACCATTTTATATATGTATTAAATTTACTAAGCTCAAATAGTTTATCAACAACCGCCGGAATATCGTTTGCAGTCAGTGTATATGTACGGACTGCATCAAAAAAAGCCCCTGCATTCATATTCTTTTACTCCCAATACATTGCATTCATCTTATTCCTAACTTCTTTTCTCATCTTCTTCCAAGGGTCTGGTTCTTTTGATTGCTTCTCCAGCTCCTCTTGCTTCTTTTTTAGCTCCTCTTCCTTTTTCTGATTATCGTCAGCTATTTTTTTTGTGATTGCAGCTACTTCTTTTACAGCCTCCTTAGTCTTAATAGCTTCCTGTGTGTTTTGCGCTGTATTATAGGCATTTATTTTCTTTATTGAGCTATCGCGCGCATCATCAATAGACGCTTGAATATTTTTTGCTTTATCTATTATCTCCTGGTCTGTGCTTTTATCTGGATTTAACACTTTATGTGTTGACTGAGAAACATTCTCAATTGCTGACTGATATTGATAATAAGGGTTGGAGTTTTCCATATCCATATGCTTTTCAGAAAATTCTTCCCAAGCCTGAGATCCATCATATAGCTTTGTTTCCGTATCATATACTTTTGAGTAAGTATCATAATCTGCCATTGATAAAACATCCCTATAGTTTAACCCCGAATCTATGCGCTTAAAGTGATTATTAATTTTATCTATATCATCAGATTGCTTTTTTTGAACCTCTGTAAGTTCGCCTAACAAAACATACATCTTTATATATAAGTCATTAGCATCTTTAATTAACCCCATAGCTGATGCCCCTGTCTTAATAAGACTGTCAATAAAAGCATGTGCTTCATTTTGAAAGCTAAAAACCATAATAAAAGAAACTGCTACTATTAAACTGGCTTTTCTTCCTTGCAAGCTATATTCCTCTCCATTAGTTCTAGCACGTCAACATCGCCTCTTTCTTCCAACACTTTATATGTTTTCTTAGACTCTCCATCAGTAGCAAACGCCTCATACTCAATAGGACATGGTTCGTTATTCATAATAAAGCTATCGTCTCCAAACTTAACAAAACACTGTGAAAGTTTGCCAGGGATAGTAATTAACGTTTTACAGCTCTCAATCTCATTTTCGTTTAACCCAAACTCGCCTAAAAGCTCGACTTCCTTTTCTATCTTTAACAAATAAAATATTTCACTGTTTTTTCTTATTGAATCTACACATGAGTTGCCTATTAAATGACTACATTGCTGTGCGACTACTATCATATGGTTATGATATTTTCTAATAGTAAGAATAAGCTCTTCTAAAAACCTTGCCTCTTCATCGTTTGCTATCATCTTTTTTAATTCTTCGACTACTATATACTGCCTTTTATCGCTATTGATCATTCGTAAAGAAATTACATGTTGAATTAACGCAAAATATATAGCTCTTGCCTTCGGATATTTATCAAGCTCTGAAAGCTCAAAGCATATAGCTAACTTATCAAAACTAAGTTTTGATGGCCTGTTAAATATTTTTCCAAACATCCCTTTTGTATAGAGATTAAGTATTTTTACTGCCATATCTACGAACGCTTTCTCTTGAGGGTCTATAAACTCTTTTTTTGCCAAATAATTTTGAAAATCTCCTAAAAGAGGAGCCTCTTCTTTGGTCCATAAATCATAAAAATTCTCTATCTCGTTCTCTAACAAGTATTCGTCAATTTTTGATAGCTTGGGTAAATATTTATCATCTAATATCATAAGGCCTAGTATTGACTTGATCATATTGATTAGATCATAGTTATACCCCTCTTCTGTTTTGATTATCTTTTTTTTAGGAAATATATTTATAGCGTATTTTTCGTCAATCTTGACTTTAAAGTACAGCCCTCCAAACATCAAAACAAACTTTATATATGAATCCCCCAAATCTATTATTGTTATATAATCATTATTTACATTTGAAATCATAATATTCGTTAATATAGTATTAATTAAAAAAGACTTGCCCGTTCCTGTTGGCCCAAGCACGACTGTGTGCGAAGCTTTTAAGTTATTTTTTACAATGCTTAAAGGAACAAACTCGTTTTCTGTATTTTGCATTAATAACTGCAAGTGTTCTGTACCTTTAAATCCTGATGATACAGGAAGTAAATAAGAAAGCGCTTGAGTAAGGATTGGGTATTTTCTCCTGTTTAAATAAAACTGTCCCGGCAATAGCGAAAGAAACACATCGCTTTGGTTATTGTTATCACATATGCTTTTTATATAGTTTATACTATTAAAATGTGCCTGGATTTTCTTTGCTTTTATTAAACACCTTTCTTTATTTTTATCTAGCACCACAAAACCCATAGAAACCCTAAAATACTTTTGCTTATTCTCTCTTAGCATCTTTATTGTTGAAACAATCTCTTTTAACTTGCTGTCCGCTTTTATTTCAATATCTGTTTCAAGAGACTCTTTTGATTTATACATTGCATTCTGTTTTTTCATTTCAGATATTACTGGAATAAAATCGGAAACAACGCTTTTTGAAAGCTCTATTGTTTTCTTTTCTTTTTCTAAATCCTTTACCGCTTTTTCGGTTGGAAACGGAATGTAATTTATAAAAAAATCATGATCAAATTTCAAATCGTTTTTCAACAATACCTTCTCTATAAAATACTGGTCTGTACTTTCTGGCATCATCTCTACGTTAACACAAACAGCATAATACCCATCTATCTCTACACACTCTTTGTTAATTATCAGCCCATTTCCTGGCATTAGCTGATCTCTTATAGAAAAATTCTTGAACTCGGGATGTTCCTCTAAAAAACTATTCGAAAAAAGGTCTTCTTTTGTATCTACTTTTTTGGGAGATAAAAAACGATGAAACTCTGGGTTTAAATATTCAAAACATAAGTCAAAAATATCTTGAGTTTTTTTTTCTGTGCACTGTATACCAATTGCATTTAACCTTGGAATTGCTGTTTGAATAAAAGTATTTAAATCTTCTTTTTGTACTTTTATTTTATCCTTATATGCTTCCTGAATTGGTTCTGAAAATATATTATAAAGCAATTTTTTTGATTTGTTGAAATATGGAGTAACACATAAATATGTGTTCATTGTTCTATTGTTTAACTTTTGATATTTTTCTACAATTGCGTCTCTAATTCGGCAAGCAACTCTATTTGTGTTCTTACACGAATCTTGATATTTCCTTAATATTTTTTTGTCGTTATATCTAACCTTGGTTCTAAATTGAGTTACAAAATAATCTGGGGTGTTGTTAAGAAATGCTATTAAAGAATTATGAAACGACAACTTTTTTTCGTTAGAGGCACTATAAAAATCATAGCCCTCCAGCTCATAAACTTTAGTAAGGTTGCAATCAAAATCCGCAACCAAATCGTCGCTTATGTCTGCAATCCCTAGCCTATTTATACTGTTTTTATCAAAAAACATTTTTACCAGGCACCCTGTCTTTCTTCTTTTCCCATATTCCTTTATCTAAAATAGAATACCGAAGTGAATCAACTAAACAACCTGACGGCTTCCCTCTTTTATATATCAGTATGATTGATATAAGTATGGCCGTTGCAATAAACGCTAATATTATTAAATTAGAGCTTATAATACTAACAATACAAAAAGCCAAAAAAAAGAATAGCAGCACAATCGCCCATTCCCCTGGATATTCAAGGCCTAGCAAATTTACCGCGCTATTACTCGCTCTCTTTATTTCATATCTAGGGAGCTTATCTCTTCCTGCTTCCATACAAACGACTAGCCTATTGCATTCCAGATCGCAAAAAAGGCTGGTTTGAATACTTTAAGAAACACAGAAACAAAAAAGACTATTGCTGCACCAGCAGCCCAGTCTTTGTGTTTTAGAATTAAAAAACTAACTAGCGCACAAACAAGCGAAGCAAATGCTATGCCACCCAATAGATCTCCCACAAAAAAATCGTAAACCTTGACTATAGCGCTTGTGAAAGGGTCGGCAGCCATAATTGGCGAAGATATAGCAAATACAAAGAACACGCTAAACGACACAACTTTCAAAACGCCCCCCACCCTCTTTCTAGCTAACAAACTTAAATCAAACATCGCATCCTCCTTTTTGTTTTTTGATATTTATATTTTATATCATATAAATTATTGTATTGACAAGTATATATATTTGATTTTTAATATTAACTATAACTATTTAATCTGTTTATTATTATGTTTTTGTTGTATTAATAATCTATTTGATTATTTAATTAATATCTTTATGTGTGACATTGTTGATATTTGTCATATCGTTAAGCTTGAGGAGTGTTTTGTTGACAAAGAGTATAAAAAAAAATAGTGGTGAAAATATGGATGAAGATAAGTTCATTACAGTTGCTCAGGCAGCTGAAAGAGTTGAAAGAAAGGACAGCTCTATTAGGCAGTTAATCAATCGTGGAAAACTTCCTTTTAGAGTTAACCCTAGAACCAAGATGCAGGAAATAAGCGTTAATGATCTCGACTCTCGATTTCCAAAAAGTCTAAAAAATAGATTAATTGAGGAAAAAGAAAGGTCCATACTTCGGCTAATGGCTGAAAATCAACATCTAAAAGAAACCAACAAAACTCTGTTGGCTATATTAAATAAATACTGTTCAGAAGATTAATATTGGGGAGAAATGCTTTTGGTTAGATGCGTTTTAATATTGCTAATTCTTTTAACAGCTAGCATTCAAGCTATTAAGGTTGAATATCAAGCTAGCGCAGCCTCTTTTTATCCTGGCGTAAAAGCATATCATAAAAACGGATCTAGCGTCTGGAAAGCTGCTCTAAATTACAACAACAATAAATTGTTCCCTTATGTTTACTACGGAAAAGAAAATAGGGAGCTTCAAATAGCTGGCGGGGCTTTGCTTAATTTTTCAACACCTGACAACCTGTATAGAAACTCCTATTTTGATTCCAGTTTATGCATTGGTTCTGAACACGAGCCTTTTTCTGTTAACTATTTTCTCTTGCCTGAAAAGCAGTATTTTTATGCTCTATTTTACAATATGATCGGGCTAAGTATTCTTTATGAAGAAACCGAAAATTCCTACTCATATTTAAATAATAAAACAACCTACTCTCTATTCGGCCAAATTGATCTTCCAAAGTACTACTTAAATACTAAGTTAAAGTCTGCCATCTATTTTTCAAGTGCACAGGAGCAATTTCCAAATAGCTCAACAACTGCTTACTCTGCAAAAGGCTATCACGTATCGGCTAAAATACCATTAAATATAAATATTATTAACAATGAAAAACAAACTCACATCGTTGGGGTTTCTAAAACGTACTGGGACTGGAAAGATGGAATTGCACCTGTCTCTTCTCCCGAGTCTTATTTTTTATATTATTATCAGGCGCTCTCCGAATTAAAAAATCAGGTATCTGCTGATAATTTTACTCTAGAATATGAAGGTGTTTTTGAAATAGACCCGACTACGTTGTCAGCATCACTAAAAAAATCGTATTCGCCAAACATTTATCTTGCACAGTGCGGAGGAGCTTATAAATTCAATCGCTATACTACATTCTCCTTAAGCTTTTTCAAGTGTTCTAGCATGCCAGGTATAACCATACTCGCAAACCTTGTATTTAAGGAGTGCTTTTTCATATGAAAATAAAAATTTTAGCTTTCATGCTTTTATTATTTCTTTCGAACGCAAGCCCTGTTGTTGCAGAGCTATCAATATCAAAGATTTCCCTAAAAAGCTTTGGCACATCTGCAAGTAGTCAAGGCATTAACTCTGCTTCTTTCAGGCCCGAAAGCACTTCCGGGCTTTCAATAGTGGATATGAATACAGACTCACTACTGTCCGGTAAAAAATCAACATAAAGAAAGCTGTAAAAAATCGTTAGATTTTGGAACTTTATCGTGGCGAAGCCCTAATAAATCAATAAGATGCTGCCTAAAAAACAAAGTTTCGTGAAAA
>Ga0233447_1000434_pt1 | contig 47833 bp, 47 predicted proteins | sample SI_124_October20_3_FD_183014 | JGI IMG/M metagenome (GOLD analysis project Ga0233447, IMG submission 183014) | Seawater microbial communities from Saanich Inlet, British Columbia, Canada - SI_124_October2016_135_MG | ecosystem: Environmental > Aquatic > Marine > Inlet | place: Canada: British...
CAGAGGAGGTCAATCCGTAAAGTTTACCTTGCCATTCCATAAGATTATCCCTGGGTGTTGAACCATCAACACCATGCCATTCAAATTTTTTTGTAAAATTGTCGCTTGCAGGATGGTATTCAAATAACACACCATGAGCCGGTCCGGGATCAATAAGGCCACCTCCGGATGTTAATCCATATAAATTATCTCCCAAGACAGTCAATCCACCCCAGGGCAATTCTCCGTCAGTTCCTCCAAAATCGAATTTTTTGGTTAAATCTTCAACATCAGGATCGTATTCAAAAAGAGTTCCTTTCCCATTTAATCCTCCCATTGGAGCTAATCCATAAAGCTTTCCACTAAATTCAACTAAATGGTCATTTGAAGGAGAATGGCCATTTTCTCCGTTAAAGTCGATTTTTTTATCCAGGATTCCAGTTACCGGGTCAAATTCGAATAGCACACCGTTATCTGTTAATCCTCCCCGTGATGTAAGTCCATATAGTTTTCCATTATGCTCCATCAGTGTACCCCATGGCCACTGTCCATTAATTCCATCAAAACTATGTATTTTTGTAAATTCATCCGTAACAGGATTTATTTCGTATATCATACCAGATGTCCAGTCTCCGGCAAAGGCTGTCATTCCATAAAATTTTCCACCAAATTCCAGAAGCCCACCATTAGGTCTTCCATATCGGAACGTATTATTGAAGTCCAGTTTTTTTGCAAAAACTCCGTTGGTTGGTTCATACTCAAAAAGGGTACCTTCTCTGACTGCTCCACCATAACGAGTCAATCCATATAGTTTACCATTCCATTCAGCAAGAGTACCCATGGGATTATTGCCTTTGGCAACATCGTTTAAATCTACTTTTTTTACAAATGTGTTTGTAATAAGGTCGTATTCAAATAAAACTCCGTGATCGGTTATTCCTCCATAAGCAGTAGTACCAATAAGCTTATCGCCATATTTTATCAAACCGCCATACGGATGGGCTCCGCTCAATCCACCAAAATCATATATTTTATTGTAAGTACTTGTTGAGAGGTCAAACTCAAATATTACCCCTGAATTACCTGGCATAAATTCATTTCCGGTAATAACATTTGAATTAGATTCATTATCACCACCAAAAGTTGTCATTCCATAAAGATTATTGCCAATTGCAATTAATCCACCATAAGGGTGTGCACCATTGCCACCATCAAAATCAAATATTTTTAAGTAAATATTTGCTTCGGGATCATATTCATAAATTACTCCATAGTTATTGTCTCCACCCTTTATGGTCATGCCATAAATCTTGTTATTTAATACTAATAAACTCCCCCAGGGTTGGATTCCATTTATTGCTCCGTCAAAATGAACAATTGTATTCATTGTCCTGGTTACAAGATCGTATTCATACATATAACCATCTTCATAATCTCCTCCAACATGAGATGTACCATATAGTTTATCATTCAATAATACCGGAGAATTTATTGGAGCGATAATTCCTGATACTTCCTGATATCCTTCTTCAAAATTATATTTGTACAATGCTCCTGGCCTGTTAGGACTTCCAAAGCGTGCTGTACCATAAAGATCCCCTTCATATTCAATAACACCGCTATTGGGAGCGAAAGCCATATCATTCTCATCTGAATTAACCCTTACAAAATCGTATAAATTAGTGAAGACATTTTCTGCGGGGTTATATTCAAATAATACACCGCTGCCAGACCCTCCCTGTGATGTTGTTCCATAAAATTTTTCATTATAGAGAAAAAGTTTTGTAAACATTGGTTTGGAAGCATTAATAATTGGTTGCTTTTCAAATTCTTTTACAGCTACCAAATTAAGTCCCGAATCATCGGTTTTAAATACAACTCCGACATTGTCTTCGCCTCCAAGTGCTGTAGTTCCCCACAGTTCCTGAGTATGTGCACTTTTGTTTAACAAAGCAAAACAAAAAGTAATAAGTAAAATTGTTGTAATTTTTAATAATTTCATAATTAAGTTGAATTTGGTTTAAAATGAATTCAAAGTTTTTATTTAGAAAGAAAATAGCGTGGTTTAAAATGTTGCGATAACTTCAGATAGTAATTCCTAAAATAGAAAAAGTATCAGCTTTTAATGTGCCATTTTAGATGGCAAGACCATTATTATCACAACCTTCTCGAATTCAATGAAATACAATTTACAACTATATTTTTTAAAATGCAATAGCTAAAATTATTGCATATTTATACAATCAGTGATTTATGCGTAGGGAAATTCAACCTTTCGTGAGCATTATTAAAAAGGGCAGCTCAGCAGACACTCTTTTGTGTTTAAAAATGTTTAAGGAAATAATTTAGAAAGGCTCGGTTGATAATGTATTAAAACAATAAAATCAACTCTTATCAATCAATCTTAGACCGTCTGATTCAAAATTAATAAGTTTTTTCCTGTACAATCCGCCAATGGCTTTTTTGAAATTCTTTTTGCTAATCCCGAACATAGATTTTATCATTTCAGGTGAAGTTTTATCCGACACTGCCAAAAAACCATTATTGGCTTTGAGCTCATTTAATATTTTTTCGGAAATGGCATCTACTTTTTCGTAGCCGGGTTTTTCCAGTAGCAGATCAATTTTTTCATCTTCACGTACTTTGCTAATAAATCCTGCTACTTTTTGACCTACCAAAAGTGGCTGAAAAACCTGGTTTTTGTAAAGCATCCCCCAATGTTCTTCATTAATAATGGCTTTGTACCCCAGATCAGTTTCATCAGTAATTATTAATTGAACTTCATCACCAGTTTCATATTCCGGAGGTGTATTATCTAAAAATTTGTCGAGTTTGGCCGAAGCTGCAATTCGGTTGGTTTGATAGTCTAGAAAAATATACACCATGTACGATCTTCCTTCAACCATATCTGATTTCTGTTCGCGAAAGGGAACCAATAAATCTTTTGGCAGTCCCCAGTCAAGAAATGCACCAAAACGACTAATAGCAACAGCTTTTAAGAACGCAAACTCACCAACTTTTGCATGTGGAGTTTCAGTAGTTGCTACCAAGCGATCTTCCGAATCGGTATAAACAAAAACCGATGCCTGATTGGAATTCCTTACCTCTTCGGTAATAAATTTTTGAGGCATCAAAATTTCACCTAAGTTTTCACCATCCAGATAAAATCCATTGTCGGTTTCCCGGACTACCTCAAGTGTATTTATTTTACCAATTTCAGCCATAATTTTATGATGTTTTTACAAATCTTTCAGATTATTCAATACTGCTTGTGAAACTTGAAATACAGTGCCGTGCCGGGTTCCTTCAGGGAATTTAATTTGATCCGAGATATCTTCCCAGTTAATTAAGTCGGAAGATCGAACTGCACCCATTTTATGTTTTTGGTACTTGTCGAAATAAACATTCCAATAATCACCAATTTTTACTGGTGTTGGTCCTTCTGCCCAATATTCACCTGTAATTGCTTCAGTAGGTTTGCTGTAATTTTGGGTTAATTCATTGCTTGTGGCAATCCTGATATTTTTTTCAGGAGGATAACGTGTTTCATCTTTTAAAAACAAAACATATTTATCGTTTTCATTAATTAGCGTTCCGTCGATTACATTAAAACCCTGATCGTAAAAAAGTTTTGTTTCGCTAAAAATTGTAAAATCTTTGGTGGTAACATAATACATCCGGTGGTTATTTCCATTGTCACCAGATTTTTCGGTTTTGGGAAACCTGCCCGGTATTGTGGTTGACCAGAAAATCAGGTACTGTTTTGAACTTTCGTCGTAAAAAACCTCCGGGGCCCAGCAATTTCTAGCTTCCGGTTCGTGTTCCATTACCGGAATATTTTTTTGTTTCGACCAGTGAATTAAATCATCTGATACAGCATATCCAATATTTTTTTCCTTCCAGCTTACGGTCCAAACCATGTGAAATTTTCCATCAGAACCAGAAATAATACAAGGATCGCGCATCAATTTATCTCCGCCAACTTCGGGTGTCAAAAACGAATTATTATCATTCAGCGCTTCCCATTTCAATCCGTCATAACTGAAGGCAAGGTGCAAACCATCTTCACCGTTTCCAACGAAATATGAAAACAAATAAACGTTATCTTTTTGTTGCGCACCCACATTTAAAACGAAGATTAAAAGGAAAAAAGTAATAATTATTTTTTGAAATTTCATTGACTAAACTTTAAACTAATAAATCAACCTTTTTACTGAACTGAAACTGAAAACTGCCAACTTTACTTTAACCTCCCGAACGTTTTACCTTGTATCCTTCTTTCTTTAGAATCTCCATTATTTTATTACAAAAATCGCCTTGAATCAGAATTTCGCCGTTTTTTACTGTTCCACCAACCCCGCACTTTGTTTTCAGCAATTTACCAAGTGTTTTTAAATCGTTTTCCGAGCCTGTAAAACCTGTCACGAGCGACACACTTTTCCCCTTTCGTTTTTTCCTGTCAAGACTAACCTTTAAATTTTGTTGTTGCGGAGGAAGTGTTTTCTGTTCTTCTTCATTTTCATTTTCATACTGAAAATCGGAATTTGTAGAAAAAACTACACCCAATCTATCTTTCCAATCGTTTGACATTTATTTTTTTATTTCCAGATAATCAACAAACTTCCAATAATATACGCAAAAACCCACCATCCGTAGGCAATCTTAGAAAATAATAAAACCTTTTTACTCACAAAAGAATTTGATCCTTCTTTTAAATATACTCTCCAAACAATAACCAAAACAATGAACATAATAAAAAGTGCAAAATATCCAATACAACCGTGCAGTGTAAAAGGTGTATTTTTAGACCCAAACATCATAAAAATTGTTGCAATAATATCCAGAATAACACCCAATGATAAAAATAATAAAACCCCTGGCGAAATCATTTTAAATTGTTGAAGAGAGATACTCGCTATTCCATAAGAAAGTAACGCACCTGTTATTATAAATGCCCCGGTAATAGAAATTGGGTTCATCTGCTTAAATTGTCAAAATATTGTATAACAAAGATAATTTTCTGTAACAAACTAATTATGTATTTCACAAATTTCTTTGTTACCGATTGTTTTTCGACTGATTAATCTATTATAAATAAATTCAGATGTTGTTTACATGAATTTGTATGAGATGTAGTTTTTATTTGATTTTATTATCCTTCATTCATTTTTGTCAAAGCTTTTTTCATACGTTCCAAATAATTGTCAATTTGTTCTTTCTCTTCAAAACCAACAATCATCATATCTACACTTCCCAATCCCAATACAAATCGAAGTGAATTGTCAATTTTTTCACTGTCGTCGCGCAGTTTTCCGTTGCCAACCAGTTTCATTCCAATAACCCCTTTCCCTGCTTTGTGCAGTTGGTGAATTACTTTTACCACCTCTGCCGGATCCGGTTTGTCCATTGCAATTCCGTACGGATTAATGCGTGCATGAAGTACATCTACCCAATCACTTTTAACGGCATCATGCATGGCTTCCAACGAGTGAACAGAAACTCCGTGAGCCCGAATTATCCCCTTCGCTTTTAAATTTTCTAAAATATCCATTTGGGGTTTCATAGTTTCTGTCCAGTTCTCATCGACCATACAATGTATTTGAACCATATCGAGATAATCTACATTTAATTCTTTTCTGAAACGTTCAACAACAATGTCAGCATCAGGTCGTTCGGGTTCGGGAATACCTCCGCCCCGGAACCAGATTTTTGAAGAAAGCATCAAATTTTCGCGTTCCATTTTTTGCAGAGCTTCGGCAACCATATCGTGTGTTCCGTACGTATCGGCACAATCGAACATACGAATTCCTTTTTCGTAGGCATGCCTTAACAAAGCAACGCTCTTATTTCTATCTTGTTTTGTAAGAAAAGAAGTTCGGTTTCCGGCATGTACTCCAGTTCCTATCCCCAACATTGTTGTTTCAATCGCTGAATTGCCCAACGTTACTTTTTGCAATGGGTTTGTCGAAATTAGTTTTGCCGAATTAGCAGACAAAGGATTTGAAAACAAAACATGTGCAGTACCCATGGAAAGTGCACTGACAAATTTCCTGCGGTTCATGTTCGATTTTATCATTTCAATATTTTTGATGACAATATAATTAATAAAACTTGCAAGCTAAAATTATTTTTCAGCAAATATTTTAAATTGATTTAACCACTTTTGGGTTTGGTTTTTAAACATGCCGGGCATTAATTTAGCCATCAATTTTGGCATAAAACCACGAAACTCTAAATATTCCAATTCAGCATCCCAACAAGTAGTATTTTCTGAAGTTGAAATGAAGATATTTTTCATTGTATTTTTCATCTCTTTAGCTTCGTAACTTCCGGTAAACTCATCAGGCAGATTATTCACTAAAATGGTCTCTTCTAAAATCATTTCACGTTTACCAATCTTATAAATCATTTTTGATTTAGCCCCTTTTGTACCGGGAGTTCCACTTAAATGTTCAATGTCCAAAAAACCATCTTGCCACTCTTTCAGGTTATCAGGATTATTAAAAAGTTCAGCTACTTTATTTTTGGGAAGATTAATTTCTACGCTGCACGAGAATTTCATAATCAGATTTTAATAAGATAATTAATAAATACTTTTAAAATAAATAAAATAAAAACAGGAAAACATGTAAAATGTTTTCCTGTTTTAAATTAAACTTAGTAAAAAGTGCTATTGAATATGATTATTTATTTGCTCAATAATTCGTCGTTGATTGTCCCACCTTTTAAGGAATCCTGATTAACTTTTATTTCAACCTCATCTTTAAAACAGATGGTTTTGGCTGGTTTTTTAACGATAATATTATTGGTAATAATTTTCTCGACCGGATTACTTTTTTTAACTAAATCGATTTTATTGCCAATTTTTAAACCGAGGATATAAAAAATCGAAGATATAAGAATAATTGCTTTCATTCGTTTCTGTTTTCAAGTGAAGGAAATTCCTTCGTGGCTTCTGTTCTAAAATCTAACGCCAAATTATGCAATCATCAGTAAACAGAGAAATAAAATCTGTGAACAACCGTAATTATTCTGCAAACAGCAGATTCTTTTCTGCAAAAATAAATGAGAAGTTTATGAATTGATTAAGATAATGATTCGGAAAGACATCGGAAAACAAAAGAGTTTAGCAAAAACTGTTAATATGACAACTAATGTTGATGGTGAAAAAGCCACACAATGTAATTATTAACTATTCTTAATTTTTTGTTGCCTTCCAATGAAATAATATAAAACGACTCCAATAATCCACAATAATAAAATTACCAAAACCCAGATAATTTTGTTATTGCCACTGAATTCACTTTTCAAAACATCAATAAGAGCTATAATTGGAATAATTAACAAAACGGGTACAGAAATAAGTATTATAATTATTTCCTGAGGTCCAATAAATCCGCAAATTTCCATGGTTAACTATTTTTTGGTGAATAGTAAAATTAAAATTACCAAAAATCCAGTAGTTTTTCAAAGTATTAAAAAATACTTAAATGAGTTATGACAATTTTATTTGTGCCAGATATTCAAAATGCTCACCTTTTTCAATTAAAGTACATTTTAAGTTCAGGCTTTTTACAATTTTAGTAAGTGTGTCAAAATCGACAAACAACCATTTAAATTTGGCAACTAATTTTTTATAAGTTACTACATACTCCATTTCGCCGTAATATTTTGGGTTGGCAAGATCAATCCACAGCGAACCATCTTCCTCTTCAAACAGGTATTTTATATCGGATGAGTCAATTAAAATCTGCCCGTTTTCGTTTAAAAGTGTTTTTAAATGAACAAGGAGTTTTTTTAATCCTTCAATGGTTTCGCCAATTCCGGCTCCGTTCATTAAAAGTAAAATGGTATCATATTTATTGTTTGAGAAATTAAAGATATCATCGCAAACAACATCTCTAATTCCTCGCTTTTTAATAACTTCTGCAGCCAACTCTGATTGTTCCAAAGCAGTAACTTCGAATCCTTTTTCTTGTAAAACAATAGAATGACAACCCGCCACAGCTCCAATATCCAGAACTTTTCCTTTACAAAGTTTTAAGGCAGTTTGTTCAATTGCAGGCATCTCTTTTTCTTTTCTGAAAAGATAAGCAACCGGAATTATCTCGTCTTCGGTATAATTGCTGTTAATTATTAAATCGGAAGCTTCTCCGTATTCAAAAAAATCTTTAATTGCCTGACCAAAAGGATCGTTCATAAAAATAAAATTTGTGCGAAGGTAAAGTATATTTTTTCTATTTTTGACGGCTAAATCAGAAAAACCTAAGAAACATGTTCAAAGTAATTTTCCTTTTTTTTATTTCTATTATTGTATTTTCAGGATCTTCTCAAAAAAGTGAATTTTCAGATTGGCGCGGTCCAAATAGAAACGGAATTTACGAAGAAACTAACCTTTTAAAATCTTGGCCCGACGAAGGTCCGGAGTTGATTTGGTCGTTCGAAGATCTTGGATTTGGGCATAGTGCGGTTGCAATTGCCAACGAAAAGGTTTATGTAACCGGTATTAAAGATTCTACAGCTTCCGTGGGTACACTTTTTACTTTCGACTTTGAAGGTAATTTACTTTGGGAAAAAGATTATGGAAAAGATTTTACTTTGAATTTCCCTGGAACACGAGCGGCTCCAGTTATTGTTGATGATTTGATTTATATTGAAAGCGGAATGGGAGCAGTTTATTGTTTAAGCAGTAAAAATGGAGATGAAATCTGGTCGGTTGATTTTATTATGGATTTAGGAGTTGATTCTGTGATTCAATTTGGTTATGCTGAGTCAGTTTTAGTAAATGGTGAAAACTTGATCTGTGTTCCCGGTGGTAAAGAAAATAATGTAGTTGCTCTTAATCGTTTTTCGGGAGAAATTGTTTGGAGTTCCGAAGGATTTCAAGAACCTGCTACCTACAATTCTCCAATTCTTATTAATCGAAACGGGCAAAATTTAGTTATTGCAATGACTTCCGGTTCAATCATGGGAATCGACTCAAATACAGGCGAAATGTATTGGCGGGTAGAACAAACACAGCAAAATAAAATACATGCAAACACCCCAATTTATTCTGATGGCAAACTGGTGGTTTCAAGTGCCGATCCAACCGAAAAGTCTGGTCTGGTTCAGTTGGAACTTTCTGAAGATGGTAAAAATGCCGAGGTAGTTTGGAGGAATAAAAAATTTCGGAATTTAATGGGCGGGCTGGTAAAAATCGATTCTTGTATTTATGGCTCTGCATACATGAAAAACGATTGGCAGGTTATTGATTGGAACACGGGCGAAATGCTGGTTCAAAATAAAGATTTAAGTGGAGGCTCAATAATTTATGCCGATGGATTATTTTATTGCTATGCCGAAAGAGACGGCGAAATTGCGCTGGTTGATGCTGCTCCCGACAAATTTGAAATAATAGACAGATTTAAAGTGCTACTTGGTACTAAAGAACATTGGGCGCGCCCCGTAATTGATAACGGAATTTTGTATGTTCGTCACGGCGATGCATTAATGGCTTATTCAATTTCTTCAAAAAATTAATAATGAAAAAATATTTTATATTCTTTTTCTTTGGACTATTTCTTTTGAATGCATGTTCAGAGTCAAAAGATAAACCATCTCAATGGCGCGGTCCCGATAGACAGGGAATTTTTTATGAAACCGGTTTGTTGAAAACATGGCCTGAAAACGGACCGGAATTACTTTGGAGTTTTGAAGGACTGGGTGCCGGACACAGCAGCGTTGGTATTGGAAACGACCGTGTTTTTATAAACGGGATGCCAGATACTTTGGGTGTTCTTTATTCATTCGATTTGGATGGAAATTTGCTTTGGGAAAAAGTTTACGGGGAAGAGTGGCACGAGAGTTACACAGGTTCAAGATCAACTCCTCTGGTTGTTGACGATGTTGTTTATCTCGAAAGTGGAATGGGAGTGGTTTATTGTTTAAATGCACTTTCGGGTGAAATAATTTGGGAAGTTGATTTGCCAAATAAGTTTGACGGCCAAAATATTCAGTGGGGAATGACAGAATCGCTGCTAATTGATGGCGACCAGTTAATTTGCACGCCCGGAGGTGAGGTGAATAATATGGTAGCACTTAATCGTCATTCTGGAGAAACAATCTGGACCAGTCCGGGGTTTAAAGAACAATCGGCTTATTGTTCTCCGGTTTTGGTTGTACACAATAATACGAGGCTTGTTGTTACAATGACATCAACTTCGGTAATTGGAATTGATGCCGACACCGGCGAATTTTATTGGCGCGAAGAACAATTGCAGGGAAATTTAATACATGCCAATTCTCCGGTTTATTCCGACGGAGTAATATATTTCTCAAGTTCATCGGCAAAACAAAATTGTGGTTTGCTGGCATTAAAATTATCTGAGGACGGAAAAAGTGTAAGTCAACTTTGGCGGAATGAAAATTTTCGAAATCTGATGGGAGGAATTGTTATAAAAGATGGTTTTATTTATGGCGGAAAATATCGCAAAAAAGAGTGGTATTCAATAAATAAAAATTCGGGCGAAGAAACTTTAATATCGGAAGAATTTGATACAGGCGTTATTGTTTCTGCCGACAGTTTGTTTTATTGTTACAACGAAAAGGGACAAGTTGCTTTGGTTGATATTGGGCCAAACAAATTCGAAATTAAAAGTTCATTTGACGTTCCTTTGGGAACAGATCAACATTGGGCTCACCCGGTAATTCATAACAAGCGAATGTATATCAGGCACGGAAATGCGTTGATGGTTTATAATATATCGCGATAGTTTTTAGACATTTAGAGATGAAATATGAAACAAAATGGTAGTGTCAAGCATGAAATATCTGGCCGTTATGCTGAATTCATTTCAGCATCTCCTTAATAGAAAGTAGATTCCGAAACAAGTTCGGAATGACAAACCCGAAATTTGAAGTTTGACTTGACAGTAGTATGTTTCATAAAATATTAATTTTAAACAGTCTTTTATTAATTCAGTTAATTATGAAAAATTTATTTGTGGCCGTTTTTATACTTTTTGTAGCTGTTGTTCAGGCACAAACCGTTACAAAATATTCTCCAAAAGATTTGGAAAGCTGGCAAAGTTTAGGTGCGGGCTTAGGTTATGTAACCCACAACCAGTTTATGATGGAAGAAGTGGAAGGAAGTATTGGTTTTATGATTTTTTCACCCGAAAAATACAACGATGTTGTGTTGCGCTACGAAGTGATGACAATGAACCCAGCTACTGTTTTGGTTGCATTGTTGAATGCTTCCGACATGGGAAATTCTATCGGTTTAACAATCTCGGACGATAACAAAGGCAGCTTTGGTTTTTGGACAAAAGAGGCAGAAGATTACATGTTTGGTTTTCGTGTGGTAGCACACAATTCTACGCCGTTTTTGCGCAAACATCCTGCTACTGAAGGAGAAAGTACAACGATTGGTTTAGCTGAAAAAGATATGATGCATTCGGGTTGGAGACACACTGTTGAACTTGGGAAAAAGGGCAAAAAACTCTGGCTGAAAATCGATGATGAAACAGTAATTGATGTTACCGACGAAAAACCGCTGGATGCAGGAAAAATTTCAATTCGTGTTCGTGGAACTGCTGGCATTTTAGGAAAAAGTATGATTCGTAACCTAGAGATTATTGGGGAACCAGTTAAGTAAAAACATTACGTTGATAAAATATTATTATCGCAAAGAACCGTTCTTAAATAAAAAGAGAACGGTTCTTTTTTTGCATTTAAAAGTTAATCTTTCCAACTAAGAAAGTAACCGCTTTCCCTCCAATTTCAACTCGGTTACCTAAATTTTTGCAATGCAAAATTCCACCACGGGCAGATATTTGTTTGGCAATCATTTGAGTTTTATTCAATTGTTCTGACCAAAATGGAATTAACATGGTGTGCGCTGAACCCGTTACTGGATCCTCGTTTACGCCGACTGCCGGGGCAAAAAAGCGGGAAACAAAATCGTACTTTTCTGATTTTGCTGTTGCAATAATTCCACGGGTTTTCGATAAAATTATTTTTTGAAAATCCGGTTGCAGATTTAGAATATCCGTTTCATTTTCAAAAATTAACATGATATCATCGCGCCCTTTAAAACATTTTTGTGCTTGAAAATTAAAAGCCGATTTTAAGTTTTCAGGAGTTTCAATTTCTTTAACTTTCGATGAAGGAAAATCAAGTACTATTAAATCGTTTTCCTTTTTCACTTTTAAAATTCCACTTCTCGATTCAAACAGAATTTCTTTTTCAGAATAATTTAAATGCTGAAATAAAACATGCGCAGTTGCCAAAGTTGCATGACCACATAAATCAACTTCAGCCGCCGGTGTAAACCAACGAATATGAAATCCGTTTTTAGTTGGAATAAAAAATGCAGTTTCAGAAAGATTGTTTTCGAGGGCAATATTTTGCATAATTTCATCCGAAAGCCAACTTTCAAGCGGAATTACTGCTGCCGGGTTTCCCGAAAAAATCTTATCTGCAAAAGCATCGATTTGGTAAATAGAAAGTTTCATGAGTTTTAAGTTTAAAGTTCAAGGTTCAAAGTTTAAAATTCCCAAATCCGAGTTTCGAGTTCTAAGTTTTTAAAAAATGAGATACGGTACTTAAACCTAAAATTTAACCGTTAATTTCAAATTAACCTTCCGATCGGTTAAATAGTTGGGTACAGCAAATTGGTCGCCCCAAATACTTGACACCCAGAAATAGGAAATTGTATTATTGATATTCAGTAAGTTAAATACTTCAAGACTAATCCACAAATCGTTAACGTGTCGCAAAAGATTTCTGTTAACAGGGTTTGCCGAACTTATCAGCACTTTCGAAAATCCCAGGTCAATTCTTCGGTATGCAGGCATTCTAAATACATCCTGATATCTTTCCGAATTGGGAGGTCCGGTTGGAAGGCGCGCACCGTAAAATCCCGAAAGTTGCATTTTGTACGATGGATTTCCGGGCAGATAATCCTGAAAAAACAGACTGAAATTCATCCATTGATCTGTTGGCCGCGGAATAAAACCGTGTCCGTCGTCAAGAATATCCTCTTTGGTTTGCATAAGCGATAAACTCGCCCACGACTGAACCCCACTCACAAATTCACCATTAATTTTCATGTCAATCCCGGTGGCATAACCAACAGCTTCCTGATCTGCCAGATACCTGATTCGCACGTTATCCACCTGGTAAGGGATTAACCGGCTCATATATTTATAATAAGCTTCAGTTGTAAACCTGAACGGACGGTCCCATGCGGTAAAAACGTAGTCGGTTCCGGCAACCACCTGGTACGAGCGTTGCGCTTTTGCATCGTAATTAATAGTGCCGTCAGGATTTTTTAGTTCTTTAATAAAAGGAGATTGGTTGTATAATCCGGCGGATAAACGGAAAGAGATTTTATTTTTCCATTCGGGGAAATAACTTAACGAAACCCGTGGACTAACAAGTAATTCGTTGTTAAAATCCCAGTAATTAAATCGCACACCACCGTTAAAATATAAATCGCCGCTCCCCAGATAAACACTGTACGTATCCTGGATAAATCCTGTTAAACGATTCGAACTTATTTTATTGGTACTGTTGAGTGTATAATACAATTTAACTTCAGAATCGGAGTAAGGAATTGAATAACCTGTTGAATCACGGAAAATCCACTCATTGATATTATCTTCAATTTGTTCGTGTTGAAATTTTAATCCCCAGTTTACCAAGTGCTTATCGGAATTGAAGGCGCCCCGGTGTGAAAAACTGTAAACCATAGCATCGAGATAATTTCGAGCGTGGTTCAAAAATGAGCCAACCCCAAGGTTTAAAACGCTGTCACCAAACTCTTCCGAAGCCATGTTTCGCTCCAGTTGATTTAGATAATACTGACCTAAAATATCGTAAGTTTCTTTTTCGGTGGCATAATAAGCCGATGCAATAAATTTCAGGTTCAGATTTATATTGGGGTGGTAGTTTGCCGATAATGCACCAAGGTATGTTTTGAATTCGTCAATTTCCTGTCCTTCAAAAAATATGGTTGTATTGAGTGGTCTTTCCCAAGTACCAAATGTAGTTTTGCGTGTTTGTGGAATAAAACGGTATTCGTTATGAGCGATATTCCCCAGGAACGAAATATTAAATTTTTCGGAAAACTGGTAAGTAATGTAGGTTTGAAAATCCATAAAACGTGGGTCGTATGTACCTTTTTCGTCGAGGCTACCAAGCATGTAACGGTTAGTTTTGTATCGGAACCCTGAAATATGTGCCAGTTTCCCTTTTAAGGCAACATCTTCGAAATGAGCCGTTGCACCCAACATGCTCACCGAAGCAGAACCCCTGAAATCGCTTGGTTTTCGGTATTTTATATCTAATACCGACGACATTTTGTCGCCATATTTTGAGCTGAAACCACCTGCCGAAAATTCGATAGTAGAAACAAGATCACTGTTTATAAAACTCAGCCCTTCCTGCTGTCCTGCCCTGATTAGAAATGGCCGGTAAATTTCAATGTCGTTTACATACACCAGGTTTTCATCGAAATTGCCACCGCGAACTGTATATTGAGAACTTAATTCGTTATTTGTTGAAACACCGGGCAAGGTTTTTATTAATGCTTCAACTGCTCCGGTGGCCGCATCTGGCAGCACGTCCATAAATTTCGGGTCAATCCTGGTAACGTTTCCACCATTCCGGCGTTGCTCTAAAACCATAACTTCTGCAAGCTCCTGGTTAGTAATCTTCATTAAAATGTTTACTAAAATATCTTCTTCCGCATCAGCATTTACAGTGTCCGAAACTGTTTTATATCCAATTGATGAAAAGACTACAATAATATTTTTTTGCGCCGGGATACGAAGCAGGAATTCACCTTTTCGGTTCGAACTGGTCCCAATTGGGTAATCTTTTAACCCGATATTTACCATATCGAGAGGCAATCCTTGCTGATCTTTAATTACCCCTTTTAATGTAGCATTATTACTTTGCCCAAACAACATTGTGTTTTGGAAAGCAAGTAAAATAAGTATGATAAAAAGCTTGATTTTCATCTTCGGCACAAAACTAATAATCCAATTTTATATTCAACTTTTTATTGATAAATAAATTGTGGACAGACTGATAATTTTATATAACCACGGCAATCGGCATTTGTTTTTACGCGGACTTGGGAAAGTCCGTTTCCCGGATCCTGAGAATCCTTTCTCCGGATTTTAGTGAAATTGAATTTGTTTGCTGAAACCGGGTTGTTAATAATGTGGCAGTTTCCCTTGGATCGATTGAAAAGGTTGGGAAGAGGGCAATATGAAATTGAGTTTAAAAATGACAATCTGTTAAAACCTTATCTCAATAAAAATAACCTTAGTAGAAATTTGTCATCACCCGGAAAATAACCTTATTAACTTTATTTTTTACCGTATTTCTCTGAACGCAAAATCGATACAGGTTTTACAAAATGCGTGTACAGGTTATTATATTCAATCTTTATAATTAATAAGGTTTGGTGTCGCTCAATACAAAAATTGCTACTAAGGTTTAAATCCTAAGGATAAGGTTTTTATGAATCTGAAATTCACAATTCCTTTTCTTCTCTCCTGAAGTTATTGTAAATTGAAATTAAAGGCAGTTATTTTTTGTCTCGGATCCGGAGAATCCCTTCTCCGGATTTTTGGTATTGATCAAAAAAAAACAAGAACGACCAATCATCCTTGTTTTTCTAACCTAACCAAATCTATTTCTATGAAAAAACTCTACTAATCCTTAAAAATCCCTTTACAAATGTATAACAGAAATAAGTTAACACTTCCCAATCAAAGTTAAAGAATGTTAATACTTAATTTTCAACAGGATAAACAATATTGCACAGCTTTATCTTATACCGAATTTAATATATTTGCCAGCCGTAATTAAAATTGACAAGAATCAATAAAATCAAACAATCAATAATATTAACCGATGAATTCTAATTTTAAACCGGAGTTGAATTTTACGATTTCTTAATACAGCGCAAAGTGGTTAAACATAAACTAAACGTTATGTAACAGTTTAAAACAGTGTCGTATTCAATAAAAAAGGCACCGATTATAAAAAATAAGAATTACTTTAGCAAGCCGAAAAAATCGAGATATTTATTCTAATATTATAATTTAAAATACAATTTTATGACAAAGCATGTATATACTTTTGGAGCAGGAAAAGCCGAAGGTAAAGCAGACATGAAAAACCTCCTCGGAGGAAAAGGTGCAAACTTAGCAGAGATGAATTTAATTGGAGTACCGGTTCCTCCGGGATTCACAATTACAACTGAGGTTTGTACAATGTACAATGAACAAGGCCAGGAAGCCGCTTTTAACCTGATTAAACCAGAAGTTGAAGCAGCTGTTGCACTTGTTGAAAAATTAACAGACACAGTATTTGGTGACAAAGAAAATCCTTGTTTAGTATCTGTACGTTCAGGTGCAAGAGCATCGATGCCAGGTATGATGGATACTGTTTTGAATCTTGGAATGAACGATAATGCTGTTGAAGGTATTACAAAGAAATCTGGCAATGCTCGTTTTGCATGGGATTCTTACCGTCGTTTTATTCAAATGTATGGCGATGTGGTGATGGATATGAAACCAGCCAGCAAAGAAGAAATTGATCCTTTTGAAGAAATTATTGAAGGATTAAAAGAAGAAAAAGGAATTCAGTTAGATACTGATTTTACTGTGGAAGATTTACAGGAATTGGTTGCTCGTTTTAAAGCAGCGGTTTTAAAACTTACAGGTAAAAACTTCCCTACCGATCCTTGGGAACAATTGTGGGGTTCAGTTGCAGCTGTTTTCAATAGTTGGGGAAATGACCGTGCAATATATTATCGTAGAATGGAGCAAATCCCTGACGAGTGGGGAACTGCCGTAAACGTTCAGGCAATGGTATTTGGTAATATGGGCGCGAATTCTGGTACTGGTGTTTGTTTTACCCGTGATGCCGGAACCGGTGAAGATATTTTCAATGGTGAATATTTAATCGATGCACAAGGTGAAGACGTAGTTGCTGGTATCCGTACTCCGCAAGAAGTTACTTTGGAGGGTTCAAAAAGATGGGCTATTCTTCAGGAAGTTAGCGAAGAAGTACGTGCAAAAGATTTTCCGTCATTGGAAGAAGCAATGCCAGAAATGTACCGTCAGTTGAATGAAACTCAGCAAAAACTGGAAGATCATTACAGCGACATGCAAGACATTGAATTCACAATTCAGGAAGGCAAATTATGGATGCTCCAAACCCGTAACGGAAAACGTACCGGTGCAGCCATGGTAAAAATTGCCATTGATATGTTGGAAGAAGGTCGCATTGACGAAAAAATTGCTTTGGGAAGAATTGAAGCCGCTAAATTGGATGAATTACTTCACCCTGTTTTTGATACCGATGCAATGAAAGCTGCTAATGTTTTAGCAAAAGGATTGCCAGCGTCTCCGGGTGCTGCAACCGGTCAGGTTGTATTTTTTGCCGATGAAGCTGCAAATTATCCAGAGTCATTATTAGTTCGTACTGAGACTTCTCCTGAAGATCTTGAAGGAATGTTCATTGCCAAAGGTATTTTAACTGCTCGTGGTGGAATGACTTCTCACGCTGCTGTTGTTGCTCGTGGAATGGGTAAATGTTGTGTTTCTGGTGCAGGTGCTATTAAAATAAATTATAAGACTCGCGAAATGGTTATCGATGGAAAAGTTTTCCATGAAGGTGACTGGATTTCGTTAAACGGATCTACTGGTGAGGTTTATGATGGTAAGGTAGCTACAATGGAACCTGAAATGAGTGGCAACTTTGCTAAAATAATGGATTTGTCGGAGAAATTCACTCGCATGACAGTTCGTACAAATGCTGACTCTCCTGCCGATGCAAAAGTTGCACGCGACTTTGGTGCAAAGGGAATTGGACTTTGCCGTACAGAACACATGTTTTTCGAAGGCGAAAGAATTAAAGCAATGCGCGAAATGATTTTGGCAACTGAAGAAGTTGACAGACGCAAAGCATTAGATAAACTATTACCATTTCAACGTGAAGATTTCGAAGGAATTTTGGAAGCAATGGCAGGTTACGGAGTTACTATCCGTTTATTGGATCCACCACTTCACGAATTTGTTCCTCACGAAGAAGCCAACCAAAAAATTATGGCCGACGAAATGGGAATTACTGTTGCAGATGTGCAAGCATTGGTTGAAGACCTTCACGAATTTAATCCAATGTTGGGTCACCGTGGATGTCGTTTAGGAAATACTTATCCTGAAATTACAGAAATGCAAGCTCGTGCAATTATAGAAGCTGCTGTTAATTTAACTCAAAAAGGAATTGATGCCCGTCCTGAAATTATGGTTCCATTGATTGGAACTGTAAAAGAATACAAAATGCAGGCGGAAATTATTCACGCAACAGCGGCTAAAGTTTTTGAAGAAAAAGGCGCAAAATGTGATTACCAGGTAGGAACAATGATTGAAATTCCCCGTGCTGCGATGACTGCTGATTTGGTTGCGGCAGAAGCTGAATTCTTCTCGTTCGGAACAAACGACCTTACGCAAATGGCCTTTGGTTATTCACGCGACGATGCTGGAAAATTCTTACCTATTTACATTGAAAAAGGTATCTTGAAAAACGATCCGTTCCAGGTATTAGACCAGGAAGGTGTTGGACAATTAGTAAGAATGGGTACTGAAAAAGGACGCAGTGTTAAGCCAAACTTAAAAGTTGGTATTTGTGGCGAACATGGCGGAGAACCTTCATCAGTAATGTTCTGCGACAGCGTTGGAATGGACTACGTAAGTTGTTCTCCATACCGTGTACCAATTGCACGTGTTGCAGCTGCTCAGGCAAATTTGAAATAAACTTCTCATAACGAATATATTAGAAGCCGTTCAAAAATTGAACGGCTTTTTTTATGCGTATTTATACCTATGCAAGAAGGTAGTTCTACCTGTTTTTATTTTTAGCATAAACACCCTTTTAAGTTAGTTTTGTTATAAGCATTTTTGTTAACAATTAAAAACCAATATTCAAAATAGCTAAATGCTAAAAAGACAATCAAATATAGATATTTCTCAATTTGATAATTCCATATACTTCAGCACACAATTAGTGCCTCAATATCAAACCATCAAGATTTCTGAGCAAAATTGTCCAAAAACTTATTGTCCCTCCTTCCTGAAATTACGATGAAATAAAAAAATGGGGTACTTACGGATTACCCGTAAATAAGGGGTTCTTTTCAAGGGCCCCTTTATTTTTACAATAAAACAAGATTGTTTTTTAATGCATACACAACCAAACCTGCCATATTTTTCGTACCTGTTTTATCCAGGAGCTTTCTTCGAAAACCTTCAATGGTACGAACACTTAATCCTAATTTATCAGCAATTTCGGCAGCAGTAAATTCTTTGCAAATTAATTCCAAAACTTGTGATTCCCGATGACTAAGATGTGGTAGCAACGAAGAATTATATTTCCTTTTATTTTTAAAATTCCTGAACACAAGCGTTGAAATATCATCGGAAAAATAAAAATCTTTTTCCATCACTTTTACAAGGGCCATTTCCAATTCATCAGGATCGGCATTTTTCAATAAATAGCCGTTCACACCTTCATTTATCATGTGAAGTATAAACTGTTCATCGTCTTCCATGGTCAGGATAATAATCTTTAGTTCAGGATATAACTCTTTTATTTTAGGGGTAACCTCAATTCCGTCCATACCGGGCATTCTCAAATCAAGTAACACAACATCGGGTTGAGGTTTTGTTTCCTTGAGCAGCTCCAACAATTCGATACCATTTCCTGCCTCATAGGTTTCTTTCACAAAATCGAAATCGGACAACAATGCTTTTATTCCCTTTCGGAACAGTTTATGATCGTCGGTAACAACGATATTTATTTTTTTTTGTTCCATAACTTAGTACTCGGTTTTAAAACAAATTATTGCTCTGGTCCCTTTTCCTGGTTTTGTTTTTATTTTGAACATTGCCCCCAGAATTTGAGTACGACTTTCCAGGTTTTTAAGACCCAGACCCGTATTTAACTTTTCGTCCAGATCAAAACCCCGGCCATTATCTGAAACCGAAATGGCAATGTTATTCAACGAAAATCGAATGTTAATAAAAATTTGCGTAGCCCCTGAATGTTTAATGGCGTTGTTTATTAACTCCTGGACAATCCTAAAAACTGCCAACTCTTTTCCGCTTTCAAAACGTGATTGTTCACCGCTTTTCCAACATTCAATATTAAGCTGCCCCGATTTATTTACCCAGTTTGTTAATTCTTCCAACGCAAAATATAAACCCAGTTTTTCGAGAGAAGGTGGTAACAAAGCCCGCGAAATCCGGCGGACTTGCGTAATTACTTCGTCGAGATAGGATTTTGTTTCTCCGGCCAACTCCTTCGATTGTCCAAGTCCCGATTTTTTTTCTATCCTCCCAACATTTAATTTTACAACCGAAAGCATGGCCCCTACTTCGTCGTGCAAATCCCGGGCAATCCGGCTCCGTTCTTTTTCCTGCGATAAAACCGTGTTTTTCAGGATCTCTTCTTGTTGATCGGACTTAACTTTGTTTAACTCCAATTCTTTTTTTAACAACCTTTTCTGGTAAGTAACAAAAAAGAAAAAAATGGCCCCTGCAAGTAGTAACATTCCAAAGGTACCCACAAAATAGACCAGTACTAATTCAGCATTTTCAAAACCAAGCATAATAAATATAAATGTGCATTATTTGAATAACTCGAAAATAGTGAACAAAATTGATTTTCGAAGCTCAAGCCCAATATATTAAATATTATTATTCTATTACTTGGAACCCGAGGTTTTTAAATTTTTTGTTTTTATAAATCCGATGGATATTAGGATGTAAAAAACTACATTAAAAACAGAAAAAATCAAAATTGTAAATAATGTAAAATCAGTACTAAATTTTAAACTATAATCAAACAAAGCATAAAAAAATAAATTAGCTGAATAGTACAATAAAACCCCGGTATTAATCCAAACTAGTGGCTCCCGGGTAAGCTTTTTAATTTTTGCCTCCAGCATTATTTTAGAAAACAAAAGTATTGAAAATAGCAGCAAAATAATTGCCGCAATAGAACCTGTAAGGTTTGGAAAATCAAAAATACTTTGAATAAAAATCTCGTTTATTAAACAGAATAAAAGAAAAGAACTGATCAGTCCAATTAATAAGTTTTTAGGAATGTACCCTTTTAGTTCGTTAGAATAAAAAACAGTTAATATTAGTAATGATATGGGAATGTAAAAATGACCAACTGGCATGGTATTTTTAATCCAAAAGAAAGTAATAATTTTTGTCGATAATTCAGTAAAAACTCCAAAAAGGACGAAGAAAAATATATATTTAAATCGATACTTAATACTTTTATAATAAATAACACCAATTGCAAAAGCAATTAATGTACTTATCCAGTGGTATTTCATAAAAAGTATCAATTTTTTTAAATATCAAGAATTATATATGCTATTCTCGTCGCACAATGGTGGGCATAACTGACCCCAGTCGTACACATCAGAATCATCCTCTATAGATCTTTTAATAACCACTTCCGGCATTATCATTACATGCATTGATTTCGAAATACCAAACTCAATTTGAGCAACTTTTTTATTTTGCGTATTAAAAATTTCATATAGTTCAGATTTTGTAAGAAGATACGCATTTGGATAAATGTATTTTCTTACAACTGCCGATTCATTTCCGGCATCGGATTCTCCATTCCGCCACTTTCTGTACCTTCGAATACTTTCAATTACATCCTTAGTTTTTGATGAGAAATCTTCGTTCACTGCCGAGAGTTTAAAAACCGGTGTTTCATAATCGACATAAACATCGTTGCTGCCTTCTAAAAAAGCCGAAACCGCAAAAACACATAAAACCTGTTCCCCATTTTCATTTCCAGGTTCTAAGCCTAAATAAACCCTCACCCTGTTTTGGTTTTCCCCTGCTAAAATTTTATAGGTTTCCTTTTGAATTATTATTTGGGAAACTTTTAAGTTAAAGGTCAACTTCTCTTCTTCTTTAAAACTTTTTCTCCAGTTGTTTGCTTCTTGTTGTGGAATTTGGTCGCGTTTTAATTTTGAGTTCATAGTATTATGGATTTTTGGTTGACCTAAAAATAGCTAAAATTTCAATTAAAAACTTAAAAATAAAATTCAATTAAATAAAGTTTTTTTTGCGAAAAGCTTTTCTAAGGAAAATTTAGGCTTATTTACTTTTACCTGATTATCGAGAATTTAATAAAACAAAAAAAAACTGCTTTTTACAGCAGTTTTTAAAAACAAAAATCAATTCATAATTTAGTAATTAGTGCTTCTCGGAAAACTATTTATTTTTCAAGTGTTTTTTAGAAAATGTCAAGAACAAGGCTTGCGAAATCTTGAAAATCAAGGAGTTTACTTTCGTAAATGACTGTTTTCAAGATGAGCATAACGCAGTTATTGGCGTTTTCTAAGAGACACTAATTATAATAATCATCGTCGAAATAGTAACCATCGTTTCGGAAATCGTAGTTGTATGCAAAATACCGTTCAGGATAATGAACTAAACGATAACCATATTGTGAGTATTCAAAAAATAAGTTCCCCATCCTGAAATATAAATATCCGTTTATGTAAACCCGTTCATATCCGTATGGCAACTGTTCGAACACTATCCCAAAAGGTATGTCAACTAAAATGTAACCAATTCCGCGGCGGTACCTAAAAAAATGGCCGTTGTAACTATAATATCTGTTATGATTATGGACGAAGATACCAGGCCTAATCGTAAATTTCCTGATTACATGGCCATAAATTGAATGGTGGTAATAATTCTTATGAAACCTGTATGAATAAAAATTGTAGCCACCGTAATAGTCTCTCCAACTGCTGTGCGACCAACGGTAATTTTCCCAACTTCTGTTCCAATGATTGTGTTTCCTGTAATTGTAATTCAAGTAAAAGTTTTTGTCTTTCCGGTTATAATTCATGTTATTTGGCCGGTAACTTTTCGACCAGCTTTTTGAACTCCCCCGATAATTTGAGTTGGGTGAATATCGTTGGTCGTTATTATTATGTTTGTAAATATTCCGGGTATTATTAGAACTATTCCGGGTGGAAGTCCGGGTAGCCTCGTTTCTTGTGTTCCTTTGTTTAGAGGCGGTGTCAAAACCTTTATTGCGGGTTGAACTAACTGAGGCCCGTTCACGATTCCCTGTTTCGGATTTTTGCGATAAATTGGCACTTTTGCCCCGATTGTTCGAAGGAGTGGTTACCCGCTGTCTGTTTTGAACTGTTGCAGCTTTTCCCTGATTTCCACTTCTGTTTTGTGCTGCGGAACTTGTTGTAACCCTCCTGTTTGTATTTGAACTATTGCTTCGGGTTGCAACAGATTTTTGTGAAGTGCTTTTATTGGTACTCCTATTACTTTTTGTTACAGGCGTACTTTTACGCTGTAAGTCTCTTTTACTGGTAACAGAAATATTTTTGGGACTTCGTTTTGAGGAATCGTAATTTTTAAAAGTGCTTTTCTTTTGAACGGTGTTCGCGCGTTTCCTTTCAACCTTTTCAACCCGGGCTTTAGTTTTAGAATTCTGACTTGGCCGGCGTTGAGCAGTTGCAGGATTTGTTGATGCTATTATAACTGTTGCAAGAGTAACCATCGTAGCAAACAGCCTGATTTTTATTGTTTTCATGACTTTTCAATTTTAAATTCAACAATTTAATTGCTTTGCTCTTTGGCGCCTTTAAAATACCGGTAATAGTGTTGAGAGTTGCAAAGTATGTGCCAAACAAAAATTTCAATTGTTTGCATTTTTTCAAATCATTAATAATTAACACATTAATGCTTCTTTTTTTTTAAGCTATTTCTCTATACTTTTGCAGCGATTTTAATTTTTAATGAAAAGGATTTTAGCCATCGATTACGGAAGGAAAAGAGTTGGGTTGGCAGTTACCGACCCCGCTCAAATAATAGCAAACCGGTTAACGACTATTGCTACTCATACCATCTGGGATTTTTTAAAGGATTATTTTCAAAAAGAAAAGGTTGAAACTGTTGTTGTTGGTTATCCGAAACAAATGAACAACCAGGCTTCAGAAGCTGTTATTTATATTAATCCTTTTCTGAAAAAATTTCAATCGATATATCCGAAAGTTCATTTGGAAATTATAGATGAACGGTTTACATCGAAAATGGCTTTTCAAACTATGATTGATGGTGGAGTAAAAAAACAAAAGAGACAAGACAAGGCTATGGTAGATGCCATAAGTGCAACTATAATCTTACAAAATTATTTAGAACAAAAACGAAATCAAAAATGAAACGAAAATGAAATTTTTCATTCCAATTTTACAAGAAAATAAATTAAATTTCATCATAGTTCATTTTGGTTCGGTATAAAAAATATTAACAAAATGAAGTACCCGGTTACAGTTTACGGAGACCCGTTATTGCGAAAAACAGCTAAAAAAATTGACAAAGATTCTGAAGGCCTCAACGAGATAATTGAAAATATGTGGGAAACTATGTATTATTCTGATGGAGTTGGATTAGCAGCACCTCAAGTAGGGTTGTCGATCCGTTTATTTTTGGTTGATGGCACAACAGGTGCAGACGAAGAGCCTGAGTTGAAAGATTTCAAAAAAGTATTTATTAATCCTGAAATTATTGAAACTACGGGCGAGGAATGGGTAATGAATGAAGGTTGTTTAAGTTTGCCCGAAATAAGGGAAGATGTTACACGCCCCGATGTAGTGCGGATAAAATATTTCGATGAAAATTTTATTGAGCACGAAAAAGAATTTAAAGGTTTTGCAGGAAGGGTAATTCAACATGAATATGACCATTTGGATGGGGTCTTATTTATCGACTATTTATCGCCGCTTCGAAAACGCCTGCTAAAAAGTAAACTTAGCAACATTGCACACGGAAAAGTAAGGCCACATTATCGAATTAAAGCACCAGCAAAATAATTTCGTTTATTTATTTGTCCCTCCTTAAAGTCGGTAATTTCTGAAAACAAGCAACAAAAATCAAAACTCAAATTATAATCCAGTGCGGATACTGACGGATAAATCACTATTATCAATGTTCAAATATTCGAAACAGGATTGTAGATTGTGATTTCGGTCATTGAATTTGCTTGTATTTTGGCAAATGTCATTTGTGATTTTTATTACGTTTTTTTTGAATTCAGGCTTTAAAACAAACTCTTATAAATTTCACCGTAACCGTTTCCCGCTTTTTTCGTTTGATATAATATCTTCAAGCAAAAATCTTGGAAAATACAGTTCAGAAAATACCCTTCCTTAGGCTTTCAATTGCACTTGCTATTGGAATTATTTCAGGTTCTTATTTTGAAATACCCATCCTATTTATTTTATCAATACTCATCTTAATACTGGTATTTTTAATTCTTGTAAATAGAAATTACAAATACAAAAACATATTAATTTTTGGTCTGGGCATTCATTTACTGTTTATTTTTCTGGGGGTTTTAATTTTCCCCCTTCATAATAAAAAACCGCAGTTTTTTGAAAAAGGTATTTTTATGGCTACTATTTTGGAAGCCCCTCAGGAAAAGGAAAATTCGTATAAATCGGTACTTAAATTAATTGCCTTTCATAAAAATGATACTGTATTAAAAACCAACGAAAAACTAATTGTTTATTTCGGGAAACAAGAAACCGTTAAAAGCTTAAAACCGGGCGACAATATTGTTTTTAACCAATCGCCGCAAACCATTAAAAACAACAGAAATCCTTACGAATTCGACTACAAAAAATACTTGGAACGAAAAAAAATCTATCGGCAATTATACTTGCCTTCCAACGCCTGGATTAAATCGAATGGCCGGTCTTCTTTTTCTTTGGTAATTCAGGCTGAACTCCTTCGTGAAAAATTGCTGGATATTTACCGAAAACAAAAACTGGGCGAAAACGAAAGGGAAATCCTTTCTGCTTTGACACTCGGATATAAACGCGGGCTCGATCCCGAGACAAAACAAGTTTTCTCGGCAGCAGGGGCAATGCATGTTTTGGCTGTATCAGGTTTGCATGTAGGTATTGTATTTTGGGTGATTTTAGCACTGTTTGGTTTTTTAAAACGACAAAAAACCGGACGGGTATTTTTTGTTTTCCTTTCCATTTTTTGTCTCTGGTTTTACGCATTTATTACCGGCTTGTCACCGTCGGTTGCACGGGCGGCTACAATGTTTACCTTTTTTGTTGTTGGCGATAATTTAAAACGCCAGACAAATATTTATAATTCGTTGGCTGCATCAGCTTTAATACTTCTGTTAGTCAACCCTAACAATTTGTTCGAACCGGGATTTCAACTGTCTTACTCTGCCGTTTTTGGAATTGTATTCCTTCAACCTAAATTATCAAAACTGATTACCATTAAAAACAAAATCATAAAATATTTTTGGACCCTATTAACGATTTCAGTTGCAGCACAAATCACAACGTTCCCAATTACTACATACTATTTCGATCAGTTCCCGACCTACTTCTGGATTGCCAACCTTGTTATAATTCCCGCAGTCAAAATTTTAATTCCCCTGGGGATAACTTTATTGGTATTTTCCAAAATCACAATTTTTTCAACCGTAGTTTCATACATAATCAACAATTTAATTTCAGGGATTTACTTGTTGTTAAAACAAATTGAAAGCTTGCCATTTGCCGTTCAGGAAATATCGATAAAGCCTGCCGGGCTGATTCTAATTTTAGCTGCACTTTTTTCTATTTTACTTTTTTTGAATTCTCCACGAGCAACCTATTTAAAATCAACATTATCTTTTTTATTATTGCTTTCTGTTTTTGCCTTTAAAGAAAGATTTATCATCCTGAAACAGAAAGAGATAATTGTTTACAATAACACTGAAAATACTATAATTCATTTAATCTCTGGAAAGAAAAACTACATTATTTCTGAATTTGATTTTCAGGAAAATGATTATGCAAAAAATCTTTTTAAAGACACAAAATCTAAACTTCAACTAAATCCCCCCATATTTTTGACTCAAACTGACACGCTAAAAGATGATTATTTAATGGCAAAAAACGGAATTCTATTTTTTGAAGGGAAAACTATTTTTATCAATACAAATCAAACAAACACACCTGAAAATATGTCGCCTGATTTAATAATAAATCCTAAGCGCGCACAAAACATAGAAAAATCCAATTCAAATAAAACGTATGTTGTAACAAACAAAAAATTTATTCAAAGAAACATTAAACTTGCCCAGCCCATTCATCAGGTTTCAAAACAAGGGGCATTTCGGATGAGATGGTAACTTCTTATTTTAAATCAACATTTATTCATACAATAAATTAATAATAATTGCTGGTAATTCAGAACTTAATGCGTTATTTTGCCCGGTAATTTTAAGACTGTTTACAAATGAAAGTTGTAATTGCAGGTGCCGGGGAAGTAGGTACGCATTTGGCAAAAATGTTAACCAACGAAAATCACGACATCGTATTACTTGACGATTCCCCTGAAAAATTATCTAAAATAGCCGCTGAGCTTGATCTAATGACGGTTGCCGGTTCATCTCATTCATTCCAGGATTTAAAACAGACCGGGCTTGCAAAAGCCGACCTTTTTATTGCTGTTACCCCTTTTGAAGATCGAAATGTTTTAGCCTGCTCAATGGCTTCGTATCTCGGTGTTGGCCGTACAATTGCCCGTATTAATAATTCCGAGTACCTAATGGACAGGTACAGGGCGAAACTAAATAACCTTGGGATTCACGAATTAATTTATCCTGAAAGCCTGGCTGCAAAAGAAATTGTAGCATCGGTAAAACAAACAGGAACCAGGCAATTAATCGAATTCTCAAGCGGGAAACTTTTACTTTTAGGAATTAAAGTCAGGGATAACGCACCAATACTTAATAAAACTTTTGTTGAAATATCGCAGGAAAATGAGTGTATCCTGGTGGTTGCCATAAACCGCAACAATGTTACAATAATTCCAAAAGGAACTGATTATATTAAAAGTGGCGACATTGTATTTTTTGTTACTACACGATCGAAACAACAACATGTTTTTAATCTGTCGGGTAAAAAAACATTTGAAGTAAAAAACATAATGTTTTTGGGCGGAAGCCGCGTTGCACAAAAAGCAATTGAAAAACTTGGCGATCAATATCGGATAAAAATCATTGAAAATGACTTTAAAAGGTGTCAAAAACTTGCCGACAAATTTGAAAATGCACTGGTAATAAATGGCGATGGTAGAAACCTTGATCTTCTAAAGGAAGAAGGAATTGGTAAGATGGATGCCTTTGTAGCTACCACCGGAAATTCAGAAACAAACATTTTAAGCTGCCACTTAGCCAAATCTTATGGAGTCCGCCGGACAGTTGCCGAAGTCGAGAACATTGCATACATGGGATTAGCCGAAAATATGGATATCGGGAGCCTTGTTAACAAAAAACTAATTACCGCCAGCTACATTTATCGTTTTACACTCAATGCAGCAATCTCGAAAGTAAAATGTTTAACAGCTTCCGATGCCGAAGTGTTTGAATTTATTGCCAAACCTAATGCAAAAATCACCCTAAAACCAGTTAAGGATTTAGACTTTCCGGAAGAAGCAAAAATTGGTGGGATTATCAGGGGAAATAACAGTTTTATTGCCAAAGGCGACACTCATATCCAGGAAGGCGATAAAGTAGTTGTGTTTACACTTCCTTCGGGAATTAAAAAATTAGAAAAGTTTTTCAAATAAATTAGAGTTATTTATTCCTGCAAATGAATTTTAAGATTATTTTCCGTGTATTAGGTTTTTTATTGTTTGTTGAAGGAATTGCGATGTTGCTAGCACTTGTAGTTTCTTTAATCTACAACGAACACGATGTAAAAGCATTTCTTATTTCAGCAGGGATTAACCTTGTAATCGGAGGGCTAATTGTTTTAATTACTTCGAAGGCAAACAAAGATATTGGTAAAAGGGAAGGTTTTATTATTGTTTCTTTAGTTTGGATTGTTTTTTCGTTTTTTGGCAGTTTACCGTATATTTTAAGTGGCTCAATCCCAAATTTTACAAACGCTTTTTTCGAAACCATTTCTGGTTTTACAACCACCGGGTCGTCAATTTTAAACAACATTGAAGCCCTCCCACATGGAATTTTATTTTGGAGAAGTATTTCTCAGTGGCTGGGTGGAATGGGAATTATTGTTCTGTCGCTGGCCATTTTGCCGGTTTTTGGAATTGGAGGAATGCAGCTTTTTATTGCCGAAGTTCCCGGTCCCGCTCCAGATAAAATAAGCCCACGCATCAGGCAAACTGCAAAAACCCTTTGGGTAATTTATTTAGGTTTTACCATTACAGAAACCCTTTTACTTTGGGTGGGCGGAATGACTTTTTTCGATGCAATTTGCCACTCGTTTACGACAATGGCTACAGGTGGGTTTTCTACCAAACAAGCAAGTGTAGCTTATTGGTCGTCGCCATTTATTCAATATGTGATAGTTATTTTTATGTTTTTTGCAGGTACCAATTTTACCTTGTCGTACATGGCTCTAAAAGGCAAATTTAGATTGGCCTTAAAAGATGAAGAATTTAAATATTACGGTCTGTTTATTTTAGGTTTTACCGCAGTAATTTTTGCTGGATTGATGATTACAACACAATTGGGTGTTGAAAATGCTTTCAGGAATTCAATTTTTCAGGTAGTTTCAATAATTACGACCACGGGGTACGCAACCGCCGACTATTTAACATGGTCACCAGTTCTTACAATCCTGATTTTTGCTTTGTTCTTTTTCGGTGGATCAGCTGGTTCAACAGGCGGCAGTATTAAAATTATGAGAATAGTTTTGTTACTCAAAAACAGTTATTACGAGTTACGCCGGATGATACATCCTCATGCAATTATTCCAGTAAAATTTAATAAACACTCGGTTGATTCAAAAATTATTACAAATGTACTGGCCTTTTTTATGCTCTATTTTCTGATTTTTGGAATCAGCACAATAATTTTTACTTTAATTGAACCCGACATGGAATCGGCGATGGGAGCTGTTGCAACCTCGCTCGGAAACATTGGTCCGGGTTTGGGCAATGTAGGGCCGGCAGAAAATTTTCTACATGTAAAACCCGCCGGGAAATGGTTCTTATCGTTTTTAATGCTTTTAGGACGATTAGAATTGTTTACCGTTTTAGTGTTGTTATCACCTACTTTTTGGAAAGAATAGGGAAGTTGCAGGGTTCAGTCGCAGTAGCAGTCTCAGTTTTCAGTCGCAGTCGCAGTCTCAGTTTTCAGTCGCAGTCGCAGTCTCAGTTTTCAGTCGCAGTCGCAGTCTCAGTTTTCAGTCGCAGGGTTCAGTAGCAATCTCAGTTTTCAGTTGCAGGGTTCAGTCGCAGTAGCAGTAGCAGGGTTCAGTCGCAGTCGCAGTCTCAGTTTTCAGTTGCAGGGTTCAGTTTAAAAATTTACCGGACTCTTAAATATGATTGCATTCGCCAATTTTCCTTTTAAAATTCCAGCACACCTTTTCCTTCACGGATTATTTCAATGTCGCCATGCAAACAATCCACAACAGTTGAAGGCAACAATTCGCCATAACCACCGTCGATAACTAGGTCTGCAATATCATGGTATTTTTCGTAAATCAATTCGGGATCGGTTGTATATTCCAAAATTTCATCTTCGTCGTGTATCGATGTCGAAAGGATTGGGTTTCCCAATTCAAGCACAATTTCTCTAATAATATTATTATCCGGCACCCTTATTCCAACTGTTTTCTTTTTTCCTTTAAAATATTTCGGAACATTATTATTGGCTTCGAGGATAAATGTAAAAGGCCCGGGCAAATTCTTTTTCATCAGCTTAAAAACTGAATTTGAAATTGGTTTCGAATAATCCGACAAATGGCTAAGGTCGCTACAAATAAACGAGAAATTGGCTTTTTCAATTTTCACACCTTTCCACCGGGCAACTTTTTCTACTGCCTTACTATTGGTTATGTCGCACCCCAAACCATAAACTGTATCGGTCGGGTAAATAATTAAACCACCTCCGTGCAAAACATCCACAATTTTGCGTATTTCGCGGGGGTTTGGGTTTTCATTAAATAACCTGACTAACATATTCTTTTTTATTTTTGCCGCGTAAAAGTATAATTTTTGATTTATTTTGAAGAACATTTATTTTTTTAAATGATAAAGCGACAAATAATTAAAACTGCTGACGGCTCAAAAACGCTTTATTTACCCGAAATGGACGAACAGTACCACTCGGTAAATGGCGCAATTACCGAATCTAACTATGTTTTTATAGAAAAAGGGTACCTGTTTCATAAAAGTAAAACCCCAACAATTTTTGAGGTTGGATTTGGTACCGGGTTAAATTGTTTATTAACAGCCGTATTAGCCGAAAAAAATAAAAGACCAACTACTTTTTTTACCATTGAAAAATTCCCATTAGACGAGGATTTGATACAAAAACTAAACTATGGAAAAATTATTTCGGAAGAAGCCAGAGTTCTTTTTAAGGAAATTCACAACTCCGAATGGAATAAAACTATCCAAATATCAAAACATTTTAGCTTATTTAAACTGAATTCCGATTTAACCCAAAACGGGCTTGAAATTATTGATAATTTCGACATTGTATATTTTGATGCCTTTGGCCCAGATAAACAAGCAGAAATGTGGAAACCTGAAATTTTCAGGAAAATTTTTAGAAAATGTTCTCCGGGTTGCGTATTTGTAACTTACAGTGCAAAAGGTGAAGTACGACGTCAACTGGCAGCGTCCGGCTATAAAATGGAACGCCTCCCCGGCCCCCCCGGAAAAATCCATATGTTACGTGGAATAAAATAAGGGCCAAATATTTAATTGCCAAAAAATTACGTTATATTCGCGCTCTTAAATCAGAAAAAATATAAATGACTGACAAAAAATTGACTGGCGAGCTTGAAAAATTCAGTTATTCACTGGGAATGAGTATTGCCGGAAACCTCATTAAATCAGGGGTTAATACAATAAATCAAGAACTTTTTTTCGAGGGTGTTAAAGATACATTTGATGGTGAATTGCCAAAAATTTTGCCCGATGAAGCAAATCATATCCTTGAAAGTTTTATGGCTAAAGCCAATCAGGGACAAAGTAAGAATAACCTGGAAGAAGGTTTGAAATTCCTCTCCGAAAATTGCACAAAAGAAGGGGTAAAAGAACTTCCGAGTGGATTACAATACCAAGTATTGAACGAAGGTGAAGGGGAATTGCCATCATTAAACGACCAGGTTAAATGCCATTACCACGGCACTTTAATCGACGGTACAGTTTTCGACAGTTCGGTTGAACGTGGGCAACCCGCAACTTTCCCTGTAAATGGAGTTATCCAGGGTTGGGTTGAAGCATTACAACTTATGTCAACCGGTTCGAAATGGAGACTTTTTGTACCATCAGAATTGGGATATGGCAATCAGGGAGCAGGCGGTGCGATTGGGCCAAATACAACTTTGATTTTCGACGTTGAATTATTAGAAATTGTTTAAATAAATTAGAATCATGAAAAACAAAATTATTTATTTGTTGGCAATTACATTGATAGTTGCTGCAACAGCCTGCCAGCAAGGTGGAAGTGTAAAAGAAATTAAATTAGAATCTCCGCTTGACTCTGCCAGTTATGCCATTGGAATTTTGGTTGGGGCAAACAACAAACAACAACTTGCGAGTGCTCCAGGCGGTGCAGATATGAACCTGGAAATTATGGCTTCTGCATTTCGTTTAGCATCGTTAGAAGAAGAAACTGTTATGACACAGGATGAAGCAAACGAAATTATCCGCGTATTTTTCGAAAGTGCCGGAGAAAAAGCCGGGCAATCAAACCTTGAAGAAGGAAATGCGTTTCTGGAAACTAATAAAGCCCGCGAAGAAATAACTGTTACCGAAAGTGGTTTACAGTATGAAATTTTAACTGAAGGAACAGGAGCAAAACCAACTCTCGAAGATCAGGTGCGTGTTCATTATCATGGAACTTTAATCGATGGGACTGTTTTTGATAGTTCGGTTGACCGTGGTGAACCAGCCGTATTTGGTGTTGGTCAAGTAATTCCGGGATGGACAGAAGCTCTTCAATTAATGCCCACCGGATCGAAATGGAAAGTTTATCTTCCTTCGGCAATTGCTTATGGTGAACGTGGTGCAGGTGGTGACATCGGCCCAAATGCAGCCTTAATTTTCGAAGTAGAATTACTGGAAATTGTAAAATAAGGATCGTTTAAAAAATTTTATAAAAAACCCTTTGTAAATTTTTTTGCAAAGGGTTTCTTTTTTATTTTCGCTACCATGAGTTTAAGCGTAAAAGGAAAAATACAGCAAATATTAAAACCAGAGTCGGGGGTCAGCCGCGCCGGTAAAGAGTGGAATAAACAAGAGTTTGTAATTGAAACCGAGGAACAATTCCCAAGGAAAGTCTGCTTTACTTTATTCGGCGACAAAGCCTCACTTATTAACGGCTTATCTTCGGGGGAAGAGGTAGAAGTTTCTTTCAACTTAGAATCGCGGGAATATAATGGCAAATGGTTTCATAATATTAATGCCTGGAAAATTGATAAACCTGCGAGTGATAACATGCCCGAAACCCCGCCGCAATTCGAAGTTGGGGATATTCCACCGGAACCCGATGAAAATCAAGCAAGCGATTTACCATTTTAGGGAAATGATATTAATTCGGTCAGTTGGATGAAATTATTATAAATCTCCAATTTTAATTTTTAGATACTGTCCAGGTCGGTGATGATTTGCAAAAATTTTTCTAATTTGCCAGAAACTAATTATCCCTTGTAAAAACAGGATTCCCGGATTTCGATAATCTCGGATTAAAATTATAACCTTCCGAATCAAAAGCCTGCAAACTGTCTGCGTCAGTAATTTTATTTTCAAGTATAAAACGGGTCATTAATCCGCGGGCCCTTTTAGCAAAAAAAGAAATCATTTTGTAGCTGCCGTTTTTTAAATCTTTAAATTCAGGAGTAACAATTTCGGCTTTTAACTTTTTCTTATCGATACTTTTGAAATATTCGTTTGAAGCTAAATTTACTAAAACATTACTTCCCGATTTTGAAACGGCCTCGTTTATTTTTTTTGTAATCGCCGGATTCCAGAATGTGTATAAATCTTTCGATTTGTAATATTTCAGATTTGTGCCCATTTCTAAGCGGTAAGGTTGAATCAGATCGAGCGGTTTTAAAACGCCGTACAATCCAGATAATATCCGTAATTTAGTTTGTGCTAATTCCAGTTTGTCTTCGGAAAGGGTTGCTGCGTTTAACCCCAAATAAACATCTCCGTTAAAAGCCAACACTGCCTGTTTTGCATTTTCGGGTGTAAATGGTTGTTGCCACAACTGAAAGCGCTGAAAGTTAATTTCACCCAAATTATCTGAAATCCCCATTAATTTAGAAAGTTGTTTGGGGTTCATTTTTTTCAACCTGCCAATCAACTTTTCCGATTGATCCAACATTTCGGGTATTGTAAAATTAATTGTGCCTGGCAGAGAATTAAAATCCAGCGATTTTGCCGGTGATATAACAATTAGCATTTTGTTCTTTCTGAAATTTATATTCGAAAATAAACAGAATTTTTGAGTTAAAGTTCAATAAAAATATTGAGATGACCGTTCGGTCCGTTAAAATTTGGAAATCTAAAATACGATATTCATTTATTATACTGTGCCACTAATCGTATTCTTTTCTTAATGTTTCATTTACTAATGTCGGTTTGATAATTGCATCCCACTCATTTGCATCCCACGTTTTTAAATTCCCATGTGTTATGTAATATTTTTGAGGAATAGGATGTGTACCTATTACAACCGGAATTTTGTATTTATCTTCAATAAATTTTTTGAAATCCGAAATATAAGGACAGGGTGGATATCCCACAACAAACCCTGTTGCAAAATGAATGGCTTCCGCCCCGTTTTTAATCATTTCTTCGGGCGAATATTCAATATTTCCCCCGGGGCAACCTCCGCAACTTGTATATCCGGCTATTTCCAATGTTTTTTCTTTTGAATAAATATCAAAAGCGCCTTCTCTTTTTTGCATTGCCCGAAAACATTTTCCACCAGCACAGCTCTTGTACCTGTCGCAAATAATAATTCCTATATTCATATATTGAATTTTGTTAATAGTGAAGAATTCAAAAAAAAGTAAAAGCCTTCTCGTCAATACTCGTATTAAAAAACACTCATCAATACTACATTACCTGCTGAATAGACAAAATTGCCTGCTGGATACCCAATTTATCCTGTTCCGAAATTCCTTCAGTATTTAAAGCTTTTTGATACAATAAAATGGCCTCTTGCTTTTTGCCATCTTTTATATAAATGTCGGCTAAAAAACTAACCGCACTCAAATAAAGCGGATTATCTTTTAGGATTCCTTTTAAGGTTTTTATTGCCTCATTTTTCTGACCGTTTTCTAACTGGTAAAAAGCCAACGTATAAGCATATTTCGGATCTTCCGGACTTGCTTCCGCTGCCATTTTTGCATACTCAACAGCTTCGGTAATATTTCGTTGTGCAGTAATTACACTCAAATTATAAGCAGCAACAGCTTGCTCAGGATTTGCCTTGATCGCTCTTTTTAAAGCTTGTTCTGCTTCAGCCATTTTACCTTGTTCGGCAAGTAAAAGGCCCAAATTCAAATTGGCTGCTTCGTTTTCAGGATCGACAGCCACTGCCTTTTTTAGGTTTTCTTCTGCTTTTGCCGGGTTCCCAATATACGAATAAAGTACACTGCTGTTAATTAAAGGCATCAAAGCTTCGGGGTATAATCGGGCGGCAATTTCATACGATTCAAGTGCTTTTACCGCATCACCCTGGTTTTGATGAAATATCCCCAGATTATAATGCGAACTCCAGTCATCGGGCCGGGTAACCATCGAATGCATGTACTCTTCGGTTACTTTAGTTATCAACTGTGCATCGGTAGCCGAAAACTGGTCGGGTGAAAACCCTGCTAGCGAAATTGCGGCTGATATTCTCACCAAACGGAACTCATCGTCGCAAACTTTTACCAAAGCATTTTTTGCTTGTTCTGAAAAATTTCCGGTTAACGCTGCCGCTGCTGCTGCACGTACCAGTGTTGATTCGTTGTTTAAAGCATTTATAACTGTTTCCCATTTTTTCTCGTCGGTGCAATTGGCAAACAACCTGATAAAAGATGTAACTACAACTTCATTTAATTTATTCTCGTTTACAATTTGCAACATTTTATCCAAATTGGTCCAGTCGCTCGCGCGGGCTTCCCTTATTAATTGCGCCCACCGAAGGGTTTCTTCCTGATAGTTGCTGTTTTGCCGTTGCTTAACAATTTTGTTGGCCCATTCGGGTGACTTATCATCGTGACAAATATTACAGGCATTTGGTGAGTTGAATTTTATGGTTGCCTCCGGCATTGGCGGCCTGAATGAGTGGTCGCTTCGAATCATTCTTCCGAACTCGGTTTTTGGCATGTGGCAGTTTACGCAAACTGCTCCTTCACTACCCTCTTTGTGCCCAGAATGGGCAACAACATTTTCAACCCTTGTTTTGTGACAACTTACACAGGCATCGTTAGGATTATCGGCAAATCTGTCCCGCCCACTTGATGTGTGGCAGGTAACACAATGCAATTCACTGGATGCGACACATTCGTTTTGCTTCCAGGTCGTAAAAGTATAATTTTCACCCAAATCCCTTCCATCGGGATAAAAATCGGGATTCTCAAGTGTAGTCAAATCGTAATTATCGAAATAAGGATCGCCGGGCATATAACTTGGAGTGATCGGGCTCATTTTTGCATGGCACGGAGCACACGACGAATTGTGTTGTTCCTTGGTAAACGTTTTAGTGACAATTAAACCAATGTCCTCAAAAACTTCACCCTCTTTTGCATTTTGAAAAATTCGGACATGCTCACCACTTGGTCCATGACAGGTTTCGCAGTTTATTCCGGCTTCTTTCCAAGTGGTTTCGTATGAATCGTTTGCCAAACTAAAATTTGTATTTAGCTGACTTACATGACAACTGTAACATGATGAATTAAATGTGTACATCCTGTCTTTCCACGGAAGTGCCTCATCTGTAATTCCCTCGCCAAAATGCCTCACAGCCGACTCAGGGTTATTATACCAGGTTTCGCGGTTTACATCGTAAGCCAATGGAATAGTTTGCAATTTACCTTTTTCCATCGGCGTTAAAAAATAAAATACATTCTTTCCCCCCAATGCCCAAACTACATCGTACTTTTTTAAGGAATCTCCATTTTTCTCATACATCAACATCAAAGTGTCCTCAAAAGCAACATTGTAAGTTTTTCCTTCCAACGAAAATTCCTCACTTTCAGGCAGGTTTTCTTCATCAACAAACTTGGCATTGATAGGTTGCATTGCTTTCCCGTGAAAAGAGGGAGACCAAAGTTCATAAAACCGTTCGTGGCACTGGATACAACTTTCAGATCCTGAAAAGATTTCATCCTTCACATCAATACTTTTTCGCTGAGTACATGCTACCGAATTTATTAACATGACAAAACCCGACAACCAAAATAAACTTCTTCCCAACATATCTTTATATTTAGAAATACAAATATTGCAATATTTTAACAAAGAATAAATTTAATTAAAATGTGTCACCATGAAAATAAAAACTATTGATTTAACCGAACAACAAACACAAATCTTTTAAATTCTTTGATTATTATTAGCCCAGAAAAGTTATATTTAACCTAAATCTTAAATTATTATTTTTCAATATGAAAATTGGAATTCTTCGCGAAGGGAAAACCCCGCCTGACAAACGTGTTCCCTTAACTCCGGAGCAGTGTGTTGAAGTTGAACAGATATTTCCACATGTTTCAATTGTTGTTCAGCCAAGTTCAATTCGATGTTTTAAAGATGAAGATTATTCAAAACTGGGTATTGAAGTTCGGGAAAATTTAAGCGATTGTTCCGTTTTGCTCGGTGTTAAAGAAGTTAAAATCAACGATTTTATTGAAGGAAAAACCTATCTGTTTTTTTCGCACACAATTAAAAAACAAGAATATAACCGCAAGTTGCTTCAAACTGTTTTGGAGAAAAAAGTTCAGTTGGTTGACTATGAAGTTCTGACAAATAAAGATGGTTTCCGTATTATCGGATTTGGCAGGTTTGCAGGGCTGGTTGGTGCTTACAATGGTTTTCGGGCGTTTGGATTACGTGAAAAATTGTTTGAACTAAAACCTGCACATCAGTGCAACGATTTGGTTGAAATGTATTATGAACTTGACAATATTAAACTTCCTCCGATTAAAATTGCCGTTACCGGCGACGGGCGTGTTTCCGGCGGGGTTTTGGAAGTTCTTAATCATTTAAAAATAAAACGTGTTTCCACTGATGATTTTTTAAAAGATGATGCGCCGGAGAAACCTGAATATGTTCAACTTTTACCAGGAAATTATACACGTCGAAAAGATGGGGCTGATTTTGATCTAATGCATTTTTTTAATCACCCCGAAATGTATGAAAATGCTTTTCAGCCTTTTTCAAAACAAAGCGATTTGTTAATTGCGGCTGCCTACTGGGATCCAAAAGCACCGGTTTTATTTACTGGCAATGAAATGAAACAAAAAGATTTTAAAATAACTGTGATTTCTGATATAACATGCGATATTGAAGGATCAATCCCCTCAACAAAAAAAGCGTCAACAATCGATGATCCGTTTTACGATTTTAATCCCGCAACCGGTGAATTGGAACCGGCTTTTTCATCAAAAGAAAATATTACCGTTCAAGCAGTTGACAATTTACCTTGCGAACTACCAAAAGATGCATCGCTTGGTTTTGGGCGCAACCTGATTGACAAAGTTTTTCCCAGTTTGTTTGACAAAGATGATGATGGAATTGTTGAGCGGGCTTCGATTACTAAAGACGGGAAATTAACCAAGCGGTTTTCGTATTTGCAGGATTTTGCTGATGGGAAGTAATCTGTATTAAAACCTGATGAATCTATTCAACCTGACAAATCGTAAAGTCACATTACAAATTTATTTCCCTCTTTTTGTAAACAAAAAGTTTAAAGTCCACCATTTTAAACGACTAAAAAAAAGTTCTATTTTTATAATCGGGGTCCCAGGTTTTTACTCTCGAAAAAGCACAAAAATATTTTGATATCGTATTCAAATCGAAGTATTTCGGAAATGTAAACTACCCTGTGCCAAGAGTACGGGGCTTCTGGAAAAAAGCAAAGCTTTTTTCATGGTGTTCACTTCGTTCACATATTATTGTCCATTCATTCATGAGGCAAGACCTCATGGGTTTCTGGGAAAATTATAAAAGCTAATTATTTTCAAAACATGCTTTTTCTCCCTCCTTTATCCGGTTGTAGTGGCAAAAAAGTAATTCGCCACTTTTCTCATCACGCAAGTGCAAACCGTTTCCATCGCAGTATCTAAACATATCACAATCGGCACATTCACCAGTTTTTAGCCAATTCCTATCACGGTATTTTGTATATCTTTTTTCCCAAGTTTCTTTAAAACTATCGGTATAAATATTACCCTGAACAAAGTTCTCCCGTAAATTTGGGCAAGCAGAAATAGAACCATCAATTAAAACTGAAGCAACATTTATTCCTGCCCTACAAAAAAACAGGTTGTCCCGCACTTCTCCTTCGTAATTGCCCAGAAATCCTTCGCATCCGTAATTGAGCAATATATCCCCTTTTTTCCTTTCAGATGCAATAAAATCAAAAAAGCGTTTGAATTTAACTGGGGAGAGTTGTAATTCATCGTGTTGCATGGCCCTTCCAATTGGAAAAATAGTAAACAACCGCCACTCCTTTACTCCTTTCAATAAAAGCAACTCTTTAATTTCGCTTAGTTCGTTAAAGTTTTTTCCGTTTACACAGGTTACTACATCAAATTTTAAGTCGGGTACTTTCGATAATAAATGAATTGTTTCTATTGCATTTTTGAAACTGCTGGAGTTATTGCGCAACCAGTTGTGCGAATTTTCCAATCCATCTAGGCTAACTGTAATTGCCCGCATTCCAGCGTTTAGTAACGATTGTAAACGTTTGGGATTTAATTGCAAACCATTAGAAACAATTCCCCAGGGAAAACCACGTTTGTGAAGCAACAGTCCACAATGTTCCAAATCTTTTCGCAAAAGAGGTTCGCCACCAGTAAAAACAATCATTGTTTTATTTGGCTCAACAATATCGATTATGTCATCAATTGCTTTAATAAAATCTTCAACGGGCATATCTTTTACCGACGATTCTTTTTTGCAGTCGCTACCACAGTGCAAACAATTTAAGTTGCAACGCAATGTACATTCCCAAAAAATATAATTTAGCTGATGAAGGATTTTTGCATTCTTTCTATATTTTCGAAATAATTCAAATGCAATTTTTTTACGAATGGGAATCTTTGAGACCATTAATTTTTTTCTTTCAGTTTGATGTCCATCTCTTTTGATGTCTCACCACTGTACCAGTTACCGTCCGGATTTACAAATTCTGGGTCAGTAAAAGAAACAATCGTATCTAAAGATTGGAACTCACCGTTTGAAGTCCCATCAATATCCTCGATTTCCAGGAGAAAATCCTGTTCTCCAGGAAAATCTGTGGTCTGAACATTGTATTCCCCGTTTTCATCGGTATGTGCAGTATCATTTTGCAGTATCACCCGAATGCTTCGGATATTGGTATTATTTTCGGAAGTTACTTTCCCAAATACTTTATAAGTTGCAGAAGGTGTTCCATATTCGGCGGCAGTTCCATATTCGCACCCACCAAAAGTACAAGCCCCGCCAATTCCGATAATCGATAATAAATAGGCAATGAATTTGTTGTGCTTTTCTAAGAACTTTCGTTTCATTTAGGTTTTTCAGGCTAGATGCAATTTATTCAAGAATGGTTGCTTTTGATTTTTAAGTTCTTTAAAAGTAATAAAATGAGTACGATTTTTTATACAATTCCCGAAAATCCCATAAAAGCCATTGCCAAAATCCCAGCAGCAATTAGCGCAATTGGTATTCCCTTTAATCCTTTTGGTACATTTTGTAAATCGAGGTGTTCTCGGATTCCGGCAAAAAGGATAAGTGCCAAACCAAAACCAATGGCATTTGCAATAGCATAAATTACACCTTCAAGCAAATTAAATTCTTTTTGAATAGTTAAAATGGCTACACCCAAAATAGCACAGTTGGTTGTTATTAGTGGGAGAAAAATACCGAGTGCCTGGTACATTGCCGGACTTACTTTTTTAAGGATAATTTCGACAAGCTGCACCAATGAAGCAATTACCAAAATAAAAGCGATGGTTTGTAAATAAGCCAGCCCCAATTTGTCGAGGACAAATTTTTGAATGAGGTAGGTTACAATGGTAGCCAAAACCATTACAAAAGCGACAGCACCAGTCATTCCAATAGCCGTTGAAAGTTTTTTGGAAACACCCAAAAACGGGCAAACTCCCAAAAACTGCATAAGGACAATGTTGTTAACTAATATGGCAGCGATTATAATTACAAGATAATTCATTCGTTTAAATTTTTAATTTTTAGTAGTAACTCATGGAACTCGCATAAAATATGATTATCATCGTTAGTGATATTTTATGATGCTCGTTTCATTTTTTATCCTCCTAATCTTTTTTTATCCGGTTGATGATTGCAATTAAATATCCTAAAACAATAAACGCCCCTGGCGATAAAACAAAAAGTAGAGTGACGTAATTTTCAGAATAAAGTGTAATGTCGAAAATTTTGCCGCTACCCAGAATCTCGCGGATTCCACCAAGCAAAACCAGCGCAAAACTAAATCCAAGCCCGATTCCCAATCCGTCGATGGCCGACGAAATTAAATTGTTTTTAGATGCAAAAGCTTCGGCCCTTCCCAAAACAATACAGTTTACAACAATCAATGGAATAAATAATCCAAGACTTTTATAAAGTGAAGGTAAATAAGCTTGCATAGCCAATTGTACAACAGTAACAAAAGCAGCAATAATTACAATAAAACTTGGAATACGTACTTTATCAGGGATAAAATCTTTTACCAACGAAACAACAATATTCGACATGACCAAAACAAAGGTAGTTGCAAGGCCCATCCCCAGCCCGTTAATGGCCGACGATGTGACACCTAAAGTTGGGCACATTCCAAGCAGCAACACAAAAACCGGGTTCTCTTTAATAAATCCTTTTGAAAAGTTTTTCCACTGACTCATTTCAATATTTTTTAATTTAGAATTCAATGTTCAGAGTTCAAAATTGTCTCTGTTTACGTTGATTCTAACCTGTTTTTATATTTATCTCCTTTAAGTTCACTTGTTTTTATATGACTTTTAAAATTTCGAATTAATTTCAAACTTCATCAGCCAGGTTAGTGGCTTACTGAAATTTATCTTTTGTAATAGATTCGTAATCCAAAAAACGATAAAGTTGAGAACGTATTTCTCCGGCGGAACCTTTTGCAAAAAGTATATTTTGAGTATGGGCATTAATCAATTTGCAAAGTGCTCTTTCTTTCTGCCAGCCAATAATATCTTCAAACCTGTTAATTGTAGCCATAATTCTAAACTCTGAACTCTGAACTATTTCTAATGTTCATACGAATTAAAAGCCCTGTTAAGAGCTTCTAAAAATGCACGCGACGTAATTGTTGAAGCAGTAATTGCATCAATATCACCTCCATCTTTTGATACCTCGAATTTGCTTGTTTTAGGATTTTTACCGATTACATTCTGATTTGGTTTTTCACTGTTATTAAACCAAACACCCATTTTTGATCCTAATCCGGGGGTTTCTTCATGTTCTAAAACTTCGTAACCCGACAGATTTCCAGAGTCATCGATTCCGGCCATAATTGAAATATAGCCGCTAAAACCCTTTTTCGTGTACGTTTTAATTGCAACACCAACTGATTCGCCGTTTTTAAATGCAGGGAAAAACTCCAAACTATCTCCATCGGCTTCTTTCAAAACTTTAAACGATTCACCAAGTTCATCAAATTCCGGAAGCACTTTTTTTATTGCTTCTTGTTGAGCCTTTAATTTTGCTGCCGCAATTGGACCCTTTGTTAAGTCGTAAACATAACCTAATGCAGCAGCAGCAACAACTGTTACCAGCAAAAGGGTAACCACCATATTTATAAATGTCGATTCGCGTTTTGCCATATTATTTCCCCCCAAATCTTTTTGGTTTCACATAAGTATTTATAAGTGGCGTAAACGCATTCATTATTAATATGGCAAATGAAATTCCATCAGGATACGCGCCAAATAATCGGATGCTGATTGTAATTATACCTATTCCCACCCCGAAAATAATTTGTCCCTTTGGTGTCATCGGCGACGAAACCATGTCGGTGGCCATAAAAACAGCTCCGAGCATTAAACCGCCCGTTAAAATATGATAGACCGGATTAATATACATTCCTGGATCTGCAAGCCAGAAAATTGCCGCAATAATAGCAACTGTTCCAATTATCGAAACCGGAATATGCCATGTTATTACTTTTTTGATTAGCAAATACAAACCACCGATTATAATCAACAGGGCAGATATTTCGCCAAGCGACCCTCCGATAGTTCCGAATAACATATCAAAAGCAGATGGTAGATTTTGAGAAATTTCCGAAATCGGAGTCCCGTTAGTTAATCCTTCTTTTATAATACTAAGTGGAGTAGCCGAAGTTATTCCGTCAATATCGCTACGTATATTTACCGGCCACGATGTCATTTGCACCGGAAATGAGATTAAAAGGAAAACCCTGCCAACCAATGCCGGATTAAAAATATTGCTCCCCAAACCCCCAAACGAAAGTTTACCAATTCCGATGGCAGCCAGCGAACCAATAACAATAATCCACCACGGTAAATTCGATGGAACGTTAAAAGCCAGTAAAATTCCTGTTACCAGAGCCGAACCATCAGTAATAGTTGATTTTATCTTTAGTAAATATTTTTGAATGATAAATTCGAATGCCAGGCAGGCGGCCACTGCAATTAATGTAACCCGGAGCGCATCGATCCCAAAAACAAAAACCGACCATATTAAAACCGGAATCATTGCAAATACAACCCTGTACATAATTTTTTGGGTCGAATCGTCCGAGTGAATGTGGGGGGATGGTGAAACTGTTAATATTTTATTCATTACTCAGTTTAAAGTTTAATGTTTAATGTTCAAAGTTTTACTTCTCACAATTTTTAAATCTGAATTATTTCTTTCTCGACCTTATAATTTGTCCTACTTTTCCTTTTCCATAACGGATGTAATCTAATAATGGACGATTTGAAGGACAAGTGTAACTGCACGACCCACATTCAATACAATCCATAATACGATCATTCTCTGCCTGGTCAAACATTTGTTTTTCGCCAAGTGTCATTAGAAGGTAGGGTTCCAGTCCCATTGGACAAACCGTGGAGCATCTTGAACAGCGAATACAATTTATATATTCTCCTCGTTTCGCATTTTCATTTTCCATTAACAGGATTCCCGAAGTCCCTTTTGTAACCGGAACATCGAGTGAGGCCACAGCACGTCCCATCATTGGTCCGCCACTAATTATTTTCCCTGTATTTTCAGGTAGTCCCCCGGCAATTTCTATCAACTCTGTAGTTGATGTCCCAATCCTGACTTTCAGGTTTACAGGATTTGAAACACCTTTTCCGGTAACGGTTACAACCCGTTCAAAAAGCGGTTTATTTTTTTGAATTGCTTCGTAAACAGCAAATGCAGTTCCCACATTACTTACTACGGCACCAACAGAAATAGGTAAACCACCGGCCGGGACTTCCTTCCCGGTTACTGCTTTAATTAGCTGCTTTTCCCCTCCTTGCGGGTATTTTACTTTTAGTGCAACAACACTAATTCCGTTATAATTTTTTGCTTTTTCAGTAAGAAGTTTAATGGCATCGGGTTTATTATTTTCTATCCCGATAGCAGCTCTTTCAACATTCAGGGTTTTCATCAAGAGTTGTGTCCCCACCAAAATCTCGTCTGCTTTTTCGAGCATCAAACGGTGGTCGGATGTTAAATAAGGTTCGCATTCCACACCATTAATTAAAAGCACTTCAGCTTTCATTCCCCTTGGCGGAACCAGTTTTACATGAGTGGGGAAAGTTGCCCCGCCCAGGCCAACGATTCCTGCCTCCTGGATTATTTTAATAATTTCTGGTCCTTTCAGATTAAAATCTTTTAACAAATCTTCAGATCGGTCAATATCTTTATTCCATTCATCACCTTCAACATTAATAAAAATTCCTTGTTTTGGGTATCCTGAACTGTCGGCAGAAAAATCTACTTTTTTCACTTTCCCAGAAACCGATGAATGGATATTAGTTGATACAAAACTGTTGCTTTTGGCAATTACCTGGCCTACTTTTACTTCGTCGCCTTTTTTAACGATTGGTGTTGCCGGAGCTCCAATATGCTGGGCAACTGGAATAAACACAGTTTTAGGTACGGGTAAAACCTGAATCTTTTTATTGGCCGATAATTTATTTTCCGGTGGATGTACACCGCCAAGTTTAAATGTTTTTAACATCCTTTTATTATTTTTCGGTGGCACATTCAGCTTTTTGATCTTGTTTTATTTTTCGGGGCGGAAAATTTAATTCAATAATTGAATTAGTCGGGCATACCGAAACGCATTTCCTGCACAATTTGCATTTATCGGAGTCGATAAAAGCCAGATTGTTTTCAATAGTTATTGCATCAAATTTACATTCTTTTTCACATTTTCCACAACCAATACAAGCCACACTACACGCTTTTCTGGCTACTCCACCTTTATCCTTGTTTCTACAGGCAACTACAACTTTTCTGTTTTTAGGATATTTTTTTCGAAGTTCAATAAGATCTTTTGGACATGCATCGACACAAGCTCCGCAAGCTACACATTTATCATCCAAAATTAACGGAACTCCCAAACCTTCGCGCAAATCAATGGCACCAAAATCGCAAGCATCGTAACAATCGCCGTAACCCAAACATCCGAATTGGCAATCGGATTCACCACTATATACCGACGCTGCAATTGCACATGTAGAAACACCATCGAAACTGCTGGTTTTTGGTCGGTGATCGCAGGTTCCGTTACATCGGATATACGCAACACGCGGATCTTTTTTAACCGCTTCGAGTCCTAAAATTGCAGCAACACTGCTCATGGTTTCATTTCCACCAACCGGGCAATTTAAATCCGACAAATTATCGGCTTTAACGCAAGCTTCTGCAAACGCCCGGCACCCGGCAAAACCACACCCTCCACAATTGGCACTAGGAAGTGCCTCTTCAACTTCGTCGAAACGGGGATCTTCAATAACTTTAAATTTTTGTGCCACAAAGAAAAGGATTATCGCAGCCGAGGTTCCTATAACACTCAGGGTGGCAATTGTATATATAATTGTAATACTCATATATTAATTGATTTCTTCCACTTCGAATTTGAAAACTTTTTTTAATTGATGACGAAAAAAATATAATAATACATAATATGGAATCAAAATTACCAACGAAAGCAAACCGCTAAACAACTCATTGTTTGTAACTGAAATGGCAACTACTAAAGTAAACAGAACAATTATAAAAGGCAAAATATATCCATAAAAAAGGGCCGTAAACCCTTTCGATTCCTGAAACACTACTGTTACTTCCTGTCCTGGAGAATATTTGTTCCTGAATTCTGCAATTTCAATTTCTTTTTCCTGTAAATCGGCTACCGAACATGCCCCGTTTGCATGGCACGAAGAACATGCAGATTGATTTACAATGGTTACAATCAACGAAGTACCCACTACTTCTTTTACAAAACCTTTATGTTTAATATCTGTTTTCGTAACGAATATTTTTGCTATTTCTAGATTGCAAATTTAGATATTTAAGGAAACCTATACATATCAAAATTCAGCTTTTATTGAAAATATTTAATTTAGAAATAATCTAATTTAGGCTATTTTCTATTGGCCCAAAATGTAGGCAATTTTTGAAATGAAACCACCAGTATAAAAACAAAATTTTAATTAATGTCGTTTAGTTTGCTAAAACCCTTCTACTTCGCTCAGGGTGACAGTCAATTTGAGAATTCAGCTAATTTTTTTAAGTATAATGAGAAAATGACAGAAATCCCAAAATACAATTATCAAATTTCAAATTCTTTAAAATGGATTCGTTTTAAAAATTCGATCTTTTGAGATTTGTATTTTATTTGTCAATTGTATTTTTGATATTTGGTAATTCATTATGAAACAATATTTTACATGAATCTGTCGCGGCTAGCAGAGTCAAAAACCTGGTGCTGGCCAATTAAAATTTTTATTATTCATTTTGAATTTTGATAATAAAAAACGGGCTGCTTTTATTTTTCTTTTTCCAAATTATTCTCAGGGTTTGCTTCTTCCCTGATAGAATTCACATCCCATGCACAATCGGTGTCGTGTATTGAATATTTTTTTTCAGCCCGCAGAGTTTCAGTTAATTGCTCGGAGAATCGTCGTGACTCTTCAATAAAACGATTTTGATCTTCTTGCCAATGTTCATATAAATCAGATAAAACTTCCTCATCGTGATGTTTAAAAGTTCTTGCTGCACGATGAGCTTCGTAGCGTGTAAAACCGAGACTAACAAGTGCTTTGGCTCCTAATTCAGCAGCCGAATTAAACAGTTCGAGTTGAACCGTTTTTACATTCAGATTAAAAAATTTAAATGCATGATACAAGTCTTTTGCCCTGGCAAGAATTTTAAGATCGGGATATTTTTGTCTGATATATTTAGTTCAATGTGAAAACCCACGTTCTTTGAACGTGGTCAGAGAAGTTTTACGGGTTTGCCTCTAAAAGGACTCATTGGTATCTTTCAAGAGTTGTTTCCGCAACCAAAAAAGA
>Ga0233447_1000445_pt1 | contig 47240 bp, 37 predicted proteins | sample SI_124_October20_3_FD_183014 | JGI IMG/M metagenome (GOLD analysis project Ga0233447, IMG submission 183014) | Seawater microbial communities from Saanich Inlet, British Columbia, Canada - SI_124_October2016_135_MG | ecosystem: Environmental > Aquatic > Marine > Inlet | place: Canada: British...
GTAACTAATGATAAGTATAATAACGACATTTAAATTATTATACGATTTTAGAAATTTGATCTAATTCATTAAAATAGTGCTTAATTCTTGTTATAACAGAGGTACCAAGATGAGTTTTATTAGTAAATTTAAGGAAATAAAGAAGAAATATCAGATTACTGTTCAGTTATTTCTAACAGAGAAGTGTAATTTTAATTGTTCTTTTTGTTTTAGGAATAGTTATAACATTAAGGTAAAGGATATGAGTCTCGAAATAGCAAAAGAGATAATTTTGAGATATGCTGGTACAAACGTTAAGATTTCTTTCACTGGGGGAGAACCTGTTTTGAATCCTCATTTGGAGGATATGTTGAAATTTTGTGCCATTGTGGGTATTGATTCTGAATTATATACAAATGGGAAACAGAATTTTAATCAGTATAGCACGCACGTTAGACTCGGTTATGATGGTTTCTTTAAAGGGTGCAAACCCATGATGACAAAAAAATTTTCAGGAAGGTATGAATTGGGAGTAATGGTTTCTCGCGACAATGTGTCAGATCTTCTAGAATGTATTAATGCAACAAAAAATGATCCTGGATTTTTAGGTATTATTCAGATAGTTGATATTGTAGGGATGGATAAACTACCATTGGGGGGCGTAGAAAATTATAAGCGAGCAATTAGTGAAATTTCTGAATATATTGCAGAAAATTGTCCTTGGGTAGATCGGGTAGAAATATCTGTTGGAAAATTGGGAATACAAACGGATGCGCTACAATGCAGATACAAACGTTATCAAGGTGACAACAACCTTGTTGAGGTTTGCCCATATGGAAGAGATCCCCGGAAGTGTGATGGTTGTCTTTTACAATCTCAAGTTTTCATAAGAACCTGTTTATAATCTTTTAATTGTTTAAGTGCTAACTTCATTTGACTCCTGTTATTACATATTCAACTGTCCTATAATAAAAATCTGGATTATTTAAAATATTGCTTTTCGATTCTGGATCGAAAGCTAATTTTAATTTTTCATACTCATTAACTAAGAGGAATTCTTTTGATTTATTTAAATAGTTATTAAATATTATTTGAAGATATGATTTCTGGTCTTGTGTTAAGGGTGCTATAAATGAAATATCGTAAGATTTTACTTTCATATCTTTTAAACCTGCTTCCAGCATTAAACTAATAACTTTAGATGCAAATACGCAATCTATATATGAATTCTTTGTTACCTCTGGATTTCTTATGGATAATTCATACATTAATTTTAACCATAATTTCTGATTTATAGACCATATTACAGTAGACGAATAATCCATACATTTAATAACAACTCGTCCCTCTTTTTTTGTAACTCTTTTTAATTCTTTAATTCCCTTTAAAGGTTCTGCTAAATACATGCAGGTATTAGCATCAAATGTTAAATCAAATGTATCATTAGAATATGTTAAATGTCCTATATTCCCAAAATCAAAATTTACCCGGTCTTGATCTTTAAAATTTAAAGATTTTTGAGCTACTTTTAAAGCGTCTTGATTAATATCAAATCCGACTACATTAAATACTTTAGTTAACAACATTTTAGTCCAAAGTCCAGGTCCACAACCTGAATCTAATACTAAATCATCCTCAGATAAATTAAGGTCATCTATCATTTGTTGTCTGTTTTCTTTTTTAACTTTATGATGTAAGGTTAGCCAATCAGTATCACAATAAGCACCCGATAAATCTTTCCTTTCTATGTTACTCATATTCCCTCATTAGTTTAATAGTATTAATTGATAGGATTTTTGATTTTTTGCTCTGATACTAAAATACTTCAGGATGGTAGCAACGCCAACTGAAGTGCACTTCAAAAATCAAAATTCCTATCAATCAATCCGGTGGTTTCATGAGATAGGTGAAGTTGGCACCTCGTTGTATGTACGCTTTGAGCACATCCTCACGGTCGTCATACGCTGCGACGACGTGGCTCCATGCGAATCCCTTGCGCTCGAACAAGTCACACTTCAGCTCGGGAGCCAAGCGCAAGTCGTCGTTGGGCCGCATGAGGAGCGTGAACTGGTCAAGGCGTGGGAAGTGCTTTGCCAGCCAATCGACCGTCGAGGGCATGACCTTCCTTGGCCGCGCGGTGAGGAAGACGATGTGGCGTCGCCAGTTGATACTCAGGTCGACCTCTCCTCGATTGATCACCGGATCATTCAGGCAGTCGGCGTGATACGCATCGTAACAGGTGCACGACGTTGGGTTTTCCGGTAACAACGGAAGCCTCCGTCGGTCGTCTGCGATACATCCATCAAGATCGAATATTACTATGTTCATATAGCTGTTTCCTTGCTTTGTTTGTTCCAGACGAGATACTCATCCTTTTCACGAATTCCAAACCTTTCGACCTCGGCATTCTCTGTGTTTCTGGCCGTAACCTTGGTTATTTGGCTGTATCTCTCGTGCTCGTATGACGACATAAATGACGGCCTACTGCCAAACAAAACAAAAGTTCCACAGGCATCGAGTGCGCCTTTGCTTTTGACACTAAAATACTTCAGGATGGTAGTCATGCAAACTTTATAACATAGAAACTATCAATTGTCCTTCATTTAATATCCTGTCGGTACAGGTACCTGCACCAATAGAGCATCGGCGGGGAAGAAGTAGCGGAACATGACACAAAAAGCTAGAAACGGCATACATAACCCCTATGGCTGAGAAAAAAAATTAGTTTCAAAAGTTCGCGTTGACGATGAACGTAATGAGAAAACAAGTTTTTGCATTATTGATGCTCAAAGTGTAAAAAATACTGATACAGCAGAGAAAAAAGGATATGATGCTGGCAAGAAAGTTTCTGGGATTAAACGGCAGATAGCAGTTGATACTCAAGGATTGCTACATGTTGTTTAACCACTTACAGCAAATATTACTGATTGCGATGGCGCAATCTTGATGTTTCATGATAGAAAAGAAAATTTATCTGAAGTTAAAAATGTTTTAACAGATGGTGGATATATTGGCTTGAAAACTGCAGACGATTGTGGAAAAACTGTGAAAGAAAAATATCAACAAGTCTTCAAATGGTCAATTTGTTATCCATTGCTTTGCTCTTGAAAAAATCTTAAACAAGTTCTTATTCAGTTTAGGCATTGTTCGCAACAATGCCTCATGAAAATCGATGTTAAGAGATAGGGCAGAGAAGGAAATTGCATTTGCTATATTCAAGTTTGATGCTAAAATTTTTAATCTAAGGAGGGGTTAATTCCCCGACCCTTGGGTCGCTTCAAAATAAGCTGAGTTTTGCTAAGCCTTTTTGAAAAGCGTCGATACCGCGCGGGCTCTGCCCCGAGGTAGTTCATTTATTTCCGTATCTATATTAGCTGTCTCATTGAAATTGAACAATAATGGTGGTAAATAGTTATTCATGAGTTTGACTTTGAGGTTTAGGTGGTTTTTGAATTTATAATATTTATGGAAAGGAATGTTTAAATGAAAGCAATTTTGATTATTGCAGCAGTTTTGACCTTGTGCTCTGGATGTGTCGTAGATAAGGGAAAAAACTCTTCATCCCTAAAAGATGGTCTACTAAAGGAAGCAAAAAGGAGCGATAATAAACAAATAATTGGAGGTTGGTATCCTATTTTCTTTGATACGTATGATCAATTAGCAGTGAATTCTATCATAGATTCAATAAAAGATGGGCTGGTTAAACGTATCATTATAACCTATGATAGTAATAAAAAACTTGCTGGGCAAATTAAAGAAAACATTCAAAAGGAACTCAATTTTGCTGTTATGTTGAAACAGGTAAAAACTAAAGATACAAAAACAGTTCAATATGAACATGACAGAGTAGTTGTAACTGTATATCGCTAAATGGAAGGTAATATCATGAAAGTTATTGTTGATTTTTGTGTTATACCAATAGGGGTAGGAATATCTGTTTCAGAATATGTTGCACAATGTGAACGTCTTCTAAAAAAGGCTGGATTAAAAACAATCCTACATTCTTACGGAACGAACGTAGAAGGAGAATGGGATGATGTTTTTCAGTCGATTAAACAATGTCATGAGGTGATTCATAAGATGGGAGCACCGCGTATTTCGACCTCTATCCGTTTAGGGACACGTGTAGATAGAGAGCAGACTATGGCAGATAAAATTAATAGTGTCACAGAAAAGCTTTAACACTGAATGCCGAACGATTAATAAAAGTTTTGATAATTATAAGTATACTCAATGTGGCCATAAGTGATGCTTTTAAAACTTGCCTTTTGAAACTATTTGTGCCGTAGACGGTAGAGTATTACCATTTCAGGCTACGCTTTACGAGCTACGCCCCTGACACGGTTACTTTGTCGCATTTAAAGCTAAAAGTTAAGAACTCAGCCGACGAAAGTGTATTTTTATAACAATTTAGAAGTTTTAGAAAGTTAAGCCAATGGGGAATTTAATAACGGTAAAAAATGTTAGCAAGACATATAAAACTGATTCAGCTAAGAAATTCAAAGCCGTAGACAATCTGAGCTTTAATGTTAAAGAAGCTTCTTGTTTTGGTTTTCTTGGGCCTAATGGCGCGGGGAAAACTACTATGATGAAAATGATATACAGTAGATTGGAAAGGAATTTTGAACCTAACAGTATTATTGACGTATTTGGATTTGATCCAGCTAAAAATCCCCTTAAAGTAAAATTTGCTTCAGGAGTTGTCCCCCAAGAAGACAATCTTGATGTAGATATTAATGTTTTTCAAAATCTCCTTATTTATTCTAAATTTTATGGCATGCCAAAAAGGGATGCAAAAACACGGATAGATGAACTTCTTGAGTTCATGGACTTGTCTGAAAAAAGCAAGGCCGAAGTTAGAGCGTTATCCGGGGGAATGAGAAGACGACTTGTTATTGCGCGGGCCCTTCTGCATAAACCGCGGTTGCTTATTCTTGATGAACCTACAACTGGACTTGATCCGCAGGTACGACATACAATTTGGAATAAGTTACGTGAGTTAAAAGAAAACGGAATGACAATCCTGTTAACAACCCATTATATGGAAGAAGCGTATCAAATTTGCGATAATATTATTATTATGGATGAGGGGGTAAAGATAATTGAAGGTCCACCCAAAGTTTTACTTAGAAACAATTTGGAGAAATATGTTCTCGAGCTAACAAAATTTGAAAAAGGTCTATTAACAAAACTGGATATTGATAAAAAGGTTATACGGAAGGATTATTTTCATGAACCTTTACACTTATATTCTGATGACTTCACTGCTTTAAGAAAAGTGGCGGATGTTTTAGATAATAAAGAACATAATTTACGCCAGACAAATTTAGAAGATTTGTTTATGAAATTAACGGGAAGGACTCTAAATGAATTCCAATAGGTTAAATTATATGCCTCCGAATATATTTATTCGTTTATACAGTGTATGGTACAGGCATTTTAAGACACATACTAAAATTATATTCAGTAATGCTTTCCCCCCTTTTATGGAACCGTTAATTTTTCTTGTTGGGATGGGGTTAGGGCTTGGGAGGTATATATCAGATGTTGGTGATATGCCTTATATTCAATATTTGGCTATAGGCTTACCGTTGTCATCGGCTATGTTTGCTGCAGCTTTTGAATGCGCATTCGGCACATTCATCAGAGTTGAATTCTCTAAGACTTATGATGGCATGTTAACCGGACCGTTAACTATTGAAGATTTGTTTATTGGAGAAATAATTTGGGTGGGGACTAAGGGGGCGTTTTATTCGTCAGCGGTTTTATCTGTTTTTCTTGTCTGCCAAGTTATTCCTATAACCGTAACTGTTCTTTTTACTCCAGTAATAGGTTTTATTGTCGGAGTAATGTTTGCGCCGTTATCTCTGATTTTTATGTCTTTTGTAAAATCAATAAATACACTAAATTTCTATTTGACTGGTATAATAACGCCGATGTTTATGTTTTCTGGCATTATATTTCCTATAACGACTTTACCCAGGTGGATACAAAATATTATTGAAATTTTCCCATTAATGCATGCGGTCAACATTGAGCGTGCGTTATGTGCTAACTCTTTTGTTTCAAGTTTAATCTGGGATTTAATATATTGTATTGTTTTTACATTGCTTGCAACTTACGTTGCTGTTAGAAGGATCAAAAAACGACTGATGAACTGAAGAATACATCTGCATGGGGAAAATAAGATGAAAATTTGTATCTTCTGCATTTTTGTTCAAGAACATAGTTCAGCTATGTAACTCTAGTAACATGAGGAAATAATATGGCATATTTTCGATGTCTATACCGTTTTATTTTGCTTATACTGTGGTTTTTTGTAATGTTCTTTTATGCTTTGATAGTGCGCTTTTTAGGAGGACAAGGTGGATATACTGCAATTAGGCGACTTACAAAAGCTGCTAAAATATGGAGCAAAGGTTTATCAAAAATATTGAATATAAAAATTAAAGTTTACGGGGAAATCATAAATGTCAAAGGACTGATTATTTCAAATCATTTAAGCTATATTGATATTTTGGTGGCTGGTACCATTTTTCCTCTACGCTTTACCCCTAAGTTAGATATTGCCAACTGGCCTTTTCTCGGATGGTTTATAAGGTGCTCAAAACCTATTTGGGTTGATCGTACCTCCAAACGTTCTTCTCAAAAAACTTTAAACGAATTTATTAATACCTTGCAACACAATATAAATTTGCTAATATTTCCAGAAGGGACTACGACTGATGGAAAAGAAGGCCTCCTGCCATTTAAATCTACAACATTTGAAGCTGCAGTTAAAGGCAATCTGCCTGTTCACCCAATATTAATTCACTATAAAGAGGACGCTCATAATCTCATTAGTTGGTATGATGATACAACTCTGTTTGATCATGTCTGGAAAGTTTTTGGTATGAAACAAATCGAAGCAGAAGTTCATATTCTTAACACTATAGCATTACCATCAACAGACAGGAAAACTTTTTCATCAGAAATTCATAAAGTCATGGATGCGGAATATAGAAAACGATATAGCAAAAACATAAACCATTACGGTTTTACTTGCTATTAAATCTAATTCTTCCCAAAGTTTTCTCTGAACTCTGTAAATACTCCTTTTTTGATAGCTTCGCGAATTTGTTTCATCAGATTTATGAAATAATAAAGGTTATGCGTTGATAGTAGTCGCATACCTAATATCTCTCCGACGTTGAATAAGTGTCTTATGTAGGCACGAGTATAATTCTTGCAGGTATAACAGTTGCAATTTTTATCAATAGGAGAAAAGTCCTCTTTAAAACGCCCAGCTTTAAGAGGTATGTTTGTTCCGTTGCTCAGGAAGGCGCTGCCGTGCCTTGCTAGGCGTGTAGGCATAACACAATCAAACATATCAATACCACATGCAACCGATTCGACAATTTGCTTTGGCGTCCCAGCTCCCATCAGATACCTAGGCTTGTCTTTTGGCAGATGCGGAACAACCCAGTCCAGGCATTCAAACATTTTTTCTTCCGGTTCTCCTACGCTCAAACCACCAATAGCATAGCCTTCAAAGCCTATTTTAACCAGTTCTTTTGCTGACTTCTCTCTTAAGTCTTTATATGTCGACCCTTGAACGATTCCAAATAAATTTTGGTGTCCTTGAAGTTTCTGGTCTCTGGAAACCTTTTCCCATCTCAAAGTAATATCGAGTGATTTTGCTGCTTGCTCATATGAACACGGATACGGAGTGCATTCGTCAAAAGCCATTACAATATCTGAGCCTAAATCTCGTTGGATTGCCATTGACTCTTTAGGGCCTAGAAAAAACCGTGTTCCATCGATATGTGATGCAAACTCAACTCCATCTGCCTTCATTTTTCTGAGCGATGTTAAACTAAATACTTGAAACCCGCCACTATCTGTTAAAATTGGTCTATGCCAGTTCATGAATTTATGGAGTCCACCAGCTTTTTTGATGATATCAGTCCCGGGACGAAGATATAAGTGGTAAGTATTTCCTAGTATGATTTCAGTATCAAGTTCTTCCAACTCATCTGGGGTCATTGCCTTGACTGTTCCACGCGTCCCTACAGGCATAAAAATAGGCGTATTAATTTTTCCATGGGCAGTTTTAAGAACTCCGCAACGTGCAAAAGACTTGCCTTTGTCTGACTTATAGGTCAGACAATTTTTATTCTCAGAGTCATTATGTTCGTGCCAATTCTGAATATTATTGCCCAATTTTGAAAAACCGGTTGTATGGTGCATTTGGATGTCAAATTTCATAGATTAACTTTTGTATTTTGTTTGATAGATTTTTTGGGTGGAAATCCTTCCGTATAAATAAATCTATTAACTTTTCTCAATTTTTCAAATTGAGAAAAGAGGTAAGATACACTATAAGAGTGGCAATAGTTTGTTAGGATAAAAAACAAACTTATCTTTCCTCTTTGCCTTGATTAAAGATAAAGGCATGTTAGCTTACAAAGCGGTTTGTTGTTGTAGTTAAATTTAACTAGCAATATGGCTTAAGTCTTTAATGATGTAATATAGTGGGGGAAGATGTTTTTACTTAGAGTTTCTGTTGGTTTGCTGTTTTTTAATTGTTCAGTTGCAGTGTTTGCTATCTGGGACCAAGCTTTAAATAGATCCGTGGTTTTTGGATGTAATGTTGGCGTACATCATGCAACGGGAACAATACAATCAGGCCCAGATGTAACAGATGGCATATTTAATTCTGTACGACCAAAGGATACTTCAGCTGCTTTTGCTGATCCGCATATTCAATCACCTGCAAAACCGTTTTTTAGTACTTACGATGATTGGTCGTTAAATGCTGAAATTGGCTTTACTCCTGATGAACTGAATAAAAATTTTCCTGTTATTGCAGTAAAACTAACACAGGCTGAGATTAATAAATTGCCGGTTGCATTACTCCATTATATTCTTCCATCTATAGGCGTAGCTGGAGACAATCCTGCACTTGGTGCCGCAGCTGGACTCGTAGCTGCACTCGAAGCCGCACTCCCTGCCGCACCCGTTGGCGAACTAACAGTCGCGGATTCAGCTGCACTTGCCGCTGCGCTCGCTGCTGCTCCTTCACTCCCTGCCGCACCCCCATTCGTTCTGGCGCGTACTGCCGTAAACAAATTTGAAGCCGACCGCTTAGGCGGCGCACATGCACACGATCTCAAAGCTACACTTGCAATCGGGGACGCTGTTGCACTTGACGCTGCACTTGCAAGCGCACGCAACGCCAAAGACGCATGCAATTCTGTTACGCTCAAATCCACACTTACCACTACAATCGCCGCCGTAGATGCTGCCAAAGATGCCCCTGGAGACGCCGCCAAAGTTACTGCTGCAGACAAAGCCATAGACAAATTTGAAGCCGCACGTGTTGCAGCTGCAGCCGCACTGCTCGCACCTACACTTGCAAGCGCACGTGACGCCGTAGGCGCATTCAAAGACGAACTTGCTGCTGCAACTGCATTCAAACTCTCACTTGCCGCTGGAGATGCTGCTGCACTCGCTGCCGCAAGAGGCGCAATAGATTTTTTTATTTGTATACAAGGATTGCCGGAGGTAAAAAATGCAATTGGATATAAGAACGTTTTGTTACAACCGCACACATGGGCGCATGAATATGTGCCTGCTGTTGGAGCATTTTCCTCTGCAGTAGATCTGCACCTCTCTAAAAAACGTAATGTTGAAGGTAATGATTTTAAAGAAACAGCGATGTCACTACCAGCTGATGGTGTATGCACCTCTCATGATAAGAAGTTATCCGGAAATTGTCGTCACGTTGTTGAATTACGTCATGGAGCAGGCTTTAATAGGGATGATCCTCGGCGTATTTATATATCAACAGCAAAAGTGCTGAGTTACCCCACTCCTCCTGTAGGAGCTCAACAATCCGGGCGTACGGCTGTTACTCTTCATCTCTTGTTAAATGATGCAGAATACATGGCTATCTCTAGGATTTTTCAAGACCTTGCACATCATGCTGCAGAAACAGATACTTTAAATCATATTTTAGCGGCCCCTATATTTGCTGATTATCCTGGTTTTAATGAGTTCAGGACATTGCTCATAAATCTTAGAGATACTGCTGTTGGTCATGGAGCAAATTTGAACTTTTTTGATCAGGCTGGTGACCCGCTAGTTGTCCCGTAGGAGACTATACCTCAAGAGGTAATAAATAATCGCTTCGCTTTGCCGTATTTTGAGCTTAAACCGCAAGCTTTAAAAGTGCCAATTATGGGCACGTTGAGTATACAACGAAAACGGACTGACTTTAAATAGTCATTAGCGAGCATTTTTTTCACTTGCTATTGCATGTTTAGCTACTTCAAATTTATCGTGTTTTCTTTCTTAAAATTTGAAACGCCGTATTAAGCATATCTTTAATATCGTGGGAGCTTGAAAAAACATCATCGATACAATTTTTATTTACTTCTTTCAATTCTTCGATTTTTCCTCCGGTTATTCCGGAATATATTATACATGCTGATTCAAGGTTTTTTTCTTTCATATAATTACACACATCTACTCCTGTCTCCAGCGAATCCAAATTAAAATCTGAAATTAGTACATCTAACTTTTTGTTATCAATAATATCCCTTGCCTCTGTATAGTTCCCAGCTGCAAAAATAGAGATGTTGTCTTTGGGATTAAGATGTGATTTTAACATAATCAGCGTAAACTTCAAAGCTAATGGATCATCATTTACGATTAGAATAGTCGAATTTGGAATAGTTTTGACATATTTGGCAATGTGCTTTTTGAGTTTTTCAGATCGTTCTTCCTTGAAATCTGTAGGCCATAGTTTTTTATCTAATAGAAGGTCTACCAATATTGGTTCGGTTATGGGTTTGGAACAAAACCCACAGGCGCCCAAAGCTTTTGCCTTGCTTATGTCTTTAAGTTCTTTTCGGTTTGTGTGCATCAATACCATACTGCTTGGATATTTCTTTAATGTTTTAGTTAAAACAGAAAAACCGTCATTTCCCTTATCGGATAAATCAATATCGCAAATTAAATAGTCTATTTGTGTATGGTTCAATACCTCAATCGCTTCCTTATAGCTAGATGCATCATAGACATGAATAAGCTTATTAAGCTCACCTAGATTATCAAGAACATCTCTAACTTTCATGCGATATATACTTTCATCGTCAAGAATGAGAAAGTTAGGTTTTTGTTTCAATGGTCCCAGTTTTTCTATTAAAGTGTCAACTTCTAAAGATCCGGCCAGTGGGCTTTCTTTTTTAACCATCCCAAGTGCCGCTTTTGCTTCTTCTGAATTTTTAAACAAAGGATCTTTTAAACTATAGCCAGGTTGCTTTGTTAAAGGTAAACTTATCGTAAACTCGACTCCTTGAATATCTCTGATATTTTCAGGGACAAAGCCTGGCGCGTTCTGAACATTTTTGGCCGTAATCGTACCGTTATGACCTTTGACTACTTTAGTAGCTATACTTAACCCTAAACCTGTTCCCCTTTTTTTCCCTAAAGTAAATCTATCCTGAAATATCTTATTAATTTTGTCTTCTGGGATATGAGAATGTGTATTGCCTATTATGATCTCAGCTTTATTATTCTTTTCTTTAATGGAGAACCATATGATTCCTCCTCTATCCGGGAGAAAGCCAAAGGCATTATCTATTATGTTCTCAAGAGTTCTGCACATTCTTTGCTCGTCTAAGGGAATAAGAGCAACGACATCGAGATTATAATAAAAATCTATATATTTATTAGGATGATAACGGGAAACATCTTTTATTGCTAAATCTAATACAGTAAGAACATTTTTGGGAACCAATTCGTATTTCATCTTTCGAGATGCTTCCATAATGTCCGTAAGCATTGCATCAACTTTACGAATGGATATATCTAAATCTTCTGAATAATTTTTTGTTTGCCCAGGGGTAAGTTTTGGCAACATCTGAAGCATCATCTTTAATCCGATAAATGGTTTGCGCACATCATGTGCCACAAAAGAGGTTGCTTGTGCAATTGCGCGATCTCTCATTGCCGAGGCTCGCTTTTCTTGTTTTTTCCTTACATATCGTATTATCCACACAACAATACCCAAAAAGACTATAACGATTGTTAATTTGAACCACCATACCTTCCAAAATGGCGGTTCTATTATTATCGTAATGGCAGTTCCTTTTTTATTCCATAACCCATCGCTATTAGCCCCTGTCAGGCGAAGTACATACTTTCCAGGGATAAGGTTAACATATTGACCAAAATGATGTGTTCCAATATAATGCCAGTCTTCATCAAGGCCTTCAAGTTTAAAAGCAAGTTGATTTTTTGATGGTTCGGTATAATCCAGTGCTGCGAAGGTAAATTCAAAAGAATTATCTGACCATGGTAGTATTATATCTGTTAACTTTTTAATTCCCTGTTCGTCGTAAGTTCCTTCTTTTGACTTAAACGATGTTAGTAGAACTGGAGAGATATGTAGATTTTGTTGAATATTGTTTGCATCTTCAGAATTAAACTTGCAAACTCCTTTCATAGTTGAAAACCAGAAGTAGCCTTTTGAATCTATCAAGGCGTTAGTCATTCTATCAAACTGGTTACTTGGCAGCCCATCTGTTTTTGTAAATAACTTTACGACCTGTGATGTATTCGGATCGAATTTTGCTATACCATAATCTGTACTTACCCAAAAGCAACCTTCTTTATCTTCTAAGATATGCCTTGTTCCATTATTTAGGAAACCATTCTTAATTCCATAAGAAGTAAATTTCCCTGCTTTTCTGTCAAACTTATTCAGACCTCCATCTTCAGTAGTAATCCAGAAATTTCCTTTGCTGTCAATATATGATTCGAGAACGATGTTTCCTCCGACACTGTTCTCATCATTGGGATCATGCTTGTAGTGTGTACATGTTCCAGTTGTCTTATCAAACTTAGTTAAACCATCTCCTCCGGTTCCAAGCCATAAAATATCTCCTTCTTGAAGTATACTAAAAGTAATTTTATCACTGATAGAGTTTATGTCACCTGGGATATGTTTATATTGGATAAATTTACCTGTTGTTGTATTTAAATTGAATAATCCTCCCGTAAAGTATGAAGCAAACCACATTATATCCGGGTTTTTATTATCTTGAGTTAAAAGGCATGACGCACAGTTAGAATGTGGATTCTTAAAGCTTTTTATAACCTTTTTTGTCTTAGTATCAAGTAGACTAATAGCTTTTCCTCCGCCTCCACCAATACCTAACCAAAGTTTATCATCTGACGCATCTAAAATAGAAAATATTGAATTACCTGATAGGCTAAACGGATCGTCATCAAGGTACTGAAACCTTTCAAATATACCCTTATTCATATACCGACATAATCCCCCCTTAGAAGTCCCCAGCCAAATGTTATTTCTTTTGTCTTTATATAACCTTGTTAAATCATTTGAACTTAAACTAGAAGGATTTTTGGAGTTATGCGAATAATTTTTAAAAACATTCTGTTTTCTGATACACTTGTCTATTCCACCTGAACCATCAACCAACCAAATAGTACCAGTGTTGTCTTCGAAACAGTGCAGTATATCACTAGAATTTATATTATTAGAACCTTCAGGGTTATAACTGTATTGTTTGAAAGTATCAGTTTTAATGTTATACCGATCTATTCCGACACTACCATCAGTGCATATCCATAAATTATTAAATCGATCAATCATCACATGTGTAATTGCATCATATGATAAACTGTTTGAATTATGGGGATCATGCCGATAGTTTGTAAAAGTACCCATTTTCTTATCAAACTTATCTATTCCTGTATTTTTTGTACCTATCCAAAGGTTCCCTTCTTTATCTTCAGCTATTGCATTGATATGGTTATTACTTATGCTATTCGGATTGTCTGGTTGGTTTTTGTAACAGGAAAACTTATTAGTTTTTTTATTATAGCAGTTCAACCCATCTTCGGTTCCAATCCAGATCAAATCATCTTTATCTATACAAACAGTCCACACACTATTATTGCTCAAGCTGCTGGGGTTATTTGGTTTATGTTTATGTTGAGTAAATTTGCCACTTTTTTTGTCATAGGAATTTAATCCTTCAGTGGTTCCAAACCAGATAAGGCCATCTTTATCTTCGGTGATATTGCCAGCCAACCAATTAACATTGTTACTTGTTAAGTAATTCGGATCTTTTGATTTATGTTGTTTACAAATACCTGTTTTTTTATTGTAAGAATACAAACCGCGATTCGCTATAAAAAACCATACTATCCCTTCCTTGTCTATAAAAATTGACAATATTATAGGAAATGGATTTTCATTTCCCGTTATTTTTATATTTTTACATTCATTTCCATCATAACGGAATAATCCTTTACCCCAGGCAGATATCCAAAGCACTCCATCTTTATCCTGAGTAATACAAGTATTGAATATGCCAGTATCTAATACCCTCTGAATTTTGATATTTTCTACTGAATATGAAGATATTGTGGTGAGCAAGTTAAAACTGATCATTAAAAATAAAAACTTAATATGATTTTTCATTTTTTCTTTCTTAAAATTCTGAAAGCTTTTCTAAGTATATCTTTTGCCTCATAGGAATTTGAGAAAACACCATCTACGCAATCCTTATTTGTTTCTTTCAATTCTTCTATTTTCCCCCCAATTATCCCGGAATATATTACACATACGGATTCAGGTTTTTTTCCTTTCATGTAGCTACACACATCTACCCCTGTCTCCACAGAATCTAGGTTAAAATCTGAAATTAACAAATCTACTGTTTCGCTATCGACAATACTCTTTGCTTCCATATAATTACTAGCTGTAAAAATTGAAATATTATCTTTGGGATCGATGCACGATCCCATCATAGTCTGCATAAATTTTAAAGCTATTAGATCATCATTTACTATTAATATATTTGAACTAGGAATAGTTTTAACGTATTCAGCAATACGTTTTCCGGTTTTTTGGGGGTGGGCCTTCTTGAAACCACTAGGCCATAATTTTTTATCTAATAGAAGATCTACCAAGATTGCTTCAGTGATGGGTTTAGGACAAAATCCACAAGCACCCAAAGTTTTTGCTTTGATTATATCCACAGAGCCTTTTTGATTTGTATGGACTAACACCATACTATCTGGATGTTTCTCTAACACTTTAGATAAAACAGAGAAACCGTTATATTCTTTATCAGATAAATCAATATCACAAATTAAGTAATCTATTTTTGTATGGTTCAATATATCAATTGCCTCTTTATAGCTGCTTGCGTCATAAACATGGATAAGTTTATTGAGTTCTCCTAAATTTTCAAGAACATCTCTAATTTTCATGCGGTAAATACTTTCATCGTCAAGAATGAGTAAATTAGGTTTTTGTTTCAGTAACTCTAATTTTTCTACTAAGACACCGATTTCAGAAGATCCTGCTAACTGACTTTTCTTTTCTACCATTCCAAGCTTAGCTTTTGCTTCTTCTGAATTTTTAAGCAAAGTGTCTTTCAAGCTATAGCCAGGTTTCTTTGTTAAAGGTAAAATTATTTCAAACTCAACGCCTTGAATGTTTCTAATCTCTTCTGGTACAAAGGAAGGGGCTAGCTGCACGTTTTTAGCAAAAACAGAGCCTTCATGCCCATTGATAATTTTGGTAACAATACTTAGGCCCAATCCTGTTCCTTCTTTTTTACCAAAAGTAAATTTATCCTGAAATATCTTGTTAATTTGATCTTCCGAAATATGAGAATGACTATTACCTATCACTATTTCTGCTTTATTCTCCTTTTCTTGGATAGAAAACCACATAAACCCTTTTTCATTAGGTAAGCAGTCAAAAGCATTATCTACTATGTTTTCGAAAGCCCTGCACATTCTCTGCTCATCTAACTCAATTAAATTAATTGCATCAAAGCTATAGTAAAAATCTATATATTTACCAGGATAATAACGAGAAACATCCTTTATCGCTAAATCCAATACACTAAGTATATTTCGCGGAATTAACTCATATTTCATTTCACGGGATGCTTCCATAATATCGGCAAGCATAGCTTCAACCTTGCGGATAGATATATCTAAATTTTCCGAATAATTTTTTATTTGTGCAGGGGTAAGTTTGGGTAGCATTTGAAGCATCATTTTAAGCATAGTAAACGGCTTGCGCACATCATGTGCAAGAAAAGAGGTAGCTCTACCAATAGTTGCAAGTTGTTCGTTTTGTTTAACTCTGTTTAGCTCCATTTGCCAATTTTTGATTTGATTTATCAAATAGGAAAACTCTTGAACTTCATCCTTTGTATGCATTGGCTCTTCTGAAGCCTTAATTCTTTCTGTAATATTTCTGATAGGAGCTGCAATATATTTATTAAAGATAATTTTTAACCTAAAATGATTCCATAAAACGAATGCGGTTAGCGTTATGAATATGATAATGATATAATATAAAAATAGGGGACGCTGTTTATTAGAATATTCGATATTTAAACAAAAAGGTGTGTGGCTGGTTACATCAAAATTGCCAAATTGCCTATTTAAAAAAAAGTTTACTATGGCTGAATTGTTGTTTGTTATTACTATGTTTTTATCTAAGTTTTTTAGTCCTTGTTTTACAACTTTTTTATCCAGAAAAAGCACCATATCAAAATTATAATTTCCTAATACATCATTTAAATTATCGTTAAAATAACATAATTTTAAGATAACTTTATGCCTTGTCTGTCTACCAATGTTCAATAATGTCTTTTTACTTTTTTTTTGCTTCACATTAATACCTGATATTGCAAGAGGCTTTAATAAGAATATTTTTTCACTAAGGGAAGATAATAGGTGTTTCCTACTTATTGAACCTGACCTTATATAGTCAATAAATTCATCCGAACTCGCAAGAATTGCTATTTTTTCTGATAGATTAATTTGGTATATTTTTATTATATTTTGTATTTGCTTCTGATTAAATATTTTTGTCTGATTTATTGTTTCCACATGTACGAAAAACATACTTACAACTGAAAACAAAAAAACAACAAAAAAGGAAAGAATAATAGTGTTACCAATAGAATTTTTGATGTTCCTTATACTTCGCATATTATTTCCTACATATAAATTTTCTTACCAATAGTTCTTTCTTTTCTATAGATTCAGCGATTAATTCATATGATGAAACAGTATCTAAAATTTCTTCTTTTGTAAATATTCCCATACTTTTATGAGAAGCTAATTTCTTCCTTAAATTGGCTGCTATAGACCTGTTATATTTTATATAGCTATTATCTTCACTTTGCATATCTATTTTGCTAAATCCTGAATCTTTAAGAAGCCTAAGGTAGTTATTCTCTGTTTCTGCAAATAACGTTAAATCTTCAAGCTCACACATCTCTTGCAGTGCTTTACCCCATTTGTTTTTTAAAGGACTAAGCCAGTCATTTATAATAAGGATTCCGTCATCTTTCATTATACGATGTATTTCTTCAAACAAGGGCAACTTATTATCTAGATGCACTAAAACCCCTTTGCTAAATATGATATCAAATTCTTTGTCATGAAAGGGAAGTTTATCAATAGTATCGTAAAAAACAAAATCTACGATATTTTTTAGTTTTTCAGGCCTTCTTCTCTTTGCTTCAGACACCATCCACGGATTAATTTCAAGCCCTATTACTTTAGCATTATATTTTTTTGCAATATGGAATGCTGCACCTCCAAGTCCAGCCCCTATATCCAAAACTTTTTTCCCGCTAATATTAATTCCTGTGAATAATTCATCTACAGCCTGTGCACCCCCTTCAGACATGTATCCCTTTCCGTATGCTAACTCTAGCAAAGTACAATAGGCTTCAGAATATTCGCCCTTGATTTTTTCGATACTGCTCATAGTAACAACGACGTTCTTGTTTACATCTAATTTTATCTTATCCCAAGATACTTGTCTTGAAGGGGATTGTTGCCAAAGAGCATCTCTAACCCATGATAAATTTGGCAATTCTTTTATGAACTGTTTATATACTTTTAAAAAAACAGGGTCATTAACATCAGAGATGTCAAGGTAAGGAGAAAAATAATATTCATTATTTTGTACAAGACCCATTGCTTTCTTGCTCATTAAAGCTTTTGCAGTAGCAATTACATGGTCCTTATGATTTAAATGTGCCAATAAATCACTTGATACGTATGAAAGGTTATCGTGAACCAAAAACTTATACTTTTTCTCACTTTTTTTTAGATAGGTAACGGCATCACCTGACCATATAAATGCAAAAGCAAAATCTTTATTTGTATAAATTTTATTGTAATCATTTACTATATACACCTTGCTTTGTTGTATTAATTTTTTAAAATTTTTAACGGTTAAAGGAATGAGCTTATTTTTATACCCTTTGCCTTCTTTCTCCCCATGTATCGCCTCATAATATCCAAGGCTTATTAGTTTTTCTGCTTCTGCGGGATCATCCAGGATAATTGTTATTTTATCTTTTGCTTTTTCAAATATAGAATATAATTTTTCATTTTTTGTCAAAGAAACAACATCTGGATTCCACAAAAAACCTGTAAGCGAATGAATATAAAATGTAACATTGGGAGGGAAATTATATCTTTCATATTGCTCTTTTATTATTGGATGATAATCTTGTGAAAGTTCGTATAAATTTCCAGTTTTAAGGGCAATTTCATCCTTTACTAAATCATAAATAGTTTCTGAAAAAATTACAATATCATAATTTTGCCTCTGAGTTTTCCAGCGCCTCAAAAATTCGATATTTGTATAGTACTCATCATAAGAAATTTTTACGTTACATTCTTTCTCTACCATTGAAATTAAATCATTGCTGTCCAAGTATCCCCACCAAGTAAGAATATTTACAGTATCTTTTTGTTTATTTTTAGCATGCACATTAACGTTAAAAGTAACTATACAGAAAGTCATTATAAACAAAATTTTATAGCTCTTAATAGACATAAAGAAATCCTTTAGTTATTGTTAATAAAATTATGATGTGGAGCTAATATAAATCATCAGGACATCGTTACAAATATAGCATTAGCATCTGTAAAATGAGCCTTTCGCCTTTAATTGTCAAATGACAATTAAATTTTCCTATCTAGACTTGAATAGTTTAACACACTTTTAATCTTAAATTCAAAGAAAAAATATGAAAGAGACAACAATATTTTACAATGAAGCTTCTAAGTTAAAAATTGCAAATAAGAAAGCAATAAATCTGTTTGTTGCAAATCATTGACAAGTATAGTCCTTCCGGAATATATTATGCGTACGGATTCATAGCTTTTCTCTTGCATATATACTCAATGTGGTATAATTGGCACTTTTGAATCTTGTGTTTTACACCCAAAATACGGCAAAGCCAAGCAATTATTTATTGCCTTTTGAGGTATAGTGCACATAATACTAACCGGTTAAGACTTTTGCGCTTTTTGTTTTGCCCATCTATCTACTTGAATTATTTCATCTAGAGTAGGTTGTTGGATTACCTTATGCAGTGACATTACTCTATCGATAATTTCCCATATCTGGGTAAATGAGATTTCAGCTCTCTGAAAACGTTCTACTGCTATTTCGTTAGCCGCATTCATTACTGCAGGCAATGTCCCTCCCGTATTTAATGCACGGTATGCAAAGTCAATACTCGGAAAGCGTTTTCTGTCGAAATTTTCAAATGATAGTTTTGTGATCTTAGCAAAATCTAATGTTTTAAGTCCTCCAGGAACTTTTTCGGGATACGTTAAAGCATATTGTATAGGAGACCTCATATCTGTCACACTCATCTGTGCTAAAACGGTGCCATCAATAAATTCTACCATTGAATGAATAATTGATTGAGGATGTATTATTACATCTATCTTATCCGGAGTGACATTAAAAAGCCATTTTGCTTCAATCATTTCGAGGGCTTTATTCATTAAGCTAGCAGAATCCAAAGTTATCTTAGGTCCCATGTCCCAGGTAGGATGTGCTAAAGCTTCTTTATATGTCGCTTGTTTTATTTCTTCAGCAGAGCTATCCCTAAAGGCACCACCACTAGCAGTTAGGATGAGACGCGAAATATCACTATTTTTTTTACCTTCTAGGCATTGAAAGATCGCACTGTGTTCGCTGTCAACTGGCAGTATTTTTACTCCATGTTTAGCTGCTTCAGACATGATAAGTTCACCAGCCATGACAAGAATTTCTTTGCTTGCAATCGCGATATTTTTCCCGGCTCTAATAGCTTCTAAAACAGGCAGTAAAGCAGAAGTTCCAACAACTGCGCATAATACTATATCTACTTCTGGCGCTGTGGATATTTCGATCATTCCTTTAGTACCGGAAAGAACTTTTGTATCCTTCGGGATTAAATTTGAAAGTTCTTTTACATATTGCTTGCCACAAACAATATTTTTGCAATTCAATTTTTTCGCCTGTTGAGCGAGCAGTGCTGCACTAGAATGTGCGGCAATGCCGTGAACTTTAAGCTTGTCTTTCAATTGTTTGACGACTTTAACTGTATTTTTGCCGACAGAACCGGTTGAACCAAGTATGGCAATTGTTTTCATATATTAAGATTCTTCTTTTTTTTAGCTAGTTTTGCATAAACCTTTGCGACCTTAGCAGTTGTTATTTTTCCAAAATAATTGTCACCGGGCCAGAGTTATGTATTTCCACTTCCATTTTAGCACCGAATATACCACTTGCAACAGGAATACTTAATTTTTGCATTTCCTTAATAAAATACTCATAAAGAGGAATTGCTACTTCTGGCCTGGCAGCTTTAGTAAAGCTGGGGCGATTACCTTTTCGGGCATCACCATAAAGGGTAAATTGAGAGATAATTAAAATCTTGCCCTTTACATCTTTTAAGGATAGATTCATTTTTCCTTCTTTATCTTCAAAAATACGTAAATTGGCGACTTTTCCAGCAATAAATTCTATTTCTTTTTTTGTATCATCATGCGCTATCCCTAACAAAACTACAAAACCCTTATCAATTTGTCCCACGATTTTATTGTCAACCTTTACAGATGAGGACGAAACTCGTTGTATTACTGCTTTCATATAATGCCTGTACTAAAAATACTTAAGATTTTATACCTCAAGAGAGAATAAATAATCGCCTCGGGCTATGCTCTACAAGTTATGGCCTTAATACAGTCGCTTTGTTGCATTTTGAGCCTAAAACGTAAGCTTTAAAAGTATAACCACGTCTAGTTTAGTTATTAGGTTGTTAACTGTTTAAAAAGATAATCAAGCCAATGGACTCTAGATTACTCAAAGCCGGTTCCACTACTACAGTTAGTTCCTGCAGCAGTTCCCGAAGAACATCTGCTTGATGCTGCTGTACCAGGATTACATCCGCCTACAGCTTCAGGTCCAGCTGTACATGCATTTGCTGTTGTTTGATCTCCATTGCAACAGACAGCACTTGAGTATTTGAATGGAAATGTTTTATATAATGTGGGGGGGGTATATCTCATATTGTGATCCATTATATTTTACTTTTATTGATAAACAGTTTATATGGGAATTTAATTTGCCATTGGTTGCCTGTTTCGATTGATTTTGTACCGATAGCTTTCTTGTTATATCTTAAAATATATTTATGATTTTTGCCTCTTTTTATACACACAACATCAATATCAAACAGGCAATGACAAAAATTAAAGATTTTGAACTTTGTTATTGGCTTTAAAATATAACTTATTGGATGTATAAAATAGGGTGAAGTAGACTTTTTTATAATTAAAAATCTATGAATTAAATAGCCTCTTTTACCTGATAGAAGATTGATTAATCTATTTTTTCTTTTTGCTGATATTACTTTTCCAATAATATTTTCATATTTAATAATATATGGGTCTATTTTATTATTGTTATCTCCTCTAGTAATAACCCCACTCTTAAGCTTTTTTATAATTCTGTGAACTACATCAAAAGGCTTTTTTGGGTGTGGATATATAATTACATCACCTACTTTTACATCATCAAAAGATATATAAACATATAATATAAGCCCATCGCCACTTTTTAGAGTGGGATACATACTAGGACCAACACAGGTATTAAATTTAGATTGATAGTTGTCATTAAATACTTGATGCTTGTTACTTACCATCTCAATATTCTGCTTATCTACCATTTTTTCTAAGCTATTATTCATAATTATAGTAAAACGTAAAGTTTTTAATTTTTCAATAACGCCTCTATAAGCTCCCAGAATTTACCATTCAATGTAGCTTTAAGTTTATAGCATGGTGTTTTTACAGCCAGATCAAAAGCATTATTAAAAACCTTATTAACCATATGCTTCTCTTCTTCCCTTGATACTTTTTTCCAGTATGAGTCCCAAACCTGTTTACAACTTTCAAATATTCGCTGGGCGCCGGTTGTTGAGTTTATCGGTATTATGTCATCTTTATCTGACTGTTCAAGAAAAAATACAGCTTTTAATGGGACTGAATAAGAAGCATTAAATTTACTTTTTCTACGTTTCCATAAATGGTCACTCCAAGTTGGCATTGGGTGTGCTCTATAATTATTTTCATTGTCTTTTACTATGAGGGCCATATCGTCAGACAGAGGTTTCCAATATGATGGAAGCCTAATACTGCAGGTTGATTTACCTGTCCCTCCCTGAGCTGCAATTAAAATACCTTTACCATTGAACTCTGCTAAAGCAGCATGAATTGGGCCTCCTTCATTTTTCACAACATAATATCTGTAAAGCGGTTTAAGTGAAGACCACATATTGACGAATTTGATTTCAGGATGGTTAATATAGTCAAGATTAAGTTCAATAAAATTTTCAGGATGATTATCATGTGACCAAATCTTATATACGACACCTTGTTTATAATGATTCCAATTACCAACTTTACTTATTGCAGATAAACTATTGTCATGTTTTAATGCCAAAAAAAGAAGGTTTCTGTCAAAGGTTTCCTCGTCTGTTTCATCTAACTGCATTATATCAGCGAATTTCTCAAGCCAAGGAGATATTGTCTCTGTGGCTTTAAAGCTCCAGGTAATATTATCCGATAGGGAAAGTTTGTAAGTTTTTTCAGTTCCTTTAAACTGTTTTAGCATATATTAGTATTCCTTTTATTAAGCATCAAAAAAAGTTCTGTACTCTTCCATATTCATTAATTCATTATGATTACCCAGCAAAGAAGGTTTATTGCCTCGCAGAAAAATTATTTTGTCAGCATCTTTAATCGTACCAAGCCTATGAGCAATGGTAAAAGTTGTTTTGTTTTTTACAACTTCTGGCAAATGGGCGTAAATTGAGTGTTCTGTAGCATTGTCCAGTGAAGCTGTTGGTTCATCAAATATGAGTATATCAGGATTTTTTACAAGCGCGCGGGCTATGGATAATCGTTGTTTCTGGCCTTCTGAAATGTTTACACCTCCTTCTTCAAGAATGGTGTTATATTTATTCGGCAATTGTTTGATAAAATTATGAATATCTGCAATTTTTGCAGCATTGATAACGTCTTCATCAGTAGCGTTCTGATTCCCATATTTTAGATTGTCAATTATTTTACCAGAAAGAAGCAAGGTGCTTTGCGCAACATACCCAATACGTGATCTAAGCGCTCTTACATTAATCTCTGAAGCAGAAATATTATCAAAATAAATATCACCAGAAACCGGAACATAAAAACGCATTATCAGGCTTATCATGGTAGTCTTACCTATTCCGCTTTCTCCAATAATAGCCCAATGTTCGCCAGGGCGAGTCTTCAAGGAAATATTCTGCAGAACTGGTTTTTTAGGATCATAGGAAAAGGAAACATTTCTAAACTCAACGAGACCAGTTAAGCTGTCAATCTTCCTTCCATCATTCGTATGCGCTTCTGGTATTGTCTCAAAAAGCGCGGCTGTTCTCTGTAAAGATGCCCTGCTGCTCTGAAGCTGATTGGCGGCAGATGAGAGGTAGTTAACCGGCCCATATACATAACTCAAATAAGCCCGGAACGCTATTAGCGTCCCCAAACTCCAATATCCAATTATTACCCAATATGCCCCAAATCCAAGAACAAAAAAACCGGCAGCCTGAGGCAAAATGTTCTGTATAATGCCATTTAATGAACTCAACATATATCCTTCATTGGCAAGCTGATTATTCTTATTTATTTGATTGGTTATTTGATTAATCGCCTGTTTCTCGGTGGAAAACGATTTAATCAGCGGAATAGAAGCTATAACTTCCTGGAATACAGACGAATGTCGAGCACCTCTTTCACTGTTCTGATGACTCATTATATATGTTTTTCTGGCAAAATATTTCCCGATCAATAGAGGGATTGGAAGAAATAATACAACAGGCAATGCAATTCTCCATTCTAAGTAAAATAAAAAAAATACTCCTCCTATAAACCTGATTACCTGAGTAAACATATAAACTATAGTACTTGAAAAAAACCACTTAACGCCACTGATATCGCTTGTAAGACGCGACATTAAATACCCTCTGTGGATTTTATCAAAAAAAGTTTTTGGTAACGAAAAAATTCTATCGAGAAGTCGCTCTTGAAGATTTAGCATCACCTTTTGGTCAAAACGTGTATTGTAGAATCCCTGAAGCTTGCCTGACACCTGACTAAAAACACCAATTATTACTATTACTCCAAGGACTGGAAGCAGCATTGCCAGTTTTTTGTTCATTATCACATCATCAATAAGATAACGCGATATCATCGGCATTGGGAAGGCGAGCAATGAACTTATCAAAAGCAGAAAATATGCAAATGCACCTATCTTCCAATATTTTAGCACCGACGGATAAACATGTTTTATGTTATCCCTTATTCGCCCATATTTTCTTTCATGAGAAATATGATCTTGTGGTATCTCTAAAGCAAGTGCATTTTTTAATAATTTTAGCCAATTATCCATTGAATTAATTATAGCCTTAAGTCATTTTATATTCATATTCGCTTCCAGGCTTTATTCTAGATGCTGGAAAGAGACCAGCTTTATGAGCTTCTTCACAATACCAGTGAGGCGCAAATAAATCCTTATGTCTGTAATAATTCATCGCAATACACGACCCTAGACACATATGCTTCATAATACAGTCTTTACATATACCTTTTAGGTCTTTAGGCAAACCTTTTCGAATATCCTTTAATACGCCACTATTGTTCCATATATCGGCAAGTTTATCTTTCGTAGCATGACCAAAAACAAGTTCAGGAACTGTTTCTCCTATGCCACAAAGAGCATATTTACCACTTCCAAGAACACCTATTATCCCGAATATACCACATCGTCCACTTGATTTTGTGAATATTTTACTTAAAGGTCTAAATGCAGAAGTATGGGAATAGACTACTCTTATTTTAGAGCTTGGAGCAAGCTCATTTTCTACCCAGGCACCTAATTTTATTAGTTCTTCTATCGATAGTGTTTCTCCAGCATCATGCATCTGCTCTCCTCTTGCGGTAGGAGTAACAAGATTGAATTTGACAGATTCCATTCCTTCTTCTTCTACGCGTCTAACAACAGCCTCCATTTGATCCGCATTATGCTGCATAATCGACATTATTATCTGTGGTTGCAAGCCTGCACTAACAAGATTTCGTGCACCACTCCAAGCAGCGTCAAAACAGCCTGGTACTCCACGGACCCATTCATGTGTTTCACTGTCAGCCCCGTCAATGCTTACAGAAACAAAAGGACTGTTGCACTTCATTATCTTTGTAACTATTTTTGGAGTGCACTTTACACCGTTTGTCTCAATAGTTAGCCTAAGATCCTGTTCTGCAATATAATCAAGGATTTTGTCAATATCAGGATGTATGAGAGGCTCTCCGCCTGTAAGCTTAACTCCACTCATTCCTAGTTCTTTACCTTGTGTGATAATGTCTTTAAAAAGTTCAAAGTCTAAAGTTGGAAATTCAGGCTCTCCCTTTTCGTGCTTGGGCGCTATCCAACAATGTCTGCATTTAAGGTTGCAACCTTCTGTTAGATAGAAATAAATTGTATTAAGGTAGTAACCGCATCCGGGTACTTCTATATTTTTCTGTTTTTTTGTATTTGTCATTTTTGATTTCTTATTAGTATTGGTTTTTTCCGTTAGGCGCTCTACTGACTCTTTGCTTAGTTTTGGCAGTAAAAACTATGCAATATGACGTCTTGACATATGTTTATAATTTAGGCTAATTGGGCAGTTTTCCACCAGCCTCAAGAAATGTTCTATAGCATGAATCAGGAGATGGCTTATTTTCATCGCCTGTCAATGTATATGCCAATGCAGGACAGCCTCCTCTGCAATATGCTGTATAATTACAGTTACTACAAAATTTAAAATTCTTTAAAGGGATATCCCTTCTATCTCTAAGACGCTTTAATTCAGGATGCTTCAACCATACCTCCTTTAAGCTGTCTCTATTGATTATTCCAAGCTCTATATGAGGGATCTGTGAGCATGGAATCATAACCCCATCAGCTCTTACTGCCATTTTACTAAAGACTCCACCACAACTTCTCAAATGTCCGCAAGCGGAAGCTTCTTTCCTGCCGGCTTTAATACTTTCTTCCATTTCTTTCCAGTGTTTTCCACTGGCAAGGGGGCCGGCTTGTGCCCCTATCCTTCCGTTATATTTTTTGTTTAATTCGAACAGTTTGGCTATTACATAGGAGTATTCATCAGCATCTAGTTGTGTCTCATCACTGTTTTGTTTGCAGAGACCTAAATGTGATGCGGAATTGGTTGAGAAAGACGGAAGTCCAACATCCTTTAAAAGAAGTTCAGCAACCTCATCTAAATCTTTGTAATTATGCTTATGTATGGTTACTCTGGTCGTTGCAGGAAGTTTGTATTTTTGCAGCAGCTTTAATCCGCGCAAAGCTTTTTCAAATGACCCTTTGCCTCTGTATATGTCATGTGAGTCGGGTCCAGGACCATCTATTGATACCTGAATGCTGTTGCATCGTCCTGTTGACTTTATGAAACTCAAGATGTCATCATTCATTAATATCCCATTACTAAGCATGGAAAATCTCATTCTATTTGCAACTATTCCGTCAACAAGCTCTTTAATATCATTTCTTGATAAAGGCTCACCTCCTGACAAGCAGACATCTAGAACAGCACACTCTTTAAGTTCTTCAAAAAATTTCAGCCATTCTTCTGTAGACAGATCTGTTTCTATATCTCCTGCGCTGCTGAAATGTGAGCAGTATGAACACCTAAGATTACATTTTGTTGTAATATTAAGATCTAGACTTTTGGGTGTTTTTGTTATTTGCATAATAATTTAACCGAATTATTTATTCCCTTCATAACCTATTAGTCCCCTATTCTCCATGTCAGTTAAGAATTCTTTCACATGCTTTGGTGCATCTTCAGGTATTCCCCCTTCACACTCTTTTTCTAATTCACTCAATATTGTCTTTATTGAATGTTTTCCGTCCAGTTTTTTCCAGATGAATGAACTTACAGGATCAAGCCCAAATGTTTCACTTGTATCAGGATCAAATAAAACAGCCCAATCGTCAAATTCTTCTCTATAAACAATCATTGGATTGACAACTGGAAATTCATTTTTAAATTCCATTATTTTAGCCTTCTTTCTTTCTAGTATTCTGTTATTTTACGCTTTGCTTTATCTTTAAACATTTTAATAAATTCAATTACAAAAATGATTAACACTGATAGCATTATTCCTCCAAAAGCAGCAATCAAAATATTCTTTTTATTGTTCACTGGTATTGGATTTAAAGAAGCTTCTGGATTTTCAATTATCGTTACTAAAGAGACATTTTCGATACTACCATATCTTAAGTCATCATATTTTTTAACAATCGTCTCATAGAGCCGTTTTTTTTCTTTAACCATCTCTGACACACTCTCCTCTTCGATTTTAAGTTTGGGAGGTAAGTCATTTCGTGTTTTAAACTTATAATCACAGAGGAGTTTATTGTTTTGCCTCAATTTTAATTCGTTATCCCTAGCTTTATTAAGCTCATTCTTTGCGTTTGATATGCTTATTTTTAAATTATTAATTTCATTTTTTGAAGTAATATCGATCTGCTTGTTATAAAAAAGATTCAGTTGTGTAATCAATTCATCTATTATAAATTTTGACGCAGCCGGATTTTTAGTTTTGGTTGCAATTCCAAGAATGTAGGTTTTGCTATCAAAATTGAGTTTTATCATATTTTTCAAGTAATTTACGGCCGTTGAAACATCTCCAATGTCTAACATTTTAAATAGGTTTGTTTTAATTTGCCTTCCATCAGAAACTGTAACAATATCAGTTGTTAATATCTTTCTTAAGGTTTCGTTTGCATATATAACAGATTTATATGAGGCTCTTACAATGTTTCTGGTATACTGCTGGTATTGCCATGAATTTTGTTTTTCTGAGAAAACTGGTTTGTCAAGCAATATTGTACCTTTCGACTCATACTCTTTTTCATAGGTTATTTTGGTGAATAAATATCCTACAAGAAGGCTAACTAAAAGTAATATGATGATCAGCCACTTATACCTCAACAATATAGTTAGAATTTCAAAGATACTGATTTCATCTTCTTCTAAATGTAATTGCCTATATTCAGGTGTTTGATTGTTTTGTTTTTTCAATTTTATGTCTCTTATTATTGTTTTTATATAAAATTATTAGGCAGGAACTTACATAAACTATTAATTATTAATAGCAAATAAATCTTAATTTCTGATCCAAACAAATTAGAACGATAAGCAATTTAGTAGAATAGTCACTAAACTACGCAAAATACGATAACTTTACAGTCCATATCTATCTAAAAGATATTTTACTATCCATAGGCACATTAGGGTTTGACCAAAAAAATGGGTTGCCATCTATAATATCTCCTTCAAGAGTTTTTATAATAACTTTACTGATACTTTTGCCATGTTTAGCTCCTCCTGCCAAGGTAAAATAATATTGATAATCTTGGCCCTCTTCGTAAACATACCTTCCTGGTTTTTGGACATTGCCTTCAACAGTTACCCATGGTTCTTTGGGGATAATGTTAATTTTATCATTAGGCCTTAATTGAACAGTAAATTCACGTTGCGCTTCACAAATTACTTTGCTAATGGGAAAACTTGACGCAAGATGATCTCTAATTAATTCAATCTTACCTTCTTTTATCCCGTATTTCACATTTCCTGCTCTTTCGATTATTGACTTTAATGTTTCATTTTCCATTAAAGTATAAATTCCTGGTTTGTTTACGAAACCTGTAACATTAACTATGTCCTGATTAACTAAGTTATATTCCAGTCTAACATCAATAATATCATTTTTTTTAAGTTTGAATTTTTTATTAGCTACGTTAGCAAAGTCAATTTTTATAATTTTTGATTTATCTGATGAATCATTTGTTATATCTCTTATGATTTCTATATTTGATATGTCTGCTTCATCTTTAAACCCCCCTGACAACATTATAATTTCTTCAAGTGTAATATCGGGATAAATTTCTTTTCTACCTGGATTGTTAACATTTCCTTTAACAATCGCAAAATCTGTATGCATAATTTCCTTACTTACGTAGATATAGATTTTATCTCCATCCATTAAAGGTTTATTAATTGCCTCACTTATCTTATTCTTATCAATATTTTTCAATAATACTGAAATATCTTCTTTTTTTCTTCTTATTTCCAGCTTAATCGCATCAGGCTTAAAACCACCAGCATATTCAATTAAGCTATCAATATTTTCATCAGGGAGAAGTTCAAATATGCTAGGATTATGAACCCCCCCATCAATAGAAACTGTTCTTCCTTTGTAGGGCACAAAAATGATATCGCCATCATTGAGATATTTAAATTCATTTTTAAATTTACCATTAAGGAAAAAGTCGTATAAATCTAGAGGCAAATTTTCCCCATAGGAAGATTTGCTTATTTTGATATTTCGAAGAGAACCTGATTTATTTACTCCACCTGCTTTTATTAATGCATTAAGAACGGAAGCTGATGTAGAGTTAACATGAATACTTCCTGGTTTTTTGACTGCCCCGGTAACATAAAGAATTAAACCTACACTTTTTCCCAAGGAAATATCAACAAGTGAACTACCAGCACCGGAGCTTTCTGAGTTTATAAATAATTCATAAGTTTTTCCTAAGGCTCTGAGGATTTTCGTTTTTGCATCTATGTATTTCATACCCCGAATGTATACCCTGCCGACTCTTTCTATGTCAATGAAACCATCTTTTGATACTGGTAGTTTATAGTGAAGATTAATGTCGCCCCAGATATCAATAATCAGCTCATCTCCAGGTTTAATCAGATAGTCATCCATTACAACACTTATATTGTCTCGCCTAGATACTGTTTTCGTCAAAAACTTATAGCCAAAAGGTTTTATCTCACTTGATGTATCATCAGAAGAAAATGTTGAAGATACATCAATATTATCATTTTTTTTTTCAGATGATCCTGTCTTTGTCGATGTACCTTGAGAAGATTCTGATTTAGTCAGTGTCTCTTTGGGTAACTCTATCCCAACCGATGTATCTTGCAAGAAACTCTTAGTACTGCTTTCAGAGTACAAATTCGTGCATACAAAAATTGTTGAAATCAGAATGGATGTGGCGAAGACTGATCTTCTTTTTGATTTTTTCATTTAATAGTTCCTTCTTATAAGCATCATTAACTTGTTAGCCAATCTTCTATAGGTTTGAAGTCGTCATCATACTCTTGTAAATTTTTTCTTTTCTTGAGAACATATATTCTCATAAATATATTTAAATATATTTTTAATAGAAAGTAAAGTCGTGGAAAATAGTATAAATGTTTTCTAAATGTTTTATTGCTAACTCCATATATACTGCAGATCACATAATCAGAAAATATAGTATACTTAAGATACTTTAGCTTGCCTTTAAAACTACTGACTTTAAAATTATTCATCTTTACATAAACCTGCGATGAAAGATCGCATAGTAGCCTTTTCTCTAACCAATTTTCTATTTTAGGCATAATCTCTTTAGGCATCAAATGTGTTTGAACTACACTATTAATCTTTAAATTAAATAATTTGTTTAAACTCAACAATATACAATAAAGTATTTTTTCGACTTTACATTCCTTTGATTTAGATATTAGAAGTTGCCAGTTTATACTTTCTGTTTGTATAATCTGAAAAATATCGAATAAGTGTAAAATTTTTTGTTGAAATTTATCTCCCGCAATGTGAATACATAAATGTAATATTAAATTTTCAATAGACATTGCAAAAGATTTTTGCCCATATAAAGTCGTTTCAGTACAGGTACTCCATATATTATCCAAATCAATTTTAACGTTCTTTAAATTGTACCCATCATCCATAAAAATAGTATAATGAACTTCTAAAGAGGTATTATTTTTTGAGAAGAAGGGTGGTATATGCCTTCGGTTATTGATATAAAAATCATAATTATATTTTGTCGAACTTTTAAAGCCAAGTTGGTCTAGTGTATATAGGGTTTTTTTAACATCATCTCGCTTCACTAACAAATCTATATCGCACATTGGTCTTGAAACCGGATTCTTATAATATTTTTCCGAAAGATACGCACCTTTTAAAGGTATTACATCGATGTTTTCTTTATTGAATTCTGACAGAATACATTTAAGCTCATGGGTCCTTTTAATGTATTGTGAAGACGAAACAATATATTTTTGTTGCAGTTTGCTAACTATTTCCGAAGGTACATTTAAATCATTCTGTTTTACAATTGAGTAAAATAATGGACACAGATTATATGAATACAAAAAATCATATACATAATCCCAATATTCGGGAGTTATCATGCCGAGAAGACTAGCAAGCCCAGCTTTATCTTTACAAGCCAATATCCTACAAACCATTTTTTTAAGTTCTAAATTATTCAATATTTTGCTTTAAGTTAAATGTCTGTTAATTTTCATTTCTATAAGTAATAAGTTCTTGTTGCATACCAAGGGATTAAGAGCAAATTCTTATACTACTTAAAGAACATGATATTCTTGTCTATCAAAAGGTCAAAATGCAAATCCATTCACTGAATAACTTTTAAGAAAATTAGGTAGTTATTTTTAATAAAAGTATTAGACTATACATTACTGCTCTAAATGAATAAGAATTTTTTTAAATAAAAATATTTATAAAATAGCTTGAAATAATTGCTGATTTCATGTTAGTATATTTTTATACAAGAAATAATTGCCGATTCAATAACACGTATTAAATGTAGTAATTTCTAAGGTTCAAAATTTTGACTATTTTACTTTGCACCCCTAAAATAAGGAGAGCTTGCTGATAACAGAGAGCATGATAAATCATGAAGGCCTATATAAAAAAAATAGTTGAGTATAGAAAATCTAAAGGTTTATCGATTAATAGGCTTGCTGAGCTTCTCGATGTTTCTACAAAGACAATATATAATTGGGAGAATAGAAAATCGCAGCCGAGTAAGACAGATTTAATGGCTATTGCACATTTACTCGATATAAGGTTAACTGATATTTCAAGCTACAAAGAAACTAATTTTTTTTACACAAAGCCTGGACTTCATGTAAATAAATTAGACGAGAGTTCCAATTTGCTGAAAGAAATAATTAATAATCGAGATTGTGATAATGCTATAAAACTGCTCCCTTTGCTTAACGGTGAACATGAAATAGTGAGATTGTCAAATGAAAATATGAAATTGACTCAAAAGGTTTCCAGATTAAGGTTTTTACTGGATTACATAGATGCTGCTGTATATACGAAAAATTTAAGGCGTGCAATAACATATTTCAATCATTCTTTTTTTAGTTTGCTTTCTAACACCCACAATGAGGAGGATTTATTTGGTAGTAAATTTTCCGATTTATTTTCAAGAAGTGAATATGAAAACATTCTAAAACTGGAAAATGAGGCTTTTAATGGAAAATATATTGTTAATCAACTGGTAAGAATACCTTTCATTAACAATAGTAATCTATCTGTATCAATAAGACCAATAGCCAATAATAGAGGTAATATTAAAGAAATTATAGCTACTTTAATAATCATTTCGTGAGTAGTATGAACCCAATCAAACCTTTATGATAAATTTCAGTCGCTAGCCTTCTATACAAAATTATTTAGGGAAAAATATTAATTTATTATTGTCGATTTTAACGTCTATCTCAGTTCCTGGAGAGATAGTTCCTCGCAATATCTCTTCTGCGAGTGGGTCCTCTACATTACGCTCAATAGCCCTACGTAAGGGACGAGCACCATATTCAGGTTGATAACCGGCATCTATTAAAAAATCAAGAATTTTATTATTTATTTTTATTTTAAGGTCCTTTTCTATTAAACGCTCTTTAACTTTATCGACTTCAATTTTTACTATAGCTCTTAAATCTTCCCTGTTAAGTTTTCTGAAAACAACAACTTCATCAACTCTATTAATAAATTCAGGTTTAAAATGCTTCTTAGCTTCTTCAACAAGCCTTTCTTTTCTTTTTGCTTCGTCATTACTGTTATTAGAACTAAAACCCAACGCTTTACCCTGCATTACTTTGTGCGCACCAAGATTACTTGTCATTATAACAACAGTATTTCTGAAATCAATCGTTCTTCCGACACTATCCGTTAGTTTACCTTCTTCTACGATCTGCAAAAGCATGTGAATTACATCTGGATGTGCCTTGTCTATTTCATCAAAGAGTACTACTGAGTAAGGACGCCGCCTTACTCTTTCGGATAATTGACCTCCATCTTCATGCCCTACATATCCAGGTGGGGAACCAACAAGTCGACTAACATTAAATTTCTCCATATATTCAGACATATCCAGTTGGATAATTGCATCTGGATCACCAAAAATAAATTCAGCAAGTGACTTTGCCAACAAGGTTTTGCCAACACCGGTGGGACCTAAAAAGATAAATGAACCGATAGGCCTTTTGGGATCTTTTAAAGCTGCTCTTGAACGTCTCAATGCCCTTGATATTGTACGAATAGGCTCTAATTGCCCAACAACAAGTTTACTTAAAGCTTCTTCCATTTTTAACAGTTTGGAACTTTCCTCATTTTCCATTTCCTGTATAGGAATCCCTGTCAGTTTTGAGAGTATTTCAGCTATTTCTTTTACTCCGATTTTTACCGTTTTAGCCTGTTTTGATTTTTCCCAAGAAGCAACTATTGTGTCAATCTCTGCTTTTACAGCTTTCTCTTTGTCTCTAACTTTGGCTGCTTCTTCATATTTTTGTTCTGCTATAGCTTTTTCTTTACTTTTTTGAAGTTTGTTTACTGTCTTTTCTTGCAGGCTAACATCAGGGGGTGGAATTGCCTCTGTAAGCCTTGTTCTTGCTCCAGCTTCATCCATAATATCAATCGCTTTGTCTGGCAGAAAACGCCCATTTATATATCTATCGGAAAGCTTGGCCGCAGCAATTAAAGAAGCGTCTGTGTATGTTACATTATGATGTTCTTCATAATTACCCCTTAAACCTTTTAAAATATCTACGGTTTCAATAACTGTGGGAGGATTAACCATTATAGACTGAAAACGTCGCTCCAGTGCTGAATCTTTTTCAATGTATTTTCTGTATTCATCTATTGTTGTGGCACCAATACACTGAAGTTCTCCACGAGCCAGTGCTGGTTTAAGAATATTTGATGCATCCATAGCACCTTCAGCTCCGCCCGCTCCTACAATAGTATGGAGTTCGTCTATGAAAACAATGACTTTCCTTGAAGTTCTTATTTCATCAAGAACGGTTCTTATTCTTTCTTCAAACTGTCCACGATATTTTGTTCCGGCAATCATCAGAGGTAAATCTAGGCCGAAGACCATTTTATCGTGCAGTATATCAGGAACATTCTTTGATATAACAGCCTGCGCAAGTCCTTCAACTATAGCGGTTTTTCCTACTCCTGCTTCCCCAATAAGAACAGGATTATTTTTAGTTCTCCTGCAAAGTATCTGAATAACTCTTTCAATCTCATTTTTCCTGCCGATAACAGGATCAAGTTCTCCGCGTTGAGCAAGCTCTGTAAGGTTGCGACCAAAAGCACATAAAGTATTTAAACTTTTTTCAGTCTGATTTTTTTTCTGAGCCATTCCGATCAATCCATTATCTCCATCACTAGGTAAGAAGTTGGGATCAAGTGCTAATAAGATCTCTTTCCTTACAACGTCAATATTTACATTTAAATTCCTAAGAGCACTAGCTGCAACGCTTTCACCTTCTTTTAAAATACCAAGCAAAAGGTGTTCTGTTCCAATATAATTATAATTCATCGTTTTAGCCTCCTTAGCGGCCAGAGCCAAAACCTTTTTAAGGCCTAGAGTATAAGGGATATCTCCCTGTAGCTGAGTAGCCCCGGAAGAACCTGAAATTTTTTCAACCTCTAGTCTTAATGTTTCAAGATTTAAACCCATTGACTTTAATACGGAAACAGCCACTCCCTGTCCCAGTTTTAATAAACCAAGCAGCAAATGTTCTGTTCCCACATATCCATGGTTATAACGTATAGATTCCTGCTGTGCTAAAGCCAATACCTGTTTTGAACGGGGCGTAAAATTATTCATAGTTAATATTTTTCTTTATTCAAGTGTTTTCTTAACGCATTCAGAGACACATTTATAAGCTAAAGAACTTTTTCAGCTGAGATATTATTGAGTTTTTCGCTTCAATGTTTAATTACAAGTCACATAAATATAATGCAATCTACATTTTTTTCTTTTAGTGGAAGATAAAAAAACATTTTGTTTTATACTCAAGTCTATCTGTTTTTCAGAGTTTAAAATTAACCAGTATCTTGTTTTTTACTTTAGAGTCTCTATTGTTTTTAGTCTTATTTGAATATATTATTTGTGGAAATACCAAATAATGGAGATAGATTTGCTTGAGCATCTGCTGTCGAGCAAATCCATTTGATTATACCAGGCTCAAGAGGCAATGAACGATCGCTTCACTTTGCCGCGTTTTGTGCCTAAAATGCAAACTTTAAAAGTGCCAATTATGGGCACGTCTAGTATAAAAAGGGAATTTAACTATGGCATCAAAAATAAATAATGATAACATCTCATTTGAAAAAGCATTGGAAAAACTTGAAAAAATCGTGGTTTCCATGGAAGATAAACAATTATCGCTCGATGATATGATGAAATATTTTGAACATGGCAAAAAACTTTCTGACTACTGTAGCAACAAGTTAGTAGAATTTGAAAAAAAGATTGAAATTCTTGTAAAAGGAACAGCAAAAGGTGGTGAATGGAAAAATTTTAATGAAGAGAGCAATAAAAATTCTTTTGAACTAGAATAATATTACTACGACATATTTTGCACAACTGCATTTGCAAAATCGGAACAGGATAACTCCGTCGCATCTTTCATTAACCGTACAAAATCAGACGTCACTTTTTTAGACTCAATAGTCTTTTCTATCGCACTTATAATTAAATCTGCAGCTTTATCCCATCCAAGATGACGTAACATTAACTCTCCAGATAAAGCTAGCGAAGACGGATTTGCCATGTTTCTCCCTGCTATATCAGGTGCGGTACCATGTGTTGCTTCAAAAATAGCAGTGCCGGTTTCGTAATTTATATTAGCACCAGGTGCAATCCCTATGCCACCAACACAGGCAGCTAGTGCATCTGATATATAATCCCCATTTAAATTCATTGTGGCTATAACATCATACTTGTCTGGACGAATTATTATTTCTTGCAAAAAGGCATCACAAATACAATCTTTTATCAAAATTTTACCTTTTGGAGGTTCTCCTTTACAATCAGAGGCTAAAACTACATACTCAGGAAATTCACGTTTGACAAGTTCATAACCCCAGTTTTTAAAACTTCCTTCTGTGAATTTCATAATGTTTCCTTTATGAACCAAGGTCATATTTTTCCGTTTATTTTCTATAGCAAACCTCATTGCTGCTCTGACAAGACGTTCCGTCCCTTGTTTTGAGATAGGTTTTATTCCTATCCCGCAATTTTTAGGAAATCTGATTGAAGCTCCCATTTCATTTTGTAGAAAAGATATAACTTTTGACGCTTCAGAAGTACCAGCTTTCCATTCTATTCCAGCATAAATATCTTCTGAATTTTCTCTAAAGACCACCATATTTGTCAGTTCAGGTTTTTTAACAGGAGAAGGAACACCTTTAAAATATTTTATTGGCCGAAAGCATGCATATAGATCCAGTTTTTGGCGCATTGTTACATTAAGGGAACGAATCCCTCCTCCAACAGGTGTCATCAAGGGGCCTTTTATGGCAACACTAAATTTTTTTATGGCATCAATAGTTTCTTCAGGTAGCCAAACATTTTTACCGTAAAGCCTGTTGGCTTTTTTACCGGCATATATTTCCAACCATGAAATTTTTCTTTTCTTACTATACGCTTTTTTAACAGCAGCATCTAAAATATATTTTCCAGCTTCTGTTATTTCTGGTCCAATACCATCTCCCTCAATAAAACAAATGATTGGGTTAGCTGAGACATTAAGTTTACCATTTTGACCAATAGTAATCATTTCTCCATCTGGAATCTTAATAAATTTATTCATAATCATAGCCCAAAAGTTAGAAATATTGACATTATAAGGAAATTATGCACCGAATGAAGCAATATCGAAGGATAAAGAGAATTATGTTTCAAATATAATATCTGGAGCACAATGCTCAGTATCATCAAAGGTATTACCTGAACTATTCCTCCATGTATAACACCAAATATAAATGATGTTATAAGCAAAGAAGGAAAGACGCCAAAAAGCCTGTTGATAAATGTAAAGATTACACGTCTAAAAACAATTTCTTCAATAACAGGTGCAATAAAAACAGATACTGCAAAAATTAGCATTTTCCCTTTTGTAGATGCAGTAAGAAGAAGTACTGTTATTGGCGACGACGTATCGAGCCCAAAATAAGTAACAAAAAAATGCATTAACGCAGCAATAATCCAGAGGGGAAAGAATAGAGCAAATTCATAACGACAGACTTCCGTCCAGTAATCGTTTTTCCAATTTATCAGCCCTAATTTATCCCTTAATCGAGCATCCCCAGGTGTTAATATCGCTACAATTAACAGCGGCACTATAAAAAACAACTGCACTGAAACCACACTAACAGCTATTTTAGAAAAGTCGTTTAAATTAACATGAAATTTACCAGCCAATTGGATAAATAAGCTTGGAATTATTATAGCTAAAATTATTGCAACTGTGGTAACTGGGAATGCGATATCTATCCATTTATCGTGACTGCGATCTAAAAAAATGTTATTATATTGTTTCACAATCAACCTTGTTTTACATTTAAATTATATATATGTTTTCAACTTACAATGATAGCAAGTCTTCCTGCACCATGAAAGTATTTTAGCTTTTGACCGTTTGAGTTAATCTAGATTTATTTGCGCAGAAGTTTTTTTGCTAAAGAAGTCTAAATTATTCTCCTAGCACCGTGTTAAGAATATTTTCACCGGCCTTCGGGGTAGCGAGCCGAAGCGCGTTTTTCTGCATTTTTACAAGCAACTCTCTATTATTCAGTAGCTTTTGAAACCTGTATGTTAATCCAATCAAATCGCTGGTTATAAATGCCGCTCCGTTTTCAAGAAGATAATAAGCGTTTTTTTCTTCTTGTCCTGGAATTGGGTTCAAAGTAATAATTGGAAGCCCCATTGCAAGACACTCTGATGTTGTAAGTCCACCAGTTTTTGTAACAGCAAATTCACAGGCTGCCATATATTTCTGAACTTCATTTGTAAATCCAACCGCCTTGATTCGTCCAGGATATTTCTTTTCTATTTTTTTCAGTGACTCTGAGAGCTTTTCATTTTTTCCTGTTAGTGCTATGACTTGAAATTCTTTATCTATGTTCTTAAACAAATGCTCTGTAAAAGAGTCTATGCGGCCTACCCCATAAGCACCAGTCATTAATAGAACAGTATCAAGTTTTGGCGACAAACCAAGCCTAGCTTTTACTTCTTCTTTATTGTAGTGATCAGTAAATCCCGGAGCTATTGGAATTCCTGTAATATGAATTTTATCTTTATTTATTCCCTTATTCGCCAAGCGTAAAGCTGATTCTTCGTTAGCAACAAAAAAAAGATCCATGTTTTCCTGCACCCAGAGGCTGTGAACATCAAAATCAGTTACAACAACTGCGTATTTTGTTGCGTATTTTTTTTTCAATGCAGCCTTGTTTAAATGTTCTGCAGGAAGAAAATGCGTAAATATTATATAATCTGGTTTTATCCTTTTAATTACTCTTTTAAATCGTTTTGAGAAAAACTCTTCAAAATGATATCTCATTTCCTGTAAAACTACTTTTTTATCCTTCCCGTGATCCGTAAACTTATACAGATAACCGAAAATTGAGGGAAAAAATTTTATTATATTTATGTATGTGTCTGCGTAAACTTTTTTAAAAAAGAGAGACATATGTTTGATAACATCAATATGAATTACCTGCAACTTTTTTTTGTTAAACATTTTTTCGGCATAAAGCTGAAGGCTGTTAGCGGCACTTACATGTCCGCCACCAGTTGAACCGCTTATTACAATTATTTTTTTCATATATGATATCCTTTTAATAATAGAAAAAATCTATGTAATATATACCTTAAGTATTGAAAATGGAAAAGCTGTTTGCTAAAATGTATATATAGATATCATCTGAAAAGATTGTTATAGTTCATTGCATACCTAAAGAGATAATAAATAATAGCTTCAGGCTATGCTCTACGAAGTATGACCATAACACAGTTGTTTTGCTGCATTTTGATCCTAAAATGTAAGCTTTAAAAGTGCCAATCTATATATTTTAAATATAAAACAAAGGTTATTACTATCAAATGACAAAAATAATACACATTTTGTTCATACTACTCATTGGCACGTATTACACTAATGCTTCAACGAATCTTAGATACTATGCAGTTGTTGATGCAAGCAGTACTGGTTCGAGAATGTACTTGTATAAATATAAAGACAACGAAAACAACGTTAAAATTGAAGAACTGAAGCTAAAGAAAAACATAGTAAATCCCGGAATTTCAAGTATTGCAGGTTGCCCTAGTAAAGTCGGTAAATATATCCAGCCTTTAATTGACAGTGTTTATAGTATTTTATCATCTCAGGGTATAGAAGAAAAAGATATTAAATTTTATCTCTTAGCCACCGCTGGAATGCGTGTTGTTTCACCTGTGCTACAAAAAAATGTATATAACCATCTGAAAAAATATATTAAAGAAAAAACCAAGTTTAAAATTGAGACAATTACAACAATCTCGGGTAGACATGAAGGGGTATTTGACTGGATAACATATAATTACCTGACGAATCGGCTATTTACTGGTAAAACAATGGGAATCTTAGATCTAGGGGGAGCATCTGTTGAAATTGCTTTTGAAACAAACAAACCAATATTTAATCCCGATGATAAAGTTGAATTTAAGATCGGCCCTAAAAAAAATACTGTTTATTCACATAGTTACCTGGGGCTAGGACAGGAGCTTGCAATGTCTCAATATGCCAATGAGCCTAGCTGTTTTCCTAAAGGATATCCATTACCCAATAAAGAACAGGGAAGCGGAGAATTTAATAGAAGTTTATTAAAAATAGAAAAACTTATAAATGTTGTTCATAATGTAAATAAGCCATCAACAATAATACCTGACATCAATAAGTTTGTGGGGATATCAGGTTTTTATTATACGCCAAATTCAGAACCTTTTGGTTTAGGACAGTATATTTCAATAAAGACACTAAAAGACAGGGGCAGGAAATTTGGACTACAACTGTGGTCAGAGACAGAAAAAAAATATGGTAGGGATCCATATTTATATTTATACTATTTTAGTTCATCTTTTATTTCCGTGCTTTTGGAAAAAGGTTTTGGGTTTAACGAAAACACTAAATTCAATGTTGTTAATAGCGTTAACGGCACGGATGTAAGCTGGACATTAGGTGCTATGATTTACTATGCGGAAGATAATAACAGTCTTTGCACTAAATAATTTACACCTCAATCATCTTTTTGTTCTGTATACTCTTCTAGATTTTTTGTATAAATTTGTGAAACATGAAGTACAAATACAGCTGATATAATACCTATAAATGCTCCGGCAACAATATCGCTTGGAAAATGAAAATTACAGCCTAGTAGACCGACAACCACAACGGTACACATAAACACAGAGAGCCAGCGTAGCTTTGGACACATAATCCACAAAACCGTCATTACTGCAAAGATTACGGTCGCATGTCCTGAAGGGAATGAAGCATGTTCTAAATCTCCATGAAAGAAATCAAAGCCATACGTTTTAGTTTTTATCAACGAAAGATTATCTTTGATAAAAGTCTCAGTCCAGTATCGTCCAAAAATCTTTTTCAATATATTTGTTATGGCAGTTGCAAAAAAAAGTGAAGTTGTTACCATAAAAAGAAGTTGTTCAAAATAAAAAAAATGTTTCAAACAAAGCATAACAACAAGATATATACAAATAAACGGAACAATTGATACAAATATATTTACTGTGTACTGCATACTAAAAAAAATATGATAAAAAACACTGTTTCCTCGGACCTTGTTAAAGAAAAAAGAAGAATCTTTATCAACAAAAAAATAAAGGACTAAAATAATTGCAAGAGTAACTAGAGCATATGTTAAATGTCCTTTATGGAGAGTGACTCTTTTGTATTTTTTATCCATAATAATATTAAATCCTTTAGAAAATTAAAGTTCAAGTTAAGTTTCCAAGCTGTGTTATGGCAACAGTAAATTAAGAATTAATTTGCTCTAAAGACTGCCTTTAAGCATTCTCTCGATAGGTTTTTTGGCTTTTTTAATTATAGCGGCGTCTAGTTCTATCTTGTGCTGCATTTTTTCAAGAGACTCGAGAATATCTTCCAGGTTAATCATCTTCATGTTCATGCATATAGCCTGTTCTGAAATTGGAATAAACATTTTTCCTGGATTTTCTTTTTGAAGACGGTGGATAATTCCTATTTCTGTGCCGACTATAATCTGCTTCGCATTGGTTTCTTTTGCAAATTTTAACATGCCGCCTGTGCTTAAAGACTGATCTGCAATAGCAACAACTTCCGGTGTGCATTCTGGATGAACCATTACGACAGCATTAGGAAATTCTTTTCTTTTTCGTTCGACCATTGCCGGCTGAATTCTTAAGTGTGTTGGGCAGAACCCATCCCATAGAATCATTTTTCTATTTAATTTATTTGCTATATTAGCACCCAAATTCTTGTCGGGCAGAAAAATTATCTGTTGATCTCTTGGTAGGTTGCCAATAACTTTTTCTGCATTTCCGGAAGTGCAACAAATATCTACTTTGGTTTTAATGTCAGCAGTACTATTCACATAGCAGACAGTAATAGCATCTGGAAATTGTTTTTTTAATTCTATTAGTGATTTCATATCAGCCATATTAGCCATGGGACATCCGGATTCAGGCACAGGATGTAGAACAGTTTTTTCAGGTGAAAGAATTTTGGCTGTTTCCGCCATAAATTTGACACCGGCAAATACAATAACATCTTCTTTAACGTTTGCAGCCTTAAAACTCAGCTCTAGAGAATCGCCACAAAAGTCTGCAATATCTTGAACTTCTCCCAATACATAGTTGTGTGCTAAGATTATTGCATTTTTATCTTTTTTTATTGTTTTAATTTTATCTATAATGTTCTTCTGGTAATCTATAGCCATTAACAAAATACTCCTAGAATTTTTATCTTTTTTGATGGGGCTGTTCAATAAAATAATATTTAAAACAATAACTCGTAATAAACTAGCCAATTATTTAAAATAGTTCAAGGCATTATATTCATACTTTTTACATTTCTGCATTACTTTCACTCAGATATAATTTGCGAATATAGAACAAAATAAATCTAGACTTGCTAATTCGAAAAAGGGAACACAAGACTACTTCGCATTTTTTTCATTTTTGATCTTCGTAAAAGCAGATGATTTTTATCTTCCAGTGTCTATTCGAGTTCTTCTCCTTTTTCCCGTTTCATTGTTTCTACAAGTACAACAGGAATTGAAATATGATTTAGTATACTGACAAAGGAAAGCCGCTTATACTATAAAAATACGTTAAATTCTTCATTTAACCTGAAATCCCGCGAATTACGACTATGTTTGTCAGCTTTTTCTAAAATTCGTGGCTAAACAACATAGAAACAGCTTGATTTTACATAGTTATATCTTACGGGAATTTAGGTCTTTAAAGGCTCCATGTGATCATGGATGAGGCTATCCTTATGTCTTGAATTTGTCTAAACTTGAAACTTGCCTTATTTGTAAAGAAGTGCAGTATATGAAGTATTCTAGATAGCTGAACTATATAAGCAAAATAGCTCATTTCACTAAAAAATGGTAGCGGGGGTTGGAATCGAACCAACGACCTTCAGGTTATGAGCCTGACAAGCTACCTCTGCTCCACCCCGCATTATGAAAGAGCTTATAAGATACTGAAGTTATCTTAAAAAACAAACCACTTTCTATTTTTTTTGTTATTTTATTTAAAATTATGTACCTTTAGCAAAATTCATGGAGAAAAGAATAGCGGTATAAGCCACAACGCATTATTCAGGATAAGCAATAACCTCTTTCTTGCTCAAATCATATTTGTAACCGGCAATAAGCGAATGAACATAGAAGTTTTCTACAGCAATTAGTTCTCCAGTTCTTATTTTATCAATATTTGATTTTTTAAGATGTGAGCCTTCAACAACAATCACTGTTCCGTTCCCTACAACTTCCATAATATTTTCATTGTGCATTACTATCGCAGTATCTTCACTAAGGCCGATCCCTATGTTATTAGGCATTGCAGCGACCACTTGAAATAATCTTAAAATCCTACCACGTCCTATGCAGTGTGTATCGAAAGCAATATTTTCAACAAATTCAAAGCCGTGCCTCATGCAGACGTTGTTTTTCACCAAACCGTACTTGCTTTCCCCCCTATATATCATAGTATCAGACAACGCAGCAGCACCAGCGCTTGTCCCTGCAATTACGGCTCCATTTTCAAAGCGGTCTCTTACGGCTCTTAAAAAATCAGAATTTCCTAGAATATTTATCAAACGTAGCTGATCTCCGCCTGTAAAAAAAATAACATCAGCTTTTTCAACACGTTTTACATATCTTTCGTTAAAGGCTTCATCTCTATAAGCTATATTAAGTGCATCAAATCTCTCAACTCCAATTTTTTTAAATGCTTTTTCGTAAGTTCTTTCCAATTCTCTAGGTACGCTACTAGCTGTTGTAACTATTTCCACATAAGTATCAGGTCCTCTAGCTTCTTCAACTACGCGTCTAAGAACTTCAAGCTTATTTCTTCTGTCTTCATTGCCACCAATCGCTATAAGGGTACCTTTGCCCTTTTTTTTAACTGTCACGAGTTAAATCCTCCTTTAACTTTCTATAGTCATGAACCTACTGTTTTTTCGTAATTGGATCAATGACTTTTAACTCACTTAAAACTAAGCAAGCTTAGATTTATCCTTTAATTTTTCTCCATCCATTAGTTTTGTGCTGGTGGAGCTTCATACAAGAGCCTTGCTTTCCTAAAGTGCATCCGCTAAAAATAGGCCTGCCAATAATTAAGTCCCTGAATAAGAGAAGAAATCTTTTTCTTTTTTCTTCAACATTTGGTCAATTAATGGTTTAACCTCATCATCAACCTGTACAACAATAATTTCATCTTCTTTAACCATCTCTAATGCATAATCTACAGCTGAATGAAAATCATTGATAATTTTAATATTCTCATCATTAAAGCCTTTGTCCAAAAGCCCTTTACGAACCATTTCAGACGTTTCGTTAGGTTCTCGTCTACGTGGATCCGGATCAGCAAGAATCACGTAATCATAAACTCCAGCCAATGTATTCCCAAGTTCCAACAGAGCATCATCCGTTCTAGTACCTGTACCAAAAGAAACAGATATTTTTCTGCCATGAACAAGCTTGGGCAACATCCTGCCTAATGCTTCAATGGCATGCCTGTTATGTCCATAATCAAGAATCACTTTAGATCTATTAAAACTGAATATATTCATGCGGCCAGGGTTTTGTTTCGCAGAAGGATGAAATGTGACAATACCATTATGTATTTTTTCTCTTTTAAAACCAAGCCCATAAAGTGCACCAACGGCGGCAAGTGTATTAGAAGTATTGAAATCAGCAGTACCACCAAAGGTGATAGGTACTTCATTGACTGCAGCAATTACTTTATCAAAATGCTTACTCCTAACAACAATATTATTGTTTACAACTACAACCACCTTCCCATCTTCTTCAATATGTTGTTTAATATGTTCATTTTTCGGGTCAAGAGCAAATAAAATAATTTTCCCCTTAGCTCTTTCTTTGTGTTGCATCACTATATCATTTTCAGCATTTAAGACAGAAGCACCATTTTTCTTCACAACTTCGACAACGATAGATTTAACCATACCAAGATCTTCAATAGAATCCACAAGATCATTACCAATATGGTCTTCTCCAACGTTAAGAAATACTGCGATATCACATTTATTATATGCCAACCCTCTACGTATTATCGCGCCACGAGCTGTTTCGAGCACCGCATGATCAACTGTAGCATCACTAAGCACAAGTTTATGTCCGGAAGGCCCACTATAATCACCTTTCACAACTGGAATTCCGTCAATTTCTACGCCGGTTGTTGTGGCAAGACCAACTATATTCCCATTATATTTCAGCGCATGTGTGATAAGCTTGCTGACAGTTGTTTTGCCGTTTGTCCCAGTAACAGCAATAATAGGCATGGAATCACGATGTTCTTTTGGAAATAGCATGTCCACAATAGGCTTGGCAACATTTCTAGGCTTTCCCTCACTTGGCTGAAGATGCATTCTCAATCCTGGCGCCGCATTGACTTCTACAATCCCAGACCTCTGTTCACTTAACGGCCTAGAGATATCTTCCCCTATAAAATCTATACCTATAATATCCATACCAACAATGTTAGCTGTACGCTCGGCCATTAGACGTATTTCTGGGTGAATTATTTCTGTAACATCAATAGATGTACCACCCTGACTTAAATTCGCTGTCGTTTTAAGAGATATCCTTTCATCTTTATCAAGAACGTCTGACAACCTTTTGTCCATCGTTTTCAAAAGACGCTTCGTCATTTTATCCACTGTAATTCTAGTAAGAATATTTTCATGACCAAATCCACGACGATCGTCATCATTGATTATATCAATTAATTCCTGAATAGTTGACTCCCCGTCACCAATAACAAATGGAGGAACACGATGAGCTGCAGCTACAAGTTTTCCGTTGACTACTAATATTCGATAATCATTCCCTTCAAGGTACTGTTCAATAATAACAGTATCAAAAACCTCTTTTGCTGACTCATATGCCTTTTCAAGAGCACCAAAATCATTAATATTAACTGAAATACCACGTCCATGATTACCTATTTCAGGTTTTACTACAACCGGAAAGGAAATATTATCAATACAATCTTCGACTTCATCCCAAAAACAAACAACTTGCCCTTTCGGTACTGGTAAGCGAGCCTCTTGCAGAATTTCTTTAGTTCTGGCTTTTTCATCAGCAATTTCAACAGCAATAGCAGATGTATCTGAAGTCATACTTGCCTGAATACGCTTCTGGTATTTTCCGTATCCCAGTTGAACATAACTATTAGTGTTTAGACGAGCAAAAGGAATGCCTCTTTTTGTGGCCTCATCCACAATGCTCTGTGTTGTTGGGCCCATTTTGTCTTCTTCTCTAAGCACTTTTAAAGAATGAACTGCCGCTGTTACATCATAGCTTCCGCCATAAATTGCGGCCTCAACCAGCTTAATAGCTTCCTCAGCTGCCTCCAATCCTACAGACTCAACTGCATAATGAAAAACAACAGCATAAATACCCCTGTCATCTGTGCAAAATGATTTTCCATACGACACTTGCATTCCAGCAAGACATTGAAGTTCGATAGCTACGTGCTCGCAGATATGAGCCATATAGGTGCCAATCTCCAAACGTTTAATAAACCCACCCTTTTTGCCAATAGAACACTTATGTTCTACTAAACTAGGTAAGAAGCTAATTAAGCGATCGTTGAAGCCCAGTATTTCATTGGAAGCTTTTTCTTCAAACTCACCAATGTCTAACAGCATAAACATTGTTTTTCGTATACTATATCGATTTGGTCCACGAAGTGCGCGTAGTTCTAAAATCCTCAAGCCCATTTTCTTCTCCTTAGCTGCAAATTCACAAGTTAAACTTCTCAGTAATTCAATGGAACTCGTTTTTTGTCATTTTTATTTTGTTTATAAACAAGTTAAAGA
>Ga0233447_1000458_pt1 | contig 46513 bp, 41 predicted proteins | sample SI_124_October20_3_FD_183014 | JGI IMG/M metagenome (GOLD analysis project Ga0233447, IMG submission 183014) | Seawater microbial communities from Saanich Inlet, British Columbia, Canada - SI_124_October2016_135_MG | ecosystem: Environmental > Aquatic > Marine > Inlet | place: Canada: British...
AGGAGCTCAGTTGGAGTCAGGCAAATCAGCGTTTTGAAAAGGAGATAATAGAATATCTCTTTAAACAGGTTGGATATCATAAGAACAAACTTGCGGACGAACTAGGCGTAAGCTATCCAACCATTCTGCAGAAGACTAAATCACTTGGTCAATAGTGTCAGTGATTTTTTATATAATAACCTCCACAACCTCCATGAGCCCTGATTTATCAGGGCTCACCTTTTTCGAGAATTCTTGATTGGTATGGACAGGAATCCCTTGTAATATTCAGGGATATTTAGTAACATGAAATCACACCGCCAAAGAAAAGAAAGAATTCCAAACTGGTTGAATTTCACCTCGGGCTAAATAAAAGGTATATGTGATAAATGAATCAATCTGCGAGTGCAAAACGTATTCTTATTGTCGATGATGAGAAATTCTTTATTGAACCAGTGAAACGTCTTTTGGAAAGTCATGGCTATGAGATATTTATTGCCTATGATGGTATTACTGGTCTCTCGCTCGCACGGGAAATCACACCTGATCTGATTATGCTAGACCTTATGCTCCCAGGTATGAATGGCTATCAGGTCTGTCGCCTTCTAAAATATGACAAGCAGCTTCAAGATACACCAATAGTGATTGTTACCGCAAAAGATAGTGAGCGTGATCGTGAAGTGGGTATAGAGAGCGGGGCTGAGCTGTACCTTGTCAAACCATTGGACTACAAAACCCTACCGGCAGAACTAGCCGCATTGCTTTAAGCCAATTTAATGATAGAAGCCTATGTAATTCTTCTTGGTCTGTTAATTGGAAGCTTTCTGAATGTAGTGATCTACAGAATTCCCAAGGGGGAGTCTATTGTCCTCCCCGCATCACACTGCCCCTCATGTGATCACCAGATTAAACCCTGGGAAAATATTCCGATTATAAGTTACCTTTTTCTCAGGGGTCGATGTTCATCCTGCAATATCAGGATTTCTCCCCGGTATCCCCTTATTGAGATGCTAACAGCTATCTTGTTTTACGCTACTTATGCTAAGTATGGATTAAGCTGGGATTTTGTAGTATTCGCTCTGTTTTCCGGACTTTTAGTTGGGATCGCATTCATTGATATTGATCATCTGATTATTCCTGATTCTATGGTAATTCTAGGTTTGTTACCTGGATTTTATCTTTGGTATACCACTGGTGGAGAAAACCTCACAACACATTTATATGGATTAGCAGGTCTTGGGGCCGGCTTTTTAGTCATTCGGTTTGTCGGCGAAAAAGTGTTTAAGAAGGAAGCTATGGGGCTGGGCGATGTTAAATTTGCCGCAATGGCAGGCTGGGTTCTAGGCTGGGATATTGGCATTGTCGCCATGTTTTTAGCTTTTTTATCTGCGACGCTTTTACTTACCATATTAATCCCTGTTGGTATCGTTAAACGGAAACAACAAGTCCCCTTCGGACCTTTTCTATGCCTGGGTATTTGGTTTGGAATGATGTGGGGAAGAGAGATCATCGATTGGTACCTGACCCTCTTTATGACTATTTAATCTACTCCTGCGAAATTTAGAAGAGCAATATTAAGGACTAGCTGGTTTTCTCTTTAAGAATGGAGTCAATTTTATTTAATTGATCTTCCAGTGTTTCAAAAGACTTTGCATGGATTTGGCTGCACATATCCTTCCCAATCATAGTTAGGTTTGAATAGCCATAACTGGTGCCTGTTCCTTTGATATTATGGGCAAACTTGTAAACTTCCTCATAAAGACCATCTTTCAAGCTTGAACGGACAGCAGGCAGTGAGGTGTTTAAATAGGCTATATATTCTTTGATTAGGGCCTGAAATTCAGGGGATTGCATAAAATCATCAGTCATAACGAATAAATTCCTTCAAGTAAGTGAAAACTAGGATAGCAATTTACATTATTATCAATCAGAAACCAAATCAAGCTAAGGATATTATTAGAAAAGACAAATATGTCTGCGGTTCGAAGTAAATTGTAGAAGTATTTTTCTACTCAATTAGTTTCCTCTTTGCATGTAGTCTATTTTATATGTTATTATCCCCTGATGAAGAATGGAGCCAAAGGCATGCAAAGACTGAAGAATTCAGAAGCAACACCAAATAGCCTCACTGAACATCCAAGCTATCCAAATTTAGAATTTCATCTTCGGGATGCCCTCTCAAAGGTGCATGATTTTCGGCTACCACTGTTTGCCCTAGAAAACGGGAAATTCAAGATTGCCTATCGTGAATTACAGGCCTTAGTGCAGGCACTCAATGAGTCAGAGGCATCACCAAACTTTAGCTCCAGCGAGCTCCATGGGCTGGGCCTTATGTCTCTTCTTTTTCATAAGGTCATCAGGCTCTATCGGAATCAAATAAATCCTGGTTATATCTCTGATCTTTCTGGCTTTCTGGAAGAAAAACTAGACACACCAAATTATAAGAAGATGTTAGCTGGGTTTCTAACCGCTTTACCATCTGAGAGCTCAAAATCATCCACTAAGGGTATTAAAACTTATTTGGAGCAGAAAAGTAGTTCTGTCCCAAATGAACATATTGTAGTTGAAGAGCTATTGATTCATCTCTTGGCCCTACAAAATCCTGCCTTTGATAAATACGGGATAGTTTTTAAGGAAGTATTTCATGACGAACTAAAACATCCGAAACAACTCCTGGAGTCCATAGAGGAATGGTCGAATTCTTTATCTGGATTTGGACCAGATAAACAAAATATTATTGAGCTCATTTTGGCTCCTATGAGAGCGGCCCCTAACTCAATCAGGGATCAATTGGCGTGGATCCAAGCCAATTGGGAAAATTATCTTGGTTCACATCTCCTGGATCTATTACGAGGTCTTGATCATTTTGAAGAAGAAGAGCGATATCGAGGTGCCGGACCGGGTGAAACTTTAGTACCAAAATATACTGGCGATTTGCTAGAGGGCGAGTTCTACAGCGAAGACAGTGCCTGGATGCCAAATGTGGTGATGATTGCTCGAAACTCTCTTGTCTGGCTGGATCAACTCTCAAAAAAATATAAGCAGGAAATTACGACTCTGGACGCCATTCCTGACCAAGAACTAGATCTACTGGCCGAGCAAGGATTTACGGTCTTGTGGCTAATTGGTCTGTGGAATCGTAGTAGTGTCTCTAAAAAGATCAAGCATTGGTGCGGAAATCCTGACGCTGAATCGTCAGCATATTCTCTAAAAGATTATACGATAGATCCATCTATCGGAGGGGCACAAGCCTTAGATAGTTTACGACGTCGTGCCTGGGAACGAGGAATTCGTCTCGCAAGTGATATGGTTCCAAACCATACAGGATTAGATGCAGATTGGTTAAAACATCATCCTGAATGGTATATCACTACTGACCATGCTCCATTCCCATCGTATCGGTTTGAGGGCGGGGATCTATCTGAAGATTCTGAGGTCAGTATTCAACTCGAAGACCATTATTACGAACGAAGTGATGCCTCCGTTGTTTTCAAACATTATGATCACCGTAATGGACAAACGCGTTTTGTATATCATGGTAATGATGGAACGTCCATGCCCTGGAATGATACTGCACAGTTAAACTATTTGAACCCTGAACTTCGTGAAGCAGTTATCCAAACGATTCTTGAGGTCGCTCGACAGTTTAAAGTGATTCGGTTTGATGCGGCCATGACACTTGCAAAACGTCATATTCAGCGACTATGGTTCCCAGAGCCTGGATCAGGAGGAGATATTCCCTCTAGATCTGAATACAATATGTCAGGGAGTGACTTTAATGCTGCAATTCCAGCTGAATTCTGGCGTGAAGTTGTAGACAGAGTTGCGAAGGAAGTCCCCGATACGCTTCTGTTGGCAGAAGCCTTTTGGATGATGGAAGGCTATTTCGTTAGAACACTGGGAATGCACCGTGTTTACAATAGTGCCTTCATGAATATGTTAAAAATGGAAGAAAACTCAAAATTCTTTGAAATGATTGCGGGTACTTTAGAATTTGATCCACGCATACTCCAACGTTTTGTCAATTTCTTAAGTAATCCTGATGAAGATACAGCCATTGCTCAGTTCGGAAAGGGTGATAAGTACTTTGGTGCTACCATACTTATGATCACACTACCAGGACTACCCATGTTTGCTCACGCTCAGATTGAGGGATATGAGGAAAAATATGGCATGGAATATCGTCGTGCTTATTGGGATGAAACGCCAGATGAAGCTCTCGTCCAACGTCATAAAGTGGGCATCTTCCCCTTGATGAAGAAGCGGCACCTTTTTGCAGGGTCTAGTAACTTTAGGCTATTTCCAATGCATAATGCAAATGGGGATCGCATTGATAGTGTTTTTGCCTATACCAATCGCCTCCAGGATGAACGCTCTCTAGTACTTGTCAATAACTCCTACAATAGTCAGCTGGGATGGATAAAGACAGCAGTTCCCTTTAATACCGACCCAACTGCAGGCCAGACTAATTTATCAACGGATAATATTTTGTCTGCCCTTGCTTTTGATAGTGGCGAAAGTCAGTTCCTTATCTTTCAAGAACAGATTACTCAAAATTGGTTTATTCGGAATGTGGACCAGATGAGCCATGAGGGATTGTACTTTGAAATATCAGGGTATAAATCACAGATATTTTTGAATTTTCAGATGGTGAGTGAATCGAATGGCTACCCGTGGAGCGAAATTGCCCGCCGGTTAAACGGTGAAAGCATAAAAGATTTTGACCATATACATCGATTAATAGAGTTGGAGCCAATTCATCAGCTTTTCATGAAGTTTATGCAATTCCTGACTGAGTCTGATGAATTGACTAGAGAGAAGAATTTATTTGTAGAGTTTTCTCCCTTGTTTGAAGCTATGATGGAAATGAATAGTGTTACCTTGGGCCTAGAAGAGCTCAGAAAACATGCAGAGACGTTTTCCGTGCAACAGTTAGACATAGTTCGTTCAATTACCGAATTACCAATCAGTGACGATAAGGAAAATACCCTTCTCTCGACTTTATTAGCTCTCTCAAGTCAAATCGAAATAGCTTCTGGGAATTCTGAAAGAGGCTTTATCGAATCGTTTATGTTTAAGACTTCTATTCAAGATATAGTTGGTTCTGAGAGGGGAGTGGAGCTGTCAGATCTTATGAGCATACTTGACTATGCTAGTCAGACTCGATCACATATTTCAACTGACATTAAGTCATTCTTTGAGTTATTGTTCACACAGGCAGTAGCATCCAAATTTCTACTTATCAATGAAAGTGAAGGAGCTTCTTGGTACAATAAGGAACGTATGGAGATATTCCTGGATTTCTTCAATGCCCTGTTTGTTGAAGAGCTAGCGGACATAGACGATGATTTATTGAGTCTAGCTCTCGAAAGTTCAGAATACCAATTGTCTAAATTTGTAGATGCACTTGCTTAAGTAAACTCACTTTAGATTTTCTAATATCTGGGGTAAGATTGTAGCTTTCAATTTGTCTGAAGCACTGCTGAAGGCTTTGTTGGTTGCATTTGGGTAGCTAAGGTCGATTCCTTTGACCCTGGAAAGTGAATTCTTGTAAATCTCTCTTCCACTAGAACGATCAATAACGTTTACACTGACATCAGCAAAAACAGTATACATCCCGCTGAACTCAGTCCCAGGTGTTGCCGTTGCCACCAATTCCATTTGCCAATCAGCCTGGGAAGATTGTCCCACAAAATGAAAGCCCTCTTGAATAAGATAGTTTTTCAATTGAGGCTCGATCTGAGCCTGGGCCAGTCGCTGCCCCTTATACTGTTCAGTTGAGGTTAGGAATATCGTGGGCTTCTCCACATCGAGAGTGATCTGCGCTGATGCGATAGGTATGCTTTTAATGATGCCACTAAGAATGGGTGATGTACTGTCATTAAGAATTTTTCCAGCATCCACAGCAACAATGATAATTTGCAGATTATCTCCTGAAGTGAGGGAACTTATTTTAAAATTGGCAACACCTGATCCATTTGTTATGATAGAGCTGGGGAGCTCTCCAGCGCCTTTAGTGAAATTAACTCTCAGAGGTAAATTCTGTAGTGGGGAATTTTCTCCATTTGTTGCTCGAACTGATAAACTCTGTTTGACCGGTTTACCAAGTTTCCCTTTTATGTTTGATGGAGTTGTGACAAGTTCAATATCGGTGAGTAAAGTATGCAGATATTGATTAATCTCGTTACTTAGAATTCCAGTTTGGCCTTCAATTTCTATTTCAAGTGCTTCATTCAAGTAGGGAACTAGGGGCAGGAAAGCTTGAATCGTGGCATCAAGAGCGCCTGAGAAATCACCTGATTGGGCTGCTGCTTTCCCTTTTTTAAAAAAATCAAGGGCAAGATTCAGAGCGGCGCGCCTTTTTCTGGCTTGGATCTCAGCATATTTTGCTTTCGAAAGTCTATAGTAGGCATAATGGTAGGTCGGGTCTTGCCAAGTGTCAACCAGCTCATGACCCTCCAGGTCGGCTTTTGCCTGTGATCGGGCAGTTGCTAGATATTCTTCTTTGGAAATGGAGCCCTGTTCGATAAGGGTGGTTACTATATCACTTGTGATGGTGACAGTTATCTGTGAGGCGAGATCAGCGAGCGCCAAGTCTTGTGCACTCTTTAATGCTTCAGCCCCATATTGGGTCTTCGAAGCAGAACCGATACCAATATAGTAGTTTGGATCTACAGGATATTCCTGCACCCAATTGGGTCTTACAGTAGATTTGAAATCTTCTGATCCTGATTTAGATGTCCCATTTGAACTGCATCCCAAAGTCATACTAATAATCAGTGCAATAAACGATAGCTTGGACATGGTTCTCATCTTGTAACCTCTGTTATTCTATACTTGATAATTAGCGTAAAAAATAGATGTAAAGACCACCATTTAAAAGATAGAATCCATCCCAATGTAGTCTCTAAAAAAAAATGTGATTAAGGTCAAACTGCTAAGGGTCTCTTAGGAATCGACTGAAATTAATTTAATTTGGCAGTCTAAAGTAATTTGGAGTGAACTTTGCTCAAACTAATTGGTAAAAGAATGGTAACTGATATAGACTCCAATTGAATAAGAAGGAACGAGAAATGCAATTTATTGACTTGGCTAAACAACAGAAATTGATCAAAGATGAACTTGATAACAGAATCCAGGCGGTCCTATCCCACGGGAAATACATTATGGGACCCGAAGTCAAAGAAATGGAAGTACAATTAGCGGAGTATGCTGGGGTGAAACATTGTGTAAGTTGTTCCTCAGGAACGGATGCTTTACTCATGCCGCTTATGGCCTGGGGTGTTGGCCCCGGCGATGCCATCTTCACCACACCTTTTACCTTTATTGCTACGGCTGAAGTGATTCAGCTTTTAGGCGCCACGCCGGTATTTGTTGATATTGATCCAGCTACCTACAATATTTCTCCAGAGTTACTTGAAAAAGCCATTCTTGAAGTAAAAGCAGCCGGTGTCTTAAATGCCAAAGCTATTATCCCGGTAGATTTATTTGGGCTACCAGCAGATTACCCCAGTATCGAAATTATTGCATCTAAATATGATTTGAAGGTACTGGAAGATGCAGCGCAGGGCTTTGGTGGACGGATTGGTGATAGAATGTCCGGAAGTTTTGGTGATGCTGCTTCAACTTCATTTTTCCCTGCAAAGCCACTGGGCTGTTATGGTGACGGTGGAGCGATTTTTACTGATGATGATGATCTGTACGAAAAACTTGTTTCCATTCGCGTCCACGGCAAGGGTAACGACAAGTATGACAATGTTCGTATTGGTATTAATGGTCGTATGGATACCCTCCAAGCGGCTATAGTCCTTGAAAAATTTAAACTCTTTCCAAATGAAGTTGTTGAAAGGAACAGAGTAGCTGAGAGCTATAACACACTTCTTGCTGATCTTGTTGTGACTCCAACTGTCCCTGAAAATTACATTTCTGCATGGGCTCAGTATTCTATTCTCGCAAAAGATGATGCAGCCAGACAAGCACTACAGGCAAAACTCAAGGATGCTGGAGTTCCTTCTGCGGTGTATTATCCAAAATCATTGCATCAACAGACGGCATTCGCACATTTGGGATATAAAGAGGGTGCTTTTCCAGTGAGTGAGGAAATGAGTAGGAGGATCTTCAGTCTACCCATGCATCCTTATCACGAACAGTCCGACATTGAATTTATTGCAGACACTATCAAGAAATAAGTAAGATACTTGTCATAAATAGGGAAATAAATGGAATCAAACATGAGAATTTGTGTTGTAGGTGCTGGACGATGGGGCACCAATCATATTAAAACCTTACATAATCTAGGCGCTTTGGCTGGTATTGTAGAGAACCGTGAGCATCGACGTGAGGAATTGAAAACACTTTATCCGGATACTAAATTATTCAACAGTGTTACCGATATTGATCTGGATGAATATGATGGATTTACAGTAGCTACTCCTGCGGAAACTCACTTTGATGTTGGCTCATACCTCCTTGAGCATGGTAAACATGTTTTGATTGAAAAACCAATTGCTTTAAATACAGATGAAGCCGCTAAACTGAAAAAGCTGGCAGAAAAACATCAGGTAAACCTCATGGTGGGTCATGTGTTGCTTTTTCATCCGGCGATTATCAAGATAAAAGAATTAATCGATTCCGGGAAAATAGGCAAACTGGAGTATATCTATAGTAATAGAGTAAATCTGGGGACAGTTCGAACAGAAGAAAATATTCTCTGGAGTTTTGCTCCCCATGATATTTCAATTTTTCAATTTTTCATTGGCTCAAGCCCCATTGAAGTGGTCAGCCGTGGCGGTGCATTTCTGCAACCCGGGATCCACGACACAACCATGACAACTTTGACATACCCAGATAATGTTGTTGGTCACATATTTGTCAGCTGGCTTCATCCATTTAAAGAACACAGAATGGTAATCATTGGTTCTCAAGGCATGGTGTCCTTTGATGATAGCTCTCAAGAGAAGGATATCCTTTTTTATGAGAAAGGCATCGACTGGATCCAGGGCGAGCCCATTAAACGTGATGGTCCTACTGAAGTAATCCCGTATGAGAAGGGGTTTCCACTGACGAATGAAATCCAGTATTTTATTGATCATCTTGATGGTAGTAAAATTGAAATAGCCGATGGTCAGAATGCTTATGATGTGTTGGAAGTTCTGGAGAAAGCAACTGAGTCATTGCAGGGACAAGCTGAGCAAAAGACTACAGTACCAAGCACGTCAGAAGGAAAATATTTTGTCCATCCCACAAGTGAAGTTGATGAGGGCGTTAAAGTTGGTGATGGAACCAAGATCTGGCATTATTCACATATTCAACAGGGGTCATCATTAGGTACAAATGTTTCCGTTGGCCAGAATGTGAACGTTGGAAATAACGTCAAAATTGGAAATGGGGTCAAAATTCAAAACAATGTCTCGGTATATGAAGGCGTTGAATTGGAGGATTATGTATTTTGTGGACCATCCATGGTATTCACGAATGTCACACACCCTCGATCTGAGTTTCCACAGCGGGGAACAGAATTTTATGCAAAGACACTTGTGAAAAAGAGTGCGTCAATCGGTGCAAATGCAACAGTCCTATGCGGCTCTACCATTGGTAAATATGCATTTATCGGTGCCGGAGCAGTGGTAACTAGAGATGTCCCCGATTTTGCACTGGTAGTAGGTAATCCAGGGAAAGTTGTATCATGGGTTGACAAGCACGGTCACAAGCTCAGTTTTAATGAAAAAGGTCTGAGTCCTAATGGGGACTATCAATTAATTGATGGGGATAGAGTAGTATTTCTAGGGAAATAAATCGAATTCATGACTAAAATTCTCGTAACAGGAGCAGCAGGATTTATTGGATATCATCTTTCAGAGCGTTTGCTAAGAGAAGGCCAAGATGTATACGGGATTGACAGTTTAAATCACTACTACGACCCCTCTCTGAAGCGAGCTCGTGTCGAAAATCTTCAGGCTCCAAACTTCCAATTTCAAAAACTAGATCTTCAGAATTATGAGGGAATCACGAGGGTTTTTCAGGAATTTGATCCTGACGTGGTTATAAATTTAGCGGCCCAAGCGGGTGTACGCTACTCTCTAGAAAATCCCCGCTCCTATATAGAGTCAAACCTAAATGGATTCTTTAATATTCTTGAAGCTTCAAAGCAGCATGGAGTTGAAAAGTTTATCTATGCTTCTTCCAGCTCTGTTTATGGGAATAACAAGAAGACCCCCTTCGCTGAAAGCGATACTGTGGACCACCCTGTTTCGCTTTACGCAGCAACTAAGAAGTCAAACGAGCTCATGGCTCATACCTATAGCCATTTGTACCAGATGAATACCATTGGACTCAGGTTTTTTACCGTATACGGCCCCTGGGGACGTCCAGATATGGCCTATTATTTCTTCACAAAAGCAATTCTTGAAGGGAAACCCATTCAGCTATATAATCAAGGCAAGAACTTGCGTGACTATACTTATATTGATGATATTGTTGAAAGTATTAGAAGAATAGTAGCGAATACAGATGGGTTGAAACCTGAAAATCGTTCGAATCAGTATATGCTGGAAAAAAGTCCTTACTATCAGCTTTTTAATATTGGAGGGAGTCAGTCCGTACCGGTCCTTGATTTTGTGAATATATTGGAGGGCATCTTGGGCATAGAAGCCAAAAAGGAACTTGTTGACTTTCAGGCTGGAGATGTATTTAGTACTGAGGCAGATACTAGAGCACTTGAGGCGTATATTAAGTTCAAACCAGGTATCCCTTTGCATGAGGGACTCGGTAAATTTGTCGAGTGGTACAAAGAATACTATAAAATTTAACTTGATAGGATTAAAGCATTGAAAACCTTATTAGTCACAGGCGGTGCCGGATTCATTGGCAGTAATTTTATTCTTAAGCAATTGTCTGAAACAGACAATGTGATCATAAATTTAGATAAACTGACTTATGCTGGCAATTTAGAGAATCTTGGGTCTGTAGCAGATCAGGAACGATATCATTTTGTTCAGGGCGATATCACTGATTCCGACCTGATCGAATCCATCATTAAGCAGTATCAGCCGGATGGCGTAATACATTTTGCTGCTGAGTCTCATGTAGACCGATCCATTGATGGACCCATGCCATTTATTATGACCAATCTTGTTGGAACAGCCATTCTTCTGGATCGCTTAAATCACTATTGGCGTAATCTTGATGATACAAAAAAGAACAACTTTAGGTTTTTACATGTGTCCACAGATGAAGTCTTTGGATCTTTAGGGATGGATGAAAAATTCGGGGTCGATACACCCTACGATCCAAGTTCACCCTATTCTGCCTCTAAAGCTGGATCAGATCATTTAGTGAGAGCCTGGAATCGAACCTTTGATTTTCCCATCTTAATCACCAACTGCACAAACAATTATGGCCCCTTCCAGTTCCCTGAAAAATTAATTCCACTCATGGTGATCAATGCTATTTCAGGGAAAGCGCTGCCCGTCTATGGAAGTGGGGAAAATGTGAGAGACTGGTTGCATGTGGAAGATCATTGTGATGCTATCTACAGTGCATTCGAGAGAGGAAAAACAGGTGATACTTACCTTATTGGTGGTGAAGAAGAAGTTACCAATATTCGTGTTGTAGAAACCATTTGCGAGATTCTGGATGAGATTCAACCGCTTGAATCTGGAGAAAGTTATAAACAACAAATAACCTATGTCACAGACAGACCTGGACATGACCTTCGTTATGCCATGGATATCAGTAAAATCAGGTCAGAATTAGGTTGGAATCCAAAAAATAGCTTTGCGTCTGGCTTAAAACAGACCATTGAATGGTATTTGGAGAATAGAGTCTGGTGGGAAGCGCTTCAGCAGAAAAAAATATATGAACAGGAAAGATTGGGGAAGCAAGCATGAAGGGTATCATTTTAGCAGGTGGAGCAGGAACAAGATTACACCCTCTTACCAGGGTGGTTTCCAAACAACTCTTGCCAATCTATAATAAACCAATGATCTACTATCCTCTCTCCACCCTCTTGCTTGCAGGAATAAAGGAGATTCTGGTCATATCAACACCCAGTGACTTGCCACGATTTGAAGAATTATTAGGGGATGGAAGCCGGTTTGGCGCCCAACTCTCATACAAAGAGCAACCCAGTCCTGATGGTTTGGCTCAGGCTTTTATTCTAGGTGCAGAATTTATTGGTGATGATGATGTCTGTTTAATCTTGGGAGATAACATCTTTTTTGGGCATGGACTGATTGATATGCTAAAAGAGAGTTCTCGTATTGTTGAAGAAGAGAAAGATGCTGTTGTTTTTGCGTATCATGTTGATGATCCTCAACGCTATGGGGTGGTGGAGTTTGAAGACTCTGGGAGAGCTCTATCCATAGAAGAGAAGCCGGATGAACCTAAAAGTAATTATGCCGTTGTGGGACTCTACTTTTACCCCAATTCAGTGGTAAAAGTCGCCAGCGAAATTAAACCCTCAGCCAGAGGTGAATTGGAAATTACAGGCGTTAATCAACATTATTTAGATGCCAACATTTTGAAGGTAAAGATCATGCAGCGCGGTTTTGCCTGGTTGGACACTGGAACATTTGATTCCCTGCTGGAAGCATCACAGTTTGTGCAAACGCTGGAACGACGACAGGGCTTAAAAATAGCTGACATTGAAGAATTTGAGGGTTAAGGCCTAGATGAAATTCAAATTCACACCCATGCAAATACCTGAGGTTCTGTTAATCGAGCCCACAGTTTTTGGTGATGCCAGGGGCTACTTTAAAGAGAGCTATCAGCAAGAGGAATTTGATAAATTTCTTGGAGATCTCCGCTTCGTACAGGATAATGAGTCCAAATCCAGCTATGGTGTGCTAAGGGGTTTGCACTATCAGCAGGAACCTTATGCACAGTCCAAATTAATTCGAGTAATCCAGGGCTCTATCTGGGATGTGGCAATTGATATGCGATCAACTTCATCAACCTATAAACAATTTGTGTTTGCCGAACTAAGTGGTGAAAACCACATGCAATTATTTATCCCTCAAGGCTTTGCTCATGGATTTATTGTCACCAGTGAATCAGCCATTGTTCAATATAAAACTGACAGCTATTATCATCCTGAATCCGAAGTAGGGATCCATTCATATGATCCTACCCTGAATATTCCCTGGCCACTGAAGAAGAGTGACCATTTGTTGTCTGGTAAAGATCAAAAATTGCCTTTTTTATCCAGCATGAATCTTGGTCAATAACGGATACATCTGCAGGAGATCTGCTAATGTCTAATCTAACATATCATCCTCAGTCGGTCTCTCTTACTGATAGAGAAGAACAGAATGGGCATAAATCAGCCGTTTTATGGTTTACCGGCCTTTCTGGATCTGGGAAATCGACTCTGGCCATGGCGCTGCAGGAAGCATTATTTAAGCTGAACTGTCAGGTGACGACCCTGGATGGGGATAATGTTCGTCACGGGCTCAACGCTGGCCTGGGATTTACGAGAGATGATCGCATTGAAAATTTACGGCGTGTTGCAGAAGTCTCGAAATTATTTGCTGATTCAGGATTTATTGTTCTCACATCATTTATTTCTCCTTATAAGGAGGAAAGAGCTAGAGCCAAAAGTATTGTCAGTCCACTGAACTTTTTTGAGATCTATGTGGATGTAGATTTGGAAACAGCTGAATCCCGTGATCCAAAAGGACTTTACAAAAAAGCCAGGCGGGGAGAGATCGCAAATTTTACTGGAATAGATTCACCATACGAAATTCCTGAAATCCCTGACTTGAAAATCGATAATAATAGAGGTGATATTCAACAGAGTGTTGAACAGGTATTAGCCTTCCTAAAACAACAGCAAATTATTTCTTAAGATATATAGTATTTATAAGTGGTAGATTATGAAAACAACTGAATCGTATAAACTTACTCATCTAGAAGAATTAGAAGCAGAGAGTATTCACATCATCCGTGAGGTTGCTGCTGAATTTGAAAACCCCGTGATGATGTACTCCATTGGGAAGGATTCTTCTGTCATGGTTAAATTAGCTCAAAAGGCTTTTGCCCCAGGTAAGATCCCATTCCCTTTGCTCCATGTGGATTCTCATTGGAAATTTCGTGAAATGATCAGTTTTCGAGATTCATTTTGTGAAGAGAATAATATTAACCTCATTGTTCATAAAAATGAGGAAGGTGTTAAAAATGGAATTGGCCCATTTACTCATGGCAGCAAAGTCCATACAGACACAATGAAGACTCAGGCGCTCTTACAGGCCCTAGACCATCATCAATATGATGCCGCTTTCGGAGGGGCCCGCCGCGATGAAGAAAAATCGCGGGCTAAAGAACGCATATTCTCATTTAGAGACCGTTTTCACCAATGGGACCCAAAGAATCAACGACCAGAGCTCTGGAATCTCTACAATACAGAAGTTCACAGAGGTGAAAGTATTCGTGTTTTTCCCATCTCCAACTGGACTGAGCTGGATGTCTGGCAATACATACGAAAAGAGGCAATCCCCATAGTTCCGCTATATTTTGCAAAACCCAGGGAAGTGGTTGATCTAGATGGCCAGCTCATCATGGTTGATGATGATCGGATGCCAGCAGAGTTAATGGCGAAGAAAGAGATCAGAACAGTCCGTTTTAGAACATTGGGCTGTTATCCACTAACTGGAGCTGTTGAATCTAAGGCTGATACAATTGAGAAGATCATTGAAGAAATGATGACGGAGACAAAGTCTGAACGTACCACCCGGGTGATTGATTTTGATCAGGATGGATCCATGGAACAGAAGAAGCGTGAGGGGTATTTCTAAGTGATTAGTGAACAAACATTAGGCATTGAAGAATTCCTGGCTCAAGACGAAAAAAAGGATCTACTAAGGCTGCTAACAGCTGGCTCTGTAGATGATGGCAAATCAACCCTGATTGGTCGCTTACTTCATGATTCTAAAAGGTTATATGATGACCAATTGGACTCGCTGAAACGAGATTCTAAGCGCGTAGGTAATGCCGGTGAAGAGATTGACTATGCTTTGCTATTAGATGGTTTGAAAGCTGAAAGAGAGCAAGGAATTACCATCGATGTGGCCTACCGCTATTTCTCCACATCAAAAAGAAAATTCATTATCGCTGATACTCCGGGACATGAGCAATATACCCGGAATATGGTTACAGGAGCATCGACAGCGCATTTGGCCATTGTTCTAATCGATGCTCGTAAGGGAGTAATCACTCAAACAAAGAGACATTCATTTCTAATCTCGCTGCTTGGTATCAAGCATGTTATTGTAGCGGTTAACAAGATGGATCTGGTAGATTATGATCAGTCTGTTTTTGATCAAATTAGATCGGACTATCTGGAATTTACGACTCGTCTAAATATTGCTGATATCCGGTTTATTCCTCTTTCTGCCTTGAAGGGTGACAATATTGTCAACTCTGGTGACAATATGCCGTGGTATCAGGGCCCAAGTATTATGAATCTTCTGGAAACCATCCATGTTTCTGCCGATAGAAATTTTGTTGATCTTAGGTTTCCTATTCAATATGTCTCGAGACCGGATCTTAATTTCAGAGGTTATGCTGGTCGTGTTGCATCAGGTGTTCTTCGTAAAGGAGAAAAGGTTGTTGCATTACCATCAGGGAAATCCAGTACCGTGACACAAATCGAGACCTCTGGGAATCAGGTCAATTTTGCATTTCCTCCACAAAGTGTCATGGTGACTCTGGAAGATGAAATTGATATTAGTCGCGGGGATATGTTGGTTCGACAGAATAACCAACCCCATATGGGTCGCCATTTTGAAGCCATGCTGGTCTGGATGGATGAAACAGATATGGACCCCAAACAGCAATTCATTATTAAGCATACATCTCAGCGAGTCAAAGCTAGAATTGATGAAGTCAGATATGAGATTGACGTAAATACCACTCATAGATCTGAGACATCAAATCTGAAACTGAATCAAATTGGCAGGGTCGTCTTGACGACTTCTCGTCCACTCTTGTTTGACAGCTATAGCAAAAACCGACAAACTGGAAGCTTTATTCTCATTGATCCTGTAAGCAACAATACAACCGCCGTGGGAATGATTGTAGACAGAGTTGATTCAGAACAATTGCCATCCCGTATCACTCCTCACTCGAGCGATGTGTTGGATAGAAGCATAATTTCTCAGGCAGATAGGGAAAAACAGTTGGACCAGAAGGCACAAACCTACTGGATCACTGGCTTGCATGCTTCAGGGAAAAATGAGCTGGCCTACAAGCTAGAGAAAACCCTATTTGATCAAGGGAAAACAGTGATTGTCCTGGATGGAAACCAATTACGTACCCGTCTTAACCAGGAGCTTGGATTTAATAAAGCGGATCGGGATGAAAATATCCGAAGAGTTGCTGAAATAGCCAAGCTGTTGAATGATCAGGGTTTGGTAGTGATAGCCGTATTCCTATCGCCTGACAGTGACACAAGGACCCAAGTTCGAGAAATGATTGGTGACGATCGTTTTAAGGAAATCTTTGTAAATACGCCACTAGAAGTTTGTAGGAAGAGGGATAAAAAAGGGCTTTATCAAAAGGCTGATGAGGGCAAGATACAACATTTCCCAGGGGTTGACATGGAATATGAGACTGGTACGGCAGATATAGAAATTAGCGACATCGAGAGTGTGGATATTTCTGATTTGATCTAAAAAATGTCTGCCGAGATAAATGAATATCAATTTTTCATCTTTTGGCTTAACTTCTGACATGATTCAACGTGTTCATAAACTTCTGTTAGACAGGCAATTACCGGCTGAGAAACAAAAGTCATTTACCAGTTCCAGGTTCACTTCATACCTATTTCTCCTCGTGTTTTACCTTACAATTATATCTTTCCTTATTTCATGTCTAACATGTGGTGTCAACGTAGAAGATCCAACGCCTCCATCAAAACCACAATGGATAGAGAAATCTGATCTGGATGCCTGGCCTGAACGTGGGATAGATGCGCATGAATCGGTTGGGATATACTTGGAATGGGGATTCGCTCCAGATGAGGATATCATGGCCTATAATCTGTATCGAGCGACCTGGTTCGATGCCCAGGATAGCTTGGGTGACTATTCACTCATTACCCGTATGGAAACTGAATCTTTACTTAAACATGAGTATATAGATAGACAGGTTAGTACAGGGAGTAAATATTTTTACAAGCTGAATGCTGAAGATGCATCAAACAACATAAGTGAATATTCTGATTCAACTTATTACACTTTAGCTACTCAGATTTCCAGCGAATATATGACTCCAAATGGAAGGACAGTTACCTTGGGTTCTGACAGGACGCTTACATGGGTAGCGATAATACAGATTGATTTAAAAGATTTTTACCTAACCTTACTTTCAGATGAAAATGAATTAATGACAAGGATATTTAGGGCACCCACCAATTATACCGGGTTGAAAGAAAAATATGTCATCCCAGATAGCATAGCATTAGTACCTGGAACAGTTTATCAATGGCGAATTGATATTGAAACGGCAGATGAATATTCCAGTTCTGAATCCCCATGGGCTCCTTTTTTGTACGCTGGGGAGTAATAGAGTACTGAATATTCAGCTTTAACAATGTAAACGACATCTAAGAAAAAAAATATGTTCGACCGACTCCATCGGTTAAATTTTCATGCAATAGGATAAATTAATATAGCTACCTGAGAAGAATCGCAGGAACTATGTACATATTTATAGTTCCATAATATTTAGCACGATTAAAACAAGCATCAGAAAAGACAATTATGGATAAGATGAGCTACAAATTATTGAAAAGCAATGAAGCCTCCCGAGAGGGAGAAATCGACATCAAGGAAATATGGCGAATTATTCGAAGCCATAGGAAAGCAATATCCTTGATATTTGTGGTTATAATCTTGCTCACTCTCTATAACACATCTACTACACAACCCGTTTACAACGCAACGACTGCAGTGATGATCAAACAGACAACCAATAACCCAACATCCTTTGTTTTTGATTTTGGTAATGGGGGCTCCCAGCAGAGATTGCAAAATGAGATAGAAATGCTGAACAGCTATCATCTTCATGATAAAGTGGTTCAGTCATTAATAGATGATAAAAGTGCTGACAGATTAGCTTTATTTGGCACACGTCCAGTGAGTAGGCGGTACAGATTGTTTAGCGGTTTTTCTGAATGGGTAGGGAGAACTAAAAAACCTTCTGCAGGTATTGATCAATTAACAAAGAATCATATATCAAATATCATTGAGAAGTCCAGAAGATCTACCAGAGTGTCCAAGGTCCGTGAAGCTGATGTTCTTAAAATAACAGTCAATTCTACAGACCCAGCTGAAGCAGTGTTCCTTGCCAATCGTATATCTAATATTTATAGAAACATTGATTTAGCCGGTGGTCAAGGTGAACTTCATTTTGTCCTAACTTTTCTTGATAGTCAAATTACCCAGAATCAACGTCGCTTAGTTGACATTGAAAATGAGCTGAAGCAATTTCAATCAGATCATCTTATTTACTCACTTGATGGAAGTGCTGATTATTTGCTAGCAGACCTGACAGAATATGAAAGTACATACTATATCAATGTTGCAGAGTTAGAAGTCGCCCAGGGAAGAGTCAATTATTTAAAGGCTCAACTCTCTGAAAGTGAAAAAGCACTCATGGAAGAGATTACAAATACCAATAATCCCATGATCGTCGCATTAAGAGGCAGGATTGCTGAATTAGAGGCACATAAGATTCAGCAGATGGTAGACGAGGGCTGGAATGATCAATCAATGCAGGCTAAAGATTTCAATCGTCGTATTACAGATATGAAAGCAAGACTCACGGATATTACAGAATCACTCATCCTGTCTGGGTGGAGTGAGGAAGATCCTTTTGCAGCCTCTCAACAGATATTTAATCGAATTGTTGAGCAAGAGGTCGAGGTTCGTTCAGCTAGGTCACGTGCAATTGAGTATAAGAAGCTTGTTGATATGCTCTCTAGCAGATTAAAAGAACTCCCGGACAAGACCCTTAAATATGCCCGTCTTGAGAGGGAATTGCGACTGACAGAGAAGTTGTACCTTACCATGAAACAAAAACATGAAGAATCAAGAATTACTGAAGCTGGCCAAAGAGGGAAAGTTAGAATACTAGATCCTGCAGTTACAGCCAACAAAATAAAACCCAATAAGCAGAATGATCTCATGGTTGGTATCTTTCTGGCTCTTGGGCTGGGGCTAGGCTATGCTTTTCTCCGAGAATTCCTTGATAGTACTATTAAGGCTGTGGAGCAGTTGGAGCGGAAAGGTTTGGTTGTTCTTGGCATTATCCCAGACATGTTTCAAAAAGGTGGGAGCCAGACAGGTGCTCCATCCAAGGGTGGACCAAATTTCCAGCGTAGACTCATCACACACGATGATCCAAAATCTCCAATATCTGAGAGCTTTCGTTCACTTCGAACGAATGTTAACTACGCGTCGCCTGACAAGAAAATTAAAAGCTTAGTTATTTCCAGCCCTCAACCCGGGGAAGGAAAATCCACAACAACCGCTAATTTGGCCATTGCCTTTGCACAGCTTCGTAAAAAGACGATTCTTATTGATGCTGATTTAAGGAAGCCAGTACAACACAATGTTTTTGACCAACCTCGAGGCCCCGGTCTCTCTGAATATTTGATTGGTGAGATTGACGATATTAATTCTATCATTCACCCTACTGAAATTGAAAACCTGTACCTCATTACAGCTGGTGGCTTGCCCCCTAATCCCTCCGAGTTATTGGGCTCAAATAATATGGCTGAGCTGGTCTCCCGTCTTGAAAAAGACTGGGAAATGATCCTTTTTGACTCACCACCAATTGTCGCCGTTACTGATGCTTCTCTCATATCAGCAGAAACAGATGGTATTGCAATGGTGGTCAAAGCCGGTGTTACACATCGAGCAGCTGTGGATCGAGCCTTAGATACTATTAAAAATGTAAAATCATCACTTGTCGGTGTTATTCTTAATAGTGTCAATCCTGAGACCCTTGGTGGCAAATACTCTTACTATTACTCGTATTATCAATATTATTACCATTCAGAGGATGGAACCAAAAAGCGTAAAGCTGAGAACCCTCAAAAGAAAGGTTTGAAGAACTTCTTTTCTTCATAAGAGACACGTCCGTATTGAGGTGCTATGGAGCACTGTAAAGCCTTAAATAACTTGTAATAAACTCATTATTGAGTAAATTATTTACACAATAAGAGGTAAGTAATATTGCTCGAATCCTTAATTACATCCAAAACTAGATTAAAACTACTGCTTAAGTTTTTTTTGAATCCCGGCACTAAAGCCTATCTGCGTGAGATCGCAGCTGAATTTGGCGAATCAAGTAATGCCATTAGAGTAGAGTTGAATAGACTTTCTAAAGCTAAGCTTCTTAAGTCAGAGCCAGCAGGGCGCACCATTGAGTATCAGGCAAATAGTGACCATCCCCTTTATGGTGATATAAAAAATATCGTTAAAAAATATGTAGGTCTTGACCAACTTGTGGAAAATATTTTTGATGAGCTGGGTGGCGTGGAAAGAGCATTTATTACGGGTGACTATGCCCGAGGAATAGATTCTGGACTGATCGATCTTGTGCTGGTTGGTAAAATAGATAATGAGCTTCTTGAGCGACTTACCCAAAAAACTGAAGCACTTATCAAGCGAAAAATCCGCTTGCTAGTTTTGAATCACAAGGAATTCAAAACTCTAGGGGATCGATTACTTAAAGAGAAGATACTTTTACTTTGGGTAGGGGATGAGAATGTAAAGCTAAAAACAAAATCAGGAGAAGCTCCCTCATCACCGGAGCTGAACTCATAGTTCGATGGCTACTACATGACCGACACGACGACCATAAAAAGTAACCGTAAGCAGTGGTATGCCCTACAGGTGAGGTCAAGACACGAGAAGAATGTCTTTCAATTGCTGACCAGGAATGGTCAGTCCGTCTCTTTGCCCCTGATAAATACTTGGCGTCAGTGGAGCGACCGGAAAAAGAAAGTTCAATTGCCCTTATTCCGTGGTTATGTCTTCGTTGAAATGAACTATGAGAGTGACAGGTTTGAAATACTGAATGTTCCAGGGGCTGTCAGGTTTGTAGCGTTGAATGGACACCCCACACCAATACCTGCAAAGCAGATGTATTGGTTGGATATCATTATGCAAGAAGAGGTAGTCACACCCCAATTGGAATACCCGCAGGGATCCACCGTTCAAGTCATTCATGGTCCCCTTAGGGGTCTTGAAGGACAGGTCGTTCATGAGAAATCTTGTTCACGGCTAGTGGTATGGTTTGAAGCCATTATGCAAGGGTTGGCTGTTGATATTGACACAGCATATTTAAAACCTCAATCTGAAAAAATGCAGATTGGGAACATGACTTAAATTTCCGATAGCTGGTTTGCTTTCGGTAAGATTGATATGCCCGCTTAGTCCGTTAATGGGGCTGAGAGGGCGGAGCCGTATCAGGAAGCGCTATATGAAATGGACCAATAGATTATGTCACAAAAAAAAATAATTACAACAATTAAACCTCATGCTGGTTGGCAATTGCTTGATTGGAATGAGCTCCTGCAGTATAAAGATTTGCTCTATTTTATGGTTAAGCGTGAAATCACGGTTCTCTATAAACAAACCATTCTTGGCCTGTCATGGGCTATTATACGTCCTGTTCTTTCGATGGTAATCTTTTCTGTGATATTTGGTAAACTGGCTAACATCCCTAGTGATGGAATTCCTTACCCAGTGTTCTCCTATACTGCATTGGTGCCTTGGTTGTATTTTTCAACGGCCATGAATCGATCGACCCAAAGTCTGTTAGGTGGAGCAAATATTTTTACAAAAGTGTATTTCCCCAGAATAATCATCCCCTTAACTCCCGTTATTGCTGGGCTAGTTGATTTTATTATAGCAATGACGATTGTTGGTGTACTTATGGCTTATTACTCAATTGCCCCAACACCAAATATCTTCTGGTTGCCAATCTTGGTCGTAATAATGGTGACGACATCTGCTGGCATAGGTATGTGGCTTTCTTCATTGGCAATCCAATACCGAGATGTTAAGTTTGCAACGCAATTTTTATCCCAATTGCTTATGTATGCAGCTCCTGTTGTGTGGCCAATCTCTCTTGTTGGTGATAAATTTGGATCGACAGCTCAGCTACTCTACGGCCTGTATCCCATGGTAGGAGTCATTGAGGGATTTAGGTCATCCTTGCTGGGACAGAACCCGATGCCTTGGGACTTGATCGGAATGGGTTCAATTTCTGGGATAATCTTGTTTGTGTCAGGCGCTTTATATTTCAAAAAGAAAGAGCACATCTTTGCTGATGTTGCCTAATGTCATCGATAATCTAAGGAAATATGAACGGTCTTAAGACATTATTATTCGGTGAGGATTTAACCACATGTGTCTGTCAAAATCATAGATATGATGAGAACTGTAGCCGTAAAGATCAATGGTTGCCTTTCCCGAAGGGATATAAATATTTGTTAGCTACAAAATTTAGACAACTCTCAGAATTTTCAATGGACATATCTGAAGCACCATCAGGATATAATAAGGTTTAATGATGATCATGACTATTAACTCTCAGCTAAATATTCTTGACTACATTCAATGAACGACATAGCTATTAAAGTAAGTAATATCTCTAAGCGTTATCGCATAGGGTTACAGGAAAAAGCTCATGATACGCTGGGTAGTGCATTTGCTTCCTGGGTAAAATCACCAATTAGAAATTTCAGGCGTGTTCAAAAATTAAGCAAGTTTAGAAATGATATCGGGGATGATATTTTCTGGGCTGTTAAGGATGTCTCCTTTGAAGTTAAGCGGGGTGAAGTACTGGGAATCATTGGGAAAAATGGTGCTGGTAAAAGCACTCTCCTGAAAATCCTGGCCAGGATAACCGATCCTACTTCTGGAGTTGCTGAAATCAATGGTCGTATAGGTAGTTTGCTAGAAGTTGGAACTGGGTTTCATCCAGAACTGACGGGCAGGGAGAATGTATATTTAAATGGTACCATTCTTGGAATGACAAAACGTGAGATTGAAAATAAGTTTAAAGAGATAGTCGATTTCTCTGGGATTGAAAAATTTATTGATACTCCTGTAAAACGCTACTCCAGCGGAATGAGGGTTCGTCTAGCATTTGCTGTTGCCGCTCATCTCGAACCCGAGATTTTATTGATAGATGAAGTGCTTGCTGTTGGTGATATTGAGTTCCAGAAAAAATGCATTGGAAAAATGGGTAGTATAGCTGGTGAAGGAAGAACGGTTATATTTGTAACCCACAGTATGTCAGCATTGGCATCTTTGTGTCCCAGAACTCTCTTGCTTGATGGTGGAAACTTAATTAGTGAAGGTCCCACAGAGGCAATCATTCAAAAATATCTCTCCTTCAACGCAGATCAGGGAGTAGAGGGGCGAGGTAAAAAAATGTACAGGGACGAAGTATCAGAGGACGGTCGGTTTCTTATGCATGCAATTAGCACATTAGATGCTGGAGGAGAAATTAGAGATGAATTTAAGAACACCGAGACTATTTATGTTGAGTTAGAGTTTTCAATGTTGGAGCAAATTAATAATATTGTAGTTGGAATTGAATTGATGAAAGAACACGGTGAATTTGCATTTCGATCTTTTCACAATGACATCAAAGAAATCATTACTCAGGAAATTGAAGGGAAAATCAAATATAAATTGACGGCAACAATTCCTGGTGGTCTTCTAAATGGAGGTGGATATTCAATTTACCCCTGTATTGGAATACACAATGTAAAATGGCTAGTAGGAGGAACCCTGGATATTGATGGCATAGCAATAAGCATTTCCTACAATGCACCAAATCCTGAAATGGTGTATCCGATTGGTAAACCTGGGATAGTGAGTCCATTGCTAGAATGGGCCAGTGAAGGGTATTAGTCGAATAAAAGAATGATACAGGTCTCGCTCGGGCATGGATAGTAGAATAATGAATAAGTCAAATCATACAAAGATTAGTACAAGCATGCTATTCCTTCTTAGAGGGAAGAAGCTTTCAAGATGAATATTAAAAACTTATTCCCTTTAAGCGTTAAAGTTCGCTATAGAACAGTGGGTAAGTATTTGCGGTTTATTGTTAGGAAGATAATTCATACGCGTGTAAAGAAGACTATTCTCGGAAAAGGGAATAGTATCTATTATGATCATTCAGCGATACTTGATGACGTAGCGATTATTATTAATGGGAACAATAATATTATCAAGATTAACGGGGAATGTCACTTGCGGGGTGTAATATTCGATATTAAGGGAAATGATAATCAAATAGAAATCGGAGAAAACTGTCTCTTTGATAAAATTAAACAAATTGGCTATGGTCAGAATGAGTACGGAATGGTATTCAATATTAGGGGTATTAATCATAAAATAAATATTGGTGAGAAATGTCAGTTTAGAAGAGGTGGTACCCTTTGGTTTGCTGATTCTGAGGGGTCGCTATCCATAGGAAATAACTCGACATTTGAAGAGGTTGTGATTGCCATAAATGAGATCGAATCAGAGGTGAGTATCGGGTCAGACTGTATGTTAGCCTATGATATTGAAATTAGAGTGGGGGATTCTCATTCAATACTCGATTCTGAAACCGGGACGCGCATTAATTATGCACAGAACATAAAAATTGGAGATCACGTATGGATAGCTCCGCATTGTGTAATCCTAAAGGGTGTCGAAATCGCTGATCATAGTATCGTTGGAACAGGAACTATTGTTTCAAGTTCATTTGAAGAGGGGAATGTGATCATTGCGGGTAATCCTGGAAAAATTATAAAGAAAAATATAAATTGGAATAGGGAAAGATTATAGTTTTAGGTTTTAATCTAATTTTCACTAAAGATCTATCGTGTATGAGAAAAGATAATCTGTTTCAATTTAATAACGATAAAAGGGGAATGGAGTTACTGTGACCCGATATGCCCACATTATTAATCCTTTTAAAGCTTCCACAGATCGTGATATTTATTTTGCACAGCCTGTAGCCTTTGAATCAATTAAAAGAGCAAAGGATTTTTCGAGAAAAAATATTATTGTTGATTTGCTAACAGCACAGTTCAGGGAAGACAGGACGATCGTTCCTGGATATTTTCAGGTACTTGACGACCTTGATCGATCATTTCTTGAAAACCAGGATCAGGAATACAAGTTGCCTTATATTGTTGATATTCTAGATCAGGCATATCATAATGCAAACGATGCTGAATATATTGTCCATAGCGAGACAGATATAGCGCTTATGCCACATTTTTATGAGGCTGTGGACCAATTTATTGACCAAGGTTATGATGCGATAATTATTAACTGTAGAACTATTCCAGAAAAATATTCTGACAAGAGTGAGCTACCTTTAATGTGGTCTGAAGTTGGGGAAAAACATCCTGGCTGGGATTGCTTTATCTTTCGTCGAGATGTATATAAAAAATTCAGCCTGGGTGATGTTATAGTTGGAGCGAATAGTATTGGGCGCGCTCTATATGTTAACATGAAATACCATGCAAAGAATTTTATTGAATTAACCGATTCACATTTAACATTTCACATAGGTAAATCAGATCATTTAGAAAATATTTATAAACCTCATAAAAACTACTTTGCTCATAAATGTAATGCCCATAATGAAGAGGAAGTACTTAAAATTATAAACACATTGTTGAAAGACACCAGACCAGATAAAGCAAAATGGCTAGAACAGTGGAAGGATGATTGCGAAAGCAGATTAGGACGATATCGAAAGAGTGAAGAAGAGGGTAAGCGTCACAAATATCTGGGTTACTGGAGATTAAAAAATATAAAAAACAAACTGGGCTTAAAATGAACAACAAAAAAAGAGCATTGATCACAGGAATTACTGGGCAGGATGGTTCGTATCTTGCGGAGTTATTATTAGACAAAGGCTATGAAGTTTATGGAATTGTCAGACCTGCTTCAGTATTTAACACTGAAAGAATAGATCACCTTCTGCTAGATGATAGTAAGAATAATAAAGTATTTCATACCATTTGGGGAGATATTACTGATTCAAGTAACTTGAATAGAATCCTCGAGAAGGTACAGCCCCATGAGATATATAATCTGGCAGCCCAGAGCCATGTAAAAGTCTCTTTTGATATACCAGAATATACAGCAGAAGTAGATGCCATCGGAACGCTTAGGTTTTTAGATGCAATCAAGGATACGGGTTTAGATACCCGTTTTTACCAAGCATCGACTAGTGAGCTATTCGGGAAAGTTCAAGAGATACCACAAAATGAGAAAACCCCATTTTACCCCAGATCTCCCTATGGAGTAGCAAAACTATATGCTCATTGGATCATTATTAATTATCGCGAAGCATATGACCTGTACGCAGTAAGCGGAATATTGTTTAATCATGAGTCACCACGACGTGGAGGTACTTTCGTCACCAGGAAGATTACTACGGCGGTATCAAAAATTGTACTTGGCATGCAAGAGGACCTATTATTAGGAAATCTTAGTGCGAAACGAGACTGGGGTTATGCACCTGAATTTGTAGAAGGTATGTGGAGAATGCTACAGCAGGATAAACCTGTAGATTACGTATTGGCGACAGGAGAAACGCATACGGTTAGAGAGTTTGTTGAACTTGCATTTAAATACCTGGATGTCATGCTCGATTGGACGGGTGAGAATGAGGACGAGGTCGGTATCGATAGGAAAACAGGGAAGATCCTAGTGAGAGTTGACCCCTATTATTACCGCCCCACTGAAGTTGAATTATTGATTGGAGATGCTAGCAAGGCTAAAGAAGAATTGGGCTGGGAGCCAAAAGTTAAATTCAAAGAAATTATAAAAATCATGATGGATGCCGACTATAAAAAAATGAAAAACAAAGGCTATGTGAAGACATGAGTTTTAACTTTAAAATATATGAATCTGATGTACTCAAGGGTGTATGGATTATTAAACCTACGATTGCCTATGACCAGCGTGGAAATATATGGACGTCATTTTTAAAAGATAAAATTGAAAAAATATTACCAGATGATCTATTCTTTAAGCATGATAAGTTTTCAGAGTCAACATTGAATGTGTTAAGAGGAATACATGGTGATGAACAATCGTGGAAACTAGTAACATGTGTATATGGAGAAATTCATCAAGTCGTTATAGATTGCAGAGAGGATTCTCCAACGTATCTGAAATGGGAAAAGTTTATCATTAATAAAAATAACCAATTATCGATATTAATTCCACCTAACATGGGTAATTCTTATTTTGTTACAAGTGAGGTCTCGGTCTACCATTATAAGCTAGCCTATAATGGCGACTATATTGATGCAGAAAAACAGTTTACCATCAAATGGAATGATCCAAGATTAAATATTGATTGGCCAAATCGCCATCCGATTCTTCAGGATCGCGATAAATAAGCGGGAGCTATGAGTGACTTATAAAATACCACAACTTATACCCACTATTGGTGAAGAGGAATTAAACTACTTGAAAGAGGTGATCAACAATAAATGGATCACTGAAGGTCCCTTCACTCAAAAAGTATTGGAACATGTCAAGAAAACAACGGGGGCTAGATATGCCCTTTTGACCAATAATGGATCATTGGGGCTATTTCTTTCACTCCTCGGCATGGGAATTAGCAAGGGAGATGAGGTCATTATTCCGGATTTTACCTTCAATGCTTCAGCTTCAAGTGTCGTATTTGCGGGGGGAAAGCCTGTATTTGCGGATGTGAATGATCATGATTACCATATTAGCCAAAATCACCTTGAGAGTTTAATAACAAGTAAGACTAAAGCAATAATGCCTGTGCATATATATGGACAAAGTGCCGATATGGATCCAATTATTTCACTTGCAAAAAAATATAATTTAATGGTAATAGAAGATGCAGCACAGGGGTATGGAGTATTTTACAAAGATAGACATGTCGGAACACTTGGTGATGTTGGCATAATCTCCTTCTTTGCGGATAAGACAGTGACCATGGGAGAAGGTGCTGTTATTTTAACCAATAATGAAGAGATCTATAAAAAGATTACATTGTTAAGAAATCAAGGACGTGAAAATAGTGGATCTTTCATCCATCCGGCATTAGGATTGAATTTTCGGGTTACAGATTTACAGTGTGCAGTTGGACTGGCTCAGATGGAAAAGTATCCTAGAATATTAGAATCAAAGATTGAAAATTTAACTGTTTATAAACACTTCTTAAATGGCAACAGTAATATCCAATTTATGCGTGAATTAGAATATTGTAATTATGTTCCCTTTCGTTGCTCCATGAAAGTAAGAAACCGAGATGGTTTAAGTCGATACTTGACAGAACAGGGAATACAGACCCGGAATTATTTTTACCCTCTGCATAGACAACCGTGTTTCTCTGAGCTTGGATACCAGAGTGGTGATTTTCCAGTTACTAATAAGATATCTGAGGACGGATTAATGTTGCCTATATACCCAGGTATAGAGAGAGAAGCTATTGAATATATATGTGATAATGTTTTGCAGTATTACTCCAAACGATAGGCAAAGTATTTGTGAATGATCATTCCACTAAACTGGAACACTGAATATGGACAATTATGGCTCTGAGATGGCAAAGTTATACGATACTATCCATGGAGATAAAGACTATCGCATTGAAACTAAATTTATACAAGATACCTATTTTAAATATGCTGATATTAAGCTAACCGCGATTGTTGATATCGGATGTGGTACGGGCAGACATTCAATTGAGATGGCAAAATTAGGTTATCAAGTTACCGGTGTCGATCCATCTAGTGACATGATTCAAATCGCGAAAGAGAATTACAGCACGATAGGTAACTGCGAATTTATAGATGGGTATTCGTCAACCATAGCGGGTGAATACCAACTCGCAGTCAGTATGTTTAATGTTATCAATCATATAATGTCCGTGAATGAACTAGTTGACTTCTTCAAATCAGCGAAAAAACTTTTGGTTAATGGTGGGATTTTTATCTTCGATTGTTTTAATGGAACTGCTGCATTGATTGATCCACCAAGGAATAGGGAAATAAAAAAGATGATTCCTAATAGCGGTGAGATGCTAATATCCACAACTTGTGAATCATCTATGATGGAATCCACTGTTGTTATGCACAATACTATAAAATATATGGATGAAGTATATTCGTACGATCTGAGTCATAGATTATGGAGCCCCATGATAATAACTGAATTGCTTAGTAATGTGGGTCTAAAATTTATTAAGGCAACAAAAGCCTATCATCTAGATTCTGATGCATCAATTGATGACTATAAGATTGTATTTATTTGTAAAAGTATATGACAACCTCGAGTGATAATAGTCTATCACAGAGTCCTATTTTTATTGTAGGCTTCCCTCGGTCTGGGACAACACTATTACAATCTATATTGGCTACACAGCAAGGTGTCTACTCATTCCAAGAAACTCATTTCTTTACTGATACGCTATCATTGATCAGGATCAATCAAGAAGGCTACGTAGACCCAGATTGCTTAAATTCTGTATTTAAAAATATATATACACATACTGAATGTGAGTTCTCTAAAAATACTAGGAATGAAATAATAGAAGTAGCGAATAAGGGTACTCTATCAAGCAAAATGATGTTTGAGTATTTGGTGATAGAGCTATTGGCTAAACAGGTTGATGAACACAAACTCAGTAGCATACGTTGGATAGAAAAAACTCCTGGTCATATTAAACACATCAAAGCAATCCATGATATGTTTCCAGATGCAAAGTTTATAGAGATCGTACGAAACCCGTTAAATGCAATCTACTCCTATAAAGAAAAATTACCAGATGGAGACAGACATACGATAGAGGCATTGGCAAACCAATGGAAGAGGTCAAGGCAACTATTCCAGGAGTTTAGTGATCAGCATCCACATGCTACTCACTCTGTGAAAATGGAGAACATAATAAATAACCCTGAGGGTGGCTTAGTTGAACTAGCAGATTTTCTCGGTTTTCAAGTTGATCTGGGAAAAATAAAAAATACTCAATCGGTAGCAAATGAGTTGGTTCTGGGTAGTGAAACCTGGAAAAGGATGAATACTGGGGTAGGTATCACTGTGATAGATCCTGGTTACCATTGGGAATACAAGGACAAGCTGAAGATTAAGTATTTGTTGCGGACAGATCTATATGAGACCGGCTATAAGCAGCCAATAGATCCATTCCAGTTAGTATATAGTATCAGCATGATCTCGTTGAGTCACTTGAGTAGAATCCCTATCCCTTCGCAGGTTAAGGGCAGCATGAAGAAGCTTCTGACAAAATTGGGCTTATGGCCATATCTGGATAAATAGAATGAGTCCTAGAAGAGTATTATATTTCTATCAGGCTGGGCACTATCCCAATCCACGAAAAAGTGGTGCTGACCGAGTATTTTTTGTAAATGTAAATGCACTAGCCAAAGCCGGATATCAGGTCATTTATGTAGAGGTTGGTGATAGTGGTAGTCCTAAAAGTGGTAAAGAGGATGTATATATCCTCTTAGAGGGTACGGAGAATATGAAGCATACCTCCGGTTGGAAGTATCAGTATGACCGATGGGTTTATCCTGTATTACATCCAGGCAGAAATAGGTACTCTCCATTTCTTAGTAAAAGCGCGGGGTTCATGATACAAACTCTTATAGAGAAATATGAACCTGAATTACTCTTCTATGAGAATATTCGATCCTATCTTCTCTCAAGCAAAATAAAAACAAATGTTAAAAGTATAGTTTGTATTCATGATCTAGATTATATCCTGAACTATGGAAAGAATCTTATTCGGGTTAATAATTCTAGTTCCAAAACTTACATCAAGACCTTAAAGAAGATACAGGTAAAACTTCAATACTATTCAGAGAAGATATGGACAAAACAAGTTTTAAAGAATTCAGATGCTTTGTATGTGGTCAGTAAGAATGATTATAAATCGCTTTCTAGCCCGAGAACAAAACTATTTCATGCTGATTGTCCGGTAACTGTCTTCCCTGATGCATCACAGCGCCAGATAATAGAAACTAAGTTAGAATTGCAGAGTGAGAATAAAATCAAGATACTGCACGTTGGGAGATTGAGTGCTAGCCACAACAGAAAAGGTGTGTTATGGTTTTTAAATGAATGTTGGCCGAAGCTTCAACTGATGAATAGCACCATAGATTATGAGATTCATTTTATTGGTTCAACGGAGAATATTGAAGAAGACATGATTCAGTATAGAGATGACCCAAAACTCAAATTTCGTGGTTTTGTAGAAGACCTGGAACAGGAACTGATGGGAGCTCATTTTATGATAGTTCCGCCTGGCTACCCAACTGGTGTGAGAACCAAAATCCCTGAAGCATTTGCATGGGGCTTGCCTGTGATTACTGGGGTGCATGATGCGAATGGGGTTGGGTTAAAGTATGATGACTCGCGAGTCATCATAGCCAATTCTCCGCAAGAATATTCTGAAGCTTGTATCAGATTAATTAATGATTCAAAACTAAAGCGTGAGATGGGAAAAAATGCCCTAAAAACATGGCGTGATGATTTTGATCTAGACAAAGTCATAAATGGCACTGCAGATTGGATTAACAGTAGTGGTTAAAAAATATAAACCTATTTACCTCTTGCAGTAAGCTTCCCGAAAAAAATGTCCATGAAACCAAAAGTACTAATCCCTATCTCCATCCAGTTTAGCATTCGGTATGTTGTAAGAACGGGGTTTCTTGGAAGAATCAGGGAATACATTGATCCTGTCATTTTGCTATTTTTGGATAATAAAGATTTTGAAGCTGAGTTGCTAAAAAAGGGTATAAGCTACATTCGCATGCCTGAGATTAATTTGCCGGTGGATATGAGACATACAAGAGCTAAGATCAATTACTGGTGGCAAAAGAAATATCTGAGAAGTTCGAATACACCAATTGATCATCACCGTGATTCACTCATCGCAGATGAAAATATTCTGTTCAAAATCAGGAAGATGTTGATCTATTTTGTTTATACAATATGGCATCGTTATTTTGGTGGTATCCATAAAATTATTGAACATGAGGAGCATGTATTTCAGTCTAACTCGCAGATATCTGAGTTAAAAAATCTGATTCTCAAGCTAAAGCCTGATGCCTATCTCAGTTTTGCACCATTCTTATTGGGTGAAGAGATTATTGGTCGTTTAGCAAATTCAATCGGTATATCGTGTTTTGCATCAATTCTATCTTTCGACAATCTGCTGAGAGGGAATAGGGTTCCTGTTGTGTTTGATCAATACTTCCTATGGAATCAGGATATGAAGCGGCAGCTTCTTCGCAGTAAACCAGAAGTATCCGAACAAAACATAGAAATTGTTGGACCCCTTCAGTTTGATTTCTACTATGATAAAAGTTACCTCTGGGATGAAGATGAATGGCGGAACAGATTAGGACTTCCCCCTGACCGGCCGGTTATTCTGTTCGGTGCTGGTTTTTATAAAATTGTACCAAATGAACACCATTGGTTAAATCAATTGGACGATGCTATCGAGGATGGTGAGATTAAAAATCATCCCATAATCTTATTCCGAATTCATCCGAATGATCCCATTGATCGTTGGGAACCAATCCTGGAGAATGCCAATAATGTTGTTTATGATGAGCCATGGGGTTCATCTACCGGGGGAAAAGCTCAAGCTAATATCGATAGGGACGGTATTGAGAAATTGGTATCAACATTGTGCCACTGTCAGGTACATGTAAATGCAAGTTCAACAATGACCGTAGATGGTGCTATTTTTGATAGACCACAGATTGGTCCTGCATACGATGATCAGCCTGGCAGAAGGTATGATAGGGTTGTTAAGGACTTGTATAAGAGAGAACATTTTTTACCAATCATACAATCTGGGAGCTTGGAGTTGGCAAATTCCAAGGATGAACTTGTCCAGCTAATAAACTCCGCATTTTCTGACTCAAAAAAACTATCAGCTGAAAGGAAGGACATGATAAGAGAAATCTGTACTTTTGATGATGGTAAATCAACAGAGAGACTGGAAAGAGCGTTTAAATCGTTTTTGCAATCGAATGGCATGATATAGAGTAGAAGATTCGTTTAAGTAAATTAGTTCCCAAACTAACAACAATAAATAATGAGTTATTAAAATGATCGATAATGCACTGTTCAAAGAAGCAATTATAAAAGATTACCGTCTATTCAGATGCCCATTGAGTGGGGATGTTTTAAAGGAAAATAGTGGTGAACTTCTGTCAGAGCATGAGCAAACCAGGTTCACAGTTTATGACGGGATTCCCGACTTTGCAGCCCTGACAATTCAAAGCACCCTGAAAGAAGAGGTTCAGGAATTTTGGGACAACTGCCCAAATGAATCCGTCAAAAGCACAGCCTCTTTAGGCTCCCCTGAATATTATGCAGATACTGAAGAAGACCGACAAGATATTCATGTAAACTTTAATCAACGTTTCCTAAATACTGCAATTGGATTTGATCAGATCAAAAATAAAACAATCCTGGAGATTGGTTGTGGAATAGGATTAGATGCAATCCAATTTGCACGAAATGGGAATAAATTACATCTAATGGATCTTTCAATAAATAGCATAAAGATTGCTCTGGGTCGACTACAAAATGAAGGCTATAAGGCAGTTGCATGTGTAGGTGATGCTAACAGATTGCCGTTCGCTGATAACAGTTTTGACCTAATCTATTCTTTCGGAGTTTTACACCATTCACCGGATACTGAATCAAGTATAAGAGAAATATATAGAACCTTAAAACCCGGTGGACAAGTTATTGTGATGCTCTATTCTAAATGGTCAGCAAATATGATTTTCAGAACATTTGTCCACAATGGACTCATCAAAAGAGAGATATTCAAGCTACACTCAATTAGTAAAGTATTGAATAAATGGACAGAGTTACAGTCAAAGACTGAAAGTTCTACGAATCCTTTAACGCAAGTATTCTCATACAGACAAATTCGAAAAATGTTCTATCAATTTGATGAGGTCAAATTAGAGAAACATTTTATTAACCGATACCAAATGGCTGAAGCTCGAGTATTCCTTAGGTTCATATCGGAAAAAGTAAAGAACAACCTACATAAGTATTTAGGTTGGAATACAATAATTAAAGCCAAAAAATGATCATATACCTTGCTGGGATATCGATAGCGTAAAATGGAAATATTGCAAATTAGAAATAAGCACCTTGAAAGTATTTCAGCATTATTGTATGAGAGAGATAGAGCGCTCAAATCCTATGTTGAATGGAAATACAAATTCGATGATGATAGCCGTTTTAGAGGTGTCATAGCTAAATCTGAGGGCAAAATAGTTGGGTGTTTTGGAATCATACCAAAAGAGTTAGTGTTTCTAGAGGGTACTGTCAAAGAATGTGGTTGGTTTGCGGACTGGTATGTATCTCCTGATGCGAGAGGTGCAAAAACCGGCGAACAACTATTAAGCAGCTTGTCAGACCATCTGTCAATTGTCATTGGTCAACCTGGCCCAAAACCTGCCCAGAATATCTGCATAGAAAACGGATACCATGAAATTGGATTCCACTCACGCCGCAGAATAATGCTTAGACCTTGGGCGTACAGTCTGAAGCGGAAGACCCTATTTGCCAGTATAAGACGCAAGCTTGGATACATAAGACGAGAGAATGATTCCAATAGTAAATCTGACAGGTATGTAAAATCTCCAACCCTAAATAACGACAATGATAAGAAACAAGAATCATCGGGAATATTCTTCAAACAATCACTCACCCATGAAAAATGGATTCTTGACGAACCCACCTCTACTCAGCACCCTCGCAAGTATGGTGAATGGGAAGAGCATGAGTTTATGCTTAAGTATTTTGATGAATTAAGAGGAAACTCAGAAAAGAGAAGGTCTGTTCTATTTATGTCGGGAGATAAAATACTGGATGCAGATATGTGGAACTTATTTATTGAGGCTTCAAGATCATCAAAACAGGATTATATAGAGATATTTACATGTGATAAAAAATTAGATATACTACTCCAGAAGATGGGAGCCTGGCATATCCACGAAGCTCCTATCATATCAAAAGGGCTTGACAAATCTGATAATCTTCAGATCCAGGCCTGGGATCGAGAAAACTGGACCTATCTCGCCAATGGATAAGCAATTATGAGAGCACAAATATTTATACTCCGATAGGCTCATGATTTCTACCTCAGAATTAAAGTCATTTTATAACGCTGCCCTTCAAAAGAAAAGGTATGGCAAGATAGTACATGTGTTATTTACACAGTATTCAAGTTGGTTCAGGGTGTGGCGATGGAAACATGGTATTAGTTTCAGGAGACAAAACAAGATTCACTCAACTCCGAAAATTGCACGTAGTGAGGATGAGAGTGTAGCCATAAATGCATGGACAGGGGATATTAAGAATATCGTTAAAAATGCAAGGTCCTATTTTAAGACTGGGTACATGATATCACCCAAATATAATGACACTTACAGGGCAGCTGGAGGCAGAAGACTTCCTTGGGGATCTGATTCAGATGATATTCAGGATGTTCATGCCTGGCACAGACTTTACTGGGTTCTAGATAGTGACCCTGATATAACACAGCAACAGCTCAATTTATGGCTCAATCATGAACCTGATGAAACGAGTATGCATCCTTACACAGTGAGTGAGCGAATTCATAATTTATGTGAGTATATTGCATTAAATCTGCTGCCAGATGGTTTGTTAAGTGACTTAGTCAATCAGATCTATGGAGATGCAAGCTTCCTGGAAAGTAATATAGAATCTCATCTAGGCGTACATAACCATCTACTCAATAATGCCAGAGCTTTGAGTATTGCGGGATTCATTTTCCAAGATGATGAGCAATCAGAAATCTGGACTTCTAGAGCCATGGCACTTTGGACTGAATATTGGCCAAAACTTATTCTGGAAGATGGTTTCTTTGCAGAACAGAGTTCTTTTTATCATGTTCTCATGACCCGTACGCTACTTGATTACTTGGCTCAGGCTAAACGACTGAATCTTGAATTGTCACAATCATTCCTAGAGCAAGTAGATAGAATGTGTTCCATCACAAACCTCTTGGTGAGACCTGATGGGAGTATTCCCGTTTTTGGTGATGCATCACCTGATATGCCAATTGAATGGCTTCGAGGGTTAGTTGATGCTTGTCATAGTCAGGGTTATTTAAAACAATTGCCAAGAGACACTCATCGGGGATATGCAGGTGGGGTCAACCATATTAGTGATGCTACAACCGATTCACCAGCGCCTGAAACCTCAGGAGTGGAATTAAAAGATAGTTGGGAAACCCAGCACTTTAAGGAGAGCGGGTTCCTATTTTGTAGAAATGATTTAAGAAATATTGAGTTATCAGCGATGGGCTCATCGGGTCCGGAGTTTCATGGACATGGTGATTCTGGGCAGGGCAGTTTTGAGATCTGGTGGAATAATCGAAATATCATTGTGGACGGTGGCATTCCAATCTATGGGGTATCTCCCCAAGCTAGAAACTTTCGAGGTGCCCAAGGTCAGAATTGCATTTCTATAGCAGGAATCTCCCCAACACCTTTTTGGGATGAAATAACTCAATTACCTATATGGTACTCCGATAAAAAGATAAATGGTAGTTGGGATATTGAGGGTCCTCGGGCAACGTTTCATTGGAATGGATTTGGGCGATACAAAAATGGTTTAGTATGGAGTAGGACCTGGGAATGCGATGACCAATTTATTCGAATTCAGGACAAAATCTCAGGCGTTGATGAATCTATTCTACTACAAGCATATCTGCATTTCGGTGAATCTGGGTGGCAGATTGAAAGCGATAATCGTTTCAATAATAATGGATGTAGACTAGGATTGAGGACAAGTGAGTTTGTGGAGGTTCGTCTTGGGGATATGCAATATTCGCCAGATTATGGCGTAATCGAGGACTCTCAGGGCATTACGGTAAATGGGAAGGTCAGACTACCATTTGAGATGGAATGGAGTTTTGAGTTTAGTGAGGGGAAATCACAAGACTGATGTGTGGAATCGCCGGAATATTTGATTCACATACTCATCCAAACTCTGGTGAATTACTTCCCATGGTCCAGATAATGACGCATCGGGGACCGGATCATGAGGGGACTCTGGTTACAGGTCCTATCGCCTTAGGTATGCGTCGGCTATCTATCATAGATTTGGATACTGGAAATCAACCCATCCAGAATCATGATCAATCAGTATCTGTTATAGCTAATGGTGAGATCTACAATTACCTCGAACTACGAGTCGGCTTGGAAGAGCAGGGATATCAGTTTAAAACTCAAACTGATACAGAGGTACTTGTCCATCTTTACACTGAGTATGGCCAGGAAATGTTACCCAAACTTAATGGTATGTTCGCATTTGCCATTTGGGATGAAAAACTACAAAGCGTATTCATAGCTCGCGATAGAATGGGCATCAAACCGCTCTATTATACTCAGGTCGGGGATCGTTTTCTTTTTGCCAGTGAATTGAAAAGTATAACGACTCAGAAGAATATTGATAAATCGTTAAATGAGAACGCCATCTCTGACTATTTAAGATTGGGTTACATCCCAAGGAGTGCCACTCCTTATCAATCTATTCACAAGCTATTGCCAGGATATTTTCTCAAAGTAAATGAAAAACAAGTGCACTGTGAGCAGTGGTGGGATCTAAAAAAACCTCATACACCTGACCAAGAAATGTTGGAAGATTTTGACTCCCGTACTATGGAATCATTTGACCACTCCATTAAATTGAGAATGAGAAGTGATGTCCCAGTAGCATCTTTCCTAAGTGGAGGATTGGATTCCAGTATTATATCTGCCACTGCTTCAAAGATGTCACAGATAGAGTTTCAAACTTATAATGTTAAATTCGATGATACGGTTTTTGATGAGTCACCCTATGCACAACTTGTTGCTGAGCAGAATGGTACGGATCATCATCACGTAGCAGTCAGTGCCACTGACGTATTGGAGAAACTGCCTCTCCTGGTTTGGCATATGGACGAACCAAATGCCGACTCAGCCATCATACCAAATTTTCTGGTAAGTGAATTCGCAGCTAAAAATGTGAAGGTATGCTTATCGGGACTCGGTGGGGATGAGCTGTTTGGTGGGTACTCACGTTATGTTGATAAACCTTTGGGTCCCTATCGACAATTCTTTAAACGATTCCCCTGGATAGCCTGGTTAGCACTCCCATTGATTAGACTCTTTAGCCCGGGAAACGCCAAGCGAATCTATCCATATACAGGTAAAAAACACCATTGGAGAACCTATCTCAATCAGATTCAACTGTTTGATACCTATGAATTAAGAAAATTGGGATTAAAGCAAACAGGTCAAACTGAAAATCTTATCAGAACCCTGTGGAATGAATACCCGGGCAGTGATGCTGTTGGTCAACGTCAGTTTATAGATCAGCACACCTATTTACCTGATCAGATTTTGGCGCTAACTGATCGCATGTCAATGGCAGTTTCGTTGGAAGTAAGAGTGCCATTTCTGGATCACCATTTAATTGGTCAGGCAGCTAATCTTTCCGGAGAGAAGAAGCAATCTGCTACCGGTGAGTTTAAGATATGGCTCAAGAACACCTTGGGTATAAGAGTTCCTGAAGAGCTTCTTCATAGAAAAAAATGGGGTTTTGCAGGTCCAGTAGAAAATTGGATCAGTAACAACGCTCTAGCTGACATTATTCAGACCCTTCCACAGCTTCTATCTGGCTTGTTGAATGAAAAATACATCAGGTTACTGGTTGAGAACAAAGAGGATCCAAGATATCACACCATGATGTGGAGGCTCCTCATTTTAGCCATCTGGCTAAAGGTTAGTGGCATGTCTAAAAAACCAGAAAAAACAATTGATCAATTATTTGAATAAGCTGTCGATATGCCCAAAGTAACAGTATTAACTGCCGTCAAAGATGGCGCTCAATATCTTGCTGAGACTATTGATAGCATCCGCAATCAAACCTTTGAGGATTGGGAATATATTCTGGTGGATGATCAATCCTCTGATGCCACTGTTGAAATCATCAAAGGCTACCAAGCACAAGATGAGCGTATCAAACTCATCCAACTTGATAAAAACTTGGGTCCTTATGGTGCAGCAAATGTTGGGTTAAAAGCAGCCCTTGGAGAGTATGTTGTTCGCACGGATGGTGATGATATTTCTCTACCTAATCGGATAGAGAAACAGCTAGATTTCTTGGCTGCCAATCCACACCTGAGAGCCTGCGCCTCCTATGCCCAGCGAATTGATAAAGATTCAAACGTACTTGAAGACAATAAGGTGATATCGTCTTTGACGGCTGGCAGTATGAAATGGTATCTTTTCTTAAGATGCCCATTGGTTCATAGTACCGCCTGTGTTGAACGAAATGTCTTTGAAGAAATGGGTGGATACGACACAACATTTACCTCTCAAGACTACAAAATGTGGTCCTATCTAGTAAGACAAAACTATGTTGCTCAAATCCCTGAAATTCTGGTGTATTTTCGGTTAACTCCGTCTGGTATCAGCCTGTCCAGGCAAAATGTTCAGCAATCGAATGGACTTAAAGTTGCCCAGGATCATATTCGCGAAGTTACCGGAGAAACCTGGTCCCTGGATAGAATAAAAGCGCTGAATGCACTTGGTTTAGTCAAAAAGGGTAGCCCCGTATTCCAAACCATGAAGGCGTCCAGACTTTGGGATGAATATTGGCTTGCTGATGATACATTATCTGATGAAGAAATGAGTGAGCTAGCCTCTCTCTCACGCTATCTCCGAAAATCTTTTCTTCGTCGAAATAGAAGACATCAATTTCTCCAAGTGATTATGAATGCCAGAAATTATGTGTTCCCCAAACCTAGATCAGGTAAACACATTCCTGATCCAAACATCCCACCTTATTGATCTGAGGATTATGCTTTGACTCAAAAAAGCTATCATTTTGGATTTGTCTGCAACGAGTATCCCGTAATCTCGTCCAATGGCGGTATTGGGTCATTTACCCAAACCCTGGGTGAGAAATTAGTAGCACACGGCCACCGTGTAACTGTCTTTGGTGTGTACAAACATTTGACCAAAAAGATAAGAAGAGATATCAACAGAGTGCAGGTCATCGCTGTCCCATATATTGATATTCCAAGGGGGGATTGGGAGTTTAACCGATGGCGCCTCATGAGGCTCATAAAGGCTGAACATCGTAGAAATAAATTGTCGCTATTAGAAGTTCCAGATTACCAGGGATGGCTAAGACATAGTTCAATAAAAATTCCTAAAATCATACGGATTCATAGCCCCCAGAAAGTTGGACTGGATCCATTGGTTGACCCAAAAAACCTACCAAGGTCAATAAGATCAGAAGAAGAATCCTTGAAACATGCTGATTTTATTTGTGCCGTTGGAACCAGCGTGGAAAAAGCAGCTCGGCAGACCTATTTAAATGCACTGAATTCTGAGACACCCATAAACGTGATTTATAACGGAATTGACACTGACACATATCAGCCAGCAGAGGGAGAGCGAGAAAAAAATTTAAATGTTGTATTCGCTGGTAGACTCACCGAGAAAAAAGGGGTTCTTGAGCTGGTGAAGGCGTGGCCGCAAATTGCCAGTAAATTTCCCAGTGCCAAACTGATATTAGCGGGTCGAGACTCAGAATATGGTGATTCAGGGTCTATGATTGATGAGTTAAAAAAGTTATTACCTGATGCTGTCAGGGAGTCTCTAGTGCATACCGGGTTCTTGGATTCAGCGAAGATATTAAGCTTATTCCAAAATGCAACTTTATGTATTTTTCCCTCACATCGGGAGGCCTTTAGCGTGGTGATTTTAGAAGCTATGGCGACGGGTAAACCTGTTATATATAGCACAATTGGTCCAGGATATGAGATCATTGAACATGGGAAGACCGGGCTCCTCTGTGATCCGCATAGCCCTGATGATATCGCAAAACAAGTAGATCAATTGTTAAATAACAGAAGTTTAAGGGATGTGATTGGAATGAAGGCCAGGGAACATGTGGTTGCCAATTTTTCCCTGGATCACATCGTGGGGAAAAATCTGGAATATTTTATTTCCTGTATTAATGATTACGGCATGAAAGGATAGTCCAGTTGAATTCAGTCTCTGTAATTATTTGTACTTATCGTCGTCAGAAGTGGGTTGAAGACTTACTGGAGTCTGTATCCAAGCAAACAGTGTTGCCGATTGAGGTTCTCATTGTTGATTCAACTCCAGACACGATTGACTATACTCTGCCACAGGGTTTGAGAACTGATCTAATAAAGTCAGATGTCATGCAGCTGACCTACCAGAGAAATATGGGAGTTCGTGCAGCGAAAGGTGAGATCATTTTACATTTAGATGATGACACTTATCTTAGGCCTGATTTTATTGAGCAAGTCCTTAAAGTATTTCTGGCTGATGAGGCCAAGACCATCGGTGCGGTCAGTGGCTATGTTACGAACCAATGGGGGATATCGGAGCTTGCGCCGGAGATTAGCTTGAAGTGGTTCCAACGCCTGGGCATATATGATGGTGATTATGCACCAGGCAGTATTTCGCCTTCGGGTATATTTGTGGAATTAAATGCGCTTCAGCCTTTTAAGGGTATCGGGAAAACGGATTTTTTGTCAGGGTGTTCCTTTGCAGTTAGAGCAGAAGTATATAATAATTTCCAACATCCTGAAGTGATAAACAAGTACGGTGGTGAAGATAAAATATTTAGCCGGATGATAGCCGGTGATTGGGAACTATACATAGCTGGTGATGCAGAGCTGGAACATTACAGTGCCCCTGGTGGAGCAAGACAGAGCAATTACAAAGAGACAAAAAGCACGGTTAAATTTCATTTATATGCCAAGAAAATATATGGAAAAAATGATTCCAACACAACCAAGCTTAGACTCTACTACATACTTAGCGCACTTCGAATATTTGGTATCTCCATGCTAATGTTCTTATCTATTGTAAAATTTCGTAAATCAAAAATATGGTTCATGCGTTCAGTGGGTTATTTGTCTGGGGCATTGAGTCGGGTAGACATAGATGAATGATAGAGAACCAGATCTGCTGAATATTGATACGTTTAGAATGTGGAATCATCCTGCTTTCGCAATATTCATGGGTTATGTGTGGATGGAGATGATGAACCCGGTTATCGGATACTCGCTTCAGATAATTCCAAAAGTACCTAATGCTGCAATCGTACTCATCCTCTGTTATCGTTTTCTGCCTGATTTTCTCAAGCAGCTTGTAATTCCTTTCAGCCCAGTGAAATGGGCGCTCCCATTCTTGGTCATTGCTAGCATAAATCTACCATTTATAGAATATCAACAGGGACGATCTGTTATTGATCTATTAAGTACCTGGTTTTGGGTTCTCTTTCTACTACCTCTAATGATGCGAGTTCTAGCAACGCCTTCCGGTCGCTGGCATTTTGCAGTTTTTACTACTGCGAGTATCTCCTATTTGGCATTAATCTATCTAGTCGGATTGATTACAGATCAATTTGACACAGGTGGATTTAACATATCCTATCATCACCTTGCTCCAGGTGTGATTCTCATGACCCCAATCATTATTGGATATATTATTGAGAAGAGTGGCTTAACAAGATACTTATTGGTGGGAGCCAGCATACTTCTCATGGCCAGTGCGATCCCCGCTGGAGCGCGAGCAATATGGCTCTTTATACCCCTGGAGTTGGTGTTAATGATTCTTTTTGTATTACCCAAAAGCCGTATAATCTTGGGTAGCGTTGTCGGTATGGTGATATTTTATGCCGTGTTCTCTTCTGTTGATGTGAGAGATTATTACTCAGAAACTGCATTAGATAAACTGGATGTAAGATTAAGGAAAACCAGTGAATGGCAGGAAGATGATTCAATTTGGAGACGAGTTGGAATGTTTAAGAAAGCCGGGCTGATTCTGAGAGAGTCACCCTTTCTAGGGATTGGTTATAGTAACCGCAGTTTTGCATCATACGATGGTGGTGATGTTGAGGTCTTGGGCCATTTTTCAAATGTTGGCAAGTACGACGCTCACAACTCTTATCTAAATATACTTGCCGGCACTGGTATCTTGGGGTTTCTCGCTTTTCTATATTATTTAGGTAAGGTCGCTCAACTCCTCTATAATATACCTCTGGGACTCTGGAAACGCATAGACATGGGAACATTCATTGTATCGATGATCGGTAGCCTAGCATGGTTTTTTATCAATACGAACCAATTCTCTAGTATTGTTTATCAGACGACACTCATTATTGCCATATATCTGCATATCCATAATTTCCGGATAGAGTATATTGTTTCAGATGAAGAAAAAGAGCAATGAATAACTCCCAAATGACATTAGCGGTATACTATCATATGCCCTTTATACATCGTGATGATGGCTCAATTGATTGCAATCCGGTCATTGGTACTTTCATTGAATCACTCATTCCATACTATAAAAAGATTTTCATTTTTGGATTTGAGTCTGTTGTTAACCCAAGTGCTGCCAGCTATAACATTGCCACCAATGCAAGCCTTGTTTTTGTTAGCCTGGGACCGGAAGGCAGGTTTTGGGACTATTTCTCAAAAATGAAACGCTTGAGAATGTCTGTGCAAGAATACAAATTAAAGATTGATGTCTTGTTTCTCAGAGTTCCATCACACAAAGCCTATTTTATCTGGAAGCATCTTGAAGAGCCTGAACAAACTGCGCTTTTGTTCGTGGGGAATCCCTATTATACAGATGACTATTCAAACAGTACTTTTTACATGCATCTTTTCAGGAGCATTCGTTCTCACCTGCACGATCAAAGGATGAAAAGTATATGTAAAAATAAATCCACACTGGTTTTTGCCAATAGCCCAGCGCTGGTCGAATTGTGGACGGAAATATTGGAGATAGATGTCCAACTGCTGCAAACCAGCTCAATATCTAGTAAAGATATTCTAAGTAAGGGCATGGAGACGCCTGAAAAAGTCGAACCTTTAAAACTCCTATTCGTGGGTAGGGTTTGTTATGATAAAGGAATTCGGGAACTGCTTGAGGCATTGGCTCTGTTGGATGAGCAAAATAAGAATAGATATTTTTTAGATATAGTGGGACCAGAAGGCGATATGGAAGGCAATTCTATCGCCCAATTGATCGATAAATATGAAGTAGCGCCAATATGTAAATTTCATGGTGTGATCCCTTTTGGTGAACAGCTTTTCCAGTATTATAGGGATGCTGATGTCTACGCTTTACCCTCTTATCATGAAGGAATGCCCCATGCCATTTGGGAAGCCCTTTCTCAGGGGACACCGGTAATCTCTACACCAGTTGGAGGAATTGGTGATTTTTTTAGAGATAAAGAAGATATTCTATTTATCTCAGTCAAGGATCCAGCATCCATTGTTGAGGTGGTTCAAAAATTTGATAAGGACGTTTCCTTGCACACCCATTTAATCGAAAATGGTTTGAGAAAAGTTGGAAAAGTCACAAGGGAAGCCCAAGCAGAAACAGTGGCAGGGGCTATGACTGATAAATGGCGTTAGTAAATATAGTCAGAATCTACAAGGCAAATGGGCTAACAGGTATCGTTCATGCTATCCTTGAGAAAATAAATGAGTACTGGTACGAAACCAGGTATGATCTGGATTGTCGGGGAAGAATTGAGAACGATGATCTCTCAAAAAGCGTTGAGAACGAAAGATATGAAAAACATGGGGTTCTCTTTGCCAGTGCCCAATTTGAGTGGATGAGAAAAGGGATCGATGCTTTGCCCATGGACCTGAAAACAGCAACATTGCTGGATCTAGGATCTGGGAAAGGTAGAATGACTTGTTATGCAATGCAAAGAGGGTTCGGCAAAGTAATTGGTGTGGAATGGTCTCCGGAATTGTGCTCAATTTCACATAGTAATATGGAAAACTTGATTTCTTCAACAGATTCTAAAAGTAAATATGAATTCATTAATGGAGATGCCGCAAAATATAGAATCCCGGATGATGTTGATGTGATATGGATGTTTAACCCGTTTACAGGAATTGTCCTGGAAGAAGTACTTCAAAACATTCAAAACGCTGGTCGTCAAAAAGAATTGTACATTATTTTTGCCAATCCACCAAAAGAATCAGTTACATCAAAATATTTCACATTGATTAAGAAAATTCGTCCTGATTATCCACGACTGTTTCTGTATAAGACTTCAGGAATGAGAATGAAAGCCAACACAAATGCAAGTTAGACTTGCCACTATTGAGGATTCAACACGCTGGAATGACTATTGTCAGAAGCAAGCCAATTTGCCTCCCTTGCCAAATTATGAATGGCTGCAGGTATTTGAAGATACCTATGGAGTAAAAATCTTTCCAATTGTGGCCTTGGATGAAAGTAATGAAATTAGAGGCTTGCTTCCCATTTATCAGATCTTCGACTATATGGGTAACCCCAATCTGTATTCATTAAAAAATAGTCTTATCGCTGATGATATCGATACTATCCATAAACTTATTGGATACACTGAACAGCTAGCTCAAGAGAGAAATGCAAAGCAAGTGATAATTACATCCGGTTATCATCGGCTAGAACTACCAAATCATTTTATGCCCATCCAGACAGTGACGCTAGACATCTCCCCAAATGAAGATGAGATGTGGATGTTTATCCGCGGGAAAGCTCGGAATATGATCAAGAAAGCGACTAAGGATGGGATAGTTACAAAACAGGGTATTCACCATCTAAAAGAGTTCTACGAAATGTATTCCCAGCGCATGCTACAAAAAGGGGTTCGGATTCACTCATTAGCCTATTTTGAAAACATTGTAAAATATATGGAGAATCAAACTCAATTCTTCATAGCAAAAAGGGATGGAGAAACCATCGGAGGTATGCTCCTGGTCTACGGTAAAGATACAGGTGCCTATGTTTTTGGGGGAAGCTTGGTCGGACGGGGAACCTCACCTAACCAATTACTCCTCTGGGAAATGATTCGGTTCAGCATAAAGAATGGTATCAAGAATCTTGATCTTGGGGAATCTGCAGCAGGGAGTGGCGTCTATAATTTTAAAGTTTGGTTTGGGGGAACTCCTAGAGATATACATTACTATAAATTTACATATGAGCCCAAAAAGAAGTCCAAAATTACTCACCTCATCCAAGTTTTACGTGGGCAGTTCCTCAGGCTGACTTCCTTTGCACTTCTACAGTATGGAACTCCTGGTCTGAAAAGGAAAGCTGCAATTTGGAAACGTCAAAAGGGCCCATTGCAATAAAAGGCTGAAAGAAATGAACGCCCTCCCAAGAGAGATCTATGATCAGGATAAATGCAATTTCTTTGCACTGGGCAGAAACGCAATCTATGCTGTCTGTAAATCCTTGAAATTAGGAGAGGGAGATATTGTTTTATCACCAGTATTTGACTGTGACTCCACACTTAACCCATACAAAGTTTTAGGTTTGTCACTTGATTTTTATAAGTCGGATCCTGATACATTTGAAGTTGATATCCAAGATCTGAGA